>Ga0136846_1243742_pt1 | contig 12512 bp, 14 predicted proteins | sample HopSoiMetagenom2_FD_96841 | JGI IMG/M metagenome (GOLD analysis project Ga0136846, IMG submission 96841) | Grasslands soil microbial communities from Hopland, California, USA - 2 Assembly 2016 (version 4) | ecosystem: Environmental > Terrestrial > Soil > Grasslands | place: USA: Hopland...
CAGGTTGCCGCGCTTCTCCTTGGCGAAGCCGTGGAGCTCATCGACGACGATGGTCCTCAAGCCCTCGAACATCCTCGCCGAATCCGGATAACTCAGCAGCAGGCTCAGCGATTCCGGGGTGGTCAGCAACACCTGCGGCGGCTTGACACGCTGCCGCGCCTTGCGGTCGGACGGCGTGTCGCCGGTGCGGGTCTCGACCCGGATGGGCAGGCCCATTTCCTCGACCGGCCCGATGAGGTTGCGCTGAACATCGACCGCCAGGGCCTTGAGCGGCGAGATGTAGAGCGTGTGGAGGCCCTCCGAGGGCTGCTCGGCCAGCTCGCAGATCGTCGGCAGGAATCCCGCCAGCGTCTTGCCCGCTCCGGTCGCGGCGACCAGCAGCGCGCTCCGCCCTTGCCGGGCCAATTCCAGCATTTCGAGCTGGTGGCGGCGCGGCGACCAGCCCTTGGCATCGAACCAGCCTTGAACGACGGGCGGCAGGCTGGTCAGAGCTGGTCGGTCCCGTCGCGGCGGCGCTGTTCTTCTTCGGTGTAAAGGTCGCGCGTGGCCTGTTCGGTGCGACCGGTCTTACCGGTCGAACGCCGCTGCAACACCAGCCAGATGAGCACGATCAGCAGGATCGCCGGGCCGACGATTTCCATGATTCCAAGCAGCGATTCGTCCATGTTTCCTCCCGTTCCGGAACTTCCGGCGTTTGTACCTATATAGCTCGCAATGGCGCGCTTGGGTTCCTGGATCGAGTCTCACCCGGAGGGCATTTACATCCGGCCCGCCGATGCCTGGATCGACCCATCGCAGCCCAAGGCCAAGGCGCTGATCAGCCACGGCCACGGCGATCATGCGCGGGGCGGCCATGGCGCAGTCCTGGCAACGCCCGAGACGCTGGCGATCATGGAAGTTCGCTACGGGCCTCAGTCAGGCCAAGCCGTCGCTTACGGCGACTCCGTTCGCGTCGGCGAGGTCGATGTCAGCTACGTCCCCGCCGGCCATGTCCTCGGCAGCGCGCAGATCGTCCTTGAACACAAGGGCGAGAAGGTCGTCGTGTCGGGCGACTACAAACGCCGCGCCGATCCGACCTGCCCCGAATTCGTACCGGTGCCCTGCGACATCTTCATCACCGAGGCCACTTTCGGCCTGCCGGTCTTCCGCCATCCGGACACCGGCAGCGAGATCGACCGGCTGCTCCACCGGCTGCACTCGGACCTGTCACGCTGCGTGCTGGTCGGCGCTTACGCGCTCGGCAAGGCGCAGCGGATCATCACCGAATTGCGCGCTCGCGGCCATCACGACCCGATCTACTTCCACGGCGCCATCGAACGGTTGAACCAGCTCTACCAGCGTTTTGGGATCGATCTCGGCGAGCTTCGGCACACCGCGTCGGCAACCAAGGCGGAAATGGCCGGGCATATTGTCATTGCGCCGCCCGGCGCGCTCAACGACCGCTGGTCGCGGCGCCTGCCCGAGCCGGTGACGGCGATGGCCTCGGGCTGGATGCGGATCCGCCAGCGCGCCCGGCAGCGCAACGTCGAGCTGCCATTGATCATTTCCGATCACGCGGATTGGGACGAGCTCACCATGACCATCCGCGAGCTGAAGCCGTGCGAGGTATGGATTACGCATGGCCGCGAGGAAGCGCTCAAGCATTGGTGCATGATGCATCAGATCAAGGCCTGCGAGCTGAACCTCGTTGGCTATGAGGACGAGGACGATTAGCCGCTTTCCGTAACATCGGTTACACAATTCGCGGCCAGCTGGGGGAACAGGTCGTGCCTTTCCTGATTTTCCTGAAATCGTTCGAGGTCCTCCTCTACGAGGTCATGTCGTGGCTGGTCTTCTACCCACGCACGTTGTGGCGCTCCGTGCGCCATCCCCTGGCGCTGATGGAACGTACCGAAGGCGAGCTGAAGCTGGCACCATCCGAACAATTCCGCGACGTCGTCAGTCCACCGATCTTCCTCCTGCTGACGGTGGTTGCAGCGAACGGGATCGAGGTCGCGGTCGTCGGCAATAATCCCCTGATCGATGACGGCATCGGCCTCGCGACGATGATCACCGACAATACGAGCCTGATCCTGTTCCGGCTCATCGCCTTTGCGTCCCTGCCCGTGATCTCGGGAGTGTTTGCGCTCGCCGTCATGCGCCGGCCGGTGGACCGCGATACGCTGCAACCCATTTTCTACGGCCAATGTTTCGTGACCACGCCGGTGGTGTTGCTGTTCAGCACGGCGGCTACGCTGACACGCCTGCCCGAGCCGGCAGCGAACATACCCGCCGGTCTGCTCTTCATCGCTGCCTCGGTCTTCTACATGGCCGTCGAAGCGGCCTGGTTTGTTTACGAAACCAAAGGCCGGCCACTGGCGGGTATGTTGTGGGCATTCGCCGCCTTCGCATTGTGCTTGCTGGCGCTGGGGACGACAGTGCTGCTGTTCGCCGGATTCTAGCGAGCCATTTCTACTGCTGGGGCGCGATGTTGAGCGCGGACCTCCGGAACAGCGCCGCCGAGCCGAGGAACATCAGTGCGAAGACGCTGGTCCCCGCAAATTCGACGCCGTGACTGACGAAGGGTTCATCGGTGGGGCTCGTCCATGCGATCCCGAAAGCAAGCCAGAGTGAGATTGCCGTCGCGAATGCGGCGACCGACATGCCGTTCGCTCGGAAGCGCGCGATGCAGGATCCGACGACCCCCACCAGGAGCGCGCCGAAGAACCACAAGTTTGCCGGGTTGTGCTCGCTGCCGACAATGCCCACGGCCAGATTCGCCCAGGTCGTCAGGAGCACGCCCAAAAGCGCCAACGCCGCCCCGGCGCGATAAGCACGACTGCTTGATGCCCTGACGGCAAGCTCGAAGGCGCCGCCGATAATTGCAAACATTGCACCCGCCGAGATGAAGTCGCTCGCGCTCCAGTTCACGTCGCTGGTGAAGCGCATCGCGACGAACGGAATCGCCAACAGTGCCACCGCCCCACCCCAGCCGATGGTTCGCCACGGAACCCTCGTCCTCATCAGTTCTGTCATTGCCTTGCCTTTCATACCCGATTGCGGCTTCAACTGTGCCGACGTCGCCGGTGAACGGCATGAGCAAAGGCTGAGATTTTGCTGAAAAGCGCATCCGCGACCTATCGCTTCGATCGATTTTCCCTGGACACTACCGACCGTCGGCTGCGCCGCGACGGCGAACCCATCGAGCTCAGCGGGCGCTATTTCGATGCCCTGGTGTTGCTTCTGCAGGAGGCTGGAACGCTGGTCTCCAAGGACCGTTTCATGGGCGAAGTGTGGGCGGGCGTGCCGGTCACCGACGAGGCCCTGACCCAGTGCATCAAGTCGCTCCGCCGCGCGCTCGGCGACGACGCGGCCCGGCCGCGCGTGATCGAGACTGTTCCCAAGCACGGCTATCGGTTCATCGCCGCCGTCGAACCGAGCGGACCGGCCGTGCGCGAACGCAGGCAGGACTCGTGGAGCGGAACTTTGCTGCTCGGCGCGGCGGGGACCATCGGCGGCGGCCTCGCGGGATTTATCGGCGGCCTGATCTATGGGTTTGCAGGCGCAGCGCAGCCGCTGCAGCCTGGCCTCGGCGCGGTGTCGGTGCTGCTTGTCATCCTCTGCCTGACCATCGCCGTCGCTCTGATGGGCGGCGCCGGCGTCAGTTTTGGGATCGCGCTCGCCCGGCGGTGGGCGAAGGCCGATTGGCGCTGGTGCATCACCGGCGGCGCGGGCGGCGGACTGCTGGTCGGCGCGGTCGTCAAGCTGCTCGGGATCGACGCGTTCAACCTCCTGTTCGGGCGCTCGCCGGCCGGTATGACCGGGGCGACGGAAGGACTGTTAATCGGTGCCGCCGTCGGCCTTGGGACCTGGCTCGCCTACCGGCTTGGCGAACGCCTTCGGCGAGGGGTCGCCGTAGCAGCGCTCGCCGGGGGTCTGGCAGGAGTCCTTGTCCCCTCGCTTGGCGGCCGGTTGATGGGCGGCAGCCTCGACCTTCTGTCACGAACCTTCCAGGATTCGCGCCTTCACTTCGACCGCCTCGGGGCGATGGTGGGTGAGCGAGACTTTGGGCCCCTGAGCCAGACGATCAGCTGCGCGCTGGAGGGCGCATTGTTCGCGGCCTGCGTGGTCGGCGCGATCATCGTCGCCGAGCGCAACATGAACTCGGTTTCACCGCGAAACGAACCGCGCTAAACGCCGCCGCGAAACGCCCGTGAACCTTTCCGGCGCGTGGAGGCACCCATGGTGGTGGGGAAAGTCCCGAAGTGAATTGGTCCGGGATCGTCAAGCGACCGCGGACCGAGGCAGCGAGGTTGCCGGCTTCCGATGAACGGGAGGCGCTGGCGCGCGTCGCTGCCGGGGACCTGCAGGCGTTCGAGCGGCTGTACCGGTCGTATCAGCCGCGCCTGACACGGTTCCTGACAACGCTTCTGCGCCGACCCCAGCTGATCGAAGAGGTGCTGGACGATACGATGATGGTGGTGTGGCAAACGGCGGACAGGTTCAGGGGGTCGAGCAAGCCGTCGACCTGGATCTTCGCGATCGCCTACCGCAAGGCGCACAAGGCGCGGCTGCGCTGGCCGGACCCGGTCGAACAACCGGAATCGGACAATCGGGTCAGCGAAGATCCGGCGCCCGACGACGAACTCCACCACCAGCGGCTGCACGACACGCTGATGGTGGCGATGGACCAGTTGTCGGCAGACCATCGCGCGGTGGTCGACCTCACCTACTTCCACGGCATGGGTTACCGCGAGATCGCCGAGATCGTCGACTGCCCGGTCGATACCGTGAAGACGCGCATGTTCCACGCCCGCCGCCGCCTTCGGAAGGCTATGCCCGGCAACCTGGCGGATTGGCTTTAAGCGATGCCGGTCGACCCCAGCCTTTCAGAGCAGCGCCCGCACGACGAGGCCGAGGAACTGCTCCCGTGGTACGCCACCGGCCAGCTCGATGCCGCCGAACGGGCGCGGGTCGAGCGCCATCTTTACGCCTGCGCGGCGTGTCGTGAGCAACTGAGCGTCGAGCGGCGGCTGATCAGCGAATTCAAGACGACCTCACCCCAGGTTGAATCGGGCTGGGCCCGGCTCAAGGGGCAGATCGCTCCGCCGCCGCCCATCGCTTCGCCGAAGCCGTCCCCGCTGGCCGAACTATGGTCGATCCTTAGCCGGCCGGCAGTCGCCACGCTCGCGGTCGCGCAAATGGCGTTCGTGATTGTCGCCGGAAGCATGTTGGTATCGCTCAGCCGGCCGGACTATCACGCGCTGAGCTCGACGCCCGCACCCCCCACTGCCAACGCCATCGTTATGTTCCGCGCCGAAACCACCCAGGCCGGGATGCGTGAGGCCCTGAACGCAGCCGGAGCGTCGATCGTCGGCGGCCCCACCTCAGCGGGGGTTTATCTGATCCGCATCGACCCGGCCGGGCGCCAGGCGGCGCTCGCCAAGCTACATGACAGTCGCGAAATCGAGCTCGCCCAGCCGGTCGATGGGGGCAGCCCATGAGCTGGAGCCGGCTGCTTCGGCTTCTGGCGCTGCTTGTAACCGCCTTCGCCGCCGCCTCGTTCACGCCGGCGTCGGCCGGAAGCCCCGATGTTTCACCCGACCGGCAAATCCTGGTCATGGTCAGCCACCCGCCCGATCATTATCGCGCCGGCGGCGGTTACGGCGGCGGCTATGGCGACGAGATTGCCCGAAGCGGCCGCGAACGGCTCGCGCGCAGCATTGCCGCCCGCTACGGCCTGACGTTCGTCGACAATTGGCCGATGCCGATGATCGGGGTCGATTGCTTCGTGATGGCCGTTCCCCGGGGCCGCGCCACGACCGTGGTTGCGCAGCAGGTGTCGCACGACCGCGACGTCGATTGGGCCGAGCCGGTCGAACTTTACACGGCACAATCGGCGCCAAGCCCGAACGACCCTCTCTACGCCGCGCAGCCGGCCGCGGCCCAATGGCACCTCGCCGACCTTCACCAGATCGCCAGCGGCCGGGGGACGCGGATCGCGATCGTCGACAGCGGCATCGACGCCGGCCATCCCGATCTTGCCGGCCAACTGCTCGCCAACCGCAATTTCGTGGCGGGGCAACCGTTCGTGGCGGAACAGCATGGGACCGCCGTCGCCGGGATCATTGCCGCCAAGGCCAACAACCGGCTCGGGATCGCCGGGGTCGCGCCGGGCACGAAGTTGCTCGGCCTGCGCGCCTGCTGGCAGCTCAAAGGGCCGGCAGCGTCGACTTCCTGCGATACGCTAAGCCTGGCCAAGGCGCTCTACTTTGCCGCCGAGAGCCGGCCCGACGTCATCAACATGAGCTTGAGCGGACCCGATGCCAAGTTGCTACGGGCCCTTCTGGGAGTTGCGCTTGGCCGCGGGACCGTGGTCGTCGGTGCAGTCGACCCGAGGTTGCCCGGCGGCGGCTTTCCCGCCTCGATGCCAGGGGTCATTGCCGTGTCCGACGCGTCCGTGGCAGGGTCGCGCGGAAACGTCTACGTCGCGCCGGGGCGCGGCGTGCCGACCACGCAGCCGGGAGGACGATGGTTTATCGTCAATGGAAGCTCGTTTGCCGCCGCCCACGTCAGCGGCCTCGTCGCGCTGATGCGGGAGCGTCGGCATTCGGCGCCGGTTGCCTTAGTGTCGCGGCTGCGCGGGGGCGGCTCGATCGACGCCTGTGCGACCATGGTGCGGGTTGCCGGTGCCTGTGACTGCGCCTGCTCGTCGGCCGGTTTCGTCAAGGCGGAACTTGGCCGCTAGGGGCTGCGCGCTCCTTTTTGCAATGCTCGCTTCATTGACAGCTTCCCCTGCCGCCGCTCAGTTCGGCGCGGTAGTATCGGCCTATTCCGACCAACGATTTCGCGGATATTCGCTCAGCGACGGGCGGCCCGTCGGTATCTTGGACCTGTCCTACGACGCACCGGACGGCATTTACGCCGCAGCGTCAGGCAGCGTCGTCGCGACCCGTCACCATGGCCTGAAGGGGCTCGGTCTCGCGCTCAACGGCGGCTACGCGCGGCGGGTCGGGCGTGAACTTACCCTCGACCTGGGCGCCATCCATTCGCGCTATTCCGAATATTCCGGCGTTGCTTCGGGGCGCAGCTATACCGAACTTTATGCCGGCCTTGCCGGGAAGCTGGTCGGAACGCGCTTCTCGCTTTCGCCCGATTATATCGGGGCCGCGCGGTGGACATTGCATGGCGAGGTCAACGGCCATGTCGACCTGACCAGGGACTTGCGATTTGACGGGACTATCGGCGCACTCATGCCCGTCGGCAGCGGCGCCTATACCGGTGCTGCGCGCGCAACGTGGGATGCGCGCCTTGGCCTTGTGCAGCGAATCGGCCGGGTTTCACTGCATGGAGCTTTCACGGCGCGCGGGAAGTCGCCCGACATTTATGCGGCCCGCCGGCATGGCCGGGCTGCATTCGTGTTCGGACTCAGCACCGCACTTTAAGCCAGGGAGATGAACCGCTTGAGGCTACCGGGACACTGACGAAGTGCCGCCGGGACCGATCCGCGAACATACGTCAGCCCCCACGCGCGGGCCGGGCCCGGCGAGCACTCAATGCGCGGCTTCGATGCGCTCCACGCCCGACTTGGCAAGCTGGCCGTCGATTTGCGCCACCAACCGATCGAGTCCCGTCTGGTCCGCGGCCTCCGCCCGGGCGACGAGCACGTCCTGCGTGTTGGAGGCGCGCAGCAGCCACCAGCCGTCCGCCGTGCTGACCCGCACGCCGTCGGTCGCATCGACCTTGGAGCCGTCCGACGACAATCGGTCGCGGACTTCATCGACGATGTCGAACTTGCGCACCTCGTCGACCTGGAAGCGGAGTTCGGGGGTCGCGACGGACTGAGGCATGGCGTCCATGATCTCCGTCAGGCTTTTGCCGCTTGCGCCGACAGCTTCGATGAGCCGCACGGCGGCATAGAGCGCGTCGTCGAACCCGTACCAGCGATGCTTGAAGAAGATGTGCCCGCTCATTTCACCGGCCAGCGGAGCACCGGTCTCCTTCATCTTCGACTTGATGAGGCTGTGGCCGGTCTTCCACATCAGGGGGATGCCGCCGAGCTGGGCGACTCGATCGAACAATATCTGGCTCGCCTTGACGTCGGCGATGATGGTTGCACCGGGATGCTCCTTGAGGACGGGCTCGGCGAGGATCATGAGCAATTGGTCGCCCCAGATCACTCGGCCCTTGCCGTCGACGGCGCCGATGCGGTCGCCGTCGCCGTCGAACGCAATGCCGAAGTCGAGGCCCTTGTCGGCGACGAGTTGTTTCAAATGCTCGAGATTCTTCTCGACCGTCGGGTCAGGATGATGATTGGGAAAGCGGCCATCGACAGTCGTGAAAATCGCAAAATGCTGGCCGGGCAACCGTTCGATCAGTTCATCGAGCACGGGGCCGGCGGCGCCATTGCCGGCGTCCCACCCAACGCGAAACGGCTTGCCGGAGAAATCCGCGACCAGGCGGTCGACATAGGCTTCGCGAATATGGACTTCCTCGGTATTCCCGTTCCCGGTCGTCCAGTCTCCCGCCGCTGACCTGCGGCCGAGCGCCTGGATCTCCTGGCCGAAGACCGAGCGGCCCTGCAGCAACATCTTGAAGCCGTTGTAATCGGCCGGGTTATGGCTCCCGGTGACCTGGATGCCGCCGTCGACATCGAGATAATGAGTCGCGAAATAAAGCATGGGCGAAGGACCCATGCCGGTCAGGACCGCGTCGATCCCTCCCTCGGTCAGGCCGCGGACGAGCGCGGCTTCGAGCATGCCCGAATGAGTGCGGCCGTCGCGCCCGACGGCGATGCGCCTGGCGCCTTCGTCGCTGGCCAGTGAGGCAAAGGTCCGTCCGAGCGCATAAGCGTCGGCTTCGGTCAGCGTGTCGCCGACAATTCCGCGAATGTCATATTCGCGCAGGATGGTGGGGTTGAAGCGGTGGGTCATGGGGACGTCGAACACACCAAAGCCGTCGTCTGTTCAACCCCGCATGACGAAATCAGGCGACTTTCTGCTCGACGTCGTCGGCACCAGGAATGCCAAGCCCCGCAATCATCTCCCGGAGTTCCTGGCGGGCGGTGATGTGGCCGACGCCAACGTCGCCGAGTTGCTGGAGGTCGATCAGGGTCAGGCCCTTGGGGAACAATTCGCGGTAGATCACGCGCTCGCCGAGGCCCGGGATGACCCGGAAGCCGACCCGGCGCGCAAGCTCGTCCATCGCCGCGCCGACGCGTTTGAGGTTGTGCGATTCGATGTGCTGAAGCCGGTTGCGAAGCACGACCCAGTCGACGCTCTTGCCGGACTGCTTGGCGCGCTGGGTGCGGCTGTTCCAGATCAGCTCGGCGTAGAAGCTCGGTTTGGTGATCTTGTAGTTTTCGGGGTGCACCTGGCCGATCAGGTCGAGGTCGACGAAGCTGTCGTTCATCGGCGTTACCAGCGTGTCCGCCTTGAGGATCGCCGCGCGGGCGACCGGGTCGTCGCGGCCCGGTGTGTCGATGACGATCACATGCGCCTGTTCGGCGAGCCTGGCGATCGCGGCGTTGAGGCCTTCTTCGCTGTGGTCGTCGAGGACTTCATAAGCCGCCTGCGGCAGCTGCTTGTCGAGCCGGCGCATCGTCGCGTCGCGGTTTTCCAGATAGCGAGTCATTGTTCGCTGGCGGCTGTCGAGGTCGAGCGCACCCACGTGATGACCCGACGCGGCCAGCGCGACGGCGGTATGGACCGCGGTCGTCGACTTGCCGGTCCCGCCCTTTTCATTGGCGAAGACGATGAAATGCGGCTGGCTCATGGCTTGATCTTTTCCCCTGCGGCACCGAAACGCCGCCCCCGACGAAGATTAACTGAGGCCGCCCACGCGTGCAAATCGTTCGTAACAGTGAAGAATTGGCACGAGCGCGGGCCCGAATGTCCGGAAAAGTCGCGCTGGTGCCGACGATGGGGGCGCTTCACGCCGGTCACCTGGCGCTGGTCGCCAAGGCCAGGCAGCGCGGCGATCAGGTGGCGGCAAGCATCTTCGTCAATCCGACCCAGTTCGGCGAAGGCGAGGATTTCGGACGCTACCCCCGGCGAGAGGACGAAGACCTCCGAATGCTCGAGGGGGCGGGCTGCGACCTCGTCTGGCTGCCGTCGGTCTCGGACATCTACCCGGACGGATTCTCGACCAGGATCAGCGTCTCCGGCGTTTCGGAACGGTGGGAAGGGGAGGCGCGGCCCGGTCATTTCGACGGGGTTGCGACGATCGTCGCCAAACTGCTGCTGGCGGTCCGGCCTGACGCCGCCGTGTTCGGCGAGAAGGATTTCCAGCAGCTTGCGGTGATCCGCCGGATGGTCAGCGACCTTGGCCTTCCAGTCGACATCGTCGGTCTCCCGACCGTGCGCGAGCCGGACGGCCTCGCTCTGTCGTCGCGCAACGCATATCTTTCGCCTGAGGAGCGTCAGCAGGCGCTGTGCCTGCCCCGGGCGCTGGGGGCGGCCCGGGCGGCGATCATCAGCGGCACGGCCGTCGCGGACGTCCTGCACGAAGCCCGTGCCTCGCTTCGCAACGGCGGTTTTTCCCGGATCGATTATTTCGCGCTGGTCGATGCGGCGACGCTCGAACCGATCGAGGATTCCAAGGGTGAAATGCGCCTGATCGCGGCAGCGGTGATCGGCACGACAAGGCTCATCGACAATCTGGCGATTTGACGTGGTTGAACCGCGTTAACCATTTCTTTGCCGTTCGCGGACGAACTTCGGTCCCACCAGGGACTGAGGGGACGAAAGATGGGGGCAATTAGTCAGAAGAGCGCGGAGTTCCTATTGCGGAGCCGCCTTGCCGATGCCGAATCCGGCGATGTCGATGCACTGTTCGAACTTGGCGTGACCTTCTCGACCGGACGCGGCGGGATCGCCGTCGACCTGATCGAAGCCCATAAATGGTTCAACCTCGCAGCCCTCTCCGGCAGCACCCGCGGCCAGGAATGCCGCGCCGAGATCGCCTGCGAGATGACCGCCCGCGAAATTGCCGAGGCGCAACGCCAGGCCCGCTCGTGGCTGTCTACAACCGGCTATCAGCGCCGCGCTGCCTGACCTAACGGACTAATATCGTGACGGCGCGGCCGAGACCGGGCCGTTCCTTGCCCCAGCTCGTAGCGGACAGCTGCGCCGCGGGGACTCCCAGCAAGACCAGATAGCTCCGCGCTTCCTCGGCGCGCCGCGCTCCCACCGCCAGCGCATGGTCGCGGGTGTCCCCGGAATCGCCATAGCCTTCGATCCGGACCACGACCTCGGGATGCCGCCGCAGCCAATTGGCCTGCGCGGCGAGAATCGTCCGTGCCGGCACCGTGAGTCCGACGCCTTCCGCGCCGAAGTAAACGGTGGTTCCACCGGATTGCGCAGCGAAGTCGGCCCGTGCGGCATCGATGCCTTGAAGCGCCGGCTGTTGCGGCGGTTGGAGATCGCGCCTGCGCAAGTCCGGCAGCTGCGCCTGGGCGGCGGTGTCCAGCGTCAGCAACGCGGCGAAGATGAGGGTCTTGCGCATCAGTCCATCACTCCCGACCAATCGGGGTCCGACCCGTCCTGCGGGATCGTCACCGGTCTCGGCGCGCTGCCGTCCAGCGCGATGCGGGCCAGCGCCGATCGCCCAGTCGGGCCAATTCGCTGGAACAGGATTTCGCGGCTGCTCGCGGCCCAGCTCGGTCCCTCGTCGCCGGGTCCGGCGGTCAGCGCTCGCTCGCCGGTGCCGTCCGGCCGGACAATCCCGATCCGGCGTCCGTCCTGGCCGCGGCGGGTGAAGGCGATCCACTCGCCGTCCGGGCTCCATTGCGGCGAGGCGTACCAGCCGCCGCCGAAGCTGATCCGGCGCTGGCCGCTGCCATCCGTGTTCATCACGTAGAGTTGTTGCGATCCGCCGCGGTCGCTCTCGAAGACGATCTTGCTGCCGTCGGGCGAGAAGCTCGGGTCGGTGTCGACGCCCGGGGCGGTGGTCAGGCGCTGCGGCGCGCCGCCGCTCGAACTGGCGAGATAGATATCGCTGTTGGATCCGATCATCATCGAGAAAGCGATTCGGTTGCCGTCAGGAGAAAAGCGCGGCGCGAATGTCATCGCATCTTCTGGCAGTAGCGGCCGATCCTGCTTCGAATCGAGATCGAACAAATGCACATTCGGCTTGCCGCCCGCGAAGCTGACGTAAGCGAGGCGCGCACCTTTCGGCGCCAGCCGCGGAGTCAGGACCATGGCGTCGCCAGCAGTCAGGTAGCGATGGTTGTAGCCGTCGCTGTCCATTACCGCGATGCGCCGGGTGCGGGCGTCGCCGGTGCCCCCTTCGGCGACATAGGCGATCATGGTGTCGAACATGCCGGGCGCTCCGGTGATCGCGGTATAGGCAAGACCCGAGCACTTGTGTGCGGCCCGCCGCCAGTCGTTGGGACCGATCGCGAATCCCTTGCGGGCAAGCTCACGGCCCTTGTCGAGATCGTAGACGTAGCAGCCGACGGTCAACCGCCCGTCAGAGCGCGACTGAACGAAGCCGGTGACCAACGCCTTCGCTCCTGCGCCGCGCCACTTTGC
>Ga0136846_1210839_pt1 | contig 12511 bp, 5 predicted proteins | sample HopSoiMetagenom2_FD_96841 | JGI IMG/M metagenome (GOLD analysis project Ga0136846, IMG submission 96841) | Grasslands soil microbial communities from Hopland, California, USA - 2 Assembly 2016 (version 4) | ecosystem: Environmental > Terrestrial > Soil > Grasslands | place: USA: Hopland...
CCCGAAATTGCCGCCACGCATTATCAGACCTGGTTCCTGGCCGAAATGGAGCTGGCCGGCCTCGATTCACCACGAATGAATTTGGGTCCGCAGATCGGCGGCGACAAGGAGCCGTTCGTCAAGCAATCGTATTTGATCGATGCCAATGGCACGCTGCCGCAGGTCGTGGAGCTGTTGCACGCGTTCTATCGCATGGACTGGCTGCACCGGATCATCAGCCTGACGCTGACCCCAATCAAAGACAGCAAATGGCTCAGCGTGAAGATGACCGTCGAGACGCTTTCGCTCCGCAAAGCGAATAGCACCGACAAGCTTGTTCCGAAGCCCAGCAGTCGCCTCGCCTTGGCCGATGCAGACGCTTACTACGACGCGATCGTCGGGCGCAATCTGTTCGGCCCGCGCAATCATGAGCCCCAAATCTCGCTCAGCGGCTCGCTCGATGTGTTCCTCGGTCGCGAAGCCGAGCTGACGTTCAAACCGACTGACCCCGATCCGTATGATCAGGTCCATTTCAAGCTGGTGGAATCGGGCGCTCCGGAGGCGAAGATCGATCCGCTCACGGGGAAATTCACCTGGACGCCCAAGGAAGAAGGGAAGTATGAGTTCGTCGTCGAGGGCAAAGACGATGGTTTTCCGGCCAAAGTCTCCAACCGCGAGAAGTTCGTCATCAACGTTCGGCCGCAGAATGCTCCGCCGCCGGCTACCATCTTCGATTTCGCCAAATTCACGATGCTGACGGCCCTGCTCGACGTCGATGGCCAGGGCGAAGTCTGGCTGCATGTCCGGCCGACGGGCCAGATGGTGACGCTGCATCAAGGCGATCGATTCGAGATCGGCTCGATGAAAGGGACCGTCTCGGAGATTGGCGAGTACGACTTCTGCTTTGACTTCGAAGGCAAGCGACGCAAGCTCAGCAAGGGCGAGCTGCTCGATCAGGCCAAGGTCATCACCGATGCGCCGCAGGCTGCCGCGCCCGCCAACCCTGCCGCGGCCGAAGCCGACGTGCAAGCAAAACCGGCCGACAAGGCAGGTTAGGACCTTTCTGCGCCGCTAGCAGGAACGCATCTTTCCCAGCCCGCGTGAATATCTATCCGTTTTCTTACAAACGGTTTCACGATTCTGGGCAAGCTTTGCCGATTATTCCGTCTGTACGGTTTATTCCGATTATTGCGCGCCTAACGGCGCGCAGCGTTGGGTGGCCGTGCAAATCGCTTGGGGCTGGTGAATTGACAACCAAATGATTGAGCGGCGATGCAGCCAAATGGAAGCAATCAGCCCATGAACCACACCACACGCTTTGCCCGCCGCCCAGCACGCTGGGCACCGGCGATCGCCGTCACAGCGATCCTGGCAAGCGCCGCGCTCGGCCAAAACCTCAGCAGCAATCCCAGCCAGCGCCCCGGTCCAGCGCCGACGGCTACGACCACCACGTCGGCTTCTACGCCCGTCCAAGCTCACGCCATCATGGGCGCCAACGCCAAGGGTGTTGCCGCCAAGCTCAAAGAAATTTACGGCGGTTATCCCAACCTGCTGATCACTGACACGATTAATGGTCAGATCGTCGTTCAGGGTCCGCCCGTCGTCCAGCAGGAAATTGCCCATTGGCTCGCCGCCGAGGGGCTCAGCCCGCAGACCGCAAGCAGCCGTCCGTCATCGGTCGAGCCGGCTGCTTATTCCGAGCCGCAAACGATGGTCACGACCACCTGGCGGCTCAAGAATCTCTCGGCGCGGGATTTTGAAAGCAAGCTCGTCCGCACCTGGGGCAGCAACCTGCAGTCGTCGCAGGACCAAATCGGCGATGTGGCGACGTTCCGCTTTCCTGCGACCGCCGCTGGCACCACCAGCATCGTCGTCGATCGCCGTGCAAACACTGCCACGATCACGCTGCCGCGCTCCAGCGCGCCATCGTGGGAGCGCCTGATGACGATTCTCGATTCCCGGCCGCGATCGCCGAGCGAGCAAACCGCCATTAAGCCGCTTGTGAACGCCGATGCCGCCACCATCCGCCGGGCGGTCTCAATCCTTACGCAAGTCTTTTCCTCGGGCGGCGATCCGCATCGCAAGTTCCATATCGGTCAGTTCGTCTCGATGCTGTTTCAGCAAGCCGTGCTGGCGCAAGTTGCGGCTCAGCCCGCAGGCGGAGCGCAGCCGCCCCTGCCGCTGCCACCGCCTCCGGCTCCTGGCGCCCCCGGAGTAGAAACCGCTGCGCAGCCGCTGACGCCCGGTGCGCCTTCGATCGCCTCCATGGAAGCCATTGCCCGCATCAACAATGTGCAGATCGAGATTCTGGAAGACGTGATCGTCGTCCGCGGCCGCAAGGAAGACGTCGATCGCGTGCTGCAAATCATCGAGCAGATCGAGCAGCAGAGCCTGCAGTTCAAGCCGGCCATCGAAATCTACTATTTGAAGCATGTCGATAGCACGGCAATGTCCGACATGATCAATCAATTGGCGCCGGTTGCCTTTCAGCGCCTGGGATCGGTGACGGTCCAGGCCCTGCAGCGGCCTAACGCCGTGCTGCTGATTGGACGCAAAGAGAACATTCCATCGCTGATCGAGCTGATCGCGAAGCTCGACGTTCCGGCACCGGCGGACGGTGAGCGGCGCATCTTCCGCCTGGAGCACATGTCGGCAATCGACATGGAGCGGACAATTCGCAACTTCTTCGTCACGCGGCCGCCGACTGACACGACGCTGCGACCGGGTCTTGGCACGCGATCGGTCGTCATCGCCGACTACCGCTCGAATTCACTGGTCGTGCAGGCCGCGCCGCGAGACATGGTCGAGATCACCAAACTCATCGGCGAGCTCGACGTTCCAACCGCATCTGTGAACTATGAGGTGCGGGTCTTCAAGCTTCGTAACTCGATTGCGGAAACGCTGGCAACGGTCCTCGAGGAATCGATTACCGCTGCCGCGGCCTCGACCACGGCGACCGCCGCCGTCGGCGCCGCGACGCAAGGCACCGCCGCCCGCGCCACTCCGCCGGCCGTCAGCCTGCAGTTCGAGCGCCTGGGTCCCGACGGCGTGCAGCTCATCAAATCGGGTATCGTCGCCAATGTGCGCGTCAATGCCGATACCCGCACCAATTCGCTGATCATCGTCGGCCCCACGACCGCGATGGGGCTCATGGCGGCACTCGTCGAGCAGCTCGATACGCTGCCGGCCAGCGTGGCTCGCATCAAGGTCTTCACAATCCGCAACGGCGACGCCACGGCCCTGGCCGAAATGCTCACGAATCTTTTTGGCCAGCCGCAGCAAGCCAACCAGCAAGCCCCCGGCCAGGTCAGTCCAACGGGCCAGGGCGAAAGCGCCATCGTTCCGCTGCGCTTCTCGGTCGATCAACGCACCAACAGCATCATCGCCACGGGCAACGAAGGCGACTTGAACGTTATCTATCACATCCTCACGCGCCTCGACGAAGGCGACATTCGCCAGCGCAGAACCACGGTCTATCGCCTGCGCAACGCACCGGCTCAGGACGTCTCGAACGCCCTGACCAGCTTGCTGCAGCAAAATCTGTTGTTGATCCAAAGCGCGCCGGAGCTCGTGACGCCGGTCGAGACGCTGGACCGCCAGGTGATCGTGGTGCCGGAAGTCGTGACCAACAGCCTGATCGTGAGCGCTACGGAGCGCTACTTCAACGAGATCACCAAGATCATCGAGACGCTCGACAAGCGGCCGCCGATGGTCGTCATTCAGGTCGTGCTCGCCGAGGTGACGCTCAGCGACACCGAGCAATTCGGCGTTGAGTGGGGCCTGCAAGACGCCCTAATGTTCGACCGCGGCATTCCAGCAGCTCCGGGCGCGGCGCTAGCGCCGGGCTATAACTTCAACAGCACTCCTGTCATTTTGCCGAACCAGAATTCGGCTACATCCCTCGCTACGGCCCCGCGCGTTGCGACCCAGGCACTTTCCAATTTGACATTGGGACGGACCGATCCGACTCTTGGCTTCGGCGGCCTCGTGCTTTCTGCCAGCAGCGAATCGGTCAATGTGCTGCTGCGAGCCCTTGAAGCCTCCTCGCGAGCGCAGATTATCAGCCGACCGCAAGTGCAGACGCTCGATAATCTGCCCGCCTTTGTGCAGGTCGGTGCGCTCGTGCCGCGAATCACGGGCGCGGCAACAACCGGCTTGTCGGTCGTGCCGATTCTGAATGACATCAACGTCGGGCTCATTCTGCAAGTCACGCCGCGCGTCAGCCTCGACGGCACGATCGCCATGCAGGTGTATGCGGAAAAATCTTCGGTCGGCCCGGACGCGACCGGCATTCCGGTCACCACCGACTCCAACGGCAACGTCATCCGCTCACCGCAGATTCCGAGGACCCTCGCGCAGACAACGGTCCTCTCACGCAGCGGACAAACCATCGTGCTCGGCGGTTTGATTACGAACGATCAGGAGGAAGAAACCCGGCGCGTTCCGTACCTGGCTGACATTCCCGTCATCGGGCGATTGTTCCGCTTCGATTTCGTTACGAAGAAACGGACGGAGCTCTTGATCATCATGACTCCGTATCTGGTCACCAGCGAAGACCAGATCGATTGGATCAATGCTCGCGAATCGGAGCGGATGAGCTGGTGCGTGGCGGACCTCGTGAATATTCACGGACCGGTGCCGCTGGGCGGTAATCCAGCGTTCAATTCAGGCCCGACGCCGGTGATCTTCCCCGATCTGCAGCCGGGCGGCATTCCCACCAATCCGACGCTCGGGCCGAGTGGACCGCCCGGATCGCCGAATTTCCCGGTCGGTCCGACACCCTATGGCGAAGTTCCGATTCTGCAGGGACGCGGAGGCGCCGCTAATCTGCCAACCCTCGCACCGTCAGGGCCCGTTCCTGCGGGCGCGATGCCGCCAGGGCCGATGCCCTATCTCGAGCCGGCTCGCCCGGCTGCACCGAGCGTTCCGCCGCCTCCGCCGCCTGGGCCCGGCGGTCTGGGATCGTCGCGGCGAACCAACGAAGGCTACCTCGTCCCACAGCCGCCGAGCCTGATGCCGGCACCAGCTCAGAACGGTCAAAATGGTCTGGCGCCGCCAATGATTCAGCCCGCCGCGCCGCCTGTCGGGACCGGAATCACGCCGGTCGCGAACAACGAGCCTTGGCCCACGCCGCCACAAGCAATCGTCCCGTTGCAATATCAGCAGCTTCCACCGACGGGCGGCGCCGATCCGGGTCAGTATCCACAGCGACTACCGCCAAGTGGATTCGCCCCGGCTCAATATCAGCAACCGCTGCCGCCGCACTAAATGTTCTTGCCGAGGCGCAAAGGCGCAGAGATTCAGGATTAGATCATGTCTGCGACTTCACGATCCAAAACTTTCTATTCGCCTCCGCACTTTCGTGTGACACTGCTCTGGCTCAGTTGCCTGGTGACAGTCTTTTGCACTCAGCCCGCCGCGGCGGAATGGAAAAGCTGGTTTAGTTTGGGGAAGCCCCGCATCAAAGAGAGCAAATTTGCGACGCCGGCCCGGATGGCTATTCTGTGGAGCCCGGCGATGTACAACGAGGTGGGCAAGCCGGCGACACGCGGCTTTGGTGGGCGCGCCTATTTTTACGACGCCAGGAATAAGCCGATCGCCGTGGAGGGCCAACTTGTGGTCTATGCCTATACCAACGACAAGGCCAACATCGATAGCCGCGTGCCCGATCGCAAATTTGCCTTTACACCGGAGCAATTCACTCAGCACTACTCGCCGACGGAAATGGGCGCGTCGTACAGCATTTGGATTCCTTGGGACGCGGTAGGCCAGCCGCAGGCCGATGTCAGCCTGGTGCCAATTTTTACCTCATCCAGCGGCGCGCTGGTCATGGGTCAGCCCTCGAGAAACATGTTGCCGGGGCCGAACACACCGCCCACGGTCTCGTCGATTGTCGATTGCACGCTTCCCGCCATCGAAATCCGCCCCTCCACGCTTACCGGTGATCCGACGCATCGCGATGGCGCCGTGCAGCAAGTCGCCTATCAGCAGCAAGCGGTAAATCAGTCGTCTGCCGGTCAGGCTGCGGCCAGCCAATTCGCGCCGAATCAGTCGCCCGGCCAGCCGGAGGTTTCGCAGCAGGGGGGCGTTTCAACGATGTCTATGACGCTGCCTGGCAGCCTTGCGGACCGACTGGCTCAAGCCCCGCCTCAGGTGACCCTGATGCAAAAGATGGCGATGCTTCGCCAGGAAGCGATGGCCAAACAAGCCGGCTATGCGCCGCCGTCGCTCGTCGGAAATCCTGCTGGCGGCGCTGGGAATTCAGCGCCGGGCAATTCGGCTGGCCCCAAAATGCCCGCACCAACAACCGCTGTGATCGACATCAACAACATGCCTACGGCGTCGCCGGCGAAGGTAGCGGCTCCGTCGTGGTCGCCGCCGCCGACCCCACAACCAGTTCGTTTCTCACCGCCACAATCCCCGGCTCTAGGCGGGCTAACCCGTCCGCAAGTTGTCGGTCCGCCTCCGTCGCAACCCGTCCTCGCAGCACAGCCGTCGTACCTTCCAGGGTCGCCTCAATTGGGCCGAGCTTCGTCAGACCAGGCACCTTAGTGATGGTGTTTTGCAGCTTGGGCAATGGCGCATTGGGCGCGGCCGGCGGCTGGAATCCTAGCCGCAGCGGCACGCGGAACTGCGCGCTCGCTTGCGTGCCTGTAGTTCGGCCGGCCTTCTGCGCCTGCTGCGCATTGAATTGATTCTGGCGTGACTTCGTCGCCAATTGTTGCAGCATGTTGAAATTCTGGTTGCCGGTACCGCCCTGGCCAGAGGCGTTGAAGGCTTGCTGGTTGTTTCGCGAGCTGATACCGACAAATCCTGTGCTGCCACCTGCTTGTAGATTCACAGGCCCGCCGCCCGTCACCATTGCCGACTGCATGCTACTACTGCTGTTGGCGCCCCCCTGTCCCGAGCCTCCCTGCTGTGAACTTCCGCCCATTCCCGTCGTCATTCCCTGCCCGAGTCCCTGAGGGCTCGCGCCGCCCGTGCTGCCCAGCGTTGAACTGCCGAACATGCCGCTGGTCGTGCTGCCGCGATTGGCCTGCGCATAGGAGCTCGCCGGCAGTGCCAGGCAGGAAGCAGCGAGTGCCCCTGCAAAGAGCGCCAGGCCGAGGTGCTTCTCGTGGAAAGCGAGCATGCGCATGTTCATAAGGTGGTTCCAATACTCACTACAATACTCGTCTTCGCGGCTGGGCGGGTGAACGATGGCCCGATTTATGTCGCAAATGCAAGCTGCAGCATATTTTGCGCCTGGGCAAGCTGCCGGCTCTTAGCAGGCGCAAACTCTTAAACCCGCTAGTGCTGGCACGGTTCCGGTCTGCCGCAACATCGTGCGAAACCGTATGTTGCCCCGGGGGGTACTACTGACAGCCGCCGGGCTACCGGGGCCGCCGCAACATCTTGTTGCTGAATGCCTTGCGCTTGCTCATTGCTTGAGGGATGACCTTGTGAATCGCACACTTCGATCGTGGTTCTTTTGCGCGCTGAGCGGTCTGGCAGTCACGTTGATGACGGCCGGCGATGCCTGCGCCCAGCGGCCGACCGGACCGCAAATCCTGCCTCACTATACGCTGGCCGCAGTTCGCATCGCGGACGTGCCGTTGCTTGCAGAGCGTTTTCAACAAACGGCCCTCGGCCGCGTCAGTCAGGACCCGCAGATGAAGCCGCTGGTCGGTCAGGTGTTCAAAGCCGCTCAAGACGCGTTCAAGCAAATCGAAGGCGTCGTCGGTCTGCCGCTCGACCAGCTCTTGAAAATTCCGCAGGGCGAAGTCTGCGTCGGCTTCGTCGCCGCGCCCGATTCCGATCAAGATCCGGGACTGGTGATCGTCATCGACACCAAGAATCAGGCCGATCAAGCCCGCAAGTTGCTCGCGGCGGCGGAGGCAATCGCCGGTGGGCGCGGCGGCAGCCGCAGCGTCGAGCGCCTCGCTGGCGAAGAAGTCATCGTCATATCGGGCCTCCGCCCGAGTCGCCTGTACACGATCGAGCGCGACGGCACGTTCGTCATCGCCACGAGCAAAACGATCATGGAAGTGGCGGTCGCCAATTTGATTGGCGCTGGCGTCGAAAAATCGCTCGCCGAAACTGAAAAATACAACCTCGTCCTGAGTCGGTGCATCGGTCAAGGCGATGAGCAGCCCCAAATCACCTGGTTCGCCGATCCGATCGCCTTCATCCGCCGGATGGCCAGCGGTACACAGGCGGCTATCGCCATCGCGCTGTTTCCTGTGCTCGGTCTGGATGGTCTGGAAGCGGCCGGCGGGACGATGACCTTTGCCAGCGGTGAGTTCGATGAAGTTCATCATTATCATCTGCTGCTCAGTAACCCGCGCGTCGGCGTTGTGGATGCAATTGGACTCAGCTCGGGCGATATGACGCCCGAATCTTGGGTGCCTGCCGATTGCGTCTCCTATTCCACAATTCGCTGGGACCTGCGGCACACGCTCAATGCTTCCTCGAAGCTCTACGACGCCATCATGGGCGAGGGCGAGCTCCAGCAGTTCCTGCGGCGGCGGTTCAGCGATCCGCTCGGCGCCGATGTTGAAAAAGAAATTCTCCCGCAGCTCACTGGCCGTGCCACGCATGCCCAATGGGTTGAAAAGCCGGTCCGCCTCAACAGCATCACCACCATGGTCGGTTTGCAACTGAAAGATCCCAAGGCCGCTGCTCCTGTGCTCGACAAAATCATGCAAAAGCATTCTGGCCTTTTGGAGCGGCAGCACTACGGCACGATCGACTACTGGTCTGCCAAAAATCCCGTTCAGGCCCGTCGCCAACGTGAAGGCGGCCCCGAGCTGCGCCAGCCGCTCCCTTGCTTCGGCATCATCAACGACTACTTCGTCTTCACCGACAGCATGAAGGCGTTTCAGGAAGCCGTCACCTCGAAGACGAATCCAGAGCAAAGTCTCAATGCCTCGCTCGATTTCAAGCTCATCGCCAGCAAAATTCGTCGTCAGCCGGGCGGCGACGCTCCCGGCGCGATGCAATTCACTCGCCCCGACGAAGGCCTGCGCTATTGGTATGACCTGATCAACGCGGACGACACCCGCCGCCGACTGGGTCAGAGCGCTGAAAACAATGCATTTTTCGGCTCACTCCGTCAAGCGCTCAAGGACCATCCGCTGCCTCCATTCGAGGTCATCTCCGAATACATGGCCCCCGGTGGCGGGGTCATGGTCAATGACGAAACCGGGATCCACTACACCACTTTTACGCTCAAGCGAAATTAGGTGTCGGAGTGAGCGAATGAGCAAATGACCAAGCACCAATGACCAAAGGTGCCGAGCTTTATTACATTGGTCATTGATACTTGGTCATTGGTCATTATGAGATTCGCCGTCCTCGCCTCGCCCGATTCCTGGTACGCTCGCGACCTCGCTCGCGCTGCCGCTGCAAACCACGAAATTATCGTTTTGCCTTTCAGCGAAATCTCTTCCTCTGTTTCTCTGACCTGTGACCTGGGGTCTGGGACCTCGGTTGGCACCGCGGGCCGCGATCTCGCCGACTTCCACGCGGTAATCGTCCGCACGATGCCTCCCGGCTCGCTCGAGCAGGTTGTGTTCCGCATGGATTGTCTGGGCCGCTACGAAGCCGCGGGCGGCATCGTTATCAATTCAGGCCGCGCCATCGAAGCTGCCGTCGATAAGTTCCTGACGACCGCCAAGCTGCAGGCCGCCGGCCTGCTCACGCCGCGGACAATCTGCTGCCAGACGCCGGACGAAGCCATGATCGCATTTGAGCAACTCGGCGGCGACGTCGTCCTCAAGCCGCTCTTTGGTAGCGAAGGGCGGGGCATTACCCGCCTCACCGACGAAAATCTGGCCCTCCGCGCTTTCAAAATGCTCGCTCAGCTGGGCGCAGTGCTCTACCTGCAAGAATTTATCCCGCACGAGGGCCACGACATCCGCCTGCTTCTCATCGGCGAACGTGTTCTTGGCATGCGGCGGTCAAACAAGCTCGACTGGCGCACCAACATCAGCCGCGGCGCGACGGCCGAGTCCTTTACGGCGGACGATTCGCTCATTGACATCGCCCGCCGCGCCGCCGCCGCCGTTAACGCCCCGATCGCCGGCGTCGATTTGTTACCGGGAAAAGATGGGCGGCTCTACACCATCGAGGTCAACGCCGTGCCGGGATGGAAAGGCCTCGCGAAAGCTCTCAATATCGACGTCGCCCGCCTGGTGCTCGATTTCGTTGCCGCGGAGGTCCGACGTGTCCGTGGTTAACGTTGGCCTGCGGCTCAGCGAGACGGCCCGCCGCAACCCAGGCGGCATCGCCATCGGCATGCCACGCGGCCGTGATTCCGCCGGCAAGCGAATCTACCAAACGCTGACGTTCGAAGCGCTCGACAACGACAGTAATCTCCTCGCCGACGGTCTCATGTCGATGGGCGTGCGGCCCGGGATGCGACTTGTCCTGATGGTCCCGCCGAGCATCGACTTCATTTCGCTCGTCTTCGCCTTGTTCAAAGCCGGCGTGATCACGGTGCTGATCGATCCCGGCATGGGCCGCCGCAATCTCATCCGCTGTTTAGCCGAATGCGAGCCCGAAGGCTTCATCGGCATCCCGCTCGCGCAAGCCGTGCGTACGCTCATTCGCAATCGTTTTCCCAAAGCCAGATACAACGTCACGGTCGGCCGCCGCTGGTTTTGGGGCGGCAAAACAATCGCGCAGCTCCGCGCGCGCCAGCTCAGTGGAAATTTCCAGCCGATTCAAACGAAGCCTGACGACCCCGCCGCCATTATCTTCACCACCGGCAGCACTGGCCCGCCCAAAGGGGTCCTGTATCGCCACGGCAATTTCAACGCGCAAGTCGATGAGCTCCGCAATTTCTACAACATCCAGCCCGGAGAAATCGACCTTCCCGGCTTTCCGCTGTTCGCGCTCTTCAATTGTGCAATGGGTGTCACTACCGTCATCCCCGACATGGATCCCACGCGCCCGGCTCGCGTCGATCCGCGAAACATCATCGAAGCCATCAACGACTGGAAAGTGACGCAGGCCTTCGGCTCTCCCGCGCTCTGGAACGTCGTCGGCCCCTACTGCGAGCAAAACCAAATCGTCCTGCCGACGCTCAAGCGTGTCCTTTCCGCCGGTGCGCCTGTGCCGCCGCACGTCCTGAAGCGTATGAAAGGAGCCATTCCGGCCGATGCCGACGTTCATACGCCTTACGGCGCGACGGAAGCCCTTCCCGTCGCCTCTATCTGCGCTACGGAAGTACTGAACGAAACCGCGCCCAGATCGGCCGCCGGCGCGGGAACGTGTGTCGGCCGTCACTTCCCCGGCATCGAATGGAGAATTATTCGCATCAGCGACGACCCCATCGCCATGCTCGCCGAGGCCGAAGAGTTGGCTCCGGGTGAAATCGGTGAGTTGATCGTCCGCGGAAGCGTGGTGACGGCCGAATACATCACCGCTACCGGCGCCAACGCCCTACACAAAATCCGCGACGGCCAGACCTTCTGGCACCGCATGGGCGACGTCGGCTATCTCGAACAGGTGGGGCAGGCATTCTTGCCTGCCATGAAAAATGAACCGCTGAATACGGCAGACAAGAATGTCTGCCCCACGAGGTTCTGGTTCTGCGGCCGCAAATCTCACCGCGTGGTCACCCCACGCAGCACGCTCTATACCATTCCCTGCGAGGCCATCTTCAATCAGCACCCTTGGGTCTATCGCTCTGCCCTCGTCGGCACCGGCCCACGCGGCCAACAACGCCCTTGGATTTTTCTCGAAGCCTGGCCCGAGCACCACAAGCGAGCCCATCGCAACGCCGAGCGGCTCTACGCCGAACTGCGGCAGCTCGCCCTTCGCCATTCGCACACCGCCGAGATTGAAACTTTTTATCTCGTCGCCGACTCGCTCCCCGTCGATATCCGTCACAACGCCAAAATCTTCCGTGAACAGCTAGCAGAATTGGCCGCAACCCTCGAACGCCGCAGCTAGCCGGCGGCCTCGCGGCCCCGCGTTTTGCCCGCTAAACTCGCGTCTGCCTCCTAGCTCTGTCCACTAGCCCTAGCCCTCTGATGAAAGCCGTCGCCGTCACTCCCGGCAAGAAAAACAGCGTCCATCTGACGGATATCCCGCGCCCCAAAATCAGCGACATCGCCGGCGGCAAAGGCGTTCTCGTTCGTGTGCTGAAAGTCGGCGTCGATGCCACCGACCGCGAGATCAACGACGCCCTCTATGGCAACGCTCCGCCTGGTGACAACCACCTCGTTATTGGCCACGAGTCCTTCGGCATCGTTGAAGAAGTCGGCCCCAATGTGAAGCGCATCAAGCCCGGTGACTACGTCACCGCCACCGTCCGTCGTCCCGGCGGCTCGATCTACGACCTGATCGGCACCAACGATATGACGAGCGAGGAGACGTACTACGAGCGCGGCATCAATCTCCGCCACGGCTATTTGACCGAATACTTCGTCGATGAAGAGGAATACATCGTCCGCGTGCCCAAAGGTCTCAAGCATCTGCATGTGCTGATGGAGCCGATGAGCTGCGCCGCCAAAGCGGTGTATCAGGCCTATGAAGCCCAGCG
>Ga0136846_1217613_pt1 | contig 12511 bp, 10 predicted proteins | sample HopSoiMetagenom2_FD_96841 | JGI IMG/M metagenome (GOLD analysis project Ga0136846, IMG submission 96841) | Grasslands soil microbial communities from Hopland, California, USA - 2 Assembly 2016 (version 4) | ecosystem: Environmental > Terrestrial > Soil > Grasslands | place: USA: Hopland...
ACAATCACAGATCGAGTGCTCCCCGCGAAGGCCATGTCGATCCGGGCGGAATGTGCACCCCGCAAAGCGTCGTATGCTTTGCAAAACTCGTGACCTCCTACCGTATGCCTGCTGCTGTTCCAGTCCCTCCCCCTGCCAACAAAGGGCCTCGCGTACGCCCCGTGCCCGCGGTTTCTCGCGCCCTGGCCATCCTCCAGTTGCTGGCCAGATCCCCCGAGCCGTTGACGCTCAAATCGATTTCGGAAGGCCTCGACCTGGTGACGAGCACGTGTCTGCACATCCTGCGTGTCCTGGTTGATGAAGGCATGGTCAAGGTCGAGCCGGGCACGAAGCGCTACAGCCTCGACGTCGGCGTGCTTTCCCTGGCACGCAGCGTGGCCGAGAACAATCCGTTCCCGGCGCGCATCCAGGCCGCGCTCGATCGGCTCTCCGAGGCGTGGAACGTCACCACGATCGGCGTCAAGGTCTCCGGAGTCGAGGACCTCGTGGTGCTTTCGCTAGCGCGCTCACGCGGTCCTTTTCGGCTCTATGTGGAGGTGGGCAGCCGCTTTCCCGCACTCACCAGCGCGACGGGACGGCTCGTCTCTGCCTACGCCGATCTGTCGGATGCGGAGTTGGCCCGCCGCTTCAAGACCCTGGCCTGGGAGAACCCTCCCGATCTTGAAACCTGGAAGAAGGAAGTGCGTGCGGCGCAACGCAAAGGATTCGCGATCGACCGCGGCAATTACATGAGCGGCATCACGGTGATTGCCGTTCCGATCTTCGACGCCCAGAAGCGCATGACGCACGCACTGGTCGCGCTCGGCGTGGCGGACCAGATGACAAGCGAGCGCACCAAGTCGCTGACCGTCGACCTGGTGCGAGAGGCAAAGGCATTGTCATGACCGGTGCCGAGCCCACAGGCAATCGCGATGATGTGATCGCCGCATTGCAGGACGCAGGCTGGCGGCAGCGCGCGCTTCGCGGCTTCGCAGAGCGCATGGGGCCCCTGTGGACCCGGAAGGAAGCCGAAGGGTGGGCGTACGGCATCCTGGCGACCCCGGACCATTTGAATCCAGGAGGATTTGTTCATGGAGGTGTGCTCTGCGCCCTCTTCGACCATGTCGTCAGCGCCGTTGCCTGGGAAGCGGTCGACCGCCGCGCATGCGTGACGGTTCAGCTCAACACACAGTTCCTCACGGCGGCTCGCGAGGGGCAATTTCTTGAAGCACGGGGTCGCGTTGTACGCGCGACGTCCACTCTGGTCTTCGTGGAAGCCACGCTGAGTTGTGGAGACGCGGAGTTGCTGCGGGGCTCCAGCGTGCAGAAGATCATGGGCTGAATTACGTCACACCATCGACCTTGATGTCGACGCTGGTCACGAATGAACTTTCGTCGGATGCGAGAAACAGTGCGACATGGGAAATTTCCTCCGGCTTGTCGACGGGCCAGCATCTTGCCGTGCATGCAATCCACCCACTCCTTGTCTTTGAGCTGTTCCTTCGTCTGGCTTTTTTCGATCACGCCGGGTGAATGGAACTGGCCTGCATGCCATGGCACGTCAAAACAGATTGCGGTCGCCTCCCACACCTGTAGTCCTTCGCATTCAAAACTCAAGTTGCTTCGGTCTCGACGGGAGGAAACTGACGCTCTCTCGAAGTATCGCGTCGACGTTCACTGCTGCGGAAGGCCTTGAACCCCCGATCCCGCGCAATGAACGCGGCGAGCATGTGCGGAACCAGCGCCACCGCTCCGACTGGCCCATGCATGCGGCCATATACCTCGGCATAAGCTCCGGCAGAAGCATTTACCGAATGTCTGAGGGAAATACTGGAAAAGCGTCGGCTCAGGCGATATTCGAAAGAGGAAGCGGCGCTGTCCAAAACGGGAAAACGTGCTTGGCAATCCCGAGCACGGAGTTGGATCAGTTCGGCGCGTCCAATGCCAATGGCCTGCCCCGAATTACCAGCCAAGAGCCAACCGAGACCCGGCGAGATTGGCCACCGAGGAGCAAGAAAAGTTGCAGCGCAATGTTCATGTGCCTTCTGCCTCGCCCCCTGCCGCGAGTTTCTCGTACAACGCCGCACGAGAGATGCCGAGCAGCCGCGCGGCGGCAGCCTTGTTGCCCTTAGTGGCGGCAAGGGCCACATGAATGCTCTGAGCCTGCGCCTCCGCGATTGCCTGATGAAGCGGCTTGACCGCTGCTCCAGTGCATGCGCTGGAGACGGCGGGAGGCGCGGAGTCGTTGCCCGGCACGACATCGCCAGCATGTCCACGTGGCACAGGCTGCCCCGGCTTGGCTGCCGCTTGAAGCAGCCGCACGAAGTGCGCTGCCTCGAGCACGAGGTCGTCGGTCATCAGCGACGCCTGCTCCAGCACGTTGCGCAACTCGCGCACATTCCCCGGCCACGGCCGGCTTGCCAACAACTCCATGGCATCGGGTCCGACCGCCCTCGGTGCCAGCGCGCTCCGGCGTGCGATGTCTTCCGACAACGCGTCCACCAAGTCCGGCAGGTCTTCCAACCGCTCGCGCAACGGCGGCAGGCGGATCGGCATCACGTTGAGCCGGTAGTAGAGATCTGCGCGGAAACGCCCGTCCTCCACCATCGCCTCGAGATCGCGGCTCGTTGCGGAGACGATGCGCACATCGACCCGCTCCACGCGATTGCTGCCGAGAGGCTCGATCTCCTGCTCCTGCAAGACCCGGAGCAGCTTGCTCTGCAGTGCCATCGGCATGTCGCCAATCTCGTCGAGGAACAGCGTGCCGCCATCGGCCAACTTGAACTTGCCATCGCGCCCTTTGCGATCGGCACCCGTGTAGGCCCCCGGCGCCACGCCGAAGAACTCGGCCTCTAGCAGCGTGTCTGGGATGGCGGCGATGTTGACACTGACGAAGCGACCGGCGGACCGCCGGCTCGCGGCGTGCACGGCATGCGCAAGAAGCTCCTTGCCCGTGCCCGTCTCGCCAAGAAGCAGCACCGTGGTGTCGGTGACAGCGACGCGCCGCACTTGGCGCTTCACCTCTGCGACCGCGGCACTGCTGCCAACGAAACTTGCGAGGGAATACTTCGGACGCCGCTCGGCCGCCAGTCGGCGCCGAGTGTCCTCGAGTTCGCACTGCAGATCGACAAGCTTGCCGATCAGCGGCTGCATTGCCCCATCCGGCTGATCAGCGAGCACCAGAGACACCCCGCCAATCACGTTGCCCTGCTCGTTGCGCAGGGGCAGCCGGCTGACGAGGAAGGCGCCATACTGGTTGGTCAACAGATCGACGACCACAGGTGTGCCTGTGTCAATCACCTTGCCCATGAGCGAGTTGGGCACGACTTCCTCGATCCGTCGGCCGAGGACGCCGGAGTCTGCGAACGGCCCGAGCGCGATGAAGCGTCGGTAGCCCTCGTTGAACCAGACGATGCGGTGCTCTCGGTCCAGCACGATCATTCCCATCACCGCTTCGGCAAACGTGGCAAACATGCGCTGCGCGGCGAGCTGGAGCACACCGCCAGGGTCGAGCGCGTCAGTGGAGTCGAGATCGGGCGTCATGGCGTCCGTCAAGTGTAAGCGCGGGCTGCCGTCTGCTTGCCATGTTGACCACACAGTCGCACCACCGTCCGCCCAACAAGACAGTTGTCTGGTTTCACGACCACCCAGACATGGCCGTATGTCAACCGCTCAGGACAGCACGACGGCCTCTTGGAGTCGCGCTGGAATGCACTCCCTCGCAGCCACGGCACTTTCAGCTGGTGGCATAGGCCTTGCAATCCATCGAACGGTTTGACCATAACTCAAGGAGACTTCCATGCCATCGAACACGCGCCGCCATGTGGCCGCGGTTGCCATCGCCGCGCTGCTGCCAAGCCTTTTTTCGCCAGCTTCCGCCCAGGCACCAAAGGAAATCCGGATCGCGCAGATCCACAGCCTCACTGGGCCGCTGGAGGCCTACGGCAAGCAGGCACAGACTGGCTTCCAACTGGGCCTTGAATACGCCACTGGCGGCACCATGGCCGTGGCCGGCCGCAAGCTCGTAGTGATCGAGCGCGACGACCAAGGCAAGCCCGACGTGGGCAAGAACTTGCTGGCCGCCGCCTACTCCGACGACAAAGCCGACATCGCGGTCGGCGCCACGTCGTCCGCCGTCGCGTTGGCCATGCTGCCGGTGGCGGAAGAATTCAAGAAGGTCTTCCTCGTCGAGACGGCGGTTGCCGACTCCATCACCGGCGAGCGCTGGAACAAATACGTCTTCCGCACCGCGCGCAACAGCTCGCAGGACGCGATCGCCAACGCCGTTGCGCTGGACAAAGACAACGTCCACATCGCCACGCTGGCGCAAGACTATGCATTCGGCCGCGACGGCATCAAGGCCTTTAAGGAGGCGCTGAAGAAGTCCCGTATCGTGCAAGAGGAATACCTGCCGATGACGACCACCGACTTCACTGCCGGCGCCCAGCGCATCATCCAGGCACTCAAGGACAAGCCCGGCCGCAAGATCATTTACGTCTACTGGGCCGGTGCGGGCAATCCCCTGAAGATCGCGGACATGGACCTCAAGCGCTACGGCATCGAGATCGCGGCGGGCGGCAACACACTCCAGGCAATGGTGGCCTACAAGCCGCTGGCTGGCATGGAAGGCGCAAGCTATTACTACTTCGGCCTGCCGAAGAACAAGGTCAACGATTGGTTGGTGTCCAACCACTACAGCCGCTACAAGGCTCCGCCGGACTTCTTCACGACCGACGGGTTCAATGCCGCTGTCGCGGTGGTCGAGGCACTCAAGCGCACCAACGGCGACACCAGCACCGGGAAGCTGATCGCCGCGATGGAGGGCATGAGTTTCGATTCGCCCAAGGGCACGATTTCGCTGCGCAAGGAAGACCACCAGGCAATGCAGCCGATGTACCACACGCGCATCAAGGACGACCCCGCGTTCGCCTGGGGCGTGCCGGAGTTGATCCGGGAAATCAAGCCCGAAGAGATGAGCATCCCGATCCGCAACCAGCGATAAGCGCTTTGCAAGAGGCGCCCCCGGCGCTTCTGAACCACCCCATTCGCAGGAACGGGCCCGGCCCGTAGGCGCATGCGGCATCGGCAAAAAACAAATAGTTAGGAGACTTGCAATGAAAGTTCACGCGCTTCTTGGCTTGGCCATGGCCATCTCGGCCCTGGCTACATCATCCCCGGCTCAAGCGGTTGTGGCCGCGCTCCCGTCCTTCAACGTAGACACCAGCCAGACCACGGTTTCCGGCATGTCCTCGGGTGGCTACATGGCCAGCCAGCTGGGCTATGCCTTCTCGGCCACCTTCAAGGGCGTTGGCGTGTTCACCGGTGGTCCGTACAGCTGCGGTGGGCACTATCCCGCCAGCAACTGCATGAGCAACGCCGTGGTCAGCGCCAGCATGATCAACACGATGCAGGCCGACATCAACAACTGGAGCGGCACGAGCATCGACGACAAGATCAATGTCACCAACCAGAAGGTTTTCCTGTGGGTAGGCAACAGTGACACGACTGTCGGCCCTAACGAGATGAACGCGGTCAAAACGTTGTACCAGAACAATGGCGTGGCGGCGGCCAACCTCGACTACATCAAGCGCGACAACACCGCCCATGTGATGCCAACCGATTTCGATGCGACGGGCAACAGCGCTTGCAACAACTCGGCCTCACCCTACATCAGCAACTGCGGCTTCGACGGAGCCAAGGCGGCGCTTAGCAAGTTCTACGGCGCGCTGAACGCGCGCAACGATGCGCCCTCGGCGGGCAACTATATCGAGTTCGACCAGAGCGTATTCATCAACAGCAATCCGGGCATGGCCGCCAACGGCTGGCTCTATGTACCGGCCAACTGCAGGGCAGGCGCCGTCTGCAAGCTCCATGTGGTCCTGCATGGCTGCGCGCAGAACTACGCCACTATCGGCGACAAGTACCTCAAGAGCACCGGCTATGCCCGTTGGGCCGATACCAACAGCATCATCGTGCTGTTTCCGCAGACCAAGAACGACGGCACCTATCGCACGACGGCGGCCAGCGGCTGGCTCGCCAACACCGGCGGCTGCTGGGACTGGCTCGGCTGGTACGGTTCGAACTTTGCGCAGAAGGCGGGCACGCAGATGTCCGCGATCAAGGCGATGGTGGACAAAGTGTCTGCAGGCGCAAGCGGCGGCGGCACGCTGCCCGCGCCGGTGGGTGTCAACACCTCGAACGCAAGCGCCAGCAGCATGACGATCGGTTGGGCCCTGGTCACTGGCGCCAGCGGCTACAGGGTCTACCGCGGCGGCGCCCTGGTCACCGCCTCGCCGGTCGCAGCCAGCCCTTACAACGACAGCGGTCTGTCTGCGGACACCACCTACAGCTGGACTGTGCGCGCCGTCGATGCCAACGGCGCCGAAGGCGCGGCCTCCGAACCCGCTTCGGGGACGACCACCCGCAGCGATGCCAGCTGCTACACGGCCTCCAACTTTGCCCACACGATGGCCGCCCGTGCCTATGCGAGCTACGGCTATGCCTTTGCTTACGGTTCCCAGCAGAACCTGGGCCTGTGGAGCAGCACGGTCTTCACCACGCTGAAGCGGACCGGTTCCGGCTACTACGTGGTCGGTACCTGTCCTTGATCTGACCTGATAGAAGAACCATGCTTGAAACCAAGAATCTAACGATTCGCTTCGGCGGACACGTGGCGGTCAACGCCGTGTCCTGCAGCTTCGCACCGGGCACGCTGACCGCCATCGTCGGCCCCAATGGCGCCGGCAAGACGACCTATTTCAACCTGATCTCCGGCCAGTTGCCGGCCACCGAAGGCGAGGTGTGGCTGGACGGCGAGGACGTGAGCCGCTTGCCCGCACCGCTGCGCGCGCGGCGCGGGCTGGGCCGCGCTTTCCAACTCACACAACTGTTCCCGCATCTCACCGCGCAGGAGAACGTGCGACTCGCAGTGCAGGCGCGCGAGTCGGGCCGCCACGGCGGCGGCTTCGACCTCGCGCGCGTGTGGCTGGACAGGCGTGCCTGGATCGAGGAGGCGCAGTCCCTCCTTGAGACGGTGCGTCTGCTCGACAAGGCCAACGTGCTCGCCAGCACGCTGGCCCACGGCGACCAGCGCAAGCTCGAGGTCGCGCTCCTGATCGCCCTCGATCCCAAGGTCTATATGTTCGACGAGCCGACGGCGGGGATGAGCGTGGACGAAGTACCGGTGATCCTGGACCTCGTGCGGCAGCTCAAGCAGCGACGCGATTGCGCGGTCCTGCTGGTGGAACACAAGATGGACGTGGTGCGCGAGTTGGCCGACCGCGTCATCGTCCTGCACAACGGACAGTTGGCGGCACAAGGCGAGCCCAGTGCCGTGATGGCGTCGGCCGTCGTTCAACAAGCCTATCTCGGCGTCGTGCCACAGGAGCAGCTCGCATGACCGCCTTGCTGCATTTGAAGGAAGTCCACACGCACATCGGTGCCTATCACATCCTCCACGGCGTGAACCTGGAGGTGCAAGAGGGCGAAGTCACCATGCTCCTGGGCCGCAATGGTGCCGGCAAGACCACCACGCTGCGAACGATCCTGGGACTTTGGCGTGCCTCGCGCGGCGCGTTGCACTTCCGCGGCGCGCCGATCGGGGCACTGGCCACACCGGAGATCGCGCGGCTCGGCATTGCCTATGTGCCGGAAAACATGGGAATCTTCGCCGACCTGACGGTCAAGGAGAACCTCTTGCTCGCGGCGCGAGCGGCAGCCACCGCCGACGCGTTGGACAAAGCGCGTCTGGAGTGGGTCCTTTCGCTCTTTGCCGCACTGAAGAAGTTCTGGCTTTACCCGGCAGGAAAGCTCTCGGGTGGCCAGAAGCAGATGCTCGCGATCGCGCGCGCGATCATCGAGCCGCGCGATCTGCTGCTGATCGACGAGCCCAGCAAGGGGCTTGCGCCTGCGATGGTTCAGAACCTGATTGCTGCATTCGCCGAGCTGAAGCGGCAGCGCACGACGGTGCTGCTCGTGGAGCAGAACTTCGCAATGGCTAAGGCCATTGGCGACCACGTCGCCGTGATGGACAACGGGCGCATCGTGCACACGGGCGCGATGTCCGACCTGGCCGACAACGAAGCGCTGCAGCAGCGGCTGCTCGGTCTTTCTTTAGGAGTACACCAATGACCACCGCCACTTTACCCACGCCTTCGGCCGCAGTGCCGCAGGCGCGCTTCGACCTGCGGCCTCTGGCCCTGCTTGCATCACTGGCGGCCCTGGCGCTCCCTGCGGTCGGCCACCCCGGCACCTGGGTGACGCTGACCGTCGCCGGCCTGGCGATGGGCATGATCATTTTCCTCGTCGCGTCCGGCCTCACGCTGGTGTTCGGGCTGATGGATGTCCTGAACTTCGGTCACGGCGTGTTCATCGCCTTGGGTGCTTATGTCGCCATGACTACCATGCTGGCTCTGGGCGCCTGGGTCGGCAGCGAATCGCTGTGGCTGAACGCTGCCGCAGTGCTCGCCGCAATGCTCGCCGCCGCGGCAATCGTGGCGGTCTCCGGGCTCGTCTTCGAGCGGCTGCTGGTGCGCCCCGTCTACGGCATGCCGCTCAGGCAGATTCTGGTCACCATGGGCGGCCTGATCATCGGCGAGGAACTGATCAAGGTATTCTGGGGGCCCGACCAGCTGGCCGTGCCGCTGCCGCAGGCGCTGCGCGGTTCTTTCTCGTTCGGCGATGCGTCGGTCGAGAAGTACCGGCTGCTGGCGGTCGCTGTCGGCAGCCTCGTCTTCGCGGCGATGTTGTGGGTGCTGACCCGCACCAAGGTGGGCCTGCTCGTCCGTGCCGGCGTACAGGACCGCGAGATGGTCGAGGCGCTGGGCTACCGGATCCGGCGGCTCTTCATCGGCGTATTCGCCGCCGGTTCGGCACTGGCGGGCCTGGGTGGGGCGCTTTGGGCGCTGTACCAGCAGAGCGTCGTGCCGCAGATCGGCACTCAGGTGAACGTGCTGATCTTCACCGTCATCATCATCGGTGGACTCGGATCCACGTTCGGCTGCTTCGTGGGTGCCCTGATGGTGGGCCTGGTCGCCAACTACACCGGCTTTCTGATGCCCAAGCTCGCCCTCTTCTCCACCATCGCGCTGATGGTGGCCGTGCTGCTGTGGCGGCCGAACGGCCTCTATCCCGTCGGGCAGCATTGAGCGCAAGCACCATGATCAACCGACTGCTCTCCCACGACATGCCGCGCAGCCGCTTGCTTGCGCTCGCGCTGGTGCTCATTGCCCTCGCGCTGACTTTCGCGCCGTTGCTCTTTCCCGGCCACAAGGCGCTGGGCGTCGCCGCCAAGGCGCTCGTATTTATTCTGCTGGTGGCGAGCTACGACTTGCTGCTCGGCTATACCGGTGTGGTGAGTTTCGCGCACACCATGTTCTTCGGCATTGGCGCCTACGGCGTGGCGATCGCCAGCAGCCGCCTCGGCGCCGGCGCGAGTTCGATGCTCGTCGGGCTCGGGGCGGCGTTGTTGCTCTCGCTGCTGCTGTCACTGGCCATTGGCCTCTTCAGCCTGCGGGTGAAGGCGATCTTCTTCGCGATGATCACGCTGGCGGTTGCATCGGGCTTCCTGACGCTGGCCTCGCAGCTGAGCCACATCACGGGCGGTGAGGACGGGGTCAGCTTCCGCACCCCCGAATGGTTGTCTCCCTCGTTCGAACTCTTCGAGCAGCCGCTGCTCGGCGTGACGGTCGACGGGCGCGTGCTCACCTATTACCTCTTGCTCGTCGTGGTCGCGGCGAGCTTCCTCGCCCTCCTGCGCATCGTCAATTCGCCTTTCGGCCGCGTGCTGCAGGCCATCCGAGAGAACGACTTCCGGGCGGAGGCGCTCGGCTTCCGCACGGTGGCGTACCGCACCGTGTCAAACGTGCTCTCGGCGTTGTTCGCGACGCTCGCCGGCGCGCTGCTCGCGCTGTGGCTGCGCTACACCGGGCCGGACACCACGCTGTCCTTCGAGATCATGCTCGACGTGCTGCTCATCGTCGTGATCGGCGGCATGGGAACGATGTACGGCGCGGTGGTGGGCGCGGCGCTGTTCGTGCTGGCGCAGAACTACCTGCAGGATTTACTGAAGCTCGGCGGTTCGGTGCTGAGCGGGCTGCCGCTCCTGCCCCAGTTCGTATCACCGGACCGCTGGCTGCTGTGGCTGGGGATCCTGTTCGTGCTGTCCGTGTACCATTTCCCGAGCGGCATCGTTGGCCGGCTGCGCATGTCGCGGAGATCCGAGCCATGACGCCGACATCGCACTACCTCCGCTGCGAAGGGCGCGAACTGCATTACACCGAGTGGGCCGGGCCGAACGCTGCGAGCGACGCGGTGATCGCCTGGCACGGCTTCGCTCGTACGGGCCGCGACATGGACGACATCGCCGCGCAGCTGGCGCAACGCTACCGTGTGATCTGCCCCGACACGATCGGACGCGGCCTGTCGCAATGGAGCCCGGACCCTGCGAATGAATACACGTTGCCGTTCTATGTGCGGCTGGCCGCCTCGCTCGTCGACCAGCTTGGGCTGCCGCATTTCCACTGGCTCGGCACCTCGATGGGCGGTGCGATCGGCATCCTGGCCGCCGCCACGTCGCTCAGAGGCCGGCTGCGCCGGATGGTGATCAACGACATCGGCCCGTGTCCGGCTCCTGAGGCCGTCCAGCGCATCCTCACCTATGCCAGCCGACCGCCGACGTTCGGCAACGTGAGCGAACTCGAAGCGTACTTCCGCACTGTCTATGCGCCGTACGGTCACCTCTCTGAGGCGCAGTGGCGACGCCTCACAGAAACCTCGGTGCGCCGGTTGCCCGACGGCCGCGTCACGCCGCACTACGACCCGGCCATCTCGATGCAGTTGCAGTCAAGCAGTCCGGAAGGGCTGTGGCCAGCATGGGACAGCCTCGATCTGCCCGTGCTTTGCCTGCGTGGCGCGCACTCGGACCTTTTGCTGCCGGATGCTGCGGAGCAGATGCGCACGCGCGGACCGCTCGCGGTGGTGGTCGAGATCCAGGGATGCGGCCACGCGCCTGCGTTGAACACGCCGGAGCAGTTTGCGTTGGTCGAACGCTTCCTGGCCGGAGATGCGCGATTGCCGTAGGCTGCTCAGCCCAAAGGGGCTGGGTGCCATCGGGCCGCGCGGCAAGGGCGCAAGATGCCGCTGTTGTGGCTTCCTGCACCAGCACGGCCGCCGGGTTCCGGCATGGTTCGGGTTTTCTTGCTGACATACACACGTTGCTGATCGTTCCGCCCCCCGCGATCTGGTCGGTAGAGGCGGACGGCAGCAGCGGTGAACGAATCGCCGCACTCGCCACAGTCTGTACGGCCGCCGGACTGATCTACAGGCAGCGCTGCATGTGCATCTCGCACAATCCCGTCCGCACCGAATGCATCGCCGGGCGCAATCTCGTCAGCGCCTCGCCCCACCCTTAGCGCAGCACGGTGCCGCCAGCGCCCAGCAGCGTCACTTCCACAAAGGATGGGCCCAGGTGGCTCGAGGCGGTGTACCGGTAGTCGAGCTCTTCAAGGCTCTGGAGCTCGAAGCCTTCGAGTGCACGCACGTAGCCCTCGCGCGTGAGATTGCGGCCGGCGCGCCGTAAGCCTTCCACAATCACCCGGCCGGTCATGAAGCCCTCCAGGGCTTCGTAAGACAGGGCGTCCCCGCTGCCATGCCGGGCCATCACAGAGCGGAAGTTGCGCGCGGCGCGCGACGGGCCGCGTGGATGCGGCATCACCTGCGTGATCGCGATGCCGCGGACGTCGGTCTCTAGCAGCTCGGACAGTTTGGGCACCGATGTGACCGAGAGGACCCAGGGTGAAGGCAGCGCCGCCCGTGCTTGCGCCCTGTACTGCTTCATCAAGTCGGCCACCGTGCTCGGCGACGTGAACAGCAGCACGGCTTGGGGCGCAGCCTTCACGACCGTCGCGGCCATGCCCCGGCCCTCCCAGTTCTCCGCGGGGTGCGGAACGTCCGCCACCAACTGCGCTTGGAACCGCTGCGCCGCCTTCTGTGCAGCGGCCAGAGTGCTCATGCCGAACGCGTTGTCCTGGTAAACCACCGCCATGCGGCGTATGCCGATCGTCGAGAGATGCTCCACCATCTTCTCGACCTCATTGGAATAGGCCGTGCGGGTGTGGAAGAGGTAGCGGTTGTACACCCGAGCGCCGTCGGCGCCAGTCAGTGCCCCCACCGCCGGCAGCCGATACTCCTCGAGCAGCGGCATCGCGGCCAGCGTGATGCCGCTGCCGCCGATGCAAGCGAGTCCGAATACATCCGCACCCTGCCCGAACGCACGGACGTTCGCGAGTGCCCTGTCGATGACGTAGTTGTCCTCCCGGCGCACCACCGAGAGCTGGCGGCCATGCATGCCGCCTTGCGCATTCACTTGCGCGAAGCAAGCGAGCAGCCCGTCGGTATAGTTTCGGTAGAGGCTGCCCCAGACACTGTCAAAGCCGATGGTCTGACCGAACACCACCTTGTTGTCATAGACGCCTGGTTCGCTGCCGCGTGCAGCCACGATCCACGGCGCCGCGGCTGCCGCGGCTGCCGCGGC
>Ga0136846_1207971_pt1 | contig 12510 bp, 13 predicted proteins | sample HopSoiMetagenom2_FD_96841 | JGI IMG/M metagenome (GOLD analysis project Ga0136846, IMG submission 96841) | Grasslands soil microbial communities from Hopland, California, USA - 2 Assembly 2016 (version 4) | ecosystem: Environmental > Terrestrial > Soil > Grasslands | place: USA: Hopland...
CGCCGGGCGGCGCGGGCCTCGTGCTCGATCCGTATTCGACCGATGCGCTCGGGCGCTACCTCGCGCGGTTCTCGCGCGCGTTCGAAGCTTTTCCGCGCGGTGCCTTGCGTGCGCAGTTCCACGATTCGTTCGAGTACGCCAACGCGAGCTGGACGCCGTCGCTGCCCGCGAGGTTCCAGGAGCTGAACGGCTACGACATCCAGACGTACGCGGGCGAGCTGATCGGACGCAAGATGCTCGACGCCGACACCCTGTCGCGCGTGAAAGGCGACTATCGCCGCACGTTGGCGCGCCTGCATCTCGACTACGTGAAGGCGTGGGCCGCGTGGTCGCACGCGCACGGGTTCATCGCGCGCAACCAGGCGCATGGCGCGCCCGGCAACCTGCTCGATCTCTACGCGGCCGCCGACATCCCCGAGACCGAGTCGTACGGCATGACGAAGCTGCCGATCCCCGGATTGCGCTCGGATCCGTCGGACGTGAACGAGGATCCGGATCCGGCGATCAATCTCATCGGGCGCTTCGCGTCGTCCGCGGCGCACCTGGCGGGCAAGCCGCTCGCCTCGAGCGAGACGCTGACGTGGCTGCGCGAGAATTTCCGCGAGCCGCCGGCGGCCGCGAAACCGCAGCTCGATCGCCTGTTCACCGCGGGCATCAATCACGTGTTCTATCACGGCACTGCCTACTCGCCGCCCGATGCACCCTGGCCGGGCTGGTTCTTCTACGCAGCGACTCAGCTCAAGCCCGAGAACCCGTTGTGGGAGGATTTCGGCGCGATGCACGCGTACGTGGCGCGCGTGCAGTCGGTTCTGCAGCAGGGGCGGCCGGGCAACCAGATCCTGCTGTACTGGCCGTTCGACGATCTCGTCGACGATGCCGCGGGCGGCATGCGGCAGCTCGCGGTTCACGAGAACAAGTGGCTGGTGGAGTCGGACTTCGGGAAGCTCGCATGGCAGCTGCTGAATGCCGGATACGGCGTCGACTTCGCGTCGGATGCGCAGGTCCTCGCGCTCGACCGCAATCGCCATGGCGTCATCGTCGTGCCGAAGCTGCGTCGCATCGACGAGAAGACGCTCGCGAAGCTCAAGGATCTGAATCGCGGCGGTGCGACCGCCGTCATCTTCGAGACCATGCCCGCCGACGTGCCCGGACTGGGACGGCTCGATGAACGGCGCGCGCAGTTCGCCGCCGCGTTGCCGGTCGCGGGCCAGATCGAGTCCGACGTGCTCGCTCGCCTCGCGCGCGTCGCGTGTTGCCGGGAAGCGGCGTCGGCCGCCGGGTTCCACTGGATCCGGCGCCTGCGCGACGACGGTACCGACTATTTCCTCGTCAACTTCGGCGCGAAGCGCTTCGACGGCTGGTTGCAGCTGCAGGCGCCATCGACCCGCGAGGCGCTGCTGCTGGACCCGCTCGACGGCGCGGTGGGTCGCGCGGCCCTGCGTCGACGCAAGGGTGACCCGGACGTCTATCTACAGCTCGAACCCGGACAGTCGCTGATCGTGCGTACGTATCGGGGCGCAGCGCCGCATGCCCGGCCGTGGGATTACGCGAGGGCAGCCACCGCCGGCGCGCCGATCGGCGGCTCCTGGCAAGTGACTTTTCTCGAGGGGGGTCCGGAGCTGCCGGCGGCAGCGACTCTTGATTCCGCCGCGAGCTGGACGACGCTCGCCGATCCGCGCGCACAGGCATTCTCCGGGACCGCGCGCTACCGGGTAACCTTCGACGTGCCGAAGACGCGCGCCGACGACTGGCTGCTCGACCTCGGCGACGTGCGCGAGGCCGCACGCGTGCGCCTCAACGGTCGCGACCTCGGCGTCGCCTGGAGCCTGCCGTTCCAGCGGCGGCTCGGCGCGCTCGAGCCCACGGGCAACGTGCTCGAAATCGACGTTGCCAACCTCGCGGCGAACCGCATCCGAGATCTCGACGTGCGCAAGGTCGACTGGAAGATCATGGGCGACATCGATCTCGCGTCGCTCAAGTACCAGGCGCTGGACGCGTCCGGCTGGGCGGTCGAGCCTTCCGGCTTGAACGGACCGGTGAAGCTCGTGCCGCTCGAGCGCATCCGCCCGCACTAACTAGTCACGCGCCGAGCTTGCGACGCTCCTTGAACATGCAGCGGTCCATCACGGTGAAGATGCCGGCGTCGCGCGCCTTCTGCGCGGCGTCGGCGTTGATCACGCCTTCCTGCAGCCACAGCGCCTTCACCCCGAGTCGGATGGCGTCGCCGACGATGCCGGGTACGGCGTCGGGCTTGCGAAAGACGTCGACGACGTCGACGGGCCCGGCGTTCTTGAGCGCGGATTCGAGGTCGGGCCAGGCCTTCTCCCCGAGGATCTCCTGCGCGCCCGGATTCACCGGCACGATCCGGTAGCCAAACTTCTGCAACTCGCCGGCCACGTGGTGGCTGGGTTTGGCCGGGTCATCCGACAAGCCGAGCACCGCGATCGTCTTCGCGCGCCGCAGTAGCGACTCGATTTCATCTTTCGTCGGGTTGTCGAACATGGGTCGGCCTCGTGTGTGCTAGCGTCGCGGTCACTCGACCTCGGAGGGTCTGATGGACGTCGCCAGTTTAACCATCGCGGGCGCCATCGCGCTGTTCGGCTTCCTCGCGCGCCCGTTCAAGAAGAAGGATTCCCCTGCCTGAGCGACGACACCTTCAACGTGCGCATCGACCCCGGCGCGCATCACGTGCGCGTGCGTGCCGACGAGAACGTGCTCGGCGCGGTGCTCGCGGCCGGCATTCGTCTGCCGCACAGCTGCCGCGCGGGACGCTGCGCCTCGTGCAAGTCGAAGCTGGTCGCGGGTCGCGTCGAATATCCGGACGGCACGCCGCCCGGCATTACGCCCGATGAAGTTGCGCGCGGCGAGGTGCTGCTGTGCCAGGCGCGGCCGCGCAGCGACCTGGTCGTGGCCGCGCGCCGCATCGCGCTCGACGCGCCGGAGATCGCGAGCGCCGAGGTCCTTGCGATCGAGCCGCTGCCCCTCGGCGCGCTGCGGATTCGCCTCCGGATCAAGGGCGCGCTCGCGGCGCGGCCCGGGCAGTTCGTCAATGCGTCGAACACCGCGGGCGATCTCGAGCGGCTCGCCGTCGTCGGGCAACGGCCGGGTGAGTTGGACCTCGAGGCCGTCGACGATGGCAGCGCATTGCGCCGCTGGCTCGCGCAGGACGCGATTCCCGGCAGTGCGTTGCGCCTCAGCGGGCCGTTCCCCGGACCGCGCTGACGATGGATGACGCCCGCCGCATCGTCGAAACATTCGACCGATGCGGGGCGGCGCGCGCGTTCCCGGTCCTCGACCATCCTTACGTCTACCTCGCGGCATCACGCCTGTCGCTGTATCGCTCCGCCGAAGACTGGGCGCTCGTCGTCGAGACTTCCGGATTCAATCCGCGCGCCGGCGGGCTCATCCTGACCGTGTGGACCTGTGCGAGCCGGCTGCCGGATCGGAATCCACCGGAGGACACCGTCACTCCCGGGGCCCTGGCCAAATACCTCGCGATGCATCCGCACGACGACGCGCGATTCTTCCGGCCCTGCGATTCGGAGTGGATAGGCAACGACGAGCGCGTGAATCCGGCCGCGGATCATCTGCTGTTGCGCAGTGTCCGCGTCGCGCTGCCCGCGCGCGCAGACTACGCGGCGCACGGCATCCAGTTGCGTGCGGCGGACGAAGTGCGCGCGTACGAGCTGTGCCGCTGGCTCGCGGCCGTGCATCGCGACGCCGTGCTCGGGTCGCCGGTCGAACGGCGTTGCAGCGTGCGGCCGGATATGGCGCTGCTGCTCGAGCTCTACGAATGGAATCACCCGAACATCATGGGGCGCGGGGAAAGGCCGGCCGATAGCGAAGCGTTCCGCGAGCTCGCCGCGGTGCTCGCGACCGGCGACGTGCGCCTCTATCGGCCGACGCTGCCCGCCAACAATCACTGGCGCAACTGGCCCGCCGGCGGCTTGCTCTAGATCCGGAACCGATCCTTCAGGTCGCCGGCCATGCGGCGGCTGACTTCGAGCGCGTCGGGAAAGCCGCGCAGGTGCACGAAGTGCTGGCCCGACGCATCGCGCGCGATGCGCTCGAGGTACTTCGTGTTGACCAGCGCGTTGCGATGGATGCGCACGAAGTTCTGCACGAACTCCTCTTCGAGCGTCTTGAGCGAGTCCTCGATGAGGTCTTCGCCCTTCACGTGCTTCACCGTCGTGTACTTCTGGTCGGCATGGAAGCAGAAAATCTCGTCGACCGGGATGAGCTTGAGGCCGTCCCGGCCGCGCACGCCGATGTGCGAGCGTCGCGCCGGCTCGCGCGCCGCGCTCGCGACCTGTTGCAGCTGCGGACGGGTCAGGCGCCCGGCCTTGGCGAGCGCGGCGCGCAGCTTCTCCGCCCGGATCGGCTTGAGCAGATAGGCGATGGCCTCGGATTCGAACGCCTGCAGCGCGTATTCGTCGAACGCCGTCGTGAAGATCACCGCCGGCGGCTCGGGCTGTGTCGCGAGCTGACGCGCGACTTCGAGGCCGTCGATGCCGGGCATGCGCACGTCGAGCAGCAGGATGTCGGGCGTGAGCCGGTCGACGAGTTCGAGCGCCTCGACGCCGTTGCCGGCTTCGCCCGCCACCTCGAAGTCGCCGGCTTCCGCCACCATCGAGCGCAGGCGCTCGCGCGCGGGGGGCTCGTCATCGACGATCAGGACGCGCAGGCTCATTTCGCGGGCGCCTCTGCCGGCGAGAACGGAAAGCGCAGCGTGACGATGTATTCCTCGTCGAACCGGCCGGCCTTCACGGTCGCGCGATCGCCGTACATGAGGTCCAGGCGCTCCTTTATGTTGGCGAGGGCGAGGCGATTGCCCTCGCGCACCGTGAGATTCGCGAGCGGCACCGGGTTGCGGACCACGACCGTGATCATGCCCTGCTTGAACTCGCCGGTGACCGTCACCGTGCCGCCGTCCGCACGCGGCTCGATGCCGTGATAGATCGCATTCTCGAGCAGCGGCTGCAGCGTGAGGCCGGGAACCAGCGCGTCGCGCGGCAGGGAGTCGATCTTCCACTCGATGCGCAGCCGGTTGCCGAGACGCAGCTGCTCCATTCGCTGGTAAGTAAGCGCCACGTCGATCTCGTCGGACAGCGGGATCTGGTTGCGCTTCTCGGAGAGATTGGCGCGGAAGAGGTCGGCGAGATCCTGCACGGCTTCCTCGGCGCGCGCCGGGTTGCTGCGCGTGAGCGCCGCGATGGTGTTCATGCTGTTGAACAGGAAGTGCGGCCGGATGCGCGCCTGCAGCGCGTGCACGCGCGCCTTGGCCTGCAGCTCGACGTTGTGACGCCACTCGTGCGTGACGTAGAAGTAGCGCAGCGCGAGGCCCGTCACGATGAGCGTGATGAACACGTTGCGCACGAGGAACGTCCATCGATCGTCGACGATGAGCGCGGCGTCGCTGAACCAGCCGGCGCGGCTGCCGAGCGAATAGGCCACCGCCGAGATGATGGCGACCATCGCCATCGTGAGCGCCAGCACGAGGGCCGAGCCTTTCGCGAGCGACTGCCGGTTCAGATAGCCGCGCAGCACGCACAGCATCCCGGCGCCGAACAATCCGATCCACAGCAGGAACATCGACGTGCGGGCGAGGTCGGGCCAGAAGCCGAATCCGATCTCGTTGCGCGCGAGCGCCAGCACGAGCGCCGTGAGCTCGCAGATGATCACGATGGCGAGCACCGCACGCGCGGTGCAGAAGTCCGGTAGATAGAGCTGCTTCGGGTCCGTGCTCATGAACCGCGGCGCGCGCCGGCGAACAACGCCTGCTTGAGCCGGTGCGTGGCCGAGATGTCCTCGTCGCCGTGACCCTGCGCGACGAGCTCGCGGTATTCCTCGAGCATCGCGTCGACCACCGGCAGGTGTACGCCGAAGCGCGCCGCCATGTCGCGGCAGATGCCGAGATCCTTGGCGTGCAGCTTCACGCGGAACCCGGCCGGGTAGGCGCCGCGCACCATGTTCGGCGCGCGGTTCACGAAGTACCAGCTCGAGCCGGCGCCGGCTCCGAGCGTACTGACGACCTTCTCGAGCGGCAGCCCGTGCGCGCCGGCGAACGCCATCGCCTCGGCGACCGCGCGGATGATGCCCGCCACCATGATCTGGTTCGTCGCCTTGGTTGCCTGGCCCGAGCCGGCCGGCCCGAAATGTTCGAGCGTCTTGCCCATGGCCTGCAATACCGGTCGCGCTTGCTCGAAGGCCGCGGGCTCACCGCCGGTCATGATCGCGAGCGCGCCCTTCTGCGCGCCCTCGACGCCGCCCGAGACCGGCGCGTCGAGAAATGCCACGCCGTGAGTCGCGAGGAATTGCTGGGCCCATCGGGCCGTGTCGGCGCTGACCGTCGAGCAGTCGATGACGAGTGCGCCGCGCGCGAGACCGGGCGCCATACCCTCGATGACCGACCGCACGTCCGTATCCGCCGAGACGCAGACGACGATGACGTCGAGGCCGCGCGCGAACTCCGCGAGCGAGGCGGGCGCGGCGCAGCCGAGCTCGGCGGCGAGCGCGGTGGCCTTCGCGCCCGTGCGGTTCCAGACCGCGGCGAGCAGCCCCGCCTTGTGGAGATTCTTCGCCATGGGAATTCCCATGGCCCCGAGACCTGCGAAGCCGACACGCGTCATAGGGCCGGGATTATCACGGGCCGACTGCCCAAAAGAAAACGACGGGTCAGACGCAATCGACACATGGCAAAACGCCGTCCAGGGGACGGCGTCTTTGAGCGTCTGAAGAAGAGGGGTAGCTCAGCCCTGGGGCCCGCAGATCGCCTCGACCTGTTTCGCCGCTTCCATGCGCATGTTGGCGAGCTCGGCGTCGGTGAGGTACTCGCGCTCGCCACCGGGCTTGTCGCGATACAGGCGGCGCGCATTGATCGTGGTCTGGTAATCCGCGCGCGCCTTCTTGCAGCGATCGGCGCGCGTGGTTTCGAGATCCTTCGCGACGTTCGCGGCGATGCGCGAATCGTTCTGCTGGCTCGCGATGCGCTGGTTGCTGTTCGCGAGCTGCGAATTCTGGGACGACTGCTGGGATGCGTACGAACGTGCGGCAACTTCCGGCGGACGCTGCGTGCCGGTGCTCACGCGGACGGCACCGGGGATGGGCTTGTCCGTGTACATCGTCTGCCCGCGCTCATCGACGTACTTGTAGACGTCACCGGCCTGCGCGATGGCGCAGGTCAGAACAGCGGCTACGAAGATCAGGATTGTCGGGTGACGCATGCTTCCTCCGAATGGCCGGAATTATGCAGCAAGGGGCCCCATGAGAACCCGGACACCCATCACAGACAACCCCCAAAACAGCCCCGTTCCTGCCGATTGATGCCCCCAAAGAAAAGGCCCCCCGGGATCGGTCCCGGGAGGCCTTGGTTGGGGGTTCCCCCGACGGGGACCTAGTTGTTGTAGGCGCGCTCGCCGTGCGACACGGTGTCGAGGCCCTCGCGCTCCTGCTCTTCGGTGACTCGCAGCCCGATCGTCAGATCGACGATCTTGTACGCGATCAGCGAGACGATGCCGCACCACAGGATGGTGACGCCGACGCCCCAGGCCTGAGAGATCACGTGGTCCGCGATGCTGTACTTGGAGGGGTCCGGATAGGCATTCGCGACGTAGTCATACACGTCGGTGCCGCCGAGCGCGGGCGAGTTGAACACGCCCGTGAGCAACGCGCCGGTGATGCCACCGATGCAGTGCACGCCGAACACGTCGAGCGAGTCGTCATAGCCGAGCTTGTGCTTGAGCCACGTCACTGCCCAGAGGCAGATCAGCGCGGCGGCGGCGCCGATCGCGATCGAACCCATCGTGCCGACCCAGCCGCAGGCCGGCGTGATCGCGACGAGACCGGCGACCGCGCCCGACGCGGCGCCCAGCATCGTGGGCGAGCCCTTGAAGACCCACTCACCGAACATCCAGGCCATCGTCGCGGCGGCGGTTGCGAGCAGCGTGTTCGTGAACACGAGCGTCGCGAAGCCGTTCGCTTCGAGGTTCGAGCCGACATTGAAGCCGAACCAGCCGACCCACAGCAGCGCGGCGCCAACCATGACGTACGGTACGTTGTGCGGCGGCAGCGCGGTCTGACCGAAGCCGATGCGCTTCTTGATGAGCATGCAGCCGATGATGCCGGCGATGCCCGCGTTGATGTGCACCACGGTGCCGCCCGCGAAGTCGAGCGCTCCCTTGTTGAACAGGAACCCGTTGTGCGGAGTGACTGCATCCGCGGCTGCCTGCGTGGTGTACGCGTCCGGACCGGCCCAGAACCAGACCATGTGGGCGATCGGGTAGTACGCGAACGTCAGCCAGATCACGATGAACACGAGCAGTGCGCTGAACTTGATGCGTTCCGCGAACGCGCCGACGATCAGTGCGGGCGTGATCGCCGCGAACGTCGCCTGGAAGCAGAAGAAGCCGAGCTCGGGGATGTTCGTCGCCTTGCTGAAAGTGCCGGTCAGCGAGTCGCCGGTCATGCCTTTCAGGAAGATCTTGTCGAAGCTACCGACGAATTGGGCCAGTGAGCTGTGGCCTTCGCTGAACGACATCGAGTAACCATAGATGGCGAACATCAGCACGCCGATGCAGAAGATGATCATCACCTGCATGAGCAGCGACAGCACGTTCTTCCCGCGCACCATGCCGCCGTAGAACAGCGCCAGGCCCGGAATGGTCATGAGAATGACCAACACGGTGGCCGTCATGAGCCACGACACGTCGCCCTTGTTGGGCGGCGGCGGTGTGTCCGCGCCGAATACCATCACGGGCAGCATCAACAACAGCGCTGCGCCGAGACCGCGCATCACGCTGCCACCCTTCGTCCTCTTCTTATCTAATTGCATGTAGTGCTCCTCAACGACATCTCAGGCTGCCGCCGCGCCGGATTCACGCGTGCGTATCCGCACGGCTTCCCCGACTGGCGCCAGGAAAATCTTGCCGTCGCCGGTCTTTCCGGTACGACAGACATTGCTGATGGCTTCGATGACGGCCTCGGCCGAGGTGTCATCGAGAACGATTTCGACGCGCAGCTTCGGTACGAACTCCACCTGATACTCGGAGCCCTTGTAGTGCTCCGAATGCCCGCGCTGTCGGCCGTAACCGGTGACTTCGGTGACGGTGATCCCCTGCACTCCGAGGCGGGCGACGGCCATCTGCAGGTCGTCGAGCTTCCACGGGCGAATGATGGCAGTGATCATTTTCATCGCTTTGGCATTGATATCCGATGGAGCGCGCCCTCTCGGCACGCGTATCCTCCCAATCAGCCTCGGGTGGAATTGCAGATTCCATGCCAGCCCCTAACAGGCTTGCAGTCGCGCCGTTGCAGCGCGAAAGAAGGCAGAGTGAGAACGAGCCGCCCAAAAATGGGGCGACCCCTCCCGTCCCGCGACAAAAGAGGGCAGGGAATGGGTAAACGAACAGGAGAGCCGCCGGTGGAGATGCCCAGGGTCGAAGAGTTGCTGCGCAGCCTGATGCAGGGCCTGCCCCCGGGGCTCGCATCCGGTGCCAGCGGATTGCGCGAGGACATCGAGAACAATCTCCGCGCCGTGCTGCGCGCCAATCTCGGCAAGCTCGATCTCGCGGGCCGAGAGGAATTCGACGCGCAGCGCAAGGTGCTGGAGCGGACGCGCGCGCGTCTCGAGGAGCTGGAGAAACGCGTCGCGGAGCTGGAGCGGAACAACCCGCCGGGACGCTGATCGTTTCGGATTCGGCACTTTGACCCATGGAGGGGTCATGGCCAGGACGGCATGTCGATAGCGCGCGTTTCGAGTCGCGCGCAGCTCGGGCTCGATGCACCGCGTGTCGACGTCGAGGTACATCTCGGCGGTGGTTTGCCGACATTTTCGATCGTCGGCATGTCCGCGGGTGCAGCGAAGGAGAGCAAGGAGCGCGTGCGTGCCGCGCTCGCGAATTCCGGGTTCGAGTATCCCGCGGGCCGTATCACCGTGAATCTGTCGCCTGCGGAACTGCCCAAACAGGGTGGCCGCTACGACTTGCCGATCGCGCTCGGCATCCTGCTCGCGTCGGGACAGGGCGGGCTCTCGCCGAAGAAACTCGCCGACACCGAGTTCTATGGCGAGCTCGGTCTCACCGGCGAGCTGAAACCGGTGCGCGGAATCCTGGTCGTCGCGGCCCAGGCGGCGCGGGAGGGCCGCGCGATCGTGATCCCGTCGGCGAACGTGCGCGAGGCACGGCTCGCGGCGCGGGTCGTCGTGCGCGGCGTGACGAGCCTGCTCGAGGCCGTCGCCGGCGGCGATGCGGCCGGCGTCGCCGACGTCGCGAACGCGTCCGTCGTGCCGTCCGTGCCCGATCTCGCCGACGTGCGCGGGCAGGCGGCCGCGAAGCGCGCGCTCATCGTCGCCGCCGCCGGGGGCCACAGCCTGTTGTTGGTCGGACCACCCGGCACCGGCAAGACGATGCTCGCGCAGCGCTTGCCCGGCCTGTTGCCGGCTCTCAATGGAGAGGAGGCACTGGACGTCGCGGCCGTCGCGTCAGTGAGCAGCCGCGGCTTCGAGTTGGGCGAGTACGGGTTCAGGCCGTTTCGCGCGCCGCATCACACGGCCTCGGCCAGCGCGATCATCGGCGGCGGTCCGCATGCGCGGCCGGGCGAGGTGAGCCTCGCGCATCGCGGCGTGCTGTTCCTCGACGAGCTGCCGGAGTTCAATCGCGGCGTGCTCGAGAGCCTGCGCGAGCCGCTCGAGTCGGGGGTCGTCGCTATCTCGCGCGCCGCGATGCGGATCCAGTACCCGGCTCGGTTCCAATTGGTCGCCGCGATGAACCCGTGCCCGTGCGGCTATCTCGGTGACGTCTCCGGTCGCTGTCGTTGCCCGCCACCGCTGGTCGAGCGGTACCGCGCGCGCATTTCGGGGCCACTGCTGGATCGCATCGACCTGCGTGTCGCCGTCTCGGCGCCGTCCAACGACGAGTTGTTGATCGGGTCGCCGCCATCGGCGGCGCAGTCACCGGACGCGGCGCTGCGCGTCGGAAATGCACGCATCAGGCAGTGGGAGCGCGCAGGCAAGCTCAACGCGGATCTCGCCGGCGCGGAGACGCAACGTCATTGCGCGCCGGACCGGCCCGGTCGCCGACTCATCGCGCAGGCGCGGACGAAGATGACGCTGTCGGCGCGCGGCGTGCATCGCGTGATGCGCGTGGCACGTACCATCGCGGACCTCGAGGGCAGCGATTCGATCTCTCCCGCGCATCTCGCGGAGGCGCTGCAGCTGCGGCGCGCGATCGACTGAAATGAAAACGGCCCCGGGGATGGGGCCGTCGTTCTCGGAAACCCGGCTCGGCCCGCCTGCAGACGGGCGCGCCAGCAGCTAACTACTTGTTCAGCTCGACGATGTGGTCGACGGCCTGCTTGATGAGGTCGTCCGGCCAGTCGGAGCGGCCGCCCTTCGGCGGCATCACGCCTGACTTGCCCTGGAAGCCGTGCAGCGCGTGGTTGTAGAGCGTTTCCTTGCCCTGCGCGATGCGTGGGCCCCAAGCGGCCTTGTCGCCGACCTTCGGGGCGCCAGCGATGCCGGCGCCGTGGCAGGCAATGCACGCGGTTTCGTAAGCCGCGGTGCCGTTGGCGGGGATCGCGGCAACCGGACCGGCCGGCGCCGTGCTCTTGATGGCGAGCGCGGAGTTGTCCTGGCCGGCGACTGCCACGGCCGCGACCGGCTTCAGGCGATCTTCAACGCTCGCGACATAGCGCGGGTCGTTCGTGACGTCCTTGCCCTGATGCTCCGCGCCGACGTGCCGGGCGAACGCGAACAAGCCCAGGGTCACGGCAAACAAGATGCCGAGAATGAGGCTGAAATTATTGAAGAAATGGCTGTCCTGCTTGCTCATGGGCGCGAAGTATATCCGTCGAAATCGACCTGTGTTGAAACTGGCGCGCCCGATTGGATTCGAACCAACGACCTGCAGCTTCGGAGGCTGCCACTCTATCCAGCTGAGCTACGGGCGCGCTGAGGGCGGGGATTCTAGCCGTTTAGAGCCATCCTTTCCGCTTGAACCAGACCCAGGGCCCGACGGCCGACAGGATCATGAAGCCGACGGCTGCCCAGAACCCCCACGGGTCGTGGGTGCCGGGAATATGCTCGAAATTCATGCCGAAAACCGCGCCGATGACCGACGGCGGCAGCAGGAAAACGGTGACGACCGAGAAGATCTTGAGGATGTTGTTCTGGTCGATGTTGATGAGGCCGAGCGTGGCATCGAGGATGAACGACACCTTCGTGCCGAGGAACGAGGCGTGGTCGCTCATGGCCATCACGTCGCGGGCCATCGTGCGGAAACGCGCGCGCACGTCCTGGGTCATCGGCACGGACGTACTCTGCTGCACGAACGTCAGCAATCGTCCGAGGCTCACGAGACTCTCGCGGGCTTTCGAGATCAGTTCGCCGTTCTGACCGAGGCGCTCGAGGACCCGGCGGAAATCCCGGAACGCGCCACGCTGACGGCGTTGCACGCTGAACACTTCGGCCGATGCGCCGTCGAGATCAGTTGCGACGCGCTCGATGACGTCGGCGAC
>Ga0136846_1216156_pt1 | contig 12510 bp, 11 predicted proteins | sample HopSoiMetagenom2_FD_96841 | JGI IMG/M metagenome (GOLD analysis project Ga0136846, IMG submission 96841) | Grasslands soil microbial communities from Hopland, California, USA - 2 Assembly 2016 (version 4) | ecosystem: Environmental > Terrestrial > Soil > Grasslands | place: USA: Hopland...
ACCGCGGCGGAGCTTGATCGCCTGACCATCGACAACAGCGGCCGGTTCTATTGGGACGGCAAGCTGGTCAACTATGACACCGGCACGAAGCAGCTCACCGATAAGACGTCCTCCGAGTCGCTCGAGCAGTCGATGGATATTCTCGACCGCGCAAGCCGCGATCTCGGCAGCCGCAAATCGCTGACGACGACGATCGACGGCCGGCTCGCCGAGCCGAGCGCATTCGACGAGCCGGACGACGCCGACCACGACGTGGTCCGCACGCGAGGCGCTGCCGCCGTGGCCGATGCACTCGCCCCGCCGGCGCCCGCGATTCGCGCTCCCGACCACACGCGCCTGAGGCTGTCGCGCGGCCAGACCGCCGGCGCGGTCATCGTCGTGCTGGCGGTCGCCATCGGCGCCATCGGCATGGCCACCTACGGCTACGTCGCGTACCGCGACTGGGGCTGCAAGACCGGCGCATTCCAGAGCGGCTGCCCGGCCGTCAACGTGCCGCCGCCGCGCGCGGATATTCCGGCCTAAGGCGTTTCGCGGCCAAACCCTCACTTGTCCACCGCAGGCCGTAACCGCGGCCTTCGCCCGCTTTGACTTCCACGCCCGGCGCGGGAAACATGGCGCGCCATGAGTCTTCTTCCGGGCTTTATCAAAGCGCGCCAGCGCCAAGATGATTCGGCTCCGCAGACTGACGCGGCGGCTGATTCGCCCGTTGCCGATTCGCACACCGGCAGTCCACCCGACACCGAGCTGGACGACAACATCTTCAACCTGCTGCCGCCGGAATCGTCGGAGCCTGCCGCGCCCGAGCCCATTCTCGAGCCAATTCTCGAGCCCAGTCCCGAACCCAAGCCGCAGGGCCGCAACCAGCATCCCGTCGACATGACCGATCTCAGCCGGCTGTCGATCGATCGCGACGGCAGGCTGTACTGGGACGGCAAGCCGGTCGAGACCCACCATCGGCTTTCGATGTCGCGGCGACAGATCGTCGGCGCGAGCCTCGTCGCGGCGTTCGTGGCGATCGGCGCCATCGGCGCGGCGATCCAGGGCGCTTCGGCGGCGCGCGACTGGGCGTGCTGGCTCGGCTGGTCGGCCAGCGCCTGCAGCCTGCCTCAGGGATTACCGCGCAATCGCGTCGACATCCCGGCGTGACGCGGCGGGGCCATCTTCACCCTCCCCTGGAGGAGAGGGTGGAGCGCGCAAGCTGCACGCTCCTGCTCAACCTTCTCAGGTCCGGGTGCGCATGCGCACCATGAAATTGTCGAACCCCATCTCGGCGACTTGGGTCCAGAGATAGGAATCGCTGCGGAACGGCACCAGGCTGTCGAGCATCTTCTTGAACATCGGATTTGTTTTCGACAGCTCCGCGTAGACGTCATTGGCGGCCTTGTAGCAAGCCTCCATCACGTCCTGCGGGAACGCCCGCAATTGCGCTCCGCCAGCCAACAATCGCTTCAACGCCGGCGGATTGAGATTGTCGTAGCGCCCGATGACCCAGCCCCAGGCGTCGCCTGATGCGGTGATGATGGCGCTCTGGTACGTCTTCGGCAGCTCGTTCCATTTCGCCAGGTTCATGATGTTGTGGGCCTGGCCGCAGCCTTCCCACCAGCCCGGATAATAGTAGTACTTGGCGACCTTGGCGAAGCCGAGCTTCTCGTCGTCATAGGGCCCGACCCACTCGGCCGCATCGAGCGTGCCCTTCTCGAGCGCCGGATAAATGTCAGGGGCGGCAAGCTGCTGCGGCACCACGCCAACCCGCTGGATGATGCTGCCGCCGAAACCGCCGATGCGGAATTTGAGCCCGGTGAGATCGGCGAGGCTCTTGATCTCCTTGCGAAACCAGCCGCCCATCTGCGCGCCGGTGTTGGCCGCCGCGAATCCGATGCAGTTGTAGGTCGCCAGCAATTCGTTCAGCAGCTCCTGCCCATCGCCGAATCTGATCCACGAGTTCATCTGGCGCGCATTCAAGCCGAACGGCAGCGCAGTGCCGTAGGTGAACGCCGGGTTCTTGCCCCAATAGTAATAGAGCGCGGTATTGCCCATCTCGACGGTGCCGCTCTGGACGGCGTCGAGCACCTGTAAGCCCGGCACGATCTCGCCTGCCGCGAACACCTGGATCTGGAATTTGTTGTCGGTGATCTCGGCGACGCGCTTTGAGAAATATTCGCAACCGCCATAGAGCGTATCGAGCGACTTCGGCCAGCTTGCCGTCAGCCGCCATTTCACCTCCGGCGCCGACTGGGCGATGGCGGGCGCAGCCACAGCCGAACCGGCCAGACCGATGCCGGCGGCGGTCAGAAATTCACGGCGTTTCATTCCGCGTTGCATTTGGCGTTCCCCCTCTTTGGTCTGTCGACGAAAGGAGACCGCTAGCGTGACGACGATTCACCCATTCGCCGACAACATCGAGGATGCTACGCCACAAAACGCGCGGAGCAAACGAAAAGCCTGCGGCTGTTGCGGCGCACACTGCCGCAGGCGGCGGTGGCGGTCGACGGCTCACACCACCGGCGAGCGGCCGCCGTCGACGTTGGTCGCAGTGCCGGTGATGTAGCCACCCTGCTCGGAAACCAGGAAGCAGGCGAGATTGGCGAACTCCTCCGCCTTGCCGGCCCGGCCGAGCGGAATTTCCTTCTCGCGCGCCTTGTAATAGTCGGCGATCGGAATGTTGGCTTTCTTGGCCGCCTGGACGTGCTGATCGGCCTCGATGAAGCCGACCAGCATCGCGTTCACCAGCACGTTATGCGGCGCGAACTCGGCCGACAACGCCTTGGTCATCGCCATGCCCGCGGCGCGCGACACCGAGGTCGGCATGCTGTTCGGCCGTGGCGCCTTGGCGCCGATGTTGAGCACATTGATGATGCGACCCCAGCGCCGCTCCTTCATCTGCGGCGCGACCAGGCGGATGAGGCGGATCGCGGCGAACAGCTTCTGCTCGATGTCGCCCATCAAGATTTCGTCGGTCACCTTCTCGAACGGCATGGCGCGCGAGGTGCCGGCGTTGTTGATGACGATGTCGACCTTGCCGAACGCCTTCATCACCTCGTCGTAGGCGCGCTGGATATCGGCGGCCACACCAACGTCGGCCTGCGCCCCGATGACGCGCCCCTTCGCGGTCTTCTTGATCGCGGCGATCGCCTCGTCGAGCGCTTCCTTGCCGCGCGCGATGATCGCCACGTCGGCGCCGGACTTAGCAAAGCGCGTTGCGACCGCAAGCCCGATGCCCTTGCTGCCGCCGGTGACGATGGCCATACGGCCCGCAAGACTGATTTCCATAACACCGCTCCCCACGATCCCGCCGATCGGGACCGCGCTATTCCTAGGACATGATCCCGAAAAGTGGAACCCGGTTTTCGGACAAGATCATGCCCTCACAAGGAGTTCCAGAACAGCGGCGGAAAGGGTTATCGCGCGATCTTGCGCGCCACGATGCGATGGATTTTCTTGCCCGAGGATGCGCTGACCGGCTCGTCGTCGAGCAGCACCTCGGCCGAGCCGTCGACCGCCTCGCGAATGAGCGCGCTCTCGAAGGCGGCGTAGAGCCGGCCGTGGTCGTCACGCTGGTCGGCGCCGTCGGTGACGCGCCAGCTCAGGTAGAGAATGCCATTGGTCTTGAGGATGGCGAGCAGCCGGCGAACCGCGTCGAGGATTTGCGGACGGCGCAGATGCATGACAACCGTCTCGCACAGCACGTTATCGAAAGCCGCATCGGGGACGCCGGACAGGTTCGGCAGAACCGCCGTGGCGAACGACAGCCGCGGATAGCGAAGCCGCGCCTGCTCGAGCAGCGCGTCGGAGGCATCGTAGCCGATCACGTCGTAGCCGCCGGCGGCAAGGAAGGCGACCTCGCGGCCGCTGCCGCAGCCGACGTCGGCGGTGCGGCCGCCGGGATGAAAGAACCGTTTGACCAAGGCGTGCAGATCGGTCGGCGCCGGCTGGGCGTGCCAGTCCTTAGCGAATTTTTCGGCGCCAGCGTCATAGACGCCGAGCGTTTGCGGGTCCATGTCCCCTCCCCACCGCCGCAGCGCCGGAAACAGCCTCATATGGCGACCCTGATCCTGTGCCCCACAACGGGAGTATCAGATTCGGCGACCCTTTCATCGTCGGCGCCCGGCATTTCATCGCCCGGGTTCGCCACCATCACGCGATTGCGGCCGCCGCGCTTGGCGGCATAAACCGCCATGTCGGCGCGCCGCATCAGCGTGTCGAGCTCGTAGCCGAACGCCTCGGTGGAGGCGATGCCGAGACTTGCGGTCGCCTTCACCGGGTTGCCGGCGATGCGCACCGTCGTCATCTCGAACTGGTGGCGGATGCGCTCAGCCACGCGGTGGGCTTGCTCGGTGGTGGTGTACGGCAGGATGCAGCAAAACTCTTCGCCGCCGATGCGGAACAGAAAATCGGTCGGACGGATGCAGGCGTTCAACAGGCCGACGAAGCTCATCAACACGTCGTCGCCGCCGGAATGACCGAAGCGGTCGTTGAGCGATTTGAAATGGTCGAGGTCGAGGAACACCAGGCACAGCGGCGCGCGTTCGTGAGCGTGGCGCTGCAACAGACGCTCGCCGCGCCCGAGAAAGGCGCGGCGGTTGAGCGCGCCGGTCAACGGATCGGTGTGCGCCTTGGTCCGCTGGTCGAGTTCGAGGCGTTCCTTGGAGAGCGATACGAACAGCACCGAAAGCAGGATGGTGTGGGAGAACATCAGCAGATTGAAAGCACCGACCCACCCGTATTCCATCGGCAGCGCACCGAACGGAAATGGCGCGACGCCGATCAGCGGAACGCGGGCGGCAAAGAACGTTGCGAACGAGGCCAAGATCACGATGATGGGCCAGCGCGAGGGCAGATGCTCGCCGCGGCCACGCCAGAACTCCAGCGCCGCCATGACGAGCAGCGGCGCCACGAGACCCGAGGACAGCATGAGCCGGTACGGGACGCTTGCCATGAAACCCGGGACGAAACAGACGGCGAGCCAGAGCGCCGGCAACACCAGCACTGCGCTCCACAAGGGCCGGCGCCAATCGAAGGCGCGCGCGCCTTGCCAGCAACAGGCGAACGAAGCGACCAGCGCTGCGTTGCCCAGGCCGACGCTGATCAGGCTCTCCGTGCCGCGCCACATGTACAGCGCCGACGTAATGCTGCCGAGCAAGAGCGACGCGCTCCACCAGCCGAACCACGGCGCCGCGCGGTGCTTCAGCCAGAACACGATGAACAGCCCGCCGAGCACGAGCTTGATCAGCAGCCCGAACAGCAGGACGGTGAAAGTATCAATCGGCATGTCGAATGCGGCAGCGCCTCTGCGAATCGTTGCCAGTGTAAACCATCGAACTCCGGCCCGCGCTGTGGCTTAGCCGCGCGAGGCCACCGATTCGTTATAAAGCTCCGGCTTGAAGCCGACCAGCAGCTTGCCGCCGCCAAGGTCGAGAACCGGCCGCTTGATCATCGATGGCTGGGCGAGCATCAGCGCCACGGCCTTCTTTTCGGTCAGACCCTGCTTGTCCTGATCGGGCAATTTCTTGAACGTGGTGCCGGCGCGATTGAGCAGGGTCTCCCAACCGACCTTTTTGCTCCAGCGCTCCAGCCGGTCGCGCTCGATGCCGGCGGTCTTGTAGTCGTGGAAGGCGTAAGCGACGCCGTGCTGGTCCAGCCAAGCGCGCGCCTTCTTCATGGTGTCGCAGTTCTTGATGCCGTAGATCGTCGCCACGGGCTCACTCCCACTCGATCGTTCCGGGCGGCTTGCTGGTCACGTCATAGACGACGCGGTTGACACCCTTCACCTCGTTGATGATGCGGGTCGCCACATTGCCGATGAACTTCATCTCGAACGGATAGAAGTCCGCGGTCATGCCGTCGGTCGAGGTGACGGCGCGCAGACCGACGACGAAATCATAGGTGCGGCCATCGCCCATGACGCCAACGGTCTTGACCGGCAGAATCACGGCAAACGCCTGCCAGATTTCGTCATAGAGCCCAGCCTTGCGGATCTCATCGATGTAGATGTCGTCGGCGAGGCGAAGGATGTCGAGCTTCTCGCGGGTGATCTCGCCCGGGCAGCGTATAGCGAGGCCCGGGCCCGGGAACGGATGGCGACCCACGAATATCTCGGGCAGGCCAAGCTCGCGGCCAAGCGCCCTCACCTCGTCCTTGAACAATTCGCGGAGCGGCTCGACCAGCTTCATGTTCATCCGCGCCGGCAGGCCGCCGACGTTGTGATGCGACTTGATGGTGACCGAAGGCCCGCCAGTGAACGACACGCTCTCGATCACGTCGGGATAGAGCGTGCCCTGCGCCAAAAATTCCGCGCCGCCGATCTTCTTCGCCTCGGCCTCGAACACGTCGATGAACAGCCGGCCGATGGTCTTGCGCTTGGCCTCCGGATCGCTGGTGCCTTGCAGCGCGCCGAGGAAGGTGCCTGAGGCGTCGACGTGAACCAGCGGAATGTTGTAATGGCCGCGGAACAGGTCGACGACGGTCTTGCCTTCGTTCAGGCGCAAGAGGCCGTGGTCGACGAACACGCAGGTGAGCTGGTCGCCGATCGCCTCGTGAATGAGAACGGCGGCAACCGCGCTGTCGACGCCGCCGGACAGCCCGCAGATCACCCGGCCCTTGCCGACCTGCTTCCTGATTTTCTCGACCGCTTCGTCTTTGAAGGCGCGCATGGTCCAGTCGCCGCGGCACTGCGCGATCTTGCGGACGAAATTGCGCAAGAGCTGCGCGCCCTGCGGCGTGTGCATCACCTCGAGATGGAATTGCGTAGCGTAGAACTTCCGCTTCTCGTCGGCGATCATGGCGATCGGCGCGTTGGCCGAGGTGCCGACCACGCGGAATCCCTTGGGCAGCCGGGTCACCCTATCGCCGTGGCTCATCCAGACTGGATAGCTCTGGCCCTTCTTCCAGACGCCCTCGAACAGCGGCGTGTCTTCGGTGACCAACACCTCGGCGCGGCCGAACTCGCGGTGATGGCCGGCCTCGACCTCGCCGCCGAGTTGATGCGCCATGGCCTGCTCGCCGTAGCAGATGCCGAGCACCGGAACGCCGGCTTCGAATAATTCCTTCGGGGCGAGCGGAGCGCCCTTGTCGAGCACGGAGGCTGGCCCGCCGGAGAGGATCACCGCGCGGGGCTTCATCCGCGCGAATGCTTCGGCGGCCTTCTGGTACGGGACGATCTCGGAATAGACCTTCTCTTCGCGGACCCGGCGCGCAATCAGCTGCGTCACCTGGGAGCCGAAATCGACGATGAGAATCTTGTCGTGCTGTTCCATAGACGGTTCTAGGACCGTCGCGTCGGTCTGTCGAGCGTGGGCCACAGAGGTCATGCAGAGCGCCGCAAAAGGCTGACAAAAAACCCGTCGGTGTCGGTCCGGCGCGGCGTCATCAGCACGCCTTCGCTTAGGACCAGCGCCGCCTTGGTGAACATATAGGCGCGCTCGCCCAAAGCGTTTGCCACTTCGGCGGGCTTTTCCACGGAAAAATCCGGGTGCCGGCCGACGAAGTTCCGGATTTGCGCGCCGTTTTCCTCGTCCAGCACCGAGCAGGTCACATAGGCGATCCGGCCCCCAGGCCGAACCAGCGCGACAGCGCGTTCCAGCGTTTCCGCCTGCTCCTTGACGCGGACCTCCAGGGCGCCCGGCCGGACCCGCCATTTGGCATCCGGGTTTCGTCGCCAGGCGCCAATGCCGGTGCACGGCGCATCGATCAGAACCAGATCAACCTTGCCTTCAAGATCGGTGAGCTCGTTGCCGACGGATTTGGGCGTCCGCACCTGGACGTTGCGTGCGCCGGAGCGCTCCAGCCGGTCGTGGATCGGGGCGAGCCGGCGCTTGTCGTCGTCGGTGGCGTAGAGCTGGCCTTTGTTTTCCATCAGCGCTGCCAGAGCCAACGTCTTGCCGCCGCCGCCGGCGCAAAGGTCCACCACCTGCTCGCCCGGCTCGGCGCCGGCGAGGAGCGCTGCAAGCTGCGAGCCCTCGTCCTGGATTTCAATCAGGCCCTTGAGATAGGCGAACTCGGCGTGAACTGCCGGGTTCTTGGCGTCGGCGCGCAGCTTGATGCGGAGCCCGGTCGGCGACCAGCGCGTCGGCTCGGGCGCAAGATCGGCGAGCGATTTGGCCGCCTCGTCGCGGGTGGCCTTGAGCGTGTTGGCGCGGAGATCGAGCGGCGCGCGGGACGACAGCGCCGCGCCCTCCTCCGCCCGCTCGTCGCCGAACACACGCGCGAGATACGGATCGAGCCATTCCGGATAATCGCCAAGCACGTGCGGCGGCGCGCCAGAAAGATCGGCGGCGGTAAGCCTCCCGCGCTCGGCATCAGTCAAGGCTGGCGGCGCATAGCCGCCGCCGTCGGCGAGCCGCGCCACCGCGTGGATGTCGAGCCCGCGCTCGCGGATCAGCATGCCAAGCAAGGTGGCGCGTGGCGTGTCCTCGCCCATCAGGTAAGCCGACGACGCGCGGCGGCGCAGCGCGTCATAGACGAGGCCGGCGATGCCGGCGCGGTCGCCGGAGCCGGCGAAGCGGTGCGAAAGGCCCCAGTCCTTCAAGGTGTCGGGAGCTGGCCTTCGCCGTGCGCCGATGTCGGTCAGGACCTCAATCGCCGCAGCCAGCCGCGCGCCGGGAGTCATTTAAGGCAGCCCGAGCATGATTCTGACCATGAAGATCAGCCACATGATCGCCAGCACTAGCGCTCCGATGCCGAATATCGCGCCGCGAACGCGGAGATTGTTGCTGGTGCAATGCACGAAGGCGTGGGCGAGCCGCGTCAGCACGAAAATCCAGGCCATCACCACGAACAGCAGGTCGGCGTGCTTGCTGATGATCGCAAGGATCGTCAGCACATAGAACAGCAGCGGCAGCTCGAATTGGTTCTGGAACGAATAACCGAGCTGGAGCGCGCGGGGCGGCCAGTTCGGCTCCCGGAGCGAAATTGCCTCGGGGCGAATCTCGCCGCGGGTCAGCAGCGGCGTGCGCACGCCGGCGAGGGTGAATCCGATCACGAAGGTCATCAGCACCAGCACGAACAGCGGTGCCAGAATCATCGGAAGCGTCATGGGAGAACCCCTCTGGAATGGCGTGGCGGCGGAGGCCGGACTTGTATGTAGCGACGATTGGCGGCTGAGAGAAGGGACCGCCACGGCGGGGTTTCACAGCTTGGCGCCGATCAGCGCGCATCCGCAGCGACGCGAACCAGCATCTTGCCGAAATTTTCGCCGCGCAGGAGCCCGATCAGCGCCCGCGGCGCCTTCTCGATGCCATCGACCACGTCCTCGCGGTGCTTGATGCGGCCTTCGCGCAGCCAGGCCGACACGTCGCGCAGAAAATCGCCCTGGCGCGTCGCAAAGTCATAGACGATGAAGCCGCGCAAGGTCAGCCGCTTGGTCAGAATCGCCCGCGTCAGCGCCGAGGTTCGCAATTCCCCCGCCGGCATCTCGGTGGCGTTGTAGGTGGCGATCTGGCCGCAGACCGGCACCCGGGCGAAATTGTTGAGCAGCGGAAACACCGCCTCGAACACGGCGCCGCCGACATTCTCGAAATAAACGTCGATGCCCTTCGGGCACGCCGCCTTGAGCCGCGCCGGCAACTCGCCCCCGCGATGGTCGACACAGGCGTCGAAGCCGAGTTCTTCCACCACGTAACGGCACTTGTCCGGCCCGCCGGCGATGCCGACGGCACGAGCGCCCTTGAGCTTGGCGATCTGACCGACCAGCGAACCAACCGCGCCGGACGCGGCCGACACCACCACGGTCTCGCCCGCCTGCGGGCGTCCGATTTCGGAAAGGCCCGTATAGGCCGTCATGCCCGGCATGCCGAGCACACCGAGCGCGGTCGAGACCGGCGCCAGCGCCGGATCGATTTTCCGCACCAGCTTGCCGTCGGAGACGGCGTGGGTCTGCCAGCCGTTCGGGCTGAACACGATGTCGCCCTTGGTAAAGCCGTCGAGGTTCGACGCGAGGACTTCGCTGACGGTGCGGCCCTCCATCACCTGCCCAATCGCGACCGGCGCGGCGTAGGACGGCGCGTCACTCATCCGCCCGCGCATGTAAGGATCGAGCGACAGCCAAAGCGTGCGCAACAGCATCTCGCCGGCGCCCGCCGTGGGGACCGGCATGCTCTCGATGCGAAAATCGCTTTCTTTCGGCTCGCCGACCGGCCGCGCCGCAAGCAGAACGCGCTTGCCGGCCGTCTCGCTCACACCCGGCTCGGGTAGTTCGGGCTCTCGCGCGTGATGGTCACGTCGTGAACGTGGCTCTCGCGGAGGCCCGCCGACGAGATGCGGATGAAATTCGCCTTGGCGTGGAAGTCGCGGATATCCTTGGCGCCGACATAGCCCATCGCGGCGCGCAAACCGCCGGCGAGCTGGTGCAGCACGTTCGACACAGGCCCCTTGTAGGCTACCTGGCCTTCGATGCCTTCCGGCACGAGCTTGAGCGCATCCTTGATGTCCTGCTGGAAGTAGCGGTCGGCGGAGCCGCGCGCCATCGCGCCGACCGAGCCCATGCCGCGATACGCCTTATACGACCGGCCCTGGTAGAGATACGCCTCGCCCGGGGTCTCGTCGGTGCCGGCGAGCAGTGAGCCGACCATGGCGACGTCGGCGCCGGCGGCAAGCGCCTTGGCGAGGTCGCCGGAATACTTGATGCCGCCGTCGGCGATCACCGGGATGTTGGACTTCTTCGCCGCCTCGACCGCATCCATGATGGCGGTGAGCTGCGGCACGCCGACACCGGCGACCATCCGCGTGGTGCAGATCGAGCCCGGACCAATGCCGACCTTGACGGAATCCGCGCCGGCGTCGATCAGCGCCTGGGCGCCCTCGGTGGTCGCGACATTGCCGGCCACCACCTGCACCTTGTTGGAGGCGCGCTTGATGCGGTTGACGGCATTGAGCACGTGCTGGGAATGGCCGTGGGCGGTGTCGACCACGACCAGATCGACGCCGGCCTCGATCAATCGCTCGGTGCGGTCATGGCCCTTGTCTCCGACCGTGGTGGCGGCGGCGACGCGGAGCCGGCCCTGCTCGTCCTTGCAGGCGTTCGGGTTGGCCACCGCCTTCTCGATGTCCTTCACGGTGATCAGGCCGACACAGCGATAATCGCTGTCGACCACCAGAAGCTTCTCGATGCGGTGCTGGTGCAGCAGCCGCTTGGCTTCCTCCTGCCCGACGCCCTCGCGCACGGTGACGAGCTGATCCTTGGTCATCAGCTCGGCCACGCTCTGCCGCGGATCGGTGGCAAAGCGCACGTCGCGGTTGGTCAGGATGCCGACCAGCTTGCCGGGCTTGCCAGCCTTGCCGTTGCCCGCGCCCTCGACCACCGGCACGCCGGAGATGTTGTTCTCCTTCATCAGCGCCAGCGCGTCGGCGAGCGTCGCGCCTGGATGGATGGTGAGCGGATTGACCACCATGCCGGACTCGAATTTCTTCACCATCCGCACCTGGGCGGCCTGCTGGTCCGGCTCGAAGTTGCGATGGATGACGCCGATGCCGCCGGCCTGCGCCATGGCGATCGCCATCTGATATTCGGTCACGGTGTCCATCGCCGAGGCGATGATCGGGATGTTCAGCCCGATTCCGCGGGTGATGCGGGTGCGGATGTCGACCTCGGATGGCAGCACCTCCGACAGGCCGGGCTTCAGCAGCACGTCGTCGAAGGTAAAACCCTCGGGGAGAGAATTGCCGATCTCGGCCATAACCAACTCCAGCTCACCCGGCTGCCGGGCTCATGCGGTCCCACATAGGATAAATCGGCGGTTTTGCGAGGACTTGCATCCTCGCCCGACTCGGGGCCCGCTTTTGGGTTGGCGACGGTGGATAGCATCAAGGCCGTGGGTTTCATAGGAAAAACATCGGAAATCTGCACTCCATCCACCGTCACCCCATATGATGAGCGCAACCCTCCCATCCCGAGCCCAGCACGCATGAAGCAAGACCGCCTCGTTCCGATCATCGTGGCGGTGGCGCTGTTCATGGACAATATGGACTCCACGGTGATCGCGACCTCGCTGCCGGCGATCGCCACCGACATTGGCACGAGCCCTTTGACGCTCAAGCTCGCGGTCACCTCGTATCTCTTGTCGCTCGCCGTGTTCATTCCGATGAGCGGCTGGACCGCCGACCGGTTCGGCGCCCGCACAGTGTTTCGCGCCGCCATCGGCGTGTTCGTGCTGGGCTCGATCGGCTGCGCGCTGTCGAGCTCGATCGCGCAATTCGTCCTGGCTCTCATCATCCAGGGCATGGGCGGCGCGATGATGACGCCGGTCGGGCTGCTGGTGCTGGTTCGCACGGTCGACCGCCGCGAACTGGTCAACGCCATGGCCTGGGTATCGATCCCGGCGATGATCGGTCCGCTGATGGGGCCGCCGCTCGGTGGCTTCATCACAACCTACGCGAGCTGGCACTGGATCTTCCTGATCAACGTGCCGATCGGGCGGATCGGGATCGTCCTGGTGACGCGCTACATCGAGAACATCAAAGCCGAGGTACCGGAGCGGTTCGACTTTCCCGGCATGCTGTTGTCCGGCACGGCGGTGG
>Ga0136846_1237017_pt1 | contig 12510 bp, 13 predicted proteins | sample HopSoiMetagenom2_FD_96841 | JGI IMG/M metagenome (GOLD analysis project Ga0136846, IMG submission 96841) | Grasslands soil microbial communities from Hopland, California, USA - 2 Assembly 2016 (version 4) | ecosystem: Environmental > Terrestrial > Soil > Grasslands | place: USA: Hopland...
CCGGGGGATTTGAGGTCCATCAGCACCGCTGAACGTCCCATGGATAGTGTGAGCGCGGCTGAGCTACGGCGAGGCTCAAAAACCATCTTCTTTACCGAAGCCTCCGCTGCTTCGCTCGTAGAGGAACAACAAGAGTTCTTCGCGGAAGCGACGGACCCTGACGGGGATTTTGCGAATGGCCACGTAGCCGTCAACAATGCAGCGGACTTCAAGACTCCACTTACCTTCGTGATCGCTGATGCGACGCCTGAACGGCGGTTCGTGCGGGAGCTAACCGCGCGCGCAAACGCTTCTCAGCTGGACGCCTGGATCAAGAACAGCGCCACGCGGTTCTATGCCATCGAGTACGCTTGGAAGAAGGGTGAGCATCCCAAGCGCGGCGAATTCAGTCCGGATTTCTTCATCCTGCAAGGAGACCTCTGCTTTGTTGTCGAGATTAAATCCGACGACGAGATCGGCGATCCGTCACCCGAGAATATTAAAAAATATCAGTTCGCCCGACAGCATTTTGAGACCTTAACCGCTAGGTTGGAGGCGGCTGGGGAAGCTCGCAGGTACCATTTCACTATGCTGACGCCGAGCGGATACAATACGTTTTTTCAGACGCTCAGGGAACGAACTTCAGCGGGCTTTTTGTCCGAACTCGACGTCGTTCTCCGGGCTCAAAACGGTTCATCGTAGTTAGCGCCTCACGCGGCGCAACTGGCGAGGTTAGGTTTAAGAACGTGCCAATTCATCCTGATCGAGCATGTTCAGGGCCGGCTCATTTCCGCCCGCAAACGATAAAACTGCGTGAGCGGTATACGGTCGAGATTCATCAGATGTTCCAAAACCGCCGACTTTCCACATTTTAGCCGCCGCGCAACTCGCTTAAGATCGTCAAAGGTTTCCAAGCGGCCCACGGCGGTTAGCGCGGCGTCGAGGAGCATCGGAGGCATGAGTAACATTGCGGCGAACGCGTTCGCGCGCCGTTCCAAGCTTTCCGGAGCCCAGGGCGTGCTGGCGTGTGTTATGCGACGTGCCGCGCCGCGATCGAGCAAAATGTGAGCGAGCTCATGTGCCAAGGTGAACCGAAAACCTTCGGTGCTCTGATTCCATCGTGCACGCAGATTTACTAAGATTGTGGGAGAAAAGCCGACCCCGGCGATGGCGATGCCTCGCAGGCTTCCGTCTTCGACTTGTATCTGCTTCACGCCCACGCCCAAGTCAGTAAGAATAGCATCTACGTTGATGTAACTGAGCCGAGAAGCCGTTAGGTTAGATGCGTTCAGAACGTCCAGCGCCACATCATAACCCTCTTCCCAAGCAGCTTCGCGCGTAGGCGGGGCGCGGTGCTCGACGAGCGATGTTAAGGAAGGAGATTCACGATCATCAGAGCGCGCCCCTTCAAGAGCAGCCAGAAGTTCGTCTGCGTCCCGCTTGGATGTTTGCGGCGTCAACGTGCCAAACATGGCGACTTCGGGTGAGAGTGGATACAGGATGCCGTGTTCAGCTGGTCGGCTTACCAGATTGCGCCTGCGTAAGATGTCCGCCAGCTTTTGCCCCACTAGCCACTCCACGGCCATGAGACCGTCCGCAATCTCAGGGCGACTTCGGAGTGGACCTCGTGCATGCGAGGCGCCCCACGCCAAGAATTCGTCAAGTGCGACGGCGACGGCCGACACGTCCACGAGGATAGCTCCTCGGTTGAATTGGAACTCTAGCCCGGCAGGAGCCCCAACGGTGGTGCCAGGATCGAAGCTGACCTCCATCAAATCACTCTGTCGCCGAAACCAGACGTTGGGGAAGACACCGCCTGCGGCACCGGTCCAAAGAGCGTGTCGTTCCCTCCATGCCTGCATCGCGGCGCGTTGCTCACTCGCGCTGGGCCTTTCGTCTTCGAGCAGGAGGCGTTCGCCCTGCTCAAAGGCGACTATAAGGTTTTCGTGATCGCCTAGCATGGAAGGCGGCCTCTGCTCATGGAACAGCGGCGTCCAGCTCGTCGCGAGCCAATTCAATAGCGGTGCAAGGTACCAACGCACTTCTTCGCGAGGTGCGCCATCGGGACCTGTGTTCCGCGTCAGGCATCGGCCGCGGACAAACAGTCGGAATTCGCCGTACGACCAAGCTTCACCGGCCGGCGCACTGCGTGGCTCAGGGTCGCCGATCAGGCGTACTTCTAGCGCGAACGTTTCTCGCGCACCGCACGTAACCCAAGCGGTCACGAGCGTCCGTCCAACTCGTTTGCGAGCGCTGCCGACGAGTTTAGCTTTTTCATCTGGCGGCGAGTGACTGTTCCTTTAGCGACCATAGCCTCCCTTACTGCCTCTGGAACCTGCGACCAAGGTACCGGATAGCCATGCCACGCCCCCGGCCGGTGGGTACGGGCGGCAAATGCCATGCCATCGCGGGTAGCGAAGCGCGGCTCGTCCGACGCACCGGGCTGGCTCTCGGCTAAAAGCGTTTTCGCGATATCGTGCGACCACTTGGGGCAGAGAGCTGCATCCGGGTCAAAGGGTCGCAGCCAGCTCTTATGTTTCGGGTTGCGCTCGTAAGCCTCCACGAAAACGCTGTCGTTGCTCATTGCCTCAATCCTACCACCTCGGCACGATCATTTCTGAAGGTGGCGCCACCTTCCTCTCTGCCTTACTCGGGTTCGTGCTTTCGCACACCAAGTCGCCGCTCCCATCTGAAAGATGCACATCAGCCTGCAATGGCGAAGCCGTGCTGTACAGGCGAAAGATCCACTAGTCTCCAGCTTTGAATTAGGAGCGCCCGTCCCTTTCTCTCGCAAGGGCTTGGGGCATGACGGAGGCGCGGGGCCAAGCTGTAACTTGGCTAGCTGGCGCGTCGCGGTTCCACGCTGCCATTCGCCGTCGGGCTACCGAATCTCCGCGGAAAGCGCGATTTCGGGCCAATTTTTTACGAGAGCCGATCAGCCGCCTGAGCCAAATATTTCGGAGCTTTACGCAGCACACCCTACGCACTGGCTGAACGTCGGTTTTGGGGTCGAGACCGCTTACGCCTGTCGTGACTCACGTCGGGCAAGCGGCGCCACGCTCGGGCATCATCGGATTTCCGCCTGTAGCACTGCGAGTGTTCCACCCGCAGCTGCAATCCGGCGCTTGTGATAGCGCGCGAGCGCACGGTTCAGCGGCGAACGAGATGCTTCCGCAGCGAGCGCGCAGATTGCCAGCCGCTCATCTTCGGCATTAGTGAAGATCCGGTCTTCGATACGCCGGTAGGGTCCTAGCCTTTCATTGAGCCGCTCGACCGCGCGGACATGTTCGCTGTTGCCCGTTGCCACCGCGATCTGGCGAAAAAGCGCTGCGGTCTGGGCAGCGGCGCTGGCGCTGGGGTCGACGGCGAGTTCGATCGGAGCTCGGACACGGGTGGCCGCGAGCGTGAGCACGTCACCGTTCCAGGCGTAGAGATCGCGCAGCGCCTGTTCGCTGAGGCGGGGTACCGCGAAGCCGTTGTGGAGCGGGTTCTCGACCATGCCTTCGCCGACCAGGCGGTGGAGCGCGTCGCGGACGGGGGTGAAGCTCGTCCCGAGTTCATCGCCGATCACCGCTGGTTCGAGTGGCGTGCCCGGCGGGCGCGTCCCTTCCCGCAGCTGGCGCTTCAGTTCGAGATAGACGCGTTCGAAGGTCGGTCCCGGGCTCATCGCTCACGCCTGGATCCGTTGGGCCGCGACATAATCCTCGACCAGGCGCTGCTGGTCGGGGCGGAGCGCGTCGATCGCTCCAGTTGGCATTTTGCCGTCGAGCAGGATCGAGGGGCATTGCCCTTCATAATTGCCAAGATTGGGGCGGTGTTGCTGGTAGCCGGCCAGTGCGGCGAGTTCGGGTGGGAAGTGCCTGGCGATGTCGGGCGGGTAGGCGAGCCACTGATTTTCGTAGGGTTTGAGCCAGCCGAGGCAGTAGCTGACGATCATGCCGCGGCGGACCTCGTCGGTGCGGTTGTTGCCGGCACCGTGCAGCGTCGAACCGAGGAACAGCAACGCCTCGCCCGGCTGGAGCTCGATCGCGATCGGATCGGTGTGCGGCTCGGGGTCGAGCGCTTTCTGGCCATGGCTGTCGGGCCAGACCAGGGTCGCGCCGTTGGCCTCGGTGTAGCGCGTGAACGGCCACATCACGTTGACCAGATATTCGGTCTCGCCGATCGCGCCCCGCCACATTTCCTGGTCGCGATGCGGCAGCTGCGGCAGCGCGCCGGGATGGAGCGCGATCGCCTGCGTCAGGTTGAGCTGGATCCGGTCGCACCAGGGCGCGAGGATCGTCTCGGCGATGCCGAGGACCAGTTTGTGCATGACATGGCGCTGCGCCCGGTTCGAGCGGCTGAGCAGCCGACCGAACCTTTTGGTCCGCTCGCCATAGAAGCCGCCTTGGCAGAAGGGCGTACCGGCGAAGGCGGGCGCGAGATCGCGATCGAGCGCCGCGATCTGGTCAGGGTCGACCAGGTCGGGGATCACGCAATAACCCTGTTCGCGCAGCTTCGCGCTCCAATACGCGACTGTTTCGGTTTCCGTTGTGGTCGGGGTGGCGGCGCGGTCCATCACGCGGCCTCCGCGTGCAGGCAGGCGTGCCGGCCGACAATGCCCGCGCGGTCGAGGCGGGCATGGGTGTCGGGTGCGATCTCGATCCGCAAGGCGGCGAGCAGCATGCCGTTGATGGACTTGACCGCGCCGAGCGCGCGGGCGCTCCAGCCGAAGGTCAGGATCTGGCGCAGCCATGCCGGCTCGGCCACGCCGGTATAGGTCGTGATCCGGTGCTCGAGCGCGAAGTCGACCATGCTGCGCACCAGGCGATCGCGCGCTTCGCGTCGCTGGATCGCGGTGAGGGTGCGGTCGAGGCAGAAGCGCGTGATCTCGTAGACCGCTGGACCGTGCGGGATCGGTTCGTCGGTCAATTCGGCGAAATGGCTGTCGAGCAGATGCGGTCCGGTGGTCGGCAGCAGCCGCGCGGAGGCGAGATGCGTGCCGTCGGTCTCGGACAGGATCAGATAATGGGCGTCCGGGTGGTCGAACTGGTCGAGCTCGTAGCGACCGGCGAGGACCGGCAGGTCCCATTGCAGCAGGTCGACGAACACCTTCTTGCGGGCCTCGAACATCGCCCGCATCGCCGCATCCGCGGCCTGCGTCTTGACTTGGATATCGCGCAACATGGTCAGGCTTCCCTTGTGGAGGCCTGATCATCCATCACGGTCGCTTGCGCCCGCTATACCCAGAAATGGGTATTTTCAGCGGCCGAGCAGATCGACGAAGCTCAGTGTTCCGTCGAACAGCGCATGGACCGCGAGCTGCGTCCGTTTGTAGACGCCGTAGCGTGCCCGTGCCTGCTTCAGGTGCAGGATCACGGTTTCATGACTGATGCCGAGTATGTCCGCGATTTCGGGGTCGGTCTTGCCCCGCGCTGCCCAGTAGACGCACTCGCGCTGCCGGTCGGTCAGCTGCGGCCGGTCGGGCAGGGGGCCGCGGATCGCGACCAGCCGCCGCGCGGCTTCGAAGGCGAGGCCGCCGACCAGTTGCGCGGCATAGAGACGATCCCCTGGCGCTTCATGCCCGGCCGAGGTCGCAAACGAGCAGGAGCCGGCGGACTCGCCCGGAATATGCGCCGGTACGGTGAAGCCGTCGCCGATGCCGTTCTGCCTGGCTTTGTCGAGCACCTCGCGATCACGCGGCGTCAGCTGGATCAGGCCGGGAAGCCGGGACCAGGCGAAGCCGATCCCCGTCATGTGGCTCGCGCGATGGACCGGGTCGGATGGTCCGAGCCGTTGCGCGTCGAAATAGTCCGCCCAAGCGGCCGGGTAATTGTGGAGCCTGACCGCGGGCACCGGCGCACGCGGTATGTCGAGATGATGCGTCAGCGCGAAATAGCGGAACCCCAGCTCGAGCGCGATTGCGGCCAGCACTATCGCCAGTTCGTCGAGGTTGGTGGCACCGGCAATTGCGTCTGCGAATTCTTCAGCGAGCTGAGCGAGACTCATCGGACGCGACACCTGTCCGCGCGCCCGGTCCCAGACCGCCGGAGTCACGCCACCAATGGTGCGCGTCTGACGACGCCGGTTCCCAGCCGGTGCCGCAGCCACGAAGTGGGCATATCATCTGCGTCCGGCTCCGGCTCGGGGAATTGCTGCCGTTTTCGACATATCGTGGCGATAAATGCGTCGGGCGATGGCGCGCGCGGTTGAGCCGCGCGTCGACTGGCGCGACGGCGCGCGCTACCGCGCGCTGCTCGGAATCGATCGCGCCGGTCTTGCCTGGGAATGGCTGCGCCGTGACCCCGACTATATCGCCTGCGCGGCGCGTCATCGGGCTGTGGCCGGCAATCGCGATCTGATCAGAGAGGATCCGGCCGCCCTGCCTTGGGGCCTCCACTTTCTTCGAGGATCCGGACCGTTCGGCATTGGAAGCTCGCTTGCTGTGGCGGGCCGACCTCGATCCTTCGGTGGTGCCGGTGCGCGCGGCTGCGGCTGACGCCGATGATCCCGACGCGCTCGATCTCGGGCGGCTGCGCGCGTTTACGACGCTCGCACGCGCCGATTGCGGTCAGGAATATCTTGTTCTGTCAGACGGCTGGCGTCGTCTGCGGCTCGACGTGGTCGAAGGCAGCCTATGCAAGAACGCGTGCGTCCGATTGGACTATCGCCTGTCCGGATTCGAGAACCTGGAGCCGCGGCTGCTCACGCTTCACAGGCTTGCCGCATTGCGGCGCACCGGGCATTTCGAGCCGAAGCTCCATCCCGCCGCCTCAGGTCTGCCGCGCCGTTTGGAAGCGCTCCAGGTCGCCGATGGACTGAGCGCCGGTGGATCCTATCGCGAGATTGCGGTCGCGCTGTTTGGAGAAGCGCGCGTCTGCAGCGACTGGCGCAAGCGCTCCGATTATCTTCTTTCCCGGATCCGGCGCCGTGCCGCCGAAGCGCGCAAGATGGCGAGCGGCGGCTACAGGTCGCTTCTCCGCGCTGACGTGTGATTGCCCGCCGGTTCAGGCCGGCGAACAATCCCGAGGACGATCGGCGTCACAAACTTGACCGCACCAAGGTCAAGGCCTGGAACACTAACCTCGGCGAAGATCAATGCTGTGAAAAGACCTCCGCCGACGGCCAGCGCTATCGCCAGATTTCTGAGTGTTTTCATTTAAAGACCGAAGTTGATGCCGACACGCCCGGCGGTCGATCCACCTATCGTCGTTCCGCCAACGTGACGCAGGCTTTTGCCTGATCCGCCCGACGACCAAACCCGGAAAGGCCCATTATCCGCGATAGATCACGTGGTGCGACACCTATCAACCGCTGGCGACGGATGACGGCTCCGACGAAGCCGAAGCCTGCGGTCATCATCATCCAAGCACCTAGCTCGGGGACGCCCGACGTGGTTGGCGGTGAAGGGGCAAGCATAGCCGAGCCCGAACCGATGGCTTGACCATTGGAAAAGCTGACCAGCGTAAAGGCGCCGCCATCGGGATCGAAAGTGCCGCCTTCATTGATCGCCATCATCGAGAAGTCGAACAAGGTCTGCAGGGCCGGTTCATAAGGCGAGTTGTGGCTAATGAGTTCGATGCTTCCCAGCACCAACTGTTCATTCTGCATCGGGAAGAGCGTGTTGAAGGGCTGGTTGAGTAAGCGGGCCGCCAGGATCTGATTCACGCCCAGGACGAGGTGCGGGTTCCCGAGCTGATCGAGACGCTCGCCCATCAGGAAGACCCCCGTCGGTGCAACATCCCATATATGGGGATCGAGGAAGCTTCCTCTCGGCCTCGCCAAGGCCGCGCCGGTTTGATCGAGTGTCAGGCCATTTACCGGGTCCAGGTTGGCAGTAACGATGTTGCTTATGATATAATCCGACGTCGTCGAATATGTGATCCTGACCGACGCCGACGCCGAAGACAGGCCAAGCAGTCCTGCGGCAGCAGCAATGATGATCGAACGCATATAAGCCTCTTCGTTGGGGAGCATGCCGGGCGAGCGCCGCCGGACGGCGGCGATCCGGTCCGTCGCCCTTCCTCTGCAAAACCGATGGCCCGTTCTTTCAGGCGGATGCGCGCACCAGTTTGCGGCGGCGCATTGAGGCGCCAGTCGCTCCGAAACCGGCAATCATCATCGCCCAGCTCGAGGGTTCAGGAGCTGATGAAGAAGGCGGCGGTGGCGCTGGAACATCGTAGCTCACTGTAAGCACTGGCAGTGTATAAAAACTTGGATCGCCGGTACTGCCAAGATTTTTTGGGCCGCAGATTGAAGAGCAAAATCGCGGATCAAGCGGGTTAGTCTCCCGGAATGAAAAGCCGAGATACAGACCGGGGTTATCTTCCAGATAATTCACGGTAGGACCTCCGAGCAAGTCCGTCGTGACTATATTCGCGTTCAAATTGAGATAATTCGTGAGATTGCTACCCGCAAAAACTCGAGTTGGATCGGGTCCGGTGCTGGTGGCGGTATAGGACCTCAGCTGCACATCGCCAATCTTAGTGCCAAATTGGGGAGTGACGGTCAGGCTCAATCCGGTGAGAATCGCATCGGTTGGAAGGGTTGGTATCAGGAACTCGATCGTAGCTGCGTAGTCGCCGCTAAAGGGGGATGAGTCGGTCCAGCGACCCACTTCCGCCATGTTTGCAACCGCAGGCCCTGCATGGAACGGGCTCAACTGAAAATGATTGCTCTCCGTGGGATCGAAATATCCATAGGTCAAAGGTGTAAGCGAGATCGTCGTCGCCGAGGCAGGCGCACACGCGAACAAGCCCGCTAAGGTAGTCGCGGCCAAGAAATGCTTCATACCAGTCGTCCGAGTTCGACCCGTCATTCCTGAATCCCTTTCCGAGAACGCCTGGACTGCGGGCCCGTAAACCGCGCGCGCTTATTGCGCGCCACGCGCTCACCAGCCCCGCCCAAACCATATTGCCCGCCGTTGCGGATACGCCCTGTCAAATACGCAGGCCCCACCTCATCCGGCGTCCACCAAACGGGGGAGAAGGTTGATGAAAATTAACTATACCGAGCTGGATATTGTCGCGCTTGGATTGTGCAGTGCGGCGGGATCAAATGTGGGGTGGAGTTCCTGCCCGAAGGCAAAAACTCCCCTAGAACAAGCCATTAGGGCTTAACGATGGTGATCCTACGGGAATCGAGCGGCAGGAACTCGGCCGACTGCGGACTGGCAGCTTTTCGGCGCCAGATCGGCGATAACTGCCGTTCGACGAGGCCGGTCTTTATAACCGCTCCGACCAAGTGGTCGCCTCCCCGGCTCGCAACCGCTGATCCCAAAGGCCGCTCGCTTGGCAGCCGCTCAGCGAAAATCTGTCACGCCCAAAGATCTCGCACAATGCTTCCTTTTGAGGGTAGGTCTTCAAATGTTGCGGAACCGTCGAAATGATCGATTGGGAGGTCGGCTACCTCTTCTAGATCTGCGAGACGAACGTTTACAGCCATTCGCCGCCGACCGTCCTCGTCCACCCGCAAACCACGCCACGCCAAAACTCCCGCGCAGATCGGGCAGAACAAGATTTCCAGCGCCGGGTCTTCCTTGCCAATTCGCCGATAGGTCGACGTTTGTCCCACTATTTCTATTCGCTCGCCCTCGAAGTCGTATGCCCATAGTGCACCGTATCGGTGACATAGTGTGCAGTTGCACGCTGTGATTGAGCCTGGATCACCAATGAGCGTCCAAGCTGCTGCACCACAATGGCATGATCCCTTTAGCACTCGTCTCTCCAGTGTTACGCGCGACATCCCGATTTCGAAATGCACTTGGCTCAAGCCCATCGACCTACTTCACGCGGCGCGCTCCCGGCGACTGGGTCGTTACTCGCAGGCGCGGCCGTGCAGCAGCGCAGGGTGAATTCAATTCCGAGGCTCTGCTCGCGCGACCAGGACCCGCGAGGAGTCCCAGCCGCCGCCCAGCGCACGGAAAGACCCGACCGCCGCCCTTGCCGCTTGTGTTTCCGCTTGGGCACGGGCGTCGCGGGTCGCCAGCAGGCGGCTGTCAGCGTCGAGCACTTCAATCAAACTGACCACCCCGCCTTTATAGGCTGTCAGCGACGCCTGCTGTGCCCGCGCCAGCGATGCCTCGCCTTCGGCGAGATCGCGGTTCTGGGCTTCGCTATTCATGAGCGCGGAGAAGGCGTTTTCCACATCTTCGGAGGCGCGCAGGATCGCGAGGCGATAGGCGGCAAGCGCTTCGGCGCGACGTCCCTTGGCGTTGGTAATCTCTGCATCGACGCGCGCGAAGTCGAATAGCCGCCAGCGGAGGCCTACAATTCCCTGGCCCTGGTTGGCGGCGCCCGTAAAAAGACGGCTCGCCGAAGCCGTTGCGGTTCCAACAAGGCCGCTCAGATCCAGCTTGGGATAATATTCGGAGATGGCCGAGCCGATCAGCGCGTTGGCCGAAACAAGCTTCTGCTCCGCAACGACAAGGTCGGGCCGCCGCCGCAGCAGATCGGCCGGGCCGCCAATATCGGCGATGGCAGGGGCCACCGGAATAGCACCAGCCGTCGACAGCAGCTTCGCGCGATAGGTTCCAGGCTGAACGCCGAGCAGCACGTCGAGCGCGTTGTTGGCGCTGTCGAGCGGGGTCTGGAGCAGCGGAAGCGTCGCCCTGACTTGCGATAAGGCTCCCTCCGCCTGCCGAAGCTGCAGTTCGGCGGCCGCGCCCTTTCGATATTGAAGCGCGACGATGTCGACCAGATTTCTCTGGATCCGGAGCTGCGCTTCGGCGACCGCGAGTCGCGCCTGCAGACCGCGTATGACAATGTAGGTGTCCGCCACCTGCGCGGCGGTGGCGAGACGGACCGCCGCGGCATCGGCGCGCGACGCGACATAATCCGCAACCGCCGCTTCACGATCGCGCCGCAGCCCGCCAAATAGGTCGATCTCCCAACTGGCGCCGAGATCGGCCTCCACATATTTAGTATCGCGATCCGCACCGGGGGTCGCCGCCAGCGATAGTCCCGACCGGGTGTCGATCGATTGATGCGTCGCGACCGCCTGACTGGAGACGCCGGCAGACGGCAACAATGCCGCATCCGCCTGCCGCAGCGCCGCCCGCGCCTGACCGATGCGTGCGGCGGCTTCCGCGATCTCCAGATTCTGCGCGAGGGCCCGGTTCATCAGTTCGCTGAGCAGTGGATCCTGGAAGCTCGCCCACCAGGCCGCCGCCTCGGATGGAAGGGGACCCGGACGTGCAGCGATCGCGGTTTGGCCCACAAATGCCGGCGGCAAGGCCATGTCGGGCCGCTGATAGTTCGGACCGAGCGTGCAGCCGGGGAGCAGGAGCGCGGCAACCAGCGCGGAGAAGGACGATCGGGAGCGAGACATGTCGGACGGCCTTCTGCAGCGTCGATACTGACCATTAATAGAATTAGTCAGTGGTCGTCAACTGCGGCTTGGTTTATGCGCGAGCATGAGGTGTCTATAACGTCGTCATGTCTGCAAAAACGCCCCCAGCCCTGCGCGGGCCTACCGAGCACGAAACGCGGGAGCGGATCCTCTCGGCCGCCTACGAACATTTCAGCCAATTCGGCTATGACAAGACGACCGTATCGGACTTGTCGCGGGCGATCGGCTATTCGAAAGCCTACGTTTATTGCTTCTTCGAATCCAAACAGGCCATCGGGGAGGCGATTTGTGCCCAGTGTCTTGATCAAGTCGTCGAAGACGCCGCGGCGGCGGCCGCAGAGGCCAGGTCGTCCGCCGAGGCACTCCGCCGACTGATTAGGGCAATTGCGTCTAAAGGTCGGGAATTGCTGGATGAACATCGTAGGCTCTATGACGTAGCAGCGCATTCGGCGGCGGAGCGCTGGGAGTCCTATGTGTCGTTCGAACGCGGCATCCAGCTTCTGCTTGAAGAACTCATTCTCGCGGGCCGCGAATCCGGCGAGTTCGAGCGCAAGACACCTCTCGATGAAACATCGCGGGCAATCCTGATTGCCCTCCAGCCTTTCATGAATCTGGCCATGCTACAGCATAACCGCGCCGACTTTCCGCAAGGCGCCGAGGAAGTGATCAACATGATCCTGAGGAGCCTGGCCTCCTGAGAGTCAATTCCGAGCTTCGATCTGACTAATGACCAATTGACTTAAAAGTCAGTAGCACTCAGAAAGCGAACTCCCTTTCTTCCGGGAGATTGAAAATGCGCGGCGTTTCGAGATTCGTTTGCGTGGGTCTGAGCGGTCTTGTCGTCACGACGATCGCCGGTTGCAGCAGCCCTCCGCCGGATCCGCGCACGCAGGACAGATTGGTCGAAGTAGCAACGATCGGCTCCGGCCGGGGCGCGGGGCGCAGCATCACGGGTGTGGTGAAGGCCCGGATCCAGAGCGACCTTGGCTTTCGCGTCGGAGGCAAGGTGGTCCAGCGCCTCGTCGATCCGGGCGAGACGGTCCATCGCGGCCAGCCCCTGATGCGGATCGATACGACGGATTATGCGCTCGCTCTGGACGCCGCCCGCGCCCGTTCGATTCAGGCGACGGCCGATGAGGCGCGCTATCGCGATCTGGTGGCGGCAGGCGCGGTTTCTGCGTCGACCTATGATCAGATCCGCGC
>Ga0136846_1214526_pt1 | contig 12508 bp, 12 predicted proteins | sample HopSoiMetagenom2_FD_96841 | JGI IMG/M metagenome (GOLD analysis project Ga0136846, IMG submission 96841) | Grasslands soil microbial communities from Hopland, California, USA - 2 Assembly 2016 (version 4) | ecosystem: Environmental > Terrestrial > Soil > Grasslands | place: USA: Hopland...
CACGACGGCGAGGGCGACTTCATCTCCGTCGGCGCGGGCGGGTGGGACGGCGGGCACCGGCCGTCCTGGGTCAGCCTGGACCGGGTGATCCGGGTCCACGAGGGCGGGATGCGCCGGGAAGCGGCGGCCCTGCCGCGCGAGCCGTTCGAGCGGGTCACGGACCGCCTGCAGCAGCGCTACGGCTGGCGCTAGCTTCCGGGGCTTCGCTGCTAGGCGGTGCGGTTGGGGATAATGAGGTATTTCGAGCCGGTCGCCTGCCGGCCGTATCCGGCGATCGCGTCGAGGGAGAGCGCGCCCGGGAGTGATACCTGCGCGGTGTAGCTGCTGGCGAACGTCGTCCTGAGCCCGGCCGCGACCTGGCTGCGCAGCTGCGCGACGCGGGCCGGGCCGGCCTTCTGCAGGAACGGGGTCAGCAGCCACCCGCCGATGCCCCAGGCCGTGCCGTAGCTGCGGGTCAGCTCGGTCGGGCCGCGGTCAAGCGATCCGTAGATGTAGACCTGCTTGTGCACGGCCGACCCGTACCTGCTGTAGCCGCCCGCGGCGGCGCTGGCGGCGGCTTCCATGCCCGTCAGGATCTGGCTGGCCAGCCGGCCGCCGCCGATGGCGTCGAAGGCCAGCGTGGCACCGGTTGCCGAGAGCGCGCCGGCCAGCTCGGCCATGAAGCCGTCGGATGCCGAATTGCAGACGTGCAGGGCACCGGCCGTGCGGAGCATCGCTTCCTGGTCCGTTTTCCGCACGATGTTCACGAGCGGGATCTGCTGCTCGATGCAGACCCGGTTGAGCATCTGGCCGAGGTTGGAGGCTGCGGCCGTGTGGACCAGCGCGCGGTGATTCTCCGTCCGCATGGTCTCGACCATGCCGAGCACTGTCATCGGGTTCACGAACGAGGCCGCGCCGTCGATCGCCGTCGCCCCAGCCGGGAGCTCCAGGCACAGCGCGACGTTGACCGACCGGTACTGCGAGTACATCCCGCCGCCCGCCGCCGCGACGGCCTTGCCCAGCAGGGCCTGCGCGGCCGCGGACTCACCGGCCGCCACGACCGTGCCCGCGCCCTCGTTGCCGGCTGGCATGGGCTTCCCGGCCCGGCCCGCGAGGCCGCGCATGGCGGCATCGGGGATGGGCGCGGTGACGACCGGGCGGTCAGCGGATCCGCCCGCCACCGCGGCCGCCATGTCAGCCCCGCCGAACAGCAGGCCCATGTCGGACGGGTTGAGCGGTGCCGCCTCAACCCTGATCAGAACCTCGTCTGGTCCCGGCTCCGGCACCGGGACCATGTCCAGGGACAGTTCGAGGATCTGATCGGCTCTCACCAGCGATCGCAGCTGGAGCGCTTCGGCCGGAATATCTGCAGGCATAGGTGAGATCTTCTCAGAACACGCCGCCCAGCCGCCGGTAACCGCTCATCGAACCGCTGGCGGTGATAGCGAGTCGGCTCCCGCCGCCGTCCAGCCCGAGCCGGGGTCTACGGGACCATTCTCAGCACAGGCGGATCCAGCGGTAGCCGTAGCCGCCCACCGCGAGCTTAGCCAGGTCGATGTCGCCGTAGTCGCGGTCGGCGAGCATCTCTTCGGGCGGCCCGGCGATGCCGGCGAGGCTGCTGAGGTCGACGGTGGCGTCCTGGTCGTCGAGGTTGTGCAGGAACAGCATGGTGCCGGTCGTGTCGTCGGCGCGGTGCGCGAGTACGCCGGGCGGGGCGGGCACGTCGACGTGCGTGCAGGAGCCGGTGTTGATTTCGGGGCACTCGCGCAGCGTGCGCGTCATCTGCTCGAACCAGCTCAGCAGCGAGTCGTGGTCGTTGCGCTGCGCCCTGACGTTGACCTTGCCGTAGCCGAATGTGCCGTCGGCGACCACCGGGCGGACCAGCTGACCGGATGCGGCGGTGGAGAAGCCCGCGTTGGGCCGGTGCGACCACTGCATCGGCGTACGGATCGCCTCCCGATCCGGCAGCGACAGGTCGTCGCCCATGCCGATCTCCTCGCCGTAGCGGATGACCGGTGTGCCGCGCAGAGTGAACTGAAGGGAGTACGCCAGCTGGATGCGGGACTGGTCGCCGCCGAGCATCGGCGCGAGCCGACGGCGGATCCCCCGCCCGTACAGGCGCATGTCCTCCTGCGGAGCGAACTCGGCGAAGACCTCCTGCCGCTGGTCAGCGGTGAGCCGGGACAGGTCGACCTCGTCGTGGTTGCGCAGGAACGTTGCCCATTGTGACCCTGCGGGCAGCGGCGGGGTATCGCGCAGCGCCCCGATGACCGGCTCGGGGTCCCGGCGGGCGAGCGCCAGCATGATCTGGCCGTTGAGCAGGAAGTCGAACAGCATGTGCAGCCGGTTCGCCGAGCCGCCGCTGTCGCCGAAGTAGGTGGGGAGCTGGTCGGGGTCGACGTTCGCCTCGGCCAGCAGCAGCGCGTCCGGGCGCTGCCACTGGACGTGCTGGCGCAGTTCGGTGAGGTACCCGAAGTCCTTGTCGCCCATGCTGCCGTCCGGATTGGTGGTCTCGATGAGGAACGGCACCGCATCCATCCGGAACCCGGCCACCCCGAGCCGCAGCCAGAACGACGCGATCTTCTTGATCTCGTCGCGGACCCGGGGGTTGCTGATGTTGAGATCCGGCTGGAACCGGTAGAACCGGTGGTAGTACCAGGCGGCCGCGGTCTTGTCGTAAGACCAGGTCTCCTTCTGCTCGCCGGGGAAGACGATGCCCTGGCGCCGGTCGGCCGGCGCCCGTTCGGACCAGACGTACCAGTCCCGGTAGGGCGAGTCCGCCGAGGAACGCGCGGACTGGAACCACGGGTGCTCGTCCGACGTGTGGTTGACCACCAGGTCGATGATGACCCGGATCCCGCGGCTGTCTGCCGCCTGCAGGAACTCCGCGAAGTCGCCCAGTGTGCCCAGCCGGGGATGCACGTTGTAGTAGTCGGTGACGTCGTAGCCGCCATCGCGGCCCGGGGAGGGGTGGATCGGGTTCAGCCACAGGCAGTCGACGCCGAGCCGGGCCAGGTAGTCCAGCCGGCGGGTCAGCCCGGCGAAGTCACCGGCGCCGTCGCCGTCGGAGTCCTGGAACGTCTCCGTGTCCAGGCAGTAAATGATCGCCTTCTGGTACCAGCGCTCAGTCATGTGGTTGCGTACTTCCCGCAGCCGACCGCGGCAAACGCCTTCCGCGGCTGGGTGCTTCGCGCAGCGGCGAAAGTGCCGCGATGAGCGCGGCGAACCCGAAACGGAAAACGCGCCGAACAGCAGCAGGACGATGACCAGTATCCAGATGTGCAGTACGCCGATCAGCCGCAGGATCGGGATCGCGCCCAGGAGAGAGCACGCCCGATGCTCGCCCATACCAGTACGGGTTTCCGGCGCCACCGGTCGGTGTACACGCCGGCGGTGAGCCCGAGCAGCGCATACGGCACGAACTGGGCAGCGTTCACCACACCGACCTCGAACGGCGTCGCGCCGAGCAACTGGACAACCAGGACGGGCACCGCAACCGCGGTCACCGCCGATCCGAGGGAACTGATCGCGGCTGCCGTCCAGTAACGAGCGAACGAAGAGCGAGGAGGCGGAGCGAGAGCGTCTCCCATCCACCCACTCCTTTCACGTCTGCGCTACGCCGGAACGGCGTGATGGCGACGCCGGGTCGGTGCCTGGCCGATGGACGACATGCCCCTAGCCTTGCAGTCATGGCCGAGACCTCACGCAGCACAGCTGACCTGATCGTGGAATGCCTGGAGAACGAGGGTGTCACCCACGTGTTCGGGATCCCCGGTGAGGAGAACATCCGCTTGGTGGAGGCCATCTCCCGCTCCTCGATCCGGTACGTGCTGACGCGCCACGAGCAGGGGGCGTCGTTCATGGCCGAGACCTACGGCCGGCTGACGGGCCGGGCCGGGGTGTGTTCGGCGACGCTAGGCCCGGGAGCGATCAACCTGCTGCTGGGGACCGCGGACGCGACCACCAACTCCACGCCGCTGATCGCGCTGTCGGCCCAGGTCGGCATGAACCGCAGCTTCAAGGAATCCCACCAGGGCGTGGACCTGGTGGCGATGTTCACGCCGGCGGTCAAGTGGTCGGCGCTGGTGGCCACGCCGGGCGCGGTCCCGGAGATGATCCGCAAGGCGTTCAAGCTCGCCCAGACCGAACGGCCCGGCGCCGTCTACCTCGCGGTCCCCGAGGACGTGGACCAGGCGCCGGCACCGGGCGGGCGAGCGCCGCTGCCGGTCAACGTGCCGCGGGCGGACGAGCCGTCCCCCGGGCAGGTGGAGCGGGCCGCGGTGCTGCTGCGCGCGGCGCGCCGGCCTATCGTGCTGGCCGGGCACGGGGCCGCGCGGGCTGGGGCGGCCCCGGCGCTGCGCCGCTTCGCCGAGACCATGGGCATCCCGGTCGCGACCACGTTTCACGGCAAGGGCGTGTTCCCTGACGATCACCCGCTGGCCCTGGGGGCGGTGGGGTTCATGCGCCACGACTACGTCAACTTCGGCTTCGACCAGGCTGACCTGATCATCGCGGTCGGGTATGAGCTCCAGGAGTTCGACCCGGTGCGGATCAACCCGCGTGGCGATGCCAAGATCATCCACCTGCACCGGTTCCCCGCCGAGGTCGATGCGCACTACGACGTCGCCGTCGGACTGCACTCCGACATCAGCCGCAGCCTCGATGCGCTCACCGGTGCCGTCGGGCCGCGCACCACCGGCACTCCGGCCCCGGACCGGATCCGCGCGCTGCTGGACGGCGAACTGGCCCGGGGCCAGCGTGACGACCGGTTCCCGCTCGCGCCGGCCCGGATCGTGGCCGACACGCGCGCGGCGCTGGGCCGCGAGGACATCGTCCTGGTCGACACCGGGGCGCTGAAAATGTGGATGGCGCGGCTGTACCCGACCTACGAGCCGAATACCTGCCTGATCTCCAACGGCCTGTCCACCATGGCCTGGACGGTGCCCGGCGCCATCGGCGCGAAGATCGCCCGGCCGGGCTGCCGGGTCCTCGTCGCTACCGGCGACGGCGCGTTCCTGATGAACTCCCAGGAAATCGAGACCGCGCTGCGGCTGGGCGTGCCGTTCGTCGTCCTGATCTGGGTCGACGACGCCTATGGGCTGATCAGCTGGAAGATGGACCTGGAGATCGGCCGGAATGTGGACACCACCTTCGCCAACCCGGACTTCGTCGCCTACGCCGAGAGCTTCGGCGCGGCCGGCTACCGGATCGGGTCAGCCGCGGAGCTGCTCCCGGTGCTGCGTACCGCGCTGGCCGCCGACACCGTGTCGGTGATCGCCTGCCCCGTCGACTACTCCGCCAACCTCGAGCTCATCGAATCGCTCGGTGACCTGGACGAGCCACTGTCATGATGTGCCGCCGGTGTCGTCGGCCGGCTCGAAAAGCGTGCGGTAGGCGCCGTAGCCCTCGCGTTCCAGGTCCGCGGCCGGGACGAAGCGCAGGGCGGCGGAGTTGATGCAGTAGCGCAGGCCTCCGGCTTCCTTGGGCCCGTCGTGGAACAGGTGGCCCAGGTGGCTGCCGCCGTGGGCGGAGCGGACCTCGGTCCTGGGGAGCAAGAGCTTGAAGTCGCGGCGCTGGACCACGTTGCCCGGCTCGAGGGGGGCCGAGAAGCTGGGCCAGCCGGTGCGGCTGTCGAACTTGCTGACCGAGGCGAACAGCGGCTCGCCGGACACGACGTCGACGTAGATGCCGGGCTCCTTGCTGTCCCAGTAGTCGTTCCGGAACGGCGGCTCGGTGCCGTTCTTCTGGGTGACCCGGTACTGCTCCGGGGTAAGCCGCGAGATGGCCTCGGGGTCCTTGCGGTAATCGTCAGTCATGTCAGCTCCCTGATATGGCGGCTGCGGCGGCGCGGGCTAGGGCCGCGACCGGCCGGGACGTACTGTGGGCGGGCCAGGCGAGCAGAAGGGCGACCGGGGGGAGGTCCGTCATCGGGACGGTGATCAGGTCGTCGCGCAGCGGCCTGGTCAGTACCCGGGGTAGCACGGCGACCGTGCGTCCCAGGGCGATCAGGTGCATCAGTTCGCTGAGGGGCTTCATCGCGCCGGGATCGGCGGGCTTGCGGTGCAGGTTCTCGCCTGCCAGGTCGGCCATCCGCAGGCTGGCCCGGTGCGCGAGCGGGTGGGACACGGGCAGCACGGCGACCGGTGCTTCGGTCAGCAATGTTTCGGTGTCCAGCCCGGCCAGTTCGTCGGGCGGCGCGTGCAGCAGCGCCGCATCGGCCTGTCCTTCGCGCAGCATGCGTGAGGGGGCCGCCCCGAAGACCACCTCGACCGGCAAGGCCTGCGGCTCGCGGTCGTAGGCGGCGAGGATGGCCGGGAGCAGTCCCGCGTCGCCGCCGGGCTTCATGGCCAGGAGCAGGCGCGGGTCGCGGGTGCCGGCCCGCTGCGTTCGCAGCGCCGCCGCGGACATCGCCGCCAGGGCGACGCCCGCCTCGCGGGCGAGTACCCGGCCGGCTTCGGTCAGCGCGACCGCACGGCTGGTCCGCTCGAACAGGGTGACGCCGAGCCTGCGTTCTAGTTGCCGGACCGTCTTGGACAGTGCGGGCTGCGCGATGCCCAGCCGGATCGCGGCCCGGCCGAAGTGAAGCTCTTCGGCCACCGCCAGGAAGTACGCCAGTTCCCGGGTCTCGAGCCGGTCCATTCCTCCAGGTTACCGATCGCAGCCCGGCCGGTCTTAGACGCGTCGGGGGCACCGGTGGTGAGCTGGGGCCATCTCACTCGTACGCACCCATCCAAGGAGATCATCATGCCCGCGATCGCGCTCGTGGCTGCCGGGGCACGCCTCGGCCTGTCCCTCGGGAAGGTCTTCGGCGGTCACGGATTCGATGTCGCGCTGATCGCCCGTTCCGCCGAGCGGCTCAGCGGGCTCGCCGGGAAACTCGCGGCCGAAGGAGTTACCGCGGCCGGCTTTCCCGCCGACGTCACCGACCGTCCCGCCTTGGCCGCGGCTTTGGACAGCGCCGCGGGACGGTTCGGCGGGATCGGCGTGCTGCACTACTCCAGTCCCGGCGCGGGAACCACGGAAAGCCTGCGCAGCACCGGAGCGCTGGACGTCACCGTGGATAACCTCCGGCCGCAGCTCGAGTGCGTCTGCTACGGCGCGATCACCGCGACCCGCGCGGTGCTGCCGGCCATGCTGGCGGCCGGCACCGGAACACTGCTGTACACCACGGGCGCCTCCTCGGTCACGCCCGCGCCGGTGTTCGTCAGTGCCGGCATGGCGGGCGCGGCCCTGCGCAAGTGGGCCCTGACCCTCAACGGGGCGCTGGCCGGCCGGGGCGTCTACGCCGGTCATGTCGCGATCGGCACCTGGATCGCCGGCACGCCCGGTGCCCCCGAAGACGCCCCGGTCAAGGACCCCGACGACATCGCACGCCTCTACTGGGACCTTCACGCCGGCCGCGAGCCCGCCGAGCACCTCATCGCCGCCTGACCCGGCGGAGGTGGTCGTAATCACCACGTCGTAGTAGCCGTCCTGGTCGGGTCAGGCGCCGCCGGCGGTCACGACCATGTCGGTGACGAAGCCCGCCGACAACCCGAGCAGGACGCCCCAGTAGATGAGGTCCTTCTGGCCGTTCTTGTACGCGACTCCGAGCAGCTGGATGACAACGTAGAGGATGGACCCGGCGGCCAGGGTCAGGAAGATCACGCTCATCGCGTCGCTGGTGAACTGCCGGCCCACCGCGGTGCCGACGAACGTGGGGCCGCCGCCGATGAGCCCCATGAGCAGGAGAAACCCCCAGGAGGGGCGGTCTTTCTCGGCCGCCAGCGGGGCCACGATGCCGAACCCCTCGGTGCCGTTGTGCAGCGCGAACCCGATGACCAAGACGGTGGCCAGGCCGATCTCGCCGCTGGCGGCGCTGCCGCCGATGGCCAGCCCTTCACCGAAGTTGTGCAGCCCGATGCCGACGGCGATCAGCAGGGACAGGCGCCGGGCGGCGGGCCACCCGGAGATGCCGCGGGCCCGCGACGAAGAAACAGCCAGTTCCTCCGCCGCCATCGCGCCCGGCCCGAAGTTCCGCGACGACGTGGCGGCCCGGGCCCGCGAGCTCAGCCACCCCTCGTAGAGCACCAGGCTGCCGAGCCCGACGGTGATGCCGAGGAAGAACAGGGCTGCGTACCCGGCGACCGGGCCGATTCCGCCGCTGCCGTCGTGCAGCTTGCCCAGGGCGTTGTCCACCGGCTCGAACGCGTGGACCAGCACGTCCCAGATCAGGAAGATCAGGATGCCGATGGCGATGGCGTTGAGGAACTGCCGGGTCCCGGGCTTGACCGAGCGCACCCGGCCCAGCGGAAGTCCGATGAGGATGGTCACCCCGGCGATGAAGCCGAGCAGCAGAGTCTGGGTTTCGCTCATCTACCTTTCCCGTCAGGCCAGAGGATACGAAGGCATCCGTCCGTCGAGGATAGGCCAGCCTAACCTAACTCACAAGCGCCAGACCCGGGAACTGCCGAGGTGGACTAGAGCGTCAATCCCACCTGCCCCCTGCATACCATTTCGGTTCAGTGGTTGTGGCACCCTACCGAATAGAGCGGGTAGAACGTCACAATCACTGAATTTCAGAGATAGCTAAAGGTTTGCGGGACTGGATCGGTATCTCGGCCTGCTGCACGACGACGGCTGGTCGCGCTTCCTGGGCCGCCTGGCCGCCGTGACCGGCGGCGGCGAGCGGTTCACTCGCACTCAAGTGCGTGGTAACGGGTCAGCGTCCTGCCTTGCGGCGCTGTGCCTTGCGGGCGGTCCGCTGGGATACGGCGGTGACCGTCGAGTCGGCCTGGTGCAGCGCCTTCGCTGTCCGGGTAGATGGATCACGGCGCTCGGCGGCCAGCGCCAGGCGATGCACGAACGCCCGCGTCAGTGGCAGGGCGATGGCCAGCAGCAGCCACGTCCGCAGGCGCCTAGAGAAAAATGCCCACATGCTGAGGTCCTTTCGTCGTCCTCCCGCGTGATGCCCCGCCGCTACCCGCCTTGTCCCGGGCTAACCGCATGTGGCTACCGGCTGGCCCGGGCGGCGTCGCAGACGCGACGTGACCACCGGGTTCGGCAGGTTGACGGGTTTCCGGCTAAGGTTGGCCGCGATCTCAGCGACCTATCACGGAACCGTTCCACGATGCTTATCTTCGTCCCACCATCGGAGACCAAGGCCTTCCCGGCTGAGGAGGCCCCGGTCGAACTGGGTTCCCTGACGCTGCCCGAACTCACGCCGGTCAGGGCCAGGCTGCTTAAGGCACTGATCCGCCTGGCTCGTGGCCGGGCACCGGCCGCACTGGCGGCGCTGGGCCTGAGCCCGGGCCAGTCCGGTGAACTCGCCCATAACCGCGAGCTGCTCGCGGCGCCCGCTGGCGTGGCGGCCGGGGTGTACACCGGCGTGCTCTACGACGCCCTCGACCTGCCCGGCCTGCACCGCCGGGGCATGACGACGGATCATGTGCTGATCTTCTCGGGCCTGTGGGGAGTGCTCCGGCCCACTGACCGGATCCCGCACTACCGTTGCCCGGCCGGGGCGAAGCTGCCCGCGGCGGGTCCGGTGTCAGCGGCCTGGCGCAAGGCGCTGCGTGCTCCCCTGGCCGCGCAGGTCGGCGACCGGCTGGTGGTGGACCTGCGTTCGAGCGCGTACGTGAGCCTGTGGACTCCAGGTGCCAACGCCGTCACTGTCCGGGTGCTGCACGAGCGTGAGTCCGGCGGCGTCGTCCGGCGTTCTGTGGTCTCGCATTTCAACAAGGCGACGAAGGGACGACTCACCCGGGCACTGCTGGAATCGGGACAGCAGCCCGGCAAACCCGAGGAGTTCGCCGACTTGGTGCGCGCTCTCGGTTACACGGTCGAGCCGGGTCCCGCGTTCAGCGGCCAGCATGCCCCGACCGCGTTGGACATCGTGGTGCGCGCACTTCAATCAGAAGGTGGTGCTGCCGCGGTGCGGGTACCGCCGCCCGTTCGGAAAAAAGGACCATTGATCCCGAACGGCCTGGAGTTTCTCTGGACGGTGCTCGCCCAGCCGCTCAGCTCGGTGGCGCCGCTGTTGTCCGCTCCTCCTCGATCCGCGCTATCCGGGCTGGTGGTCTTCAGGGCGGGGCTGTGCGTGCGGCTGTGTTCCGGTGAACAGGTCGCGGACCGAGGCGGTCAGGATGCGGATCGCGTCGTCCGGCCTGATCTGGCCGGCCCGGACCTGGTCGGAGCAGGCGTGGATGAGCGCGACGGCCGCGGTCACCAGCCACCCGGCGGGCAGGTCGGTCCGGAAGCAGCCGTCGGCCTGCCCGCGCTCCACCAGCGTGCCGATCGTGTGGTGGGCGGCGCGGTGGGTCCGCGTGACGGCCTCGGGGCTGAGGAACTCGGCCACCGCCGCGGCCATCGCCTGGTAGGACGCCAGGTGCTGCCAGGCCGCGGCGATCATCCGGTCCAGTGCCTCGGGGGCCGGGCCGTCGTCGGGGCGGACGGACTGCAGGGCCGCCATCGTCCGCTGCACGGCCCGCTCCACCGCCGCCTCCAGGAGCGCCTGCCAGGTCGGGAAGTGCGCGTATACCGTGACCCGCGACACCCCGGTCCGGATAACCGCTTACCTGGACACAGTCCAGGAGGGACAGTATCTGTTACACCGCTGACTCCGCGTGCACCATCCGGTCTAGCCACACCCGGTCTCTGAGCTCGGTTGAGTGACCCGGCCGGTGCTGCGCTCACCCGGCCGGCCCGGTCCGGTGCCTGGCTATCGCCTGGAGGACCGACTCGGCCTCGGCGTGCGCGATGTCGAGGTCCGCGGGCTGGGCGACTTCCCGTTCGGCGTCGGCGACGAGGAGCCGGGTCTGCTCGCCGATGGCCGCGCCGTGGCCGGGGTCGTCCCCGGCCACCGCGGCGCAGTTGCCGAGCAGCCGCAGCAGGGCATGCGCGACGGTCGGCTCGCTGGCCCCGTAGCGGCGGATGAGCCCGCACATCACCGACAGGTAGTCGCCGAACCGCCGGGCCGGGATGATGACGGTACCCTGGCCGTCACGGACGACGTGGGTGCCCAGCGGCCGCTGGGCGAGCGCGCAGAAGATCACCGACAGGTGATCGACGGCTTGGACCGCGGTGTAGGGGTCGTTGACCGCCGGGGACAGCGCCTTGCAGGCCACGTCGACGAGCTGCCGGATGCCGAACGCGGCGTCCTGCGCGACGGTCCGCTCGAACCCGATCCGGACCCCGCTGTCCAGCGCCCGGGCGAAGGCCCCCGGATCCGGGGCGGGATCCCCGGGTGAGGCAGGCCAGATCCAGGCCAGCACCGTGCCGGCCACCACGTGCTCGCCGACCCGGGGCCTGAGCCGCAGGCACACGCCGTCCCGGGCGGCAGCCGGCAGCAGCGCCTGCGGTCGCACCCCCTGCACGTACCCCGAGCGCCGGGACACGGCCGGCACGGCCCAGGCCGGCACGGCGGGCGCCTCCTGGCCGCCGGCCAGCAGCCCGTCCCCGATCACCGCCAGGGTGCTGCGCTGGACCGTTTCCATGATCGCGTCGACCTGGATCGAGTGCAGCAGGTGGTCGGCGAAGAACACGAGCAGCCCCAGGCTGGCGAACAGCAGCACGATCGCGCCGCTGACCGCGAGGCGGGGAAAGGCGGCGGTGCGGTTACCGCCGGACACGCCGACCGTGTAGAGCCCGGCCGCGCAGTAGGCGAAGGTGGCGACGAACGCGCTGAGCACCACCTGGTTCGGCCGGTCCCGCAGGAAGTTGCGCAGCAGCCGCGGCGAGAACTGGGTCGAGGACAGCTGCAGGGCCACCACCGCCAGGCCGAGCAGCAGCGCGATGATGGTGATCATCGTGCCGGTGATCCCGAGCAGCAGCGTCCGCGCGTCATCCGGGGTTCCCTGGAACGCCAGCGGCGACCGCGGCCCGGTGCTGACCGACGACAGCACCGCCCCCGCGGCCAGGGCCGCCAGCACCGACAGCCCCGGCAGCACCCACAACGACCCGCGCACGTACTCACGCAGCGCATCACGACCCACCACGCCCACCTCCGTGATCCGGCTCTGGTCCGGCCCTTACCACAGCCTGGCACCTTGGCGGCTAGGCCGCGCGGCGGCCGCCGTCGCCAGTGGCGCCTGATGTCGGCACCGGGAACACCGGCGGCGTGGCGAGCTTCGCGGGGGAGGGCGGCCCTCGCATACGCTTATCGTAGAGCGATATAATGACAGGGCAAAGCTGGCCTTAGCCCTGGTTGGCTGATCATCCGGGAGGAACCATGGAACATCGTGACCCGAGTTCACCGCTGCCGCCCGATCCGGCCGGCCGCGAGGACATCATGTCGGACGAGCCGGGCGCCGAGGCGCCCCCAGCCGCCAGAGAGGGCGCGCCGCTGTCACCCGATCCTGCCAGTCGCGAGGACGTCATCCCGGAGAACCGGCCGGGACGCGGCTGTTAGAACAGCGCGTGAGCGGGTAAGCGGCGCCCCATGGCAGATGCAGACGCAATCTTCATCGGCGGGCCCCGGGATGACACCGTTTTCCCGGCGCCGGATTCGGGACTCGTCGAGGTGCCCATCGGGGGCCTGACGCACCGCTAC
>Ga0136846_1233146_pt1 | contig 12508 bp, 9 predicted proteins | sample HopSoiMetagenom2_FD_96841 | JGI IMG/M metagenome (GOLD analysis project Ga0136846, IMG submission 96841) | Grasslands soil microbial communities from Hopland, California, USA - 2 Assembly 2016 (version 4) | ecosystem: Environmental > Terrestrial > Soil > Grasslands | place: USA: Hopland...
GCGAAGAGATTCAAGCGGCGATCGAGAGCAGTGGGATGGCGAACGATGGCAGCTGCATTGTTGCAGAGCTAGCCGAAGAGGAGCTCTGCCATCGTACGGCGGAGATCATTGCCGATGGGAAAATTCTGGGTTGGTTTCAAGGGCGCGCTGAGTGGGGCCCGCGAGCGTTGGGAAATCGCAGCATCGTGGCTGATCCGCGCCGTGCGGATATGAAGGAGATTCTCAACCGGCGTATCAAGCACCGGGAGATTTTTCGGCCGTTTGCGCCCTCCATTCTGGCCGAGGCGGCCGGCGATTGGTTTGAGAAATCGCATCCTTCGCCGTTCATGACCTTCGCATACGCGGTACGCCCGGAAAAGCGTGCGCAGATTCCCGCTCCGACGCATGTCGACGGTACCGGGCGTTTGCAGACCGTCACGCAACAAGCCAATCCACGCTATTGGCGGCTCATCAAAGCGTTCGAACAACTCACGGGTGTTCCTATCGTGCTCAACACTTCCTTCAACGACAACGAACCGATCGTCTGTCGCCCCGAAGAAGCCATCGATTGTTTCCAGCGCACGCAGATGGACGCACTAGTGCTCGGCGATTTTTTGATTATTCGAAATTAGCTGGCCGATGAGTCGCTCGACCGAATGTCAGGTTCTTTCGTCACGTGCGGTCGTGAAGTAGGATCGTCAAGCAGGTCGGTCAGAGAAGATCGTTATGCAGGATAATCGTTAAGAGAGATATTGAAGCGTGGTGTCGATCAGTTCTTGCGTCCCACGATAAGGATCGCCCGGACTGTCGTATTCCATGGAGCAGTAACCTTTGTAGCCGTGAGTTTTCAATATCGCGAAAGTCCTCGCCATGTCTACCTTGAAAACTTGTCCCGCGTCATTCGCTTCCATCGCCTTGATGTGACAAATGCCATAGGCATGCGTAAACATGGCGTCGATGCCTTTGTATGCGTGCTCTTCGTTCCCAGTGGTGAGCGAGTTCGCGAAATCTGGCAAGGCGTGCAGCCACGGGCTGTTCACTTTTTCCACGATGGCTACGATGAAGAAGGGGTCTTCACTCACCGGATTGTCGTTTTCCAGATGAACGACCACTTTTTTCGTCGCAGCATGCTCTGCTACGCGACGCAGGCTTTCCGCTGCTAGAGCCACGTCCGGCTTTGCGCCTTTCGAACCGGGGATATTCGTTCGAACGCTCGGCGAGCCGACGATCGCCGCAATGTCGATCCATTGCTTTCCGAACGCGACGGCCTTGTCGCGCTCAGCGCGATCTGTCGAATACTGACTGTGTTCGCCGTCGGCTGCAATATCCACGATCAACCCGTGAACTTTCTCGAGCCCCGTGCGCACTTCGTCCAGATATTTTCGGTCGGTAGAACGGAAATGCCGGCTCCAAGGTTCGATCTTATTGACATTGAATTTCGCAGCGACATGAGCGGCGAAATCCTTGATGTCCATCTTTCCGCCGGAGGAATTCGGTGAATCCAAGCCAGCGATGAAATCGCGGAACGGATAAGACGCGATCGCCAGACGTTCGCGAGGCGCGGTTGGGAACCGAACAGCAGGCCCGGCTTCGGGAGCCAAGGAGTTTGCGCCGGCCGCGAAAAGACTGCGTGCAGCCCCAGGAAAAGCGACCACGCCCGCAGTGCATGCGAGCTGAGAGAGAAAGCGTCTTCGTGTGGATGGGAGCAAAGCGGGCGCCAGTCTAGCAGCTTCGATGACCTCGCGCCATCTCGCGGCGCGTCTCCCTGTACAATCGGGCCGTGCGAGTTCTGCTGTTGAACCTCTACTATCCACCGGACACCTCGGCCACGGCAAAAATGGCGGCGGCGTTCGTCGAACCGCTTGCGGCAAAGCACGAGGTCACCATCGTGTGCGGACGACCTTCATATGATCCCAGCGAGCGGCGTCGGTGGCGATTGTGGCAGCAAGAGCGCGTGAACAATGTCCGCGTGATGCGCGTAGGCTCGACCACTTATCCGCGCACGCAAATGGCTCGCCGCGTGCTGAATTATCTGAGCTACGTCGCACTATCCGTCCCACGAGCGTTGTTCGTCCCGTGCGATGTGGTTCTAGCCATGACCGACCCACCCTTTCAAGGGATTGTCGGCGCATTCGTAGCGCTGCTGAAACGCAAGCCGTACGTCTACAACATTCGTGACATGTATCCCGACATGGCCGTCGGTGGCTCAATCGTTGCCCCAGGATTGCTAACGCGAATCTGGGAGCAGCTACACCGCTGGGCGCTGCGCCGTGCTACTCGCGTGATTGTGCTGGGCGACGACATGCGCGCCCGAATCGTTGCCAAGGGCATCCAATCCGGGCGCATTGTAACCGTTCGAGACGGTACCGAGCTTCCACTCGACGATGCGGCCGCGGTGTCGGTACCGCCGCTGCCTGTTGATGCCGAGGTGGTCCGTGCGATTCGCGGCGAATTCAAAGTCGTCCTGCTACATGCCGGAAATCTTGGATTTTATGGCGCGTGGACAACGCTGCTCGCAGCGGCACGACAACTGGAGGGGGATGGTGTCGGCCTGGTCTTCGTGGGTGACGGTGCGCAGCGTGCCCAACTGGAACGCGAAGCCGCAGGCGCATCCAACATTCGCTTCCTGCCATTCTTTCCTGCGAACAAGATCCCGTCGGTCCTCGCTGCTGGGGACATCCATGTGATCACCGTCAAGCGCGGCCTCGAAGGTGTGGTGGTTCCCAGTAAACTCTACGGTATCCTCGCTGCCGGCCGGCCGGTGCTGGCTGTTACACCACCGGAAACGGACGCAGCATCGCTCGGCGCCCTCCGTGGTTTTGGCGTTTCGGCGGACCCAGACAAACCAGAAGCGATGGTTGCCGGGGTAAGAGCGCTGCTCCACGAGTCAGCGAGTCTGCAGGCCATGGCTGCTGCGGCCAAACGCGCGGCCCGTGACTATAATAGGCGCGACGAAATTACTCGCTTTATCAGAACGATCGAGGAGAGTGCATTGTCATGACCACAGAGACTTTTTGGAGCGGCAAGCGCGTCCTGGTTACCGGCGGTGCCTCGTTCATCGGCTCGACGCTCACCGACAGGCTTCTCGAGCGCGGAGCGTACGTCCGAATTGTCGATGATCTGACCAGCGGGCATTTGGACAACATTCGAGGAGTACTGGGCGGAGGCAAGGTTGATTTTATCCACGCTGACCTGCGCGAACCTGGCATCACGCGCGCCGCCATGCACGGTGTGGACACGGTCTTCCATCTTGCAGCGGATCACGGCGGCCGAGGCTATGTGGACCTGCATCAAGCCGGCCCGGCGTCCAATTTTTTTCTTGATGGGCTCGTGTTTGCGGAAGCGCTGAAGGCCAAGGTCAAAAAAATCGTGTTCGCGTCGTCAGGTTGCGTGTATCCGAACTTTTTGCAATCCGACATTCACAAGGAAATCTACCTGACTGAAGATTTGACGAACGGACCCAACGACGCCGACAACACTTATGGCTGGGCCAAGTTAATGGCTGAATTTACGTTGAAGGCCTACGCGAAAGAACATGGCATCGGGGCGGCTTCTTGCCGCTATTTCACCGTGTATGGTCCACGCGGAGTTGAAAATCACGCTGTGATCGCGATGATCGCGCGGGCATTCCTGAAACAAGATCCCTTCGAGGTCTGGGGCGACGGAACGCAGATCCGCAACTGGACGTACATCGATGACATCGTCGAAGGGACCATCCTCGCCGGTGAAAAAATTAGTGACGGCACGGCGGTGAATCTCGGGACCATGGAGCGCATCACGGTGCTGGATTGCGCCAACATGGTTTGCGAGTTCACAGGGCACAAAGCCTCGATCAAGAAGCGGCCTGAAATGCCCACGGGCCCGTTGAATCGCGTGGCCGACAATGCACTGGGGAAGCGCCTGCTCGGCTGGGAGCCCAAGGTTCCTTTCCGCGAGGGGCTGAAACGCACGATCGACTGGTACTTCGCCACCAAGAATCGCGACGAAGTGCAGCGCACCTTCGGCCGCATGCTAACCGAGCGCTAGGCCTGTCCGCCTTCACAAGGGAGGCGCGCTTAGGTAGCACAGGCACTCTGACCTGTGCCGATGACCGCAAGGCTAAATATTCGCGCGCTTGCTGCACCTCGATGGTGGTACTCCGCCGCACAGCGCAACTTTTTACCTTGCCGTCGAGTCTTAGGGTCCAGAGCATCAGCGTGCCGCGGTAATGCTAACGCGCAAAAAGTCCATTTTTGTTGGAAGCGCAGGAACATCTGCGGTAAGGTGATGACACTGCGTGGGGCAGTGGCGATTACTGCATAGTTGCACATACTTGGGACTCCGGGCCCCCAACCCGGCGATCATTTTGCCGCATCTGCCGTCACCCTCCTTCGGCTGGATGCGTGCCAAAACATTCAAACGAGGTCGCATGGCCGCAGGCATGCTGGCTTTCTTTATTGCTTTGTTCGCATCGTTGATGCTCACGGTGCCGGTCCGCGCGCTGGCGCTGCGCGTCGGCATGGTCGATCTTCCTGGCCCACGCAAAGTCCACATGCAACCCATTCCGCTACTGGGCGGACTGGCTATGTTCGGCGCGGTCATGCTGGCGATCCTCTTCGCGTTGGGTGGCCTTGCGCGTTCGCAAAGTGCCGGGATCGTGCTCGGCGCAACGCTGGTCGCAGCCGTCGGCTTTCTGGACGATCGCGGCTGGCTGCATCATCAGGTCAAACTGTTCATCGCCATGCCGGTTGCCGCCGGCATTCTTTTGGCCAGCGGAATTCATGCGCAGGTATTCGAATTACTGATCCCGAGTCGCGTGGGATATCTGGCTGACGCGGCGCTTACGGTCTTCTGGGTCGTCGGCATCACCGCATCGTTCAGCATCCTAGATCACATGGACGGGCTGTGTGCCGGCGTGGCTGCGATGGCGTCGATCTTCTTCGCCATGCTCGCGTATCTGAATGGGCAAACGTTGGTTACTGTTCTGGCCGCCGCGGTTCTGGGCGCCGCTACCGGCTTCCTTCGCTTCAATTTCAAGCCCGCGAAAATCTTCATGGGCGACGGCGGAGCGATGTTCCTCGGTTTCTTAATGGCCACGCTGGGCCTGAAGCTCCGTTTGGACAATGCCAATCACGTTTCCGGCCTGCTTGCGCCTCTGCTGATTCTCGGTGTCACGATCTTCGATACCACGCTGGTCACCATCTCCCGTTCTCGCCGCGGCCTTCTTCCCTTCACCACGCCGGGCAAGGATCATGCCGCGCATCGGCTTTCGAATCTTGGACTGGGCCAGCGCGGCGCAGTCCTCGCTCTATACACGCTGGGAGCTGTTACAGGTGGGCTGGCGGTGCTGGTTGCGTATTTGTCTCAGACAGCAGCCATCACCGTAGCCATCGTTTCTTCCGTTCTGCTATTGGTGGCTATCGCCTGGCTCGAACGCGCCCCTTACGAAGCACAGTCCCGAAAACGCGCCGTCACCGCCTGAACGCGGCCTACCTGACGAATACCAACTGGTCTCGTGATGATTTTGCGGGAATTTTTGGATTCGCTATACTTACGTCCCTCCCAACCGCTCGTAAACGGTCGGATCTTTCGCGGGAACATACGCTAGGTACTTAGCTTTGCAGCACGCGGATCTTGCGCAAATCGTCTGCGCATTTTCGGCGTGAAGGGAACGAATAGATACGTGTCCAGCAACGGATCAAACGCGGAACCCCGAACGAATGCAGACGGCGAAATCGTCGTTGTCGGGGCTTCTGCCGCGGGGCTCTACACTGCCGCAACGCTCGCGCGCGGCGGACGCACGGTGCGTGTGCTGGAATCGAAGCCCGATTTTGAGCCCGCCTCCCGCACGCTGATCGTCACCGATCATTTTCGCAATCAGCTTGGCGCTTCGGCCAACGCCAGCATCCTCAACGAGATCCGCCGCTTCGAGCTGTTCACCGATGGGCGCTCCGCGCAAATCGCGCTCTCCAAACCCGATCTGATCATTGAGCGAGCCAAGCTGATTCCCGCGCTCGCCGGAGAAGCGCAACATGCCGGCGCGAAAGTATCCTTTGACGCACGTTTTCTGAAATTGTCGCCGAACTCTCGCGGCTTGCACATCCAAGTGGACTCCGCGGGGCGTTCTGAAGAGTTGCACGCCGCCAGCGTCGTAGGCGCTGACGGAGCCTCTAGTCGCGTCGCCCGCACCGCCGGCTGGCCGCCCATCGAAACCGTTCCGCTGATGCAGGCCATTATTCGCCTGCCGAAGGATTGCCCACCGGATACCACCCGCGTGTGGTTCGTCCCTGACGACACACCTTACTTTTATTGGATGATTCCCGAATCACCCGAGCGCGCGGCCCTAGGAGTGATCGGCGAAAACGGGCGCGACACAGCTCGTTGCATGGCTCGCTTCCTTGAAAAAAAACAGATGGAGCCACTCGAGTGGCAAGGCGCACGCATCCCGGTTTATCGACGGTGGATCCCGGTGAAGCGCCGTGTCGGGAATGGCGAGGTTTACCTGGTGGGCGACGCCGCGGCGCAAGTTAAAGTCACCACCGTCGGCGGCATCGTCACCGGCTTCCGCGGTGCGCTTGGCGTAGCGCAATCCATTCTGCAAAATGGACGCAGCCCTGAACTTCGCGCCCTTCGTCGTGAACTCGACACGCACTGGCTGATCCGCCGTACGATGCATCACTTCCAGCAAAAAGATTATTCGCAACTCGTCGATCTGCTCAATTTTTCCACCCGCGATGCTTTGAGCGAAATCAATCGCGACGAGTCCACGCGCCTGCTGTGGAATGTCCTGCGCCGCCAGCCGCGGCTCGCGCTGCTCGGTTTGCGCGGCCTGCTGCTGGGGAAGATTTCAAGGCCCGGCAGGGATTTGTAAGGTGTAGCTTTCCGCGTTTTGACTCTGCTTCCCCAAACACCGCCCTTTAGGCGACAATGTTAGTTTCACACTCGGCCTAGCGACCGTCCCCAGCCGCCAAATACATCTCAGGAGAATTACCTTGCGCCTTGCCGTCGTGGGTTGTGGCTATGTGGGTCTTGTCACCGGAGCGTGTTTGGCCGAAGCCGGGCACGACGTGATTTGCACGGATATTGACGCAAAGCGCATCGCACAACTCCAGGCCGGCGGTGTGCCGATCTATGAAGAAAATCTGGAAGAGATCCTCGCATCCACGCGCGCGAGCGGCAAAATCTCTTACACGCCTGACGCGGGTGAAGCGTTCCGGGCCAGTGATGTCATTTTCATTTGCGTGGGCACGCCACCCAAGGGTACTGGTGAAGCCGATCTCTCGGCCATCGACAATGTGGCGCGCCAGATCGCGCAAGAAGCTCGTTCCTCAAAGCTGGTGGTTGAGAAGAGCACCGTTCCTGCCCGCACCGGCTTGGAGCTGCGGCGTGCATTGAATGCCTACTCCCGGAGCAGCAATATTAAATTTCGCGTGGCCTCGAATCCCGAGTTTCTTCGTGAAGGCACTGCCGTCCAGGATTTCTTTCATCCGGATCGCATCGTCGTAGGAGTAGAAGACGAGCTCTCGGCCTCGGAACTGCGCGAGATTTATCGCCCCATTATCGAACGGTCCTTCCGTTGCCCGGCGCACAAAGGAGCTTGCCCGTCAGGCACCACAACGGAATTCCTGGTCACCACCATCAACAGCGCCGAGTTGATCAAGCACGCGTCAAACTCATTTCTGGCGCTGAAGATCAGCTACGCCAATGTGATCGCAGACCTGTGCGAACAAATCGGCGCTGACGTTGAGGAAGTGACACACGCGATGGGTCTGGACTCCCGCATCGGCGGCCAGTTTCTTCGCGCAGGGCTAGGCTTCGGCGGATTTTGTTTTCCCAAGGATTTGCAAGCTTTCGTACATCTCGCCGCCAGTGTCGGAGTGAAGTTCGATATTTTGAGCGCTGCGGAGAAGGTCAACAAGCAGCGAATCGATCGTCTCGTTTCCAAAGTAAATAAAGCATTGTGGGTGGTGAAAGGAAAGCGCGTAGCAATTCTGGGGCTCGCCTTCAAAGCCAATACCGACGACGTTCGCTTTTCGCCGGCGCTGGATGTGGTAAAGGCTATGATTAGCGAAGGCGCCGACATTCACGCCACCGATCCCGTCGCTATTTCACGTGCGAAGGCAATTTATCCGGACATTACCTATCACGAAGATCCATATGAAGCGCTTCGTGGCGCCGAAGCGGCTATCGTTTGCACCGAATGGAACGAATACCGCGATCTGGATTGGGCACGAGCAGGGGCTCTGATGTCGCGGCCGTTGGTGGTGGACGGACGAAACCTTTATTCGCCTGCGCGTATGCGCGAGCTGGGCTTCGAATATTATTCGTTCGGCCGGGAACCTGTGCAAAGCGGGGTCGAAACCGCCCGCTAAGTGGCAACGGTGGCGTCCCCTCGTTTGACTGGTTAGTTTTTAGTTTTCGCGAAGGTTTCTTTGAAGTAGGCCATCGTCGACCCCAACCCTTCTTCCAGGTTCACCTTGGGTTCCCACTTCAAAATCCTCTTGGCTTTGGTGATGTCCGGACACCGCTGCTTCGGATCATCCTGCGGTAAGGCCTCAAAAATAATCGGCGGGGCATTGTCAAAGTGCTTTCGAACCTTCTCGGCGAACTCCAGAATGGTGATCTCCTGCGGATTCCCGACATTTGTCGGCAAATGTTCGTCCGACATCGCCAATTTGTAAATTCCGTCGATCAGGTCGGAAACATAGCAAAAGCTGCGGGTTTGTTTGCCGCTGCCGTACACGGTGATGGGCTTGCCGCTTAACGCCTGGTAAACGAAGTTCGGCAATGCGCGGCCGTCGTTCAATCGCATGCGCGGACCGTAAGTGTTAAAGATGCGCACGATATGCGTATCCAGGCCATGATATCGGTGATACGCCATGGTGATCGCTTCGGAAAAGCGCTTGGCCTCGTCATACACACCGCGAGGTCCGACGGCATTGACGCGACCCCAATACTCCTCATTTTGAGGGGAAACTTCCGGGTCGCCGTAGCATTCGCTAGTGGACGCCAAAAAGAATTTCGCCTTCTTGGCCAGCGCCAACCCGAGCGCGTTGTGCGTTCCCAGCGAACCAACTTTCAAAGTCTGAATCGGCAGTTTCAAATAATCGACAGGGCTCGCGGGTGAAGCAAAGTGCAGCACGTAGTCAACCGGGCCCGGAACCTCGATGTACCTGGATACATCGCAGCGCGCGATGCGGAACTTGGGATTTTTTTCCAGATGACCGACGTTGCTTTCCACTCCGGTCACCATATTGTCGATAGCCAGCACGTCCCAGCCCTCGGCAAGGAACCGGTCGCACAGATGCGAACCGAGAAATCCCGAGCCACCCGTAATGACCGCCCGCATTCTTCCTCCATGAAAAATTAGCCCAACTAGTTTATCTCCACGCCACGCGATTGACCACGGCGCAAAGTGGGAGATACGATGCGCGTTCTTTCGTATCCAGTGTTCGGCGTAACCCGCGCTGAACAAACTGAGAATCGTAACGTTTACCGATTCTCGGCGTGGAGTGCGGCGATTGCCGGGCTTTTTAATGCCGTACTCTTAAGAACGTGATCCGAAGAAACTGATGGCCGATACTCCAAACTCTGACTCCCGCAACCGCATACCCACGCGACGCGCACTCATTTTTGTGACTGTCGTTGTAGTTTTGATTGTTGCGATGGCCATAACTTTCTTTGGCGTGGGACGTTGGTTGGTGACCGAAAACACTCTCGAAAAATCTGAGGCCATCGTGGTGTTGAGTGGCGGCATGCCGAAGCGCGCGCTCGAGGCCGTCCGGCTTTTTCGGGCAGGCTACGCGCCACAAATATGGCTAACTCGCCCAGTACAACCCGCTGAATCGCTCGATCCCATGGGCATCCCGAATTCGGGCGAAGACTACTTCAACAACCGCGTGCTGCAGTATGAGGGCGTGCCGGCGAGCGCGATTCATGTTCTCGATCCGCGCATCAACAACACCGCCGACGAAGTGCGAGCGATCGCAGCTGAAGCCGTTCGGCAAAACGCGGCGAGCGTCATTATCGTGACCAGCAAAGTTCATACCCGCCGCGTAGGCCAGCTATGGCGCCAACTCAGCCTAGGGCATACCCGTGCCATCGTGCGCGGAGCTAGCACGGATCAGTTCGATGCGGCGCATTGGTGGCGCAATACCCACGACGCCCTCGATGTAGTTCGCGAAGTGCTCGGCTTGCTCAATGCCTTCGCCGGACTGCCGTTGAAGCCAGCTCGGTAACGCGATCTTGCACGAACAGCCGGAGGAAAATCGAAGATGAGCTACTCGGACACCGGCTGAGGTAGGGGACCGGTTCGTTCTTCGTTACAGTGCTGCGGGCCGATTCAGAAAAACAAAAATTTCTTTTTCTTTGGCTGCTTTTCTTCCAACGCAATCTCCGGCACGTACGGCAGTTCACGTCCGTCAAATGCGGCGAGCGGATTGTCGACGAATAGCGCCGTGGCGGTTTCCTCGCCGAAGCTTTCTCGCACCACTTCAAAGGCCGGCAGCAGAGTAAGCGGACGCCAGGACATATTATGAGCATCGCTGGCCACAAAGTGAATCAGCCCCTCGCCAATCCATCGCAAAGCATCTTCCCGGCATTTTGGGCCAAACGCGCCGGTTAAAGACCCCGCGGTTACTTGCCCGAAGCACCCGATCTGCATCCACGCAGCCAGGCGGCTGGGCTGCCCCTGCAAGATAGGATTGCGCTCGGGATGGGTAATGATTGGGCGAAGGCCCATCAGCTGCAAATCGTGCAGCGTATGGTTCATGTTTGGCGAAATCGAGTACTCGCTGAATTCCACGAGCAGGTAGTTCTTCTGGTTGATGCAGAAGGGCGGAGCGTCCAAGCGCAGAGCGTCTATATTTTCCAGGTTCACGTGGAAGTCGCAGCCAGTGGCCAGTAGCAGCCGGTCGCCGACCAGTCGCTGGAGTTGCTCATGCAATTGCCTCACGCGTGGATAGTTAAATGTATATTCACTGCTGGCGTGGGGGGTGCCCACAATGTGCGTCACGCCTTCCTCGATGGCGGCCTGGGCCATCGACAGAGACGTTTGCATGTCCTTGGCGCCGTCGTCCAGCCCCGGCAAGATATGGCAATGAATATCCACCATAAGGCTTACTTTAACGCATTGGCGCTTTGTCCCGTTAATAACCGCGCACAACGTGGAAACTCACTGCTGGCGGTTGATTGCACCCCGGTTAGGGCCTGCTACTATTAAGGGTCCCGGCGTCCACGGCCCTGACGCCTGTGGTATTCCCAAAAAAAATCGAGGAGTGCGAAGCAAGTCATGCCAAGCGACCGGAAACCCGAGTTCTTCAAAGGCAGCCAACTAAAGGTTGCCATTATCGGCTGTGGATACGTAGGCCTGCCGCTGGGCCTCCGGTTCGCCGAAGCCGGCCACAAGGTGACGGGCTTCGACACCGATCCTAAAAAAGTCGAGATGCTGAACGCCGGCAAGTCGTACATCGAACACATCCCGCAAAATAAGATTCAGCAGTTTGTGAACAGCAAGCATTTCGGTGCCACTACCGATGCTACCCGGCTCAAAGATGCCGACGCCATCATCATCTGCGTTCCTACGCCCCTGGATGAGCGGCGGGAGCCGGATCTGAGCTACGTGGAGAACACCGCGATCATGATTCAGCCGCACCTGCAGAAGGGGCAGCTGGTGGTGCTGGAATCCACGACCTATCCGGGCACGACTGAGGAATTGGTGCTGCCGATCCTGGAAAAAAGCGGGTTGAAGTGTCCGATTGCTGCAGGACCTGATGCCGAGAACGTGCCATGCGACTTCTTCTTGGCATTTTCCCCAGAGCGCGAAGATCCCGGCAACAAGCAGTTTGGCTTGGCGCAGATCCCCAAGGTTGTCGGCGGCGTGAATCCCCCGAGCGGACGAGCGGCGCAAGCGATTTATACACCGATCGTCTCGAAGGTTGTGCCCGTAAGTTCCACGCGCGCGGCGGAAATGGCCAAGCTGCTTGAGAACATCTTCCGTTGTGTAAACATCGCGCTGGTGAACGAGTTGAAGATGCTCAGCTTGCGCATGGGCGTGGACATTTGGGAAGTAATCGACGCGGCGGCGACCAAGCCGTTCGGCTTTATGCCGTTTTACCCTGGCCCCGGACTTGGAGGCCATTGCATTCCGGTTGATCCTTTCTATCTATCATGGAAGGCGCGCGAGTACGATTTCGCGACGCGCTTCATCGAGCTGGCCGGCGAAGTGAACACCGCGATGCCGTATCACGTCATCGAAGCGGTGGCGAAGGCGCTGAACGATCGGAAGAAGAGCATCAACGGGTCGAAGATTCTGGTTCTTGGCGTGGCTTACAAGAAAGATGTGGATGACCTGCGCGAATCGCCCACGCTAAAGATCATGCAGCTGTTGCAGCAACGCGGCGCGGAATTGGACTATAACGATCCGTACTTCCCGCAATTGCACAAGATGCGGCACTACAACTACGAGAACATGAAGTCGGTACCTCTGAATGCCCAGACGATCGGCAGTTACGATGGCGTGGTGATCGCCACGGATCACTCAAGCTACGAC
>Ga0136846_1210564_pt1 | contig 12507 bp, 7 predicted proteins | sample HopSoiMetagenom2_FD_96841 | JGI IMG/M metagenome (GOLD analysis project Ga0136846, IMG submission 96841) | Grasslands soil microbial communities from Hopland, California, USA - 2 Assembly 2016 (version 4) | ecosystem: Environmental > Terrestrial > Soil > Grasslands | place: USA: Hopland...
TCGCCGACCGCGTCGAAACAACCGCCACCGTCTGGCTCGGCCTCACCCTCGGCTGCGCTCGCTGCCACGACCACAAATATGATCCCTTCACGCAGCGTGATTTCTACAGCCTGTTTGCATTCTTCAACAACGTTCCCGAAAAAGGCCGTGCGATCAAAATCGGCAACTCGCCACCGTATGTTCAGTCTCCAACGCGCCTGCAGGCGAAAGAGCTCTGCCGGCTCGAGGAACAAGCGGGCGACGCACACAAATCCATTTCAGCCCACCGCGCGGAAATCGAGAACGCGCGTCTGCGCTGGGAGCATGAATCCGCGGCCAGAAAAATCGACGACTGGTATCCGATCGAGAATCTCGAGGCTCATTTGTCGTTTGAGGGAGACGCCAAGGAGCTCGCAGGCGACGGCCGAGCTGAATCGCGGCAGGGGAATTGCGATTTCGTTGCCGGCCGTGTCGGTCAAGCAGCAGCCTTCAAGGGAGCTGAATGGTTGGAGCTGCCGAAGGCCGGCAATTTCGGATTCTTCGACAAGTTCACGCTCGCCGCATGGGTTCGCGTCGATGACAACGGCGGCGGAACAATTCTTTCTCGAATGGCCGATGTCGCGGAAGGCGAGGGCTATCAACTGGCACTTATCAGCGGCAAGTTGCAGCTCAATCTCGTGAAGCGCTGGCTCGATGATGCGCTTCGCGTCGAAACGAGTGATTCGCTGTCCACGGGCGAGTGGCATCATGTGGCGACGACTTACGACGGCTCTCGCGTTGCCGATGGCGTGAAGCTGTATATCAATGGGCGGCCTCAAAAGCTCAACGTTCTGCTCGACGAGCTGAACCAATCCTTTACGACGAAGGAGCCGCTGCGAATTGGCGGTGGTGGCGGGCCGAAAGCGCGGTTTCGAGGACTGATTGACGAGGTTCGTATCTACAAGAGCTCGTTTTCGCCGGATGAAGTGGCAATTCTGGCGACGCCCCAATCGATCGTAGATATCGTGGCGCGCAATCCAGCGAATCGCACTGAAATCCAAAAGCGAAAGCTCGAAGCGTGTTTCATCGAGCAATATGCACCGCCGCCGGTCTCGCAAGCCTATCGCAGCTTAAAGGCCGCCGAGCAAGCATTGGCTGAGTTTCGCGAGAAGCTGCCAACCGTCATGGTGATGGAGGAAATGCCAGGGCCGCGCCCGACGCATCTGTTGATCCGAGGCCAATACGATAAGCCGGGTGAAAAAGTCGAAGCAAATGTCCCTGCGACGCTGCCGCCGCTGCCGACGGACGCGCCGCGGAACCGACTTGGCCTAGCGCGATGGATCGTCGATCGAGCCAATCCGCTTACCGGCCGCGTTTTTGTGAACCGCCTCTGGCAGCTTCACATTGGCATTGGGCTAGTGAAGACATCCGAAGACTTCGGCTTGCAAGGCGAATGGCCCTCGCATCCCGAGCTGCTCGATTGGTTGGCCTGCGAATTTGCCAGCGACTGGGACATGAAGCGGCTGCAGCGGACGATCGTGACGAGCGCGACATTTCGGCAGTCGTCGGCAGCTTCCAATTCGACGGATACGGAGAATCGACTTTTGTCGCGCGGCCCCCGCCTTCGCCTGTCGGCCGAAATGATTCGTGATCAGGCGCTGTTCGCCAGTGGAACGTTGGTTGAGCAACTCGGCGGACCATCGGTGAAGCCGCTGCAGCCGGCCGGGTTGTGGAGCGAGCTGACCGGCGGTGACGATTATCAGCCGGGAACGGGCGCGGAGCTTGTGCGGCGGAGCCTGTACACATTTTGGAAGCGAACGATTCCGCCGCCGACGCTGGCCGCGTTCGATTCACCCAGCCGCGAAGCTTGCGTCGTTCGCGAGTCACGCACAAATACGCCGCTGCAGGCACTGACGCTCCTGAACGAGCCGACATTCGTGGCGGCTGCCAAAGCGTTGGCCCAGCGCGTGATGCGCGAAGCAACGAGCCCCGAGGAACGCATTGAACGAGCCATGCTCTACATCATCGGTCGGCGACCAACAGGCGAAGAAACAACCATATTATCGACAGCTTTAGACCGCTACAAAAATCGTGGAATGGACGATTCCAGGGCCTATGCGATGGTTTGCAGCACGATTCTCAACCTCGACGAGGCCGTAACGAACCAATGAAAATCCCCAAGACGAACCGATACAAATCTCACGCCAAGGCGCAAAGGCGCAGAGAGAACAAGACGAATGCTTCTTTGCGCCTCTGCGCCTCTGCGTGAGAATCTACAGGCTTTTTCTATGGACCAGCCGCACACCATCTCGCGCCGCGATTTGCTGGGCCAAATGGCCACCGGCATTGGCGCCACGGCGCTCGGCACGTTGCTTGCCGCCGAGAGCGATGCCGCAGAAGCAGCGGTTGTGCACTTCCCGCCTAAGGCCAAGCGAGTCATCTTCCTGTTCCAGTCCGGCGCTCCCTCGCAGTTGGACCTGTTCGATTACAAACCGCAGCTAGCCAACCTCCGTGGCAGCGAACTGCCCGAATCGATCCGCCAAGGTCAGCGCCTGACCGGCATGACCTCGCGGCAATCCAGCTTTCCCGTCGTGCCGAGCCGCTTTCGCTTCGCCCAGCACGGCGCCAGTGGCGCCTGGGTCAGCGAGCTGCTGCCGCACACGGCCAAAATCGTTGACGATGTCTGCTTCATTCGTTCGCTACATACCGAAGCAATTAACCACGATCCGGCAATTACGTTTTGTCAGACGGGCGCTCAACTCGCAGGCCGCCCGAGTATCGGGGCGTGGCTCTCGTACGGACTGGGCAGCGAAAATGATAACCTGCCGGCGTTCGTGGTCCTCGTGAGTCAAGGATCGGGGAATAAGGGCGATCAACCGCTGTACGATCGCCTGTGGGGCAGCGGCTTTTTGCCGTCGAAATACCAGGGTGTCAAGTTTCGCTCGACCGGCGACCCGGTGCTGTTCCTCGCGCATCCCGACCAGCTGGACGATGCGACGCGCCGCGCAATGCTCAGCGATGTCACGGCGCTGAACCGGCTCAACGAGCACCACTATCACGACCCGGAGATCGCCACGCGAATCGCTCAATACGAGCTGGCGTTCCGCATGCAGACCAGTGTGCCGGAGCTGGTAGATATGTCAGGTGAGGACGAGCGGACTCTAACCGCGTATGGTCCGGAGGTCAGTCGCCGCGGCAGCTATGCTTATAACTGCCTACTCGCCCGCCGCCTGGCAGAGCGCGGCGTGCGGTTCGTGCAGCTCTTTCATCGCGGCTGGGATCAACATACGTCGCTGCCCAAGCAGATCACCGCGCAGTGCAGCGACACCGATCAGCCTACAGCGGCCCTGATCGCTGACTTGAAGGAGCGCGGTCTCTTGGACGATACGCTAGTCGTCTGGGGCGGCGAGTTCGGACGCACCGTCTATTGCCAGGGAACGCTCACCGCCGACGACTACGGCCGCGATCACCACCCGCGCTGCTTCACCGTCTGGCTGGCCGGCGCAGGCATAAAACCTGGATTTTCCCTCGGCCAGACAGACGATTTTTCTTACAACATCGCCGCAAATCCGGTGCACGTACACGATCTGCACGCCACGATTCTGCAACTGCTGGGAATCGATCACACACGCCTGACGTTTAAGTACCAAGGTCGCCACTATCGCTTGACCGACGTCTTCGGCAATGTCGTTCGCGACATTCTGGCCTGACTTCAAGGCGGCGCACCCATTTCGCGAGCCTGAGTTTTCTGGGATTTCAGCTATGTTTTGGCACGCTGAAAGGAATTCCCGGGAAAACACTTGATTTGGCAACCGGTTGCGTTATCTTCGCTGGCTGGACGCAGAAGAGGCCGCCATACCACCTTCGCTCTCAGGGGGACTCTCCTATGGCACGCACTGCGCCGTTTCGTCTTTCAGCAGCGAGAATTCGCGGCTTCACCTTGGTCGAATTGCTCGTCGTCATTGCCATCATCGGGGTCCTGGTCGCGCTGCTGTTGCCCGCCGTGCAATCGGCCCGCGACGCAGCCCGCCGCAGCACGAGCGCCAACAATCTCAAGCAGATTGGCCTGGCGTTCATGAATGCGCACGACCAAATGAAAGAGTTTCCGCCGCTGGACGTCAACCAGTGGTCCTCCTGGAACGAGCGGACGCCAGGCGATGAGGCCGTTCACTACAACGGGCCATATCTTCCCGATAATGTCGCGACCTGCGGTTCGGATAAGGCAACGTTTTTCTATTGCCTGCTGCCTTACATCGAGCAGCAGATTCTGCACAAGTCGATCTCCGGCTACCCGTACATGATTATGGCGAACCGTTCGGACAATTCGCGAAAGCTCGTCGGCAGCGACACTCCCAAGGCGTATCAGGCCCCGGCGGACCAGGGGCCGTACAAGGAGATCGATTGGGCCTGGCCGTACACGACACACCCAGACGGCGTTCCGTTCAAGCACGGCTTGATCAGCTATGCCGCAAACCTGCGGGCCTTCGGCCGGCCCGACCTGTACGGCCGATGGACCGGCTGGCGCGTCGCCTGGCGAAATATCGGCGCCGGATCACGGATTGCTCAAATCACGGATGGCACGTCGAATACGCTGGCCGTGATTGAAAAGCCGATGGTCACGGGCGACGGCAAATTGTCCTACAAAGATTGGTCGCTCCTCGGCAGCCAGGGCCAGCAGGACGGCGCCAACGTCTGGTCCAGCACGGACATGCCAGAAACATTGCTGCCGGTCTTCGGTTACACCTGCAATAATCCCACCACCACCGCGGACGATGTTTATGGCAGCTCAGGCCGCGACAACTGCAGCTACAACGGCGGCCCAGAATCGTTCCACCCACCGCAGCGGCGGCTGGCCCGCGATCAACAAAACTTCTACACGATTTATTCGTTCAATGGCTCGAATTCCGTGCAGGCCGTCATGTGTGATGGCAGCGTCCGCAACATCAGCACGAATATCGGCCTCCAACCGTGGAGTGCAGCCGTCACCGCCACCAACGACGACGGCCCGCCGCTCGACTGAATTCATTTCCGTTTTGTTGGGTGGCTGTGTTTTTGCGCAGCAATAACACAGTCTCCTGCTATCCATCCCAACCGCTGCCAATGCGTTAACCCGATGCGGCTTTCTCTCCTCGTCCTCACCTGTTGCCTTGCCGGTTGCTCGCGCTACGAATACCGCCTGCCCGAAACCGGCGCCACGCTGGAAGGCACCGTTACCTACGGTGGAGAAACCGTCCAAATGGCGCAGATCAACGTGATGAGCGACAAGGCCCAGGCCATCGGGCAGATTGAAGGCGGCCGCTACAAGGTCGAAAACGTGCCGCTGGGCCAGGTCAAGATCGGCGTCAACACCGAAGCCATGCGCAGCAACATGATCGGTCAGCAAATGGCCCGCGCCAAAGGCGTCTCCACCGGCCCCGCGCTGAAATTCATCTCCGTTCCAGCCAAATACGCCGAACCCGACACGTCTGGCATCACCACGACGATCAAAAAGGGGAAAAATACGTACGACATCGTTTTGATGCCGGTCGGCAAGTAATTGCTCGCGCTTGGGCATTGCCTCCAAGAATGGCTCTTCCTAGCCGCGACGCGGCGCAAATCGCCCTCACGCCCGCGGCAAAGTAGTCCTGCCAGGCCCTTGGAAGGACAGCACTAGGTGAGGTTCTTTTAGCGTGCGGAGTCGATTCGCCCCAGAACGTTTTCCTCATCGCTGGCCCGCGAAAGGCCTCAGGGGCTACGACTGCGGTTTCCCGCAATTTTGAAAAATCGGCCATTTTTATCGCCCGCTTTTCGCGCCGTTTCTCAATGGGCATATAGGGAGGCGCTTCGCGGTGCCATGGAATCGGACTGACGAGCGCCCGACGAGCCAAGGGAAGGCAACCAGGTGAGCGAGCCCACTTCCCTTAAGCGCTTCCCTTATTAACTTTTGGAGGCTCGGACCTGTATGCAATACGCAACAACTCACGCCGCAGCCGCTACTTACGGCAAATGCCCTAACCGGTCTGGCCACTTAAGAATTAATAGCTTCCCAAAAAACCAAAAAAGGGAAGCGCCGCCGGCTACCCGCTACTGGATTGCTGGCTACTGGCTCGCGAGCAGCTTCCGCACGACCGTCTGCAAAATCCCGCCATTCTTGTAGTAGTCGAGCTCCACCGGCGTGTCGATGCGAACGGCAGCCTGAAACGTCTTGGCTTGGCCGTCAGGCGAGACGGCTTTAACCGTGATCTCCGACCGCGGCTTAAGCGAATCGTTCAGGCCCACGATTTCGTAGATTTCTTCGCCGGTCAGGCCGAGCGATTTCCACGTTTGACCTTCGAGGAACTGCAGCGGCAACACACCCATCAGCACCAGGTTACTGCGATGAATGCGTTCGAACGACTGAGCAATCACGGCCCGGACGCCGAGCAGATAAGCGCCTTTCGCGGCCCATTCGCGCGACGCGCCCGTTCCATATTCGGCGCCGGCGAGAATAACGGTGGGAATGCCGGCCGACTTATACCCGCAAGCCGCGTCATAAACAGAAACGATTTCTCCGACCTTCGGTGTAGGTGTTCCAACTTCCGGCGTGTCCATTGGCGCAGGCAGCGATCCGCCGCCCTCGCTGGTCATTTTCATGCTTTCAGCCCCAATGGCGGGCGGCGCTGCGCCGGTGGCCACGCGAGCACCGGCCGGAGCGCTGACCGCGCCGTTGCGTTTCGACGAGGGCCCGAGATACTTTGTCACGCCGCCTTCCGTCCCGGGCGCAAGAAAGTTGCGAATCCGAATATTGGCAAACGTCCCGCGAACCATCACGCGGTCATTGCCCCGGCGGCTGCCGTAGCTGTTGAAGTCCGCCGGCTGCACGCCGTGCTCAATCAAATACTTGCCCGCCGGACTGGTCTTGCTGATGTTGCCCGCGGGCGAGATGTGGTCGGTCGTGACGCTGTCGCCCAGCACCGCCAGCACGCGCGCGCCAGTGATCGGCTGAATCTTACCCACTTCGACGGTCATGTCCGAGAGAAACGGAGGCTCCTGGATATACGTGCTGTGCTCATCCCATTGATAGAGGTCGCCCTCGGCGACTTTGATCTTGTTCCAGGTCTCATTGGCGGCAAACACATTCGAATAGCGCGACGCAAACATCTGCGGCAGCACCGATTTGGCCAGCGTCTGCCGAACTTCGTCGTTCGTCGGCCAGATGTCCTTCAAGAACACCTCTTCGCCGCCGTTCCCGACGCCGATTGGTTCGTTGATCAGATCAATGTCTGTCGTTCCGGCCAGTGCATAAGCCACGACCAGCGGCGGACTGGCCAGATAGTTGGCCTTTACCAGCGGATTCACGCGCCCTTCAAAATTGCGATTACCCGACAGCACGGCCGCCGCGACCAGATCGCCCTCGGTCACCGCGTGCGCAACCGCGTCGGGCAAGGGTCCGCTATTGCCAATACAGGTCGTGCAGCCGTAGCCAACCGTGTTAAAACCGATTTTTGCCAGCGGCTCAGTCAGCCCGGCCTGATCGAGATAATCGGTGACGACGCGCGAGCCGGGTGCCAGGCTCGTTTTTACGTGCGGCGGAACTTGCAGGCCCCGCTCGACTGCCTTTTTTGCCAACAGGCCGGCGGCGAGCATCACCGAAGGATTGCTGGTATTCGTGCAGCTTGTAATCGCGGCAATAACGATGGCGCCATGGCCAATCTCCGAGCTGTGGCCGTTGTTCTTCACCGTCGCTTTTTTGGCCACCGCCGCATCGGTCAAGCCGAAGCCGCGTTCGGTGACAGGCGCTTTGAGCGCCTTGTGCCAGTTCTCTTTCATCGCGGCGAGTGGCACTCGGTCTTGCGGTCGCTTCGGCCCGGCCAGCGACGGCTCGACCGTCGCCAAATCGAGCGAAACCGTCTTCGAGAAGGTCGGCGCGGGAGTCGCATCGGTCCGGAACAGGCCCTGCTCCTTGCAGTAGCGTTCGACCAGCTCGACTTCCTGCTTGGTGCGGCCAGTGGCCCGCAAATAATTGAGCGTCTCGGCATCGACCGGGAAAAAACCAATGGTCGCGCCGTATTCGGGTGCCATGTTGCTGATCGTCGCCCGATCGGCCAGCGACATGCGGCTGACGCCCGGCCCATAGAACTCCACAAACTTATCAACGACACCCTGCTTGCGCAGAATCTGCGTCACGGTCAGCACGAGGTCGGTCGCCGTCACGCCGGGCTTCAGCTCGCCGGTCAGCTCAAAGCCGATGACTTCAGGCATCAGCATATAGAGCGGTTGTCCGAGCATCACCGCTTCGGCCTCGATACCGCCCACGCCCCAGCCGACGACGCCCAAGCCATTGATCATCGTCGTGTGGCTGTCGGTGCCGACGAGCGAATCGGGAAATGCCACCAGGCCCATTTTGTCGGATCCGCGAAACACAACCTTGGCGAGATATTCAAGATTGACCTGATGCACGATGCCGACGTTCGGCGGCACGGCACGAAAGTTGGCCAGCGCCTTTTGTCCCCAACGCAGGAATTCATATCGCTCGCGGTTTCGCTGGAATTCGATCTCGACGTTTTTTTCGAGCGAGTCGGGGCTGCCGAAGTAATCGACTTGCACCGAGTGATCGATCACCAGATCGACCGGAATCAGCGGATTGATCTTCTTCGGATCGCCACCCAGCCGCTTCATCGCCGAGCGCATCGCTGCCAGATCAACCACGCACGGCACGCCGGTGAAATCCTGCAGCACGACGCGAGCCGGCTTGAATGGAATTTCGCTCTTCGCCGGGGACACCGCTTTCCAGGCAGCTAGCGCCCGCACGTCGTTCTCCGTGACCAGATAGCCATCGCAGTTCCGCAGCACCGCTTCCAGCAGCACGCGGATGCTGAAAGGCAGCTTGCTGATACCGCCCAGCCCCTGCTTTTCGAGCCGCTCCAGCCGATAAATGCCGGCCGTGCCGTTGCCAGTATTGAAGGTATCGCGAGCCTTGAAGGGATCAAACAGATTGGTAGCCATTGGCTTGAATTGGGCAAGGGGACACGCCTAGCGCGATTGCAGCACGACGAGCGCATTTTAGCGGAGCGGCCGACAAGCGCCTGCCGCACTTCAGCGCCGCATGATCTTAAACGCGCAGTTCGAGCCAAAGCCTTGGCGAAACGCCAAATGGATATAAAGCATGGCCAGCGGCTCCAAATAGCGGCTGCTCGTCAGCGAGCCCGCATCGACCGGATCGAAGCCAATGTCCTCGATGAGCTGGCGGACGGTGACTTTCGCGGCTGCGTCGTCGCCACAATAGAACATCGTCGCACGATGCTCGCCAAACTGCGGATTGAGCATCACTTTAACGCTAGCCGTGTTAAAGGCCTTGACGACTTTTGCACCGGGCGACCAGGCGGCGATTTGCTCGCCGGCGGAAATGACATGGCCCAATTCAATGCCGCTCATGTCCGAAAGCAGCGGATTGGTGCAATCAATGAGCGTATGGCCGGCCAGATCACCCAGCTGCATCAGGGTTTCCCGAGCCACCGGCCAGGGAACTGCAAACAGAATCGCGTCGGCCGCGGCAATCGCCTCGCGCGGCGACTTTGCAGCCGTACCGGCGCCGCACTTCGCCACGATCTGCTGAACCTTTTCGCTGTCAGGAGTCCGCGAGCCGAACGCGATGGCGTGTCCGGCAGCTGCCCAGCGAGTGCCAAGGGCAGCCCCCACGCCGCCAGTGCCGAGGATGGCAATTTTCAAGCACAATCTCCTGATTACAACAAACGAATCGTGCTCCAAAGCCCTTGTCCAGGTGGCCGGATCCATCGTAATCTTTCATCAGCAGTTGCGCTAGGCGGCAGAGCGATCGACTGCACGATCTCGATAAACATCAAGGACCAACTCCTATGGGTGCTGAACTGCCGCTGTGGACGGTCGTTCCCTTCGTCTCGTTACTGCTCTGCATCGCTATTCTGCCACTGACCGCTGGCCACTGGTGGGAGCACAACAAGAACAAGTCGATTATCGTCGGCGTCCTGTCAGCGATCGTGACCATTTACCTGATCACCGCGCATGGCCATCATGGCCTGCACGAAATCCTCGACAAAACGCACGAGTACATCTCATTTATCATTCTTCTCGCCTCGCTCTACATCATCAGCGGCGGCATCTATATCCGCGGCTCGCTAAGCGGCACACCGCTGGCCAACACGGTGCTGCTGACGATTGGCGCAGTGCTGGCCAGCATCGTCGGGACGACCGGCGCGAGCGTCCTTTTGATTCGTCCATTGCTCAGGGCCAACAAAACCCGCGAGAACAAAGCCCATATCGTCGTCTTCTTCATTTTCGTTGTCTCCAACTGCGGCGGCCTGCTCACACCGCTCGGCGATCCGCCGCTGTTTTTGGGATTCCTCAAAGGTGTGCCATTTCTCTGGACGCTGGAGCGATTGTGGCCCCAGTGGCTCGTCGTCAACGTCGCACTACTTCTAATCTTCAACGTTTATGACCAGCTTGTGTTCGATCGCGAGGAGCGGCAGCGGCCCGGCTCGCAGCTCGAAGAGGTGATGAAACATGAGCCGATTCGCATCGACGGCCTGCTGAACGTCGTGTATCTCGCTGGCATTGTCGCCGCCATCTTTTGCTCCGGCCAATACCACTGGCCACATGGGGCCCAAGAGATTGTCATGCTTGTTCTGACGATTCTCGCCTACGTCACCACGCCGGCCGCCAATCGCCACGCTAACAAATTCACCTTCGGCCCCATCGTCGAAGTCGCCGTCTTATTCATCGGCATCTTTATTACGATGGCGCCGGCACTTCAGATTCTTAACGCTTGGGGGCAAGGCCAGCGGCGCGATTTCATTCCTTTCTTCATGGACGAGTCTTGGGAATATTTTTGGGGCAGCGGCATCCTATCGAGCTTTCTCGACAACGCTCCCACGTATCTGACGTTTGCCGCCACCGCCGCCGGCAAAGAAGGCATTCCCCTTGGCAGCGATGATGTATTGACCCAATTCTTGGCCAAAGGTGCAGATGCCGCGGCGCTTCTCGCCGCCATCTCCTGCGGCGCCGTGTTCATGGGCGCGAATACCTACATCGGCAATGGGCCCAACTTCATGGTCAAAGCCATCGCCGAAGAGAACGGCGTGAAGATGCCCAGCTTCTTCGGCTACATGGCCTATAGCGGCCTCATTCTGCTGCCGATCTTCGCCCTCGTGACATTTATTTTTTTTCGGTAGGGTGGGCTCTGTCCACCACTGTCTTTTACGTGTCTTCGGGAATCGGTGCTGCTCCCGGCGGCGGCGTCCCACCTCCGGCTCGAACATATTTGCCGCGCATCTGCGCGTATTCTTCGGGCGTCGGAAAATCGACCGATGTCTCGCCGCCGAGAACCGCCTCTTCGAACAGCCGCTCCAGAAACGGCCGGCACCAACCGCAGCCGGTGCCCGCACCAAAGCATTCGCTGAGCTGCGCAGGGCGTTTCGGTTTTTCGATGCGGATAAAGTTGACGACCTTGCGTTTCGTCACGTGAAAGCAGAGGCAAAGTTCGTCATCAGATAACATGATCGTTAATGGTCCGTAGCCAGCGCGAGCGCTATCCGGCAAGCATCGCGAAAGGCGGCGAGATCGAGCATTTCGCTGGCCGTATGAATATTCATCTGGCCGCAGCCAAGCGTGACCGTCGGTATGCCATGAGCGTTAAGCCAGTTGGCATCCAGCCCGCCATTGCTGATGGCTTGGACGGGCTCGCGATCCACCGCCGCCACGGCTGCTTCAGCTAATTGTACGCATTCATCCTTCGAATCGAGGCAAAATGACTCGTAATCGAGCCGCCCATCGATTCGCACGCCACCCCGCTTACCTTCCGAGCTTTTGATTTCCTTGGCCGCATTCTTAAACGCCCGCTCGATCGCCTGCACGATTTGGCCGCGAAACTTGGGATCGTGGCTGCGGGCCTCAGCCTTCAGCGTAACGAGGTCGGTAACGACGTTCGTCGCTTCCCCGCCGTGGATATACCCCACGTTGCTGGTGCCGCGACGACTGCCTTTCTGAATGAGCCCGTGCCAGCCCTCACGGGTGAGATCGGCGACGGCCAGCGCCGCAATGGCAATGGCGCTCACGCCTCGCTCGGGGTAAACGCCGGCGTGGCTGGCGAGTCCCTCGACCTCAATCACCATTCGATAACCGCCCGTCGCGCCGATCGTGATCTTTTCGCACGCTCCGCCATCCCAGTTGAAGCACATGGCCGGCTTGCCGAGCAGACTTTTTTGCACGAACCGAGCGCCTTGCAGGCCAATCTCCTCTTGAACGAACCAGCAGAAGGTCAGCGGCGGATGCGGCAGCTTGTGCTCCAGAATCTCCACTGCTGCGGAGAGAATCGTCGCGCAGCCCGACCGATTGTCGCCGCCCAGGCCCGTCGTAGGATTTGCGGAACGGGCATAGTCGCCTTGTACCTTCGGCTGCGAGCCGACGCAGATCGGCACCGTGTCCATATGGGCCGTGAGCAGCCGCCGCGGACCTTTCACCGTTCCCGGCAGCTTGAAAAGCAGATTTCCAGTGTTGCCTTTGACGAGAGCGTGCTTGTGCGCGTTGTCGGTGATCATCGTGTTGGCCGGCGCGCCA
>Ga0136846_1212743_pt1 | contig 12504 bp, 8 predicted proteins | sample HopSoiMetagenom2_FD_96841 | JGI IMG/M metagenome (GOLD analysis project Ga0136846, IMG submission 96841) | Grasslands soil microbial communities from Hopland, California, USA - 2 Assembly 2016 (version 4) | ecosystem: Environmental > Terrestrial > Soil > Grasslands | place: USA: Hopland...
GACGGCCCCGGGTGTCCCAGCCGGGGGTGCCCCCGCGGACGGACCCAGGCACGTGGCGCTCTCGGCCGCATCGGCCGTGGTGACGCCGCTGTGACGGGCACGTGACGGCGGCCGCACAGACTCGGCTCGGTGGCCGACTCCATTCGACCGCGCGCGTGCACTCCTGCGGGGGCTCGTATGACACAGACGATCATTCCCGGCACCTCCATCGAGGTCCGCCCGGAGGGGCTCATATCGGCTGGTGGGGTCGCCACCGGCATCGTCGCGGTGATCGGCACGGCGAGGAGCGGTCCGGTCGGCGAGCCGGTCACCCTGTCCGGGTTCGGCCAGGCCAGGGACGTCTTCGGCGTGGCCGACCCGTTCGACCGGCCGGAGGACGGCAGTCATCCCCTGACGATGCTGCGGGCGCTCGAGCAGCTGTACAACAACGGAGCATCCAGCGTGGTGGCCCTGCGGGTGGCCGGGCCCAGCCAGTCGAGCGCGGATTTCGCCGTGCCGGACGCCGCGGGCCACACGGTCGCGACGCTGCGCGCCAAGAGCTCCGGAGCATGGGGCAACGACATCCGGATCACCGTCGAGCCCGCCGAGGACGACGCCCGCATCGAGGGGGAGATCCACACCGAAGACTTCGACCGTCTCGACCACGCCCCTGTCCGGCCCTCCCCGGAGAACCAGTTCCGCGTGATCCGCGGGGTCACCAGGCGCATCCAGACCCTGGACGCCGTCTACAAGGTGGTCCAGGAGGAAGACGTCCTCCCGGACGCCAACAACCGCTACCGGCTGTCGAGCACCCCGGTCGAGTCGGTCCCGGCCGTCAACCAGCTGCTCGTCCTGGACGCGCAGGGCGGAGCGGTCCGGACGTACGGCGACGGGAGCATCCTCTACGGGGCCGGTGGACCGCCCGGCGCGGACGAGGTCCGGCTGAACCCCAGCACCGGCGAGCTGACGTTCGAGGCGTCCCAGGTGCCGACCGCCGGCCAGCGGGTCCGGGCCCGGTACGCGGTCGGCCACGATGACCCGGCGGCCGGCGAGCTGCTGGTCACCACGTGGGACGGCACCCTCGATTTCGCCGCCGGTGAGGCACCGCAGGAAACCGACGGCGACCGACTGGAGGCGTCCTACCTGGTCGACCGGGCCAACGCGGTCCAGGTGAGTCTGCGCTACGGGACCTCGGCGGAGAGCTACACCGTGCCCGGCGGAACGGTGCTCGCCGACCGCATCAACGCCTCGCCCGCGTCACGGGTCACGGCCACGGCCGACGCGACTCACGGCGGTGGACTGCCCCGGGCCGGTCTCGACGCCTACTTCGGCACCGGCAGCAACACCCCGGGGAGCAACGGGGCGGAGGCGGGACGCGACGAGTACGGGACGGGTCTCGAGCGGCTGGCGAACGAGCTGATCAACATCGTCGTGCTGGCCGGCCAGGACGCGGGGAGCGCCGGCTCGTTGCTGCTGGGCCACCTCAACGCCACCGCGCAGGTTGATCGCGAGCGGATCGGCGTGATCGGGGCCCGCGGCAGTAGCGTCGCGGAGTTCCTCGGCCACAGCATGGTCGCCGACCGCGTCGTCCTCGTGGCTCCCGGCCTCCGGCTGGAGGACGGAACCGTGCTGCCGCCGGCCTACACGGCGGCGGCCGTAGCCGGGCTGATCTCGTCGGTTGCCGTGCAGACCAGCCTGACCAACAAGGTCCTCGCCGTCCCCGGCCTCGCGCTGCGGGTCAACCGCGGGGAGCAGGAGCAGCTCATCCGGCGCAACGTGCTCACCCTCATCGACAAGGAGGGCTACCGGGTCCTCAAGGGGGTCACCACCGCGGGGCAGGGAACGCCGTTCTCCGCCGTCCCCACGCTGCGCATCGTCGACTACGCGAAGTACGGCGTCCGCTCGGCGGCCAACCCCTACATCGGCCGGCTCAACAACACACGCGTGCGCGCCGCGCTCAAGGCGACGCTCGACGGGTTCCTCACCCGGATGGTCCAGGACGAGGCACTCACCCAGTACGCGCTGGACGTGTCGGCGACGCGGGCACAGGAGATCGCCGGCGAGGTCGCGGTCGTCATGACGCTGCAGCCGACCTTCAGCATCGAGTACATCCGGGTCGTGATGATCCTGAAGTGACGGTCCCCGCGCGACGGGGACGGCTGAGCGGAGAGGGAGCAGATGCCCAACGACGTCTTCCGGGCCATCGACGCGGTGCTGGTGTTCGGCGTCGACGATCCCGCTTCCCCGGAGGGGGCGGCGGCCGATGCCCTCGTGTCGCAGTACGACCTCAGCAACGTGGTCGGCCGGTTGTCCGACGTCACCGTGTCGGTCTGGAGCGATCTGAGGCCCTACTACGAGATCGGGCGGCGCTACCCGACGCATCTTCGCCCCGGTGTGGTGAGGGTCGGCGGAACCGCCCGGCGGGCGCACGTCAACGGGGCGCTGGTGCGCCTCCTGCTCGGCGACGGGGCGACGAGCCCGCCCGCTGCGGCGAACTTCGTGCAGCCGGCCTTCAACATCGTCGCAACCCTGAAGGACCCGGCCCATCCCGACAACGACACCCGGGTCACGGTGTTCGGCGCCCGGTTCGACAGTTGGACGTACACCGTCCCCACCGAGGACTTCGTCATGGAGGGCGTCTCCTTCCAGGCATTACGCCTCTCCTTCGAGGAGACCTAGCCCGCATGGAGACGCGACCGGCGCCGACCCTGGGCATTCTCACCGCGGACGACCTGCTGGCAGGCAGCGCTGTGGTCCACGAGGTGCACGTTCCGCGGGCCGTGCTGCGCCCGGGTGCGGAGCCGCCGGAGCCTGCCGACGGACCGGACCGGGTGCGGCTGCGGCCGCTGAGCGTCGGCACGCTCACCCTGATCTCCCGCGCCGCACGGGACGACGCCGGCCTCGTCCCGCTGCTCATGATCAAGGAGTCGCTGGTCGAGCCTGCCCTGTCCCTCGACGGCGTCCGGCGGCTGCACGTAGGGCTGGTCCACTTCCTCGTCGAGCAGATCCACCTCGTCTCCGGGCTCAGCGCCGACGGCGCCGTGCTCGATGGCGCGGTCGATGCCCCCGGAGCACGGATGCACCTGCTGCTTGCCAGGCACTTCGGCTGGACGCCGGAGCAGGTCAGCGCGCTGACGCCCGGCCAGGTCGCCATCTACCTGGCCGGGGTGGAGAAGTTGCTGGAGTTGGAGGCGGAGCGCCCGTGACCGCGGCCGACCGGCTCCACCTGACGGGGGAGCGCCTGCTGAGGCTGCGGCGGGTGCTCTGCCGGATACCCGGTGCGCCGGCCGGTCCAGAGCCCTTCGCTGCGCTGTTCGAGGATCCGGCCGCCCGGCTGTCCTCGCTCGTCGAGAGCGTCCTGCAGCGGGTTCCGGCCGCTGTCGGTGAGGATGCCCGGCCCGACGGCGCGGGCGGCGGGGACGCCGTCGGACCGTGGTCGGCCGCGGCACGGCCGCTCCCCGCACCCGTGGCGACGGCCGCCTATTCGCATGGTCCGCCGCCCACGACTGCTCCGGCCGCGCGGCCGCACCGGGCGCTGGCCGGCGACGCTGTCGGCGGGCCTCAGCCGGCAGTTCCACAGCCGGCCGGACCGCTGCCTGGGCGGGGCGTGCGCCTGTTCTCCTCGGCGCTGCCGGTCGTCACGAGTCGCGCGTCGGGCGACGCTCCCGACGGGGCGGTGAGCCGCTCCGCTCCCGGGACCGGAGGTGCGCCGCCGGACGACCGGGCGCCGCGGCCGGCGAGGCCCCCACGGCCCGCGGCGACGGAGTCGCCTCCCGCTGCCGGTCCGGCGGGTGGCCGCGCCACCGACGGCACTCCCGTCCCGGCGCAGTACGCAACCCCCGAGACCCCGACCGTTCCCGCCGGAGCCCTGCGTGCCGTCCGGGTCGGCTCCACGGCATCCGTGCGCCCACCGCTGGAACCGGCCGTTGCCGGGCCGCTCGGGGGCACCCGCCTCGCCCAGGGTGGAGTCGAACTCGCGGCCGCCCTGCGGACGAATCTGGCGCGCCCGTCGCCGGCTCCGGGAAACGGCTGGCCGGGAAGGGCCGAGCCGGCGGCATGGTCGTCGGGCGCCCCGCAGGCGGAGCCGGCCCCGGATGCGGCGCCGCCGGTGTCTCCCGCCGGCGGCGAGGACGGCGGCGCGGTGAACGCCGGTGCGGAGGACGGCGGTGCGGAGGCAGGGCCGGACATCCACGACCTCATGGAGCGGTTCGCGGCCGAGTTGGCGGACGAGTTCGTCCGCGTGTACGGGACCTCGGGGCGGTAGCCATGCCGGTGGAGGTCGCGGGCATCCCGCTGGCGCACCTGACCAGCATCGTGACGTCCGAGCGTGCCCGGCTGGCGCGCCATCCGGTGCCCGGAATGAGCGGGGACCTCGTGCAGACGCTGGGGCGGCCGTCGGTGGAGGTGCAGCTGCGCGGCATGTTCTACGGTCCCTCGGCACCCGACGACCTCCGACGGTTCCGTGAGGCGTACCTCGCCGTCACGCCGGTCGACTTCGTCGTCCAGGCAGTGGATGACAGCGACCCGACACAGACGCTGGCTTTCTCCCAGGTGCTGATCCGCGAGCTGGAGGTCGTTCAGCGCGCCGACCAGCCGGACGAGTTCGACTTCACCTGCCGGCTGTTGGAGTACGTCGAACCGCCCGCGCCGGCCCCCGCTGATCTGTTCGGGGCGCTCGACGAGGATCTCCTCGGCGAGGCCGCCGGCTTCGTCGACGACGCCCAGAATGCGCTGGCCCAGGTCTCCCAGCTCGCGGACCTGCTCGCCAATGTGCCGGGCTTCGGCGACCCGACACAGCGACTCCCGTCCCTGCTCGACTCGTTCACGTCGGTGGCCAGTGGCGGTGCCGGCGCGCTCGCCGGAGTCCGTGACCTGTTCGGCCCGGAGGGCTGACCGGTGACCGGTTTCCTCCAGCGGTTCCCCGATCCCGGGCCGTTGCTGCGCCTGCAGAGCGACGCGGAGGTGGGCGTGCAGGGCCTGCTCGGCGTCCTCGGCTCGCTCGGGCCCGATGCCGAGGGGTCGCCGTTGGCCACGGCGGTGAACGCGCTGGGCCGGCTGCGGGCCGTGGTCGACGTCGACGTCAGCGGGCTTACGACCCGACTTCCCGGGGCGCTCGACGTGCTGCGCGACGCATTGCCGGCCTCGGCGCTGGAGTACATCGAGGCGATCGAGGTCGCGTACGCCGCCGCGCAGGACTTCCTCGCCAGCAGCCCCCTCGTCACCGAGATCGCTGAAGGCAGCAGTCTGCAGGACACCGCGCTGGCGGTCATCAAGGACGCGCTGAACCGCTTCGAGTCGGGCCTCACCGAGCTGGCCGGCACCCTCGTCGACCCGGACACCGTCGCGCTGGTCGAGAGCGCGTTCGCCGACATCGAGCGGTTCCGCACCGACTACGCCGGCAACGCGGCCGACTTCCTGCCCTTCCTGGCCCGGAACCTGCTCGGCGTGGCACCGGACGTGCTCCATGGGCCGCTCCAGCACGTCGAGGCATCGCTGGCGGTGCTGGCTCCGCTCGACTCCGGAGCGCTGGGCCGGGCACTCGATCCCTCGCGCGGCGCCATGGCGGCGGCCGTGGCCGCGCTGCGGGCTGCCGTGGAGTCCCTGGACCCCGCCGACGCGGCCGGCTACGCCGCCATTCAGGCCGGCCTCGGCGACCTCGAGGCGGCGGTCGGCGCCACGACCGCGGCCGTCGCGGACGTGTACGCGACTCTCGGGGATCTCGTCGACGGCCAGCACTGGGACGGCGTCCTTGCCACTCTGCGCACCCTGCTGGAGGCGGTCGACGTCGGTTCCGTGCCGACCGTGGACGACCTGGTCGGCGCGGTCACGGGCGTTCTGGAGGAGCTCCTCGGCCGGCTCTTCGTCGTCCTCGACGCCGACGACCTGAGCGCGCGGGTCGGGCTGCTCGTGCAGACCCTCGACGACACGGTTGCGAGCTCGGGCCTCGGCCTTGCCCGGGACGCCATCCGCGACTTCCTCGACGAGATCCGTCAGGCGATCCTGGGCGTGCCGACCGAGGCGCTCGGCGCGGCGGTCACGGCGATGCTGACGCGGGTGCACCAGGAACTCGACGACCTCGGCATCGGCAGCATCACCGAGTCCATAGAGGCGGCGTTCACGCGGGTCGACACCTTCGTCGCCGAGGTCTTCACCGACACCCTCGTGAACGACATCGCGGCGGCCCTGAAGAAGCTGCTGGACCCCCTGGGCAGCTTGCCTGTCGATGCCCTCGCCGGGGAGCTCGACGCGGCGCTGGGGCAGATCGGCGAGCTGGTCACCGAGATCGCCGCCGCGCTGAAGGCCCCCATGGCGGACGTCGCCGCGTTCGCCGCCCAGCTGGACGAGCTCAGCTTCCGGCCCGTCTCCGACGAGGTCGTCAAGGAGATCGACGAGGTCAAGAGCCGGCTGCAGGAGATCGATCCGAACGCGCTGTCGGACGTCGAGCGGCTGGCACTGCAGGCGGCCCTGGCGGTGCTGCGCAGCATCGACCTGGAGGGCCAGGTCGTCGCCGGGCTCAAGCAGGGTTTCGCCGAGGCGCAGCGCGGCCTCACCGGCCTGCTCGCCGAACTGGGCCGGGTGCTCGACCGCGTTCGCGCCCACGTCGACGAGTTCAGCCCCGACAAGGCACTGCAACCACTCGACGGGCTGCTCGGCCAGGCGGCGGCGCAGGTCCAGCGCCTGAACGCCACTGTGCTGCTCCGCCCCCTGCACGAGGTCGTCGAGGAGCTGGCCGGCCGGCTCGACGGGATCTCGCCGGGCGCGCTGCTCGCGCCGTTGCAGGCGCCGTACGACGCCCTCATGGCGGCCGTCGGCCGCATCGACCCCGCGGAGTGGGTGGCCCCGCTGCGCGGCCTGTACGCGGAGATCGACCGGCTGATCGGCCTCGTGGATGTGACGCCGCTGCTCGAGGAGCTGGCCCGGCGGCGGAAGAACCTGCTCGTGCACGTGCGCTCCGCGCTGCTCGACGCGCTGACCGCCCTCGACCTGCCCGAGCCGCTCGACGGGCTGCTGGATGCGGTCCGGCCCCTCCTCGAGGCCATCACCGACGCCCTGATCGGCGGGGACCTCGGCACCGAGGTGCCGCGGCTGGGCGAACAGTTGCGCGGAACGCTGGATCTCGCCGCACCCCTGCGGCTGCTCGACGCACCCTTCGACCGGCTCCTGGACATGCTCGGGACCGTTCCGAACGACGCGGTGGTCGGAAGCCTGGAGGTCCTGCGCACGTCGGTGGGCGCCGGCCTGGATGCGCTCGACCCCCGAGCGGTCGTCGCGCGGTTCCACGAGGGGCAGGGACGACTGGCCGCCCTCGCCGCCCCCGTCGTGCTCGCCACCCCGCTGGGGCTGCCGGGGCTGCGCGCGGCCTTCGACGTCGAGGTCCAGGCGGCACCTCCGGAGCGGGCCGACGACGTGGCCGCGGTCAGGGCGCGCTTCGCGGCGACGTTCTCGCTCGTGGATCCCGACGTGGCGGACAGCGCCACCACCCGCCTGGCGCGGCTGCACGGTGCGCTGGCTGCGCGGCTCGCCTCCGGGATCGCGGCACTCGACGGGGCGGCGGTGGGCGACGCTTACGCCACGGTGCGCGCGGACCTCGACCGGTTGGTCCCGGACTTTCTCCGTGCCCCCGGGCCGCTGACGGACGGGCAGGTCCGGGCGGGGCTCGCCACCCTGCGGCCGTCGGCCAAGGCGGCGCCCCTGTAGGCGCTCGTGCGGCGGTTCCTCCTCCGCGCCGAGCCCCTGCAGGCCGCGATCGCCGACGCCGTCGATGCCCTCTTCGGCGCGCTGGGACGACTCCTCGCCCTGGTCGACCCGCTGTCCCTGCGGGACTCGGTCGCGGCCATCTACCAGGCCGTGCGGGACAAGGCGCGGATCATCGACCCCGACGGGCTGGCTCAGTCGCTGCGCGACGACCTGCTCGTCCCGTTGCTGGAGCCGCTGCGGGCCCTCAACCCTTCCACCATCCGGATACGGCTCGACCTGACCTTCACCCGTGCGGTGGCGGCCCTCCAAGACGGCGTCACGGCCGTCCTCGGCTCCGTCGCCGAGGTGGTGGACGAGCGGCTGGCCGTGCTGCGGGCCGCCGTCGAGAAGGTCATCGGCACGCTGCGGACGGCGCTGCAGACGGCCGGCAAGCAGCTGCGGGGCGTGGTGCAGGAGGTCGAGGACCTCGTCCTCGTCGAGCTCCTCGGCCGGCTGGAACGCCTGGTCGGCAACCTCGGCACGAGCTTCGACACGGAGCTGGACCGGGTGCGCAGCGCGTTCGACGACATGCTGGCGGCCATCCCGCTGCAGGGAGGGGGCGACGGTGCTGCCACAGCAGTCGGCGCCTGACACGCCGCCACGCACGCCCAGCCCGCTGCCGGGCGAGGCTTTGCGCCGGGTGGAGACCTGGCTGCGCGCGGACAGCGGACGGCGGTGCGTCACGTCGCCGGCGCCCGGCGTCACGGTGGTCGAGGAGGCGGGTGCCGGCCGATCGGTCTACACCTACGACCGCCGCGGAGACGTGGTGGAGCTGGTCGAGCCGGGCGGCACGCGCAGCTGTTTTCGCTACGACCGGCAGCGTCGCCTGGTTCACGTCGAACGGCCCGGGGGCAGCACGCGGTACACCTACGGCGACAACGACCGGCTGGTCCGCGTGGAGGACCGCGGCGTGATCCACCGGTTCGACCACGATGTGTCCGGGCGGGTCACCGCGATCCGGCACGGAAGGGCCGGCGCGAGCGTCTTCCGGTACGACATCGCGGGTCGGGTCGTCGAGGCCCGCACCGAGTCGGTGTCGACGTGCCACCTGTACGACGACCACGGACGGCTGGTGGGCGTGCGGCAGACGGTCGACGGCGTTCCTCTCGAACTGGGACTGGAATTCGACGGCGAGGGCCGGCTGGCGCGCATGGCTCTTCCGGGGGGCGGCCCTCCGGTCCGCTACCGCTGGGACGTCCGCGGCCGGCCGGTCACCGTCTCGCTGGGTGACGATCCGATCGCCCGGTACGAGTACGACGACGACCGTCGCACGCAGTGCGTGCGGTTCGCCAACGGCGTGCTGGAGCGCGCCTCCGCCGACCCGGTCGACGCCCGCCCTCTGCGGCGGGAGGTGCTGCGTGGGAGCGAGGTTCTCCTCGAGCGCTCCTATCGCTACACGGCAACCGGCCAGCTGGCCGACGACGGTGCGCGGTCCTATGGCTACGACGACCTGGGCAGGCTGGTGGCCGTGGACGAGCCCGCGTCCGGGGCGAGCTGGCGCTACCGCTACGACGCCCGGGACAACCGGGTGCAGGCGGAGTCGGCACACACCCCGGCGCGCCGGTACGGCTACGACGACGAGGACCGGCTGATCGACATCGGGCCCGACGGCGGGCCGGTCGCGTCCGACGGGTTCGGCCGCCGCACGCGCACAGGGGAGTGGAGCTATCGCTACGACGACGCCGGGCGCCTGGTGGAGGTCCGCCGGCGGGGCGAGCGGGTCGCCCGGCTCACGTACGACCACAAGGCGCGGCTCGTCCTGGCCCGCTTCGCCGACCGGGCGGAGCGCTACCTGTACGGGGCGGACGACGTGCTCGTGGCGGTCACCGACGCGGCCGGCCGCCCGGACCGGCTGTACCTCCGCACGCCGTTCGGGCCGCTGGCGGAGCTGCACGGCCCGACGGCGGACGGGGACGTGCGCTTCCTCCACCTGGACCACCAGGGCACCTGCCACGTCGCCACGGACCGGTCCGGCCGGGTCGTCGCACGGCTGCGCTACGACCCCTTCGGGCTGCCCCTGACGGACCCGCCTTCCGCCGGGTCCGGCAGCGAACACTGCGACCTGACGCCGCACTTCGGTGGCCGGCCGTGGCACCCGGACGTGCAGTTGTACGCACTCGGCGCCCGCTGGTACGACCCCGCGCACGGCCGATTCCTCACCCCGGACACCTACACCGGCGCGCCGGACGACGAACGGCTGGTCCACCCGCTGTGGCCCGCGGGGCGGCAGGCGCGCGACCGGAGTCAGATCCTGGGTGACTGGCTCAGGCGGCCACGCGTCCGCAACCGCTACGCCTACTGCGGCAACGACCCGCCGAACCGGCTGGACCCGACCGGCCACTGGTCGTTCGGCGGGGTTCTGCTGACCCTGCTCGGCGCGGTGTGGACCCTGCCGAACACCCTGTTCGGCCTGCTCGTGGAGCTCACCTGCCTGGTCGGGGAGGTGGTGCGCTGGCTCGTGTGGCTGCTGAGCTTCGGCAACGCCACCTGGGAGACGCCCGGCTTCGACGTGGCCGCCTCCTCGCGCCTGAACGCCTTCGCGCTGGTCTTCTCCGGCGGCTGGCTCGGCTCGTTCCCCAGCCTGCTCGGCATCACCTTCGGCAACGTCTTCTTCGTGTACAAGGACTGGGACAAGAGCGCCTACGCGAGCGGGCCGGGGGATGTCTACCCGCCGGCCTACGGCGGCAAGGTGGCCATCCCCAAGAACAAGGCTCTGTACGAGCACGAGCTGCGGCACACCAACCAGTACGGCTGGTTCGGGCCGTTCTTCCATCTCGGGCTGCCGCTGTTCGGCGTCTACGAGTGGGACGTCATCCTCAACGGCTACGTCGGCTCGCGGCTGGAGAGCGACGCCCGGGAGCACGACGGGCTGGCGGCCCCCGCCCCGCCGCCGCCTGCGCCGCCCGCCCCACCGTCCGCGGTACCCCCGGCGCCGGGGGCCCAGCGCTACGGGGCCTACGACCTGCGACGCGGCGACCGCGACCCGACGGCGCGCTACGGCGGCGTGGTGCGGTCCGCGGCGAAGGGCGACACCCTGCCGGCGCCGGGGGCGATCCCGTACGTCGGACAACTCCAGCAGGATCTACGGGAGCTCGGCTTCGCCGTCGTCGGCGGCGCCGACGGCTCCTTCGGCCGGCAGGTCGAGTGGGCGGTTCGCGAGTTCCAGGCGCACGCGGGGATGGAGTTCCTCGCGCAGGAGAGCGCCGGGACCACCGGCGGCTACGTGGACCGGCTCTCCCGCGTGGCGAACACCGCCCGCTACACCGGGCCGGTGAGCGGCACGGTGAACGCGGCTACGCGGGAGGCCGTGCGCACCTGGCTCGTCAACCGCTGGCGCTGCCCGGTCGTGATCGGCGCCTGGAACGTCGCCGCCGGTTCACCGACGACCGTGTTCCAGGGCCACGACAACATCTGGCTGGCCGGTGAGGTGACGTCTCCGGCGCCGCGCATGTACGCCCGCGACTTCAGCCGGTACTACGGCCTGCCGGCGGGACGGGGCGAGGACGACCCGATCGTCCTGGGCGACCACGTGTCGTACCTGTCCTGGGACGGTCCACGGTCGCTGCCCCCGAACCACACCTGGGCGGAGGCGGAGTTGCTGCCCGAGCACCTCGTCGGCACGCCGCTGGGCGGGCTCAGCGCGGCTCAGCGCGCCACGTTCAAGGTGGTGCGCGCCGCCGCCGAGGTCGAGTGCATCGGCTACTTCGACAGCGTCAACTCCTACGACAACGCGTTCGCCTCCCTCGGCCCCTGCCACTGGACGCTCGGCATCGTCGGCAAGACGGGGGCGGTGGAGGAGGGAGAGCTGTGCGGCTACCTCGCCTACCTGCGCTCGGCCGAGCCGGACGCGTTCCGCCGCGCGTTCGAGTTCTTCGGCGTCCGCATCGACGAGGACTGGGTGAATGCGGCCGGCGTTCCCAACGGGGAGCGGTTGTTCATCAAGGAGTCGCGCAAGTACGCGGGCTGGGTGGCCCTGCAACAGGAGGACGGCTCGTTCGTCCGGATGCCGCAGACCGAGGCCGACGGCGACTGGTTCAAGTCCTGGCACTGGTTCTACCGGTTCGTCATGGCCGGCCGGACGGTCGAGGCTTTCCGGCGCCGCATGTGGCACATGGCCCGGGTCAGGCTGCGCGACATCGGGGCGACGCCGTGGGGGCCAGGCGCCGGCGTGCCGGACGTTCCCGACGGCCAGGGCGGCACACGGCCGCCCACGGTGGGTGACGTCTACACCTCGGAACGCGCCATGGCGATGCTGCAGCGCTGGCACATCCGATTTCCCGACAACGTCGTCTCCGGCGGCGCCGCCGGAGCGCGGATCAACGGCGCGTTCGGGCGCGCCGCGATTCCCGCGTCGGCCGGGGACCCGACCCAGTGGACCGACGCGCACCAGGCGGCGCTGGTCCAGGGACTCCTCGACGAGGTTCATGCCGTCGGCAACACGGACCTCACGACCACCGTCGACTACGTCCACGACTGGCCGCGGTGGGCCGGCGGGCCCAACCCGCGCCACTTCACGCTCTCACCCACGATCGGCCGCCTCGCCACGACCGCGAACTCGTTCATCTTCGACACCACCGGCCTACCACCCGCCCCGCCCTACACCTGAGGAATTCGATGCCGACGGGCCGTCCCACCTTCACGCTGACGATCGGCGGACTCCGGTCGACCACCGCCGAGCCCGTCGGCGGCCCCACCCAGCTCGTCGTCGACCGGGACATGGACGTGCCGGCGGACTCGCTGCGGGTGCGGCTGTCCGAGCGGTCGGGAGTGGTGCTCGGCGACGACGAC
>Ga0136846_1211185_pt1 | contig 12502 bp, 11 predicted proteins | sample HopSoiMetagenom2_FD_96841 | JGI IMG/M metagenome (GOLD analysis project Ga0136846, IMG submission 96841) | Grasslands soil microbial communities from Hopland, California, USA - 2 Assembly 2016 (version 4) | ecosystem: Environmental > Terrestrial > Soil > Grasslands | place: USA: Hopland...
AGCCCATCACCCGCTCGACCCCGGCGCGGTTGTACCAGCTCCGGTCGAACAGCACGATCTCCCAGGCCGCCGGCAGGTGCGCGATGTAGCGCTGGAAGTACCACTGCGTCGACTCGCGCTCGCTGGGCTTCTCCAGCGCGATCACCCGCGAGCCGCGCGGGTTGAGGTGCTCGGTGAACCGTTTGATCGTGCCGCCCTTGCCCGCGGCGTCGCGGCCCTCGAAGAGCACGACGATCCGCTGGCCGGTCTCCTTGACCCACGACTGCAGCTTCAACAACTCGATCTGCAGCAGCCGTTTGGTGTGGTCGTACTCGTCGCGCGACATCCGGTGGTCGTAGGGGTAGTCCTCGCGCCACGTGTCGACGGGTGAACCGTCCGCCCCGACGAGTATGGGGTCGCCGTCGTCGTCCTCCTCGACGGTCAGGCCGGTGAGGTCGTCGAGGTCGAGGGAGATGCCCGATTCGTCCGTCTTGGTGCCCACGGGCCGGGTGTTCCCCTCGTCCCCTCGGGGGCAACCACGTTCCCGGAGTCCGGAAGCGCGACCGCTACTGCGCCCATCGACGGTCGGCGGTGAAGCCGACCGACATCGACACGTGGTGACCCGCCGCGGCGAGTCGCCGCTCGAGTTGGGCGCGGACCGCGTCGCACCGCTGCACCGTCGTCCCGTCGCCGACCAGGAACACGACGTCGAGGTCCAGCCGGCCGCCGACCTTGGACGTGCGCACCACGGAATCGGCGAGTCCGTACTCCGCAGCGAGCGTTCCCACGAGCGCCACGATCGGCTCCTGCACGTCCGCCGGCGCGGCCATCGTCAGCACCTCGCGGAAGCCGGTGATCATCAGCCGGGCGGGAATGGGCAGGAACGCCGCCGAGACCACCACGACCATCACCGGGTCCACATAGCGGGCCAGGTCCGCCCGGCCGGCCTGCAGCAGGACCGCCGCGACGACGAACCCCGCGAGCACCCCGACGCTCAGCAGCGTGTCGCCGGTCCACTCGGCGGCCTCGGCCCGCACGAGGTCCGACGAACCGGCGCGGGCGCGTCGCCGCAGGACGACCGTGACGACGACGCCGGCGACGGTGGCCACGACGCCGTACACGACCGCCAGCCCGATCTCGACGTCGCGGCCGCCCGCCAGGATGTCGCCGACGCCGCCGACCAGCGCGTACACGCTCAGACCGGCCAGTGCCGCCGCCTTCACGACGACGGTCAGCGGCTCCCACACCTCGCGGCCCCACGGGTAGCGCTCGTCCGGGCCCCGGCGGGCGGTGCGCAGCGCGGCCACCGCCATCAGCGACAGCCCGACGCTCGCGAACGAGTACAGCCCGTCGAAGATGATCAGCCGCGAGCCGGTGAGCAGGCCCCAGCCGACGGCCACCACGGCGAAACCCGCCGACGTCCACGTCGAGAGCAGCAGCGCCCGATCATCGGAAGATCGCGTGGGCGGCACGTCGGTCATCCTCGCGGATCACCGGCGACTGCGACCACAACGACCACAACGCCACCTAGTTTCCCAACCACGAGAGAAGCGGTGCCGCGCACCTACCGTCCTTTCATCACCCGATGAGAGGGAGCACAGATGCTCATCGCCCTCGGCTTCTCCATGATCGCCGTTTTCATGTACCTGATCCTGACCAAACGGCTGACGCCGACGCTGGCGCTCGTTCTCGTCCCGCTGACGTTCGCACTGGTCGTGTCCGGCACCGGGATCGGTGCACCGACCGAGGACGGCGTCGTCGACTCGATCATGGACTCGATCAAGTCGTTCGCCCCGACCGCCGCACTGCTGTTCTTCGCCATCATCTTCTTCGGCACGATGATCGACGTCGGGCTCTTCGACCCGCTGATCAGGTTCGTGCTGAAGGCGGTACGCAATGACCCGGTCCGGCTCGTGGTGTTCACCGCCGTGCTGGCCGGCGTGGTCTCGCTCGACGGCGACGGCTCGACCACCTTCATCATCACGGTCTCCGCGCTGCTGCCGATCTACCTCAAGCTCGGGATGAGCCCGGTCGTGCTGACCGTGGTGGCCAACCTCGCCAACGGCGTGCTCAACATCCTCCCGTGGGGCGGCCCGACGGTCCGCGCGGCGACGGTGCTCGACGTCTCGCCGTCCGAGCTGTTCAACCCGATGGTGCCGGGCATGGTGCTGGGGATCATCACGGTCGTCGTGCTCGCGTACTTCCTCGGCCGGTCGGAACGACGCCGCCTGCTGGCCTCGGGCCGCACGCTGGAGCAGGTCGCCGAGTCGATGCACAGGGTCCCGGTGGGCGCCGGCGTCGGCGGCTCGGCCGGAACCGGACCCGTCGGCGACGACCGGCTCACGGGCTCCGGTGACGACGACGCCGCACACGCCGACATCGTCAGCAGCCTCGACCCGAACCGCCCGACCCTGCGGCCCAAGCTGATCTGGTTCAACCTCGGCATCACCGTCGCCCTGCTGACGCTGCTCGGCCTGGACATCCTGCCGCTGGCGCTGGTCTTCATCGCCGCCACGGCCGTCGCGCTGGTGGTCAACTTCCCGAAGCAGGACGACCAGGTCGCGGCGATCAAGTCGCACGCCTCGTCGATCGTCTCGGTCGTGGCGATGGTGTTCGCCGCCGCCGTGCTGGTGGGTGTGCTGAGCGGAACCGGGATGGTCACCGCGATGGCCAACGGGATCGTCGCCGCCGTGCCGCCCGCGCTCGGCCCGTGGTTCGCCGTGATCACCGGCGTGCTGAGCATGCCGCTCACGTTCTTCCTGACCAACGACGCCTTCTACTTCGGCATCCTGCCGATCCTCACCGAGGCCGCCGCGCACTACGGCATCGCCCCGGTGGAGATGGCCCGTGCGTCGATCATCGGCCAGCCCGTGCACATGACCAGCCCGCTGGTCCCCGCGCTGCTGCTGCTCGTCTCGCTTGCCCGGGTCAACCTGGCCGACCACCACAAGAAGGTCATCTGGCGGTCCGTGGTCTGCTCGCTGGTCATGCTGGTCACCGCGATCGGCTTCGGGGTCATCCCGATCGGCTGATCGCGACAGAATGGGCGGGGTCGGAAGGAGGGTCAGGATGCGGGCCAATATGGGCGGAGCGTTCGTGGCCCTCCTTCTCGGCGTCTCCCTGGTGCTGGCCGCGTGCGGCACCGACCGGCCCGTGACCGGGCTGCGGGTCATGGTCCCGAACAACCCCGGCAGCGGCTACGACGTCACCGCCCGCTCGGCCGTCCTCGCGATGGAACAGGCCGGGCTGGCCCGCAGCGTCGAGGTGTTCAACCTGCCGGGTGCCAGCGGAGCCGTCGGGCTGCAGCGGCTGGTGAACGAGCGGGGCAACGGGGCGTTGCTCATGCAGATGGGGCTGGGGGTCGTCGGTGCGGTGCACACCACGCGGTCGCCGGTGAGCTTCGCCGACACGACCCCGATCGCCCGGCTGACCGAAGACCCCGAGGCCGTCGTCGTGGCGGCCGACTCACCGTACGGCACGCTCAACGAGCTCATGACCGCCTGGCGGGCCGATCCGCTCCGGATCGCCGTCGCGGGCGGGTCCAGTCCCGGCGGGCCGGACCACCTCGCGGCGCATCTGCTCGCCCAGGCCGTCGGCCTCGACCCGCGCATGGTCGGATACCGCGAGTACGACGGAGGCGGCGACCTGCTCGCCGCGCTGCTGGGGAGCCGGGTCGCGTTCGGTGTGTCGAGCCCGACGGAGTTCCGCGACCAGATCGCGGCCGGGCAGCTGCGGGTGCTGGCCGTGACCTCCGCGCAGCGGGTGCCGGGCGTCGACGCGCCCACGCTGCGCGAAACGGGCGTCGACCTGCAGTTCGCCAACTGGCGCGGGCTCGTCGCGCCGCCGGGCCTGGCCGACGCCGATCGTCGCGCGCTGACCCGGCTCGTCGACGAGCTGCGCGGGTCGCCGGAGTGGGCGCAGGTGCTGGAGCGCATGAACGTCACCGACGCCTACCTGACCGGCGACGAGTTCGGCACGTTCCTGCGGGCAGAGGACGAGCGCGTGGCGGGCGTGCTGCACCGGCTCGGTCTGGCGGCCTGACCCACCCGGGGCCGGTCAGCGGGAGGGCCGTCCGGTCCGCCAGGCGTAGCGCCGCTGCGGCCGGCCCGCCGCCCCGTACTGCAGCCGTACCTCGGCGCGGCCTGTCTCAACGAAGTGCTCGAGGTAGCGACGGGCGCTGACCCGGGAGAGCCCGGTGCGGTCGGCGCACTCCGAGGCCGACAGGTCGTCGTCGGCCGCCCGCAGGACGCCCGCGACGAGCTCCGCCGACTCCGGGCTGAGCCCCTTCGGCAGCCGCGTCGTGGCCGGGCGCTGGGGTGCGGCGCCGAAGAGCCGGTCGAGGTCGGTCTGCGCGACGGTCGGTGCGGTGAGCGAGCGGTGGTCGGTGGCGTAGCGCTGCAGGCGGTCGCGCAGGGCCTCCTGGTCGAAGGGCTTGAGCAGGTAGTTCACGACGCCCCCGCGCAGCGCCGTGCGCACGGTCTCGGCCTCCTTCGCGGCGCTGATCACCAGGACGTCGACGTCGGGTTGCAGCTCGCGCAGTTGCCGCAGCACGTCGATCCCGGACATGTCGGGCAGGTGGATGTCGAGCAGCACGAGGTCGGGGTTCAGGGAGGCGGCCGACACCAGCGCCGTCGCGCCGCTGTGCGCCACCCCGGCGACCTCGAAACCCGGGGTGCGCGCCACGAACGCCGCGTGCACCTTCGCGACCATGAAGTCGTCGTCGACGACCAGAACCCTGATCATCGGACGCCGCTCACGGGACCACCACGGGCAGCGGCAGGCGGGCGACGAAGACCGCGCCGTCGTCGTTGCGCACGCTGACCGAACCGCCGCGCCGGACGCAGAGCGTGCGGGTCAGCGCCAGCCCGAAGCCGCGGTACCCGCCTTCGGCGGCCTTGGTCGTGAAGCCGCTGGTGAAGACCTCCTCGACCAGCTCGGGCGCCACCCCGGGGCCTGAATCGCGGACCTCGACCGCCACCTCGCCGCCCTCCTCCCGCACGCTCACGTCGATCTCGCCGCCCCCGAGCGGCCCGACGGCGTCCAGCGCGTTGTCGACGAGGTTGCCGACGACGGTCGCCAGATCCTCCGCCAGGTCCTCGTCGAGTGGCCCGACCCGGCTCGCGTCGGCCACGTGCAGCCGGACGCCGCGTTCCGCCGCCACACTCGACTTGGCGATCAGCAGCGCGGCCAGCGGGGGGCTCTCGATGCGCTCGGTCACGGCCGCCGCCAGCTCCTGCGTCGCCGAGCCGAGCCGCTTCACGTACCGCAGCACCTCGGCGTACTCCTCGAGCTCGAGCAGGCCGGAGATCGTGTGCAGCCGGTTCGCGAACTCGTGGGCCTGCGCGCGCAGCGCCTCCGTCGTCTGCCGGGTGACGCCCAGCTCCTGCTCCAACTGCCGCAGCTCGGTGAGGTCGCGCATGGTCGTGACCGACCCGGCCGGGACGCCGCGGACCGCGACCGGCTTCCGGTTGAGGGTGAGGATCCGGTCGCCGACGAACACCACGGCGTCCCGCTGCGCGGCGCTGCCGGTGAGCACGTCGAGCAACCGGTCCTCGACGCCGAGCTCGGTGAGCGTCCGCCCCACGCAGTCGGCCGGCAGGCCCAGCATCCGGTGGGCCTCGCCGTTCACCAGGGTCACGCGGTCGTCGGGATCGAGGCCGAGCACGCCCTCCTTGATCCCGGTGAGCATCGCCTCGCGGTGCTCGACCAGACCACGGATCTCCACCGGCTCAAGACCGAGGGTCTGGCGCTTGACCCGGCGGGCGACGAGCAGCGACCCGACGACCCCGACGATGCCCGCCAGACCGAGGTAGGCGACCAGGTTCGGCACCGCCGACAGCAGGTTCTCACCGACACTCGGGTACCTCTGCCCGACCGCGGCCGTCCCCACCACCCGCCCGGTCTGCGGCCCGGCCTCCCCGAACACCGGGACGTGCGCGACGATCGCCCTGCCGCCGGTGCCGGAATCGTCGGCGACCCATGAACGGCCCGCGCCTCCGGTGTCCGCGGCGGACAGCTGCACGCCGAGCCGCGCAGGGTCGCGGGTGTTCGCGACGACGACACCGTCGGCGTCCGCGATCTCGACGAACGTCACGCCCGAGAGGCTCTGCACCCCGTCCGCGATGGGGACGGACTGGAACACCCTGGCCGGCCGGGACGACGCGGACAGGGCCTGGCGCAGCAGCGTGCGGGCGGCGAGGCTCTCCGCCGCCGAGAGCACGCGCGCGCCCTCGGTCCGGCGGAAGTCGATCTGGGCCTGGGCCAGCGAGACACCGCCGACGCCGACGAGCACGACCGCGATGATGCCGAGCTGCAGCGCCAGGAGCTGACCGGCGACGGACCACCGCCTCGCCATCGAGGTGAGCCCCCTTCCTGCCGGTTCCGGTCACAGGTCGACCACAACGACCCTTTCGACCTCAACCACCGTCATGGCCGTAACCGTGACCTGGGTGGTCACCATGCCGTCTCCTTGCCCTACGCGACAGGCGACGAAGGGGTGAGAGGGTGCAGGAACAGCAGACAGCGGTCCGCCCGACCACGGAGAACCACCGATCGACCGGCCCGCTCGACGGGATCAAGGTCCTCGACGTGAGCACGGTGTACGCCGCGCCCATCACGGCGATGTTGCTCGGCGACATGGGCGCCGACGTGCTCAAGGTCGAGCACCCGAACGGCGACCCGGCCCGCACGCACGGCTGGAACCGCGAGGGCCACGGCCTGTGGTGGAAGGTGATCGCCCGCAACAAGCGCGCGGTCACGCTGAACCTCGGCCGGCCGGAGGGGCAGGAGCTGCTGCGCGAGCTCGTCGCCGACGCGGACGTGATCGTGGAGAACTTCCGGCCGGGGGTCATGGAGAAGTGGGGGCTCGGCCCCGACACGCTGCTCGACATCAACCCGCGGCTGGTGATGCTGCGCGTCACCGGCTTCGGCCAGGAGGGCCCGTACGCCGAGCGGCGCGCGTTCGGCACGCTGATGGAGGCGATGAGCGGGTTCGCCCACCAGACCGGGCAGGAGGACGGGCCGCCCACGCTCCCGCCGTTCGGTCTCGCCGACGGGGTGGCCGGCATCGCGGGCGCCTACGCCGTGCTGACCGCGCTCTACCACCGGGACCTGCGCGCCGGCCGGGGCCAGGTGATCGACCTCGCGCTGCTGGAGCCGCTGCTGGGGATCCTCGGCCCGGGCCCGACCGTCTACGACCAACTCGGGATCATCGCGGGCCGGCACGGCAACCGGTCGCCGAACAACGCCCCGCGCAACGCCTACCTCACCCGCGACGGGCGCTGGGTGGCGATCTCCGCGAGTGCCACCTCGATCGCCGAACGCGTGATGCGCCTGGTGGGTCGCGGGGACCTGGTGGACAAACCCTGGTTCTCCTCCGCCGGGGAGCGCAGCCGGCGCGCCGAGGTGCTCGACGGCGCGGTGCAGAAGTGGATCTCCGCGCGCGACCTGGACGAGGTGCTCGAGGCCTTCGACGACGCCGGTGCCGCGATCGCGCCGATCTACGACGTCGAGCAGCTGGTGAACGACCCGCACGTCGTCGCCCGCGACACGATCATGACCGTCGACGACGAGGACCTCGGCCCGCTGAAGATGCAGAACCTGATCTTCCGGCTGGGTGAGACCCCGGGCGGGATCCGCTGGACCGGCCGACGGCTCGGCCAGGACAACGCCGCGGTCTACGCCGAGCTCGGGGTCGACGCCGAGCGGCTGGCCGTGCTCCGCGAGAAGGGTGTCGTCTGATGGACCGGAGCTACCTGTTCGCCCCGGGGCACAGCGCCAAGCTGCTCGACCGGGTGTTCACGGCCGGGGCCGACGCACTGATGCTCGACCTCGAGGACGCGGTGCCGCCGCAGCACAAGGCCGAGGCGCGCCGGATGGTGGCCGCCGCACTGGCCGACCCGCCGGCGCCGGCGCGGGCCTGGGTGCGGGTCAACGCCGCCCGCACCGACGTGTGCGCGGCGGACCTGGACGCGGTCGCCGAGCACGCCTACGGCATTCGCATCCCCAAGACGGAGTCGCCCGACGACGTGGCGTGGGTGGCGGCGCGGGCGCCGGGCCTGCCGATCATCTGCGCGATCGAGAACGCGCGCGGAGTGCTGGCCGCCCAGGAGATCGCGGCGGCACCGGACGTGCGCCACCTGGCCATGGGCGGGGTGGACCTGCAGCGCGATCTCAACACGAGCGGCGGCAACGCCCAGACGGCCTACGTCCGCAGCCACCTCGTGGTCTGCTCGCGTGCGGCGGGGATCGAGCCGCCGATCGACAGCGTGTTCCCACGGCTCTCGGACGACGCCGAACTGCGATCCCAGGCCGAGTTCGCGCGGTCACTGGGCTTCTCCGGCAAGTCCGCGATCCACCCACGGCAGCTGCCGGTCCTGCACGAGGTGTTCACGCCGTCGGAGCTGGAGGTCGCGTGGGCACAGCAGGTGCTGGAGGCGTTCGACGCCGCAGGCGGGGCGGCGCTGCGGCTGCCCGACGGCGAGTTCGTCGACCTGCCGGTGGCGCAGCGGGCGCGGCGGGTGCTGCAGATGGCGGACGCCGTTCCGCGGGTGCTCGCCGGGGTGCGGTGAGCCGCGCGCCTTGTGTGGCGGCACACCCGCCACAGCGGCTGCGAGGATCCGAATGCCTCTGTGACGTGCGGGAACCAGCCCGCGTGCCCTCGCCGAGGTCGTAGCGTCCGGCGCCATGGACGGATTCGAGGTACCGGTCGCGGCGCTGCGCGACGCCGGCCGGGCGGGTGCTCCGGTGGTCGACGGCCTGGCCGTGCTGCCACTGGTGGAGGCCGTCGCGGCGGTCGGGACGGCACTGCCCGGTGGCGGGGCCGGCGCTGCCGCAGCCACGCTGGCTGCGGCGTGGCGGGCGCGGCTCACGGCGGCGACGGATGCGGTGACGCAGCAGGCCGGGGCGCTGCAGATCGCGGCGGACGGCTACCGCGCGGCGGAGCGCGGGGCGGTCGCGGCGCTGGTGGGGGAGCGGTGACGGCGGCCGCCCTCGGGCAGGTGCGGCGGTGGTCGGCCGCCGGACTGGACGCCGTCGCGATCCGGCTCCAGGCCACCGGCCGGGCACTCGCCACCGTCGGTGAGGCGCTGGAGCGGGCCCGGCCGCCGGACGCGTGGCGCGGTGCCGCCGCGGATGCGGCTCGTACCGGCCACGAGCGCGTGGCGACCCTGCTGCGGATGCTGGCGGCGGACATCGTCACGGTGCAGGCCGGGGCCCGTGCTGCGTCCGATGCTGTCGGCGGGATCCAGGCGGCCCTCGCCCAGGCCCAGGATCTCGCCGATGCGACCGGGTTCACCCTCGCGGCCGACGGCACCGTCGCCGACACCGCGCTGTCGGGCTCCGATGCCGCCGAGACCAGGCCGGCGGTGCAGGCCGAGATCGTGGACCGCGTCGAGCAGGTGCTGCGCGCGTCCGCGGTGCTCGACGCGGACCTCGCCGCGTTGCTCATGGCCGTTGCGCAGGCCGGCTCCACCGGGTCGCCCGCCGCGATCGGTGTGGTCGCGCCGCCGGACGGGACGCCCGCGGACAGCGCAGGCTGGTGGTCCGCGCTGTCCCCGGCGGCGCAGCGCAGGGTCGTCGCCGAGCATCCCGAGTGGGTCGGCAACCGCGACGGCATCCCGTCCGCGGTCCGCGACGAGGCGAACCGGGCCCTGCTCGACGGGCAGGTCGCCCGGTTCGACGCCGACCTCCGGTCGGTGCGGGCGCGCTACGACGCATTGACGGCCGGGGGACCGGCCTCGCTGGAGGCGGTGTGGCTCGCCGAGCGCAACGATCTGCTCGGCCGGCTCGGCGAGCTGCACCGGCGGGAGCAGGTGCTCGACGCCGTCCGCGCGACGATCTCCGGCTCCGACCGTCGGCTCCTGCTGCTCGACCTCGACCGGACGCGCCCGCGGGCCGCGGTCGCGGCAGGCGACGTCGACGCCGCCGAGCACGTCGCCGTGCTCACCCCCGGATTCGGCAACACCGTCCGGGGCGACCTCACCGGGGTGGCCGACACCGCGGACGCGCTGCGTGCTCGGTCGCTCGCCGCACTGGACGGCGCCGGCCGCCACGGCGAGACCGTCGCCGCGGTGGCCTGGCTGGGTTACGACGTGCCGGTCGGACTGTTCGGCGTCGCCACTCCGGACGCCGCCCGCGCGGGCGGTGCGGACCTGGCCCGCTTCTACGAGGGGGTCGACGCGTCACGCCGCACCGATCCGCACCTCACCGCACTCGGCCACTCCTACGGGTCGCTGACCACCGGCTACGCCCTGCAGCAGGCGGTCGGGGTCGACGACGCCGTGCTGTTCGGATCGCCCGGGATCGGGACCGACCACGTCGACGCCCTGCACGTGCCCGCCGGCCACACCGGGGTCGTCGAGGCGTCGTGGGACCCGGTCGCGGACCTCGGGTGGTTCGGCGACGACCCGAACCGGCTCGACGGTGTCACCGGGTTGTCGGCCCGCGCCGCCACGCTCCCCGACGGCACCGGCTCGGGGGGCTCGGTGCTGCACGCCCAGTACCTCACTCCGGGCTCGACCAGCCAGTACAACATCGCCGCGACCGTCGCCGGGCTGCCCGACCAGCGGATCCCCGACCCCGGGATCGGCGTGGGCGACGTCGTGCGCGGTGCACTCGACCGACGGTCGGGCTCATGACCGGCGGCGATCAGCGGTCAGGCCGACGTGGCGCGGTGCTCCCGGGGGCTCACGCCGCGGGCCCGCTTGAAGGCCGTGCTCAGCGCGAACGGGCTGCTGTACCCGACCCGGCGCGCGACGGCGGCCAGCGTCGTGTCCGGGTCGCGCAGCAGGTCCGCGGCGAGCGCGAGGCGCCAGCCCGTCAGGAATTGCATCGGCGGCTCGCCCACCAGCTCGGTGAAGCGGCGGGCGAGCGTCGCGCGGGAGACGCCCGTCGCCGCGGCGAGCGAGCCCACCGTCCAGGGCCGCGCGGGATTGTGGTGCAGCAGTTGCAGCGCCCGGCCGACGAGCGGATCCGCGTTCGCCGCGTACCAGGCGGGCGGTTCGGCATCGGGGCGGGCGAACCACGCGCGCAACGCGGTGATCAGCAGCAGGTCGAGCAGCCGGTCGAGCACCGCTTCCTGGCCCGGCTCGTCACGCCCGATCTCGGCGGCCAGAAGTGCGGCGATCGGCGAGTTCCAGTCGGCCCGCGGCAGCACGAGCGCGGGCGGCAGGGCCCGCAGCAGCCGCGCACCGACCTCACCGTCGAGGGCGTACGCGCCGGTCAGCAGCGTCGCCGAGCCGGTCGGGTCGTTCCCCCACGTCCGCACACCGAGGCTCATGAGATCCGCGAGGTGGTTCCCCGCCGCGTCACGGCAGTCGCCGCCGGGACCGATGAAGAGCGTCGGGGCGCGGTCGGGCCGGTCCGCGACGACGTAGTGATCGGGCCCGCAGGTGACCACGGTGTCGCCGACCGCCAGCTCGACCGGCCCGTCCATCGCCGGATGGACGAACCACGCGTCGCCGTCGAGGACGGTGAAGATCGCCAGGGGTGCCTCGTCCGCGATCCGCAACGACCACGGCGGATCGAGCACGACCTTGAGCAGGAAAGCGCCTTGGGCGCGCGGCCCGTCGAGCAGCCCGGCGAGAGCGTCCACACGCGAGAGCGTAGACGCTCGCGCATGTGGTCGAGGCTCTGCGCGATGGTTCCTCTCATCTGCGCACTGTTGACTCGACGTCATGACCACGGGCTGGGCGACGGCGACACTCATCGGGGCGACCATCACGAACGGGCTCATGGCCGGCCTGTTCGCCGCGTACTCCTACGCGGTCATGCCGGGCCTGGCGAGAGCCGGCGACCGGACGTTCGTCGAGGCGATGCAGCAGACGAACGCGGCGATCCTCAACGGCTGGTTCGGGATCTGCTTCGGCGGAGCGCTGGTGTTCGCCGCCGCCGCGGCGGTACTGCACCTCGGGCGGCCGGGGCTGCCGTGGATCGTCGCCGGCCTGGTGCTCTACGCCGCGGTGCTGGTGATCACCTTCGGGATCAACGTGCCGCTCAACGACCGGCTGGCCGCAGCGGGCGATCCCGCGACCCTCGCGGATCCCGCAGTGGTCCGCGCGGCGTTCGAGGGTGTCTGGGTGCGGTGGAACGTCGTGCGCGCCGTCTGCTCGACGGCGGCGTTCGGCTGCCTGGTGGGGGCGCTGGCGGTCCGTGGCCCGGCATGATCGACGACGTTGGTGTCCATCTCACGTGTGGGGGCGACGATGAGGGTGCTCGTCACCGGGGCAACGGGCTTCGTCGGGTACGCGGTGGCCGCCCGGCTGTGCCGCGACGGGCACGAGGTGTGGGGGCTGGCGCGGTCGGGCGGCCGTCTGCCCGACGGGGTGGGCCGGATCGTCGGCGACGTGCGCGACGACGCGGCGGTCCGGGCGGCGTTCACGCACCGGTTCGGCGCCGTGTGCCACCTCGCCGCGCTGGTGCGGGTGCGCGACTCGCGGGCCGACCCCGTCGGGTACTGGCGGACGAACGTCGGCGGCACCCTCGCGGTGCTGCAGGCGCTCGCGGCGCAGGAGGGCCCGCCCGC
>Ga0136846_1214359_pt1 | contig 12502 bp, 11 predicted proteins | sample HopSoiMetagenom2_FD_96841 | JGI IMG/M metagenome (GOLD analysis project Ga0136846, IMG submission 96841) | Grasslands soil microbial communities from Hopland, California, USA - 2 Assembly 2016 (version 4) | ecosystem: Environmental > Terrestrial > Soil > Grasslands | place: USA: Hopland...
AGCAGGGCGTTGATGGCTGGCATGAGGGTCTGCCCGAGCAGGAACGTCCACTTGTAGACGGCGACGTGCGAGGCGGCGGTGGTGACGAGCGCGGCCGCGTTTGCTCCGGCCGCTGCCCCCAGGCCCTGTCGCAAGGTCACCAGCGAAAGCAGGCTCACGACGCCGGCGAAGATCATGCTGGCCTCAGGGACGCGGGCGGCGACAAAGCCCAGCGCGGTGCCTTCGTTCTGCGGCTTGACCACCGGGTACAGCGTGACGGCGGTGCCGATGCAGGCCAGGGCGACGACAATCTCGAGGGCGGCGCCGATGAGGACGCGTGTGTCGGGTCCGGCGCCGAGGATGTAGGTCCGGTCGTCGCGCACGGGCCCGTAGAGGGCGAGCGTGGGGATCGAGATGAAGGTGATCAGGTAGAAGACGCCCGCGACGAGCGCGGTCTTCCTCGTCGGGCTCATCGGGACTCCTTTCGCCGGTGGCTTGGTTGCTGAGGCTCGGACGGTGGTGGCCATGTCGGTCTCCTTTTCGTGAAGCTGCTGGGTTACCGGGCCCCGGCGGCGGGCGCCTCAGGATGGTCCGGGGCGATGTGGTTGACCGAGATAAGAGGCAGGCCCAGGTCGCGTATTTTCTGGAGCAATCCATGCAGCGCCGCCTGGTCGGCTACCGGGCCTTCGATGATGGTGGTGCCGTCGCTGCCGTGGGTGAGGGTCAGCCCGTCGAACCAGGCGGCCCACCGGGCGTCGAGGTGCCCCCTGACGCGGATCTCGTACCATCCAGCGTGCTGGCGGCCGGGCGATATCGCGCTCATGGTGCTCCCCTTGCTGGTGCCCGACTGGCTGGTTTTTTGCCGGGCGTTGCGAACGTTCCTTGGTCTAATTGGGAAGCTATGAGCGGATGTGGTGAGCAGGCATCACCACACCTGGTGATTGATGTGGTGATTCAGGCGGCAAAGCGCGGTAACTGGAAGGGCAGCCCGCATCAGGGCCGGGAGCTATGGGTCCGCGGCAGCAGGTTGAGCTCGGCGGCTCGGCGGACCGCTGCCCTGCGGTTGGTCACTGCGAGTTTGGCGTAGATGTTCTTGGTGTGCGTCCGCACAGTGTTCAGGGACACCATGAGCTCACGGGCGATGGCCGGGCCGTCCAGCTCGCTTCCGAGCAGCCGCAGCACGTCGAGCTCGCGTTCGCTCAGTGGCTCGATCAGGCCCTGTTCCCTGGGGCCGTTGTCCTCGGTCCCGCTCACAGCGGCCAGGAGCCGGCGGAGATAATCCCGCCTGGTCCCCTGTTTCGCGGCCGCTCTCAGCATGGAGGCCACCGGCGGCCCCTCATCCGCGAAGACCCGGACATAGCCCTCTGGCTCGGCCAGCGTCACCGCGCGGTCCAGGAAGCCAAGCGCAGCCGGGTTGTCTCCGAGCGCCTGATGCGCCAGCGCCCGCAGCACCAGGATTTCGATAACGCGTCCCGTCCTGCCCCCCGCTTCCGCTGCCAGCAGAAGGCGCTCCAAGAGCCGGGCAGCCTCCTGGAGGGAAGGCTCCGCACGCTCGCCCTGGTACCGCGCCAGGAGCAGCCTGGCCAGGGTGATGTGCTCGAACTCGCGCAGGTAACTGAGGTCGTCATCAACAGACAGGCCCTGCTCACGCGCCCAGCCGAGCGCTTCACCGAGGCTGCCCTGCGCGATCCAGACCCTTGCCCTCACTGCGGGGACCGGCCGCACGTTCGGGAAGAAGTCACTCACATAAAGGCGCTTCGCCTCGTTGAGCAGGTCGAGCGCGCCTGACAGATCTCCTTCGGCCTCCCGCACCCGGGCCATCGCCACCCGCCAGCGGTAAGGGTTCTGCGGCAACCCGGTGTGCTCGCCGAGTTCCTGGCTGCGCTGCAGAAGCTGGGTGGCGGCATGCAGGTCATTGCGCTCACGGGCGATCTCACTCATGCCCACGTACATGTCCGCGGTTCCCCGCAGCACCGGCCCGCCTTGCTCACCTGCGAGCTGCAGCGCCTGCTCGATGGTGCGCACCGCCTCGCCGAGGCGGCCTTGCGTGCTCCGGATGTCCGCCAGCGCGATCGAGCAGCCCAGGATGTCAGCGACGAACCCGGCGCGCCGCAGGCCCTCCACGCAGGCCGAGTATCCCCGATGCCCAGCCTCCAAATCCCCGCTGCCCCAGTACACCAGCCCCAGCAACGCCGCTGCCGAAGCCCGGCAAAGATGGTCGTCCTCAAGCGCAAGGTCGATCGCCCGCTGGGCATGCCTGATGGTCCCGAGTGCGTCGTCCCGGGCCAGAGCCTGCCCGGCGCGGTACAGCTCGATCGTCGCAGGGAGACGGCGGTATTCCTCCTCGTCGGCGACGACCATCTCTGCGGAAGTTTCTTGGGGTCCCTCGCGGTGGCCTGTCGCTGGCTCCAGCCACCGCTCGGCATCCCGCAGCCGGTCCTCGACCCCCTCGAGCCCGCCGCTTATCAGCAAGACACCGGCAAACTGAGCACTGAGCACCGGCCTGACCAGGACCACCTCGTCGGGGAGCACCTCGAGCCAGCCACGCAGCCTGGCCTCCTGCCGGGTCCGCCGCATCGCCAGGGTCGCCAGCTCGACCAGGCCGGCCGCCCGCTCGAAATCCCCGGCGGCCAGCGCGTGGCGGATGGCCTCGGACAGTTCGCCGTTCCGCTCGTGCCATTCGCTCGCCCGCCGGTGCAAGCCCTGCACCTGGCCTGGCTGCTCGTCCAGCAGCCGCGCCTGCAGCACGTCTGCGAACAGATGGTGGTAGCGATACCACCGGCGGCGGTCATCCAGCGAGACCAGGAACAGGTTCCCCCGATCCAGCGCCTCCAGCATGGCCTTGCCGCCACCCTGCCCGGTGACGGCATCGCACAGCGGGCCGCTCAGCCGGCTCAGGATAGAGGTCTGCAGCAAGAAGGCCTGGACACGATCGGGCTGACGCGCCAGCACCTCCTCGGCCAAGTAGTCCACGACGTAACGGTCATCGCCCGCGAAACCGGCGATAAAGCTGGTGACGTCGTCTCGCCCCTGCATCGACAGCGCCGCCAGCTGGAGCGCGGCGATCCAGCCCTCGGTGCGCCCCTCCAGCGCTGCCACGTCCCGCGCCGTCAGCCGCAGGCCCATCATTTCGTTGAGGTACGCCGCGGCCTCATCAGCGGTAAAGCGCAGCTCGGCCGCGCGAATCTCGGCCAGCTCACCGCGCGCCCGCATCCGGGCCAGCGGCAACGCCGGATCGGCCCGGCTGGCGATCACCACATGCAGCCGCGGAGGCAGATGGTCGAGCAGGAACGCCATCCCGTCCTGCACCTCGCGCGCGTCGATGACGTGATAGTCGTCGAGCACCAGCACGATCTCGGCGGCCACGGCGCCCAGGTCGTTGAGCAGCGTGGTCAGCACCGTTTCGATCGGGGGCGGCCGCGGCGCGTCCAGCAGGGCCAGCGCATTCTCGCCTACCCCGGATGCCACCGTCCGCAATGCAGCGATCAGATAGACCCAGAAGGCCGCCGGATCATTGTCGCCCCGATCGAGCGAGAGCCACGCCGCCAACCGCTCACCGACCAGCGCACCCGGCCTCGCCGCAAGCCATTCGGTAAGCAGCGTCGTCTTGCCGAAACCAGCAGGTGCGGAAAACCAGCACCAATTTCGACGCCGTCCCCCAGTGCAGCCGCTCGCTCAACCGCGGACGCAGCACCAGACCACCCCGCGGCCTCGGGACATACAACTTCGTCTCGAGCAGCGCGATTGGCACTGATCATCTCCTCAGCCACGCATCAGCCAGAGAATGCCAGGCTTCTCCACCCCACCTGCTACTCCCCAGCCGACAGACAAGTCCCTGCCTCGCCAGCCGACGACAGATAAGACCCGTCATGAGCAAGGCTACGGTCAGTGTCCTACCCGTAATGCCACGCCTCCAGGGCGGCCTGTAATGCGCCAACAGACTCTCACCGGCCATACGGGCTCCAGCAGGTCAACCTGCAGCGACTGAGCGGGGTCAACCGCCCGGCCAGCTGCCAGCAGGCCGTCTCTACGAACGGCGGCCGCCACGCTCAGCACTGCGGTTCGTGCGGAACCCGGCCCCCAAGCCCCGCCGCCCCATGGCCACCCCGAACCAGGCCTTATGCGTGGCCAAGCCTTGGAATACCTATCATTTCAGTAGGCATTCCTAATCGGCAGGGAGGAACTCGATGATCCGATGTTCCCCATGACGCGCAGACCCCTCACGATCTTGTCGCTGACGCGGCAGGAGGCTGCCATGACCGTGCTCACGATAAGTGGCGCAAGATGCTGATGGCGAGCGGACGCGTAACCACAGGCGGCGCCACCCTACAGCCTGGGGCCAGGAGCCTGGGCGGGCTGTGATAGCGGCTTCGGTGCGGGTGGTCCGTCCGCCGCGGGTGCTGCCAGCGGATTGCTCTCGGGGAAGTCGCGGTGTGCAGCCTGGACGCGCTCCTGCGACTGCCTGTGATGGGTGAGCACGGCGACCGAGGAGCCGGGCATCATCCCGGCCATGGCCGCGGCGTCGTGCATCGCTGCCGCAGCCAGCCAGCCAGCGTCGTCGGGGTTCTGGAGCGTTCTAGCTGGCCAGTCCGCGTCCTGGCGCGGCGGCGCCGCTTCGCGCTTGAGCTTCTCGTCGACCCCCCGGACTCGCTCGCGTGCGGCTGCGAGCTGGTCGGTCTGGGTGAAGGGCTTGTCCAGGTCGTCGCGGGCGCGGCCCGCTTCCGTGGTCAGCCGGTCGATGTCGGTGAGGGTCCGGGTCTTGAGGGATTCCAGTCCGGCGAGGCGGCCTTCGAGGCGGACGATGAGCTTGCCGGGGTCGTGCGCCCGGATGTCGGCGGGTTCCATCCGCAGTTCGGCGCCGGGCGCGCCGTCGAGGGCGATGGTGACGCTGGTGGTGCCCAGGACGCGTTCCATGATGACGGTGAGGTCGAAGCCGCCGAGCTGGCCTGGCCGCTCGCCGAGTTGCTTGTGGCTGCTTTTGATGAGGGCGTCGTGCAGTACGGCGATGTGGTTCTTGAGCTGCTCGCCGGCTTCAAGCGCTCCTCGCGCGAGCACACCGAATCAGACCTGCGCTGCTACCTGGCCTGGTGCGCCGAGCGCGGCCTGGACCCGCTGACCGCGAAGCGGCCGCACCTGGAGCTGTACATCCGGTCGATGCAAGAGATCCGCCGGTTCAAGCCCTCCACCGACCCCGCCTGGTCGCCGCGATCGTCGACCGGGTCACCTTCAACGCCCACATCCTCGAGACCGGCACCCAGCCCTACCGGCTCCGCACCAGCAAAACCACCAGCCGCAGCAGAAAACCCAGCTAACCCGATACCGCTCACCCGGGGCCGAAATTCACGCCGATCAGTGGGGCCAAACAACTTGACGACACTCACCCGGCAGAACCGGGACCGCCACCCCAATAACTCCTCGCAGCCTTCATGGCCTCCGGCACCTGACCCAGCCTGCGTCTCCCGGACTCAAAACTCCGGGAGACGCCCTGCATTGCCGAATAGAGGATGTCGCTTATAAGTTTACCCGCATGCTGCCATCGGTAGCGGCAACGGCAGGCTGAGGGCTCATTGTTCGCATAGCCGGCCCTGCCGACTCTGCGTTGCACAGCACGACCAATTTCAGATCCTGAATAATACAAAGCTGTCAGTTCTGGCACTCACGTCTTGCCGCGTCATCAATCTTTAGTTCTTCTGTCCGAGGTAATTTGCTGGTTAGTAGATGGCGTGGCGTTTGCCTTCATGCCGTCGCCGATGCAGATGAAGCCCGCGGCCGCGGCCATCGCCCTACTCTCGCCGTCAGCGAGTTTCCGCTGAGCCTGGCTCAATGCGCTGGCAGCGCCATGGCCAGCTGCCAATTGCCGGTGGAAAGCGATCATCAACGCGGCGGTTTCGACATCAGGAACGGGCACCACGGACGCGATGAGCTGATGGGTGCCAAGCGCCAGCAAGGTGGCGCTGAATCCGAGCAGCTCGTCACCGGCGCATACCACCGGCCGGCCGCTGTCGCATGCCGCGAGTACCACCATCGGGGCCACTCGGTCCAGCCGTTCCATGTCAAAGACGGTGAGTGGCCCGTCGGCTAGCCTCAGCGAAGAGAACAGGGGATTGTCGGCGCGGACACGCCCGTGTGCCGCTAGGTGCACCAGGTCGGCCCGATGCAGCGCTGCGGTTACCGCTTGTACCGTCGCGGAGGAGCCGTGGAGGGCTGTAGTCCGGTAAATGGCGGCCACGGCCTCGGCCTCGTCGCGGGCGCCTGGCAGGCCGGGGCCGGCTGCGATAGTGACTTGCCGTCGCCGCGGTGACTTCCGGCAGTGGGCGGCATACCACAGTGCCGCTGACGGCGCCACCGTGACGGGCCGGCCCATGCACGACGGCAGGAGGGACCATGGCAGTGACTGAAGCGAGCCCGTCGGGATTACGACCAGAGGCCTGCCGTCGACTTGGCCCGCGAGCGGGTCGAGCAGGGTGGTGTCCAGTTGTCCGGCGGCATAGCGGAGCATGGTGACGGCCGCGGCCTTGCTGGCCTCGCTGACGTGGTGGCGCGCTAGCCTGCGCAGGGCCGATGCAGTGTGGTCTATAAGGTTTCGTAGCGGGTCAAACGTGCCGACGTGCTGCAGTCGGGCCCGGCCATCCACCACCGTCACCGCATGCAACTCGCCATCAAGCTGCATGAACTCCACGAGTGCGGCCTCCCCCAGCGCGGCGGCAAGGTTGGCCAGTGAGACCGCCGGGGTGGGGTCTGCGACCCCGCTGTGGGGCTGCCGGCGGTAATGGTCGCGGATCTGGCGTTCGAGCGCAGCCTGGCGGCCGGCCAGGTCGGCGCTGCGGCGCCCCGCGTGCCGCAATTCCTCGATCTTGGCGATGGTCACCCGGAGGTGCCCTAGTGCCGCTGCGAGCTCTGGATCTTCTGGCGGGCGGGCCGGCCGGGACAGCAGATGACGGGCGCGGCCCTCTTCTGCCCACATCAGGACACGGTCGGCGTGTCCGCTGGTGATTGCGATACGCAGGCCCAGGGCGGCCAGTTCGCTCCTGTGCCCTGCTGCGTAGGCCCGCAGGTCGGTTGCTGCGAGGGTGGCCCGGTACTCGTCCAGGACACGCAGCCCACTGCGAGCCGCCCGGGCGGCACTGCGGGCGTTTCCGTTCGCTAGCCGTATCAGGGCCTCGGCGTACCACGCGCGGCTTCGCAGCAAGGCTGGTCCCCGCCTGCGGCGCTGGCTGACCTGCCCCAAGAGCCGACAGCCCTCGCTCTGTCCGTCGTGGTCAATGGCAAGCTTGCCTGCGAGCAGCCGTGCTTCCAGTGCCGCTACAGCCCAGCCAGTGGCCGTCAGGGCATCCGCTGCCTGCTCCAGCTGCCGCACCGTGACCTGCGGCGGGCCGTCCTCGCTGAGCCGCGATGAGAGCAGCACGAACCGGGCCAGCGCGGTCCAGTGCGGCCGCTGCTGGCGGGCGAATTCACTGACTGCGCGCCGCGCTTGGCTCACCGCGTAGGCGTTGTCGCCGTCGAGCGCGGCGGCCCGGGCGAGTATCAGTCGTGCCTCCGGGAGCACGATCTGCTGACCCTCGCGCTCTATCTGCCGCACGGCTTGTTCGCCTGTTTGCCGAGCCTCTGACAGCAGGCGTACTGACAAGAGAAGTTCGCTGCGGTCGGCGAGAATGAATCCCAGCCGTGAGCCGAGTGCCCGGAACCGCTGCTCCGCCACGTCGAGATGACTGAGGGCGGCTGGTATGTCCCCGCGGAGGGTTTCTATCCAGCCAAGGTTCTGCCGCACGAATCCAGCTGAAAGGCCCAAGTCGTGCTGATCGCAGAGAACTTCAGCCTCCCGCAGGTCCTTCACCGCTGCCGTGAACTCGTTCTGGTAACCGAAGACGACCGCCCGGTTGGACAGCACCCGCTGGACCCACACATGATCGCCTGCCCGACGGAGCGCCGGCAGGGCACGGCGGTAGCTGGCCAGTGTCTCCTCGCCCTGGCCGAGGAGTTGCAAGATCGCGCCGCGCTGTGCCTCGGCGCGCGCGCGCTGGACGCCGTCGAGGTCTTGCATCGCGGCGTTGATTTCACGGAGCGCCTGTCGTGCCCGCCCCTGCCCGTTCAGCACGTAGGCAAGCGTCATCCGTGCCTCCGCCGCCAGACTGGGCGACTGGGCACGGCGTCCCAGCGTAACCGCCGCCCGCAGATGCCGCATCGCAGCAGCAGCACTGTCTGTATGCAAGGCAGCAAGCCCCAGAGCGCGTTCAGCGACGGCGGCCGTCGCGAGGTCGTGAGCAGCCCTCGCCTGCGCGGCCACTACGACAGCAAGCGCTGCCGACTGGCCTGGGTCTGCATCTGCCAGCCGGAGCGCCTCACGTGCCTTGTCGGCCAGGGTGGTGGTCATGTACAAGGCGAGTAACCCACAGACTGGCCGGGGTTGTCGAGGACAAAGGTCCCGTAAAAGGGTGCAGGTTGTATCAGATGCGCTCGCTGCCGCCTCCGGAAGGCTGAGCGGACATCGTCACGGCTATGACGAGAGGGCTAGACCCATGAAGCAGGGCGTGCTCGAGACATATGAGGAGAACCAGCTCGTAGTAGCGATTCCTGATCTCGCGGCGGTACGCGGCGCGCTGAGAGACCGCGGGGTTGACGTGGCCGATGAGCAGCGCGACGAACGGCTTGGCCTGGCGCTTCTCACGCTGCAGGATCTTGCCGCCTGCGCGGCGACGCTACGCAGGGACGATAGCGCGCTAGTCGGACGCGTGACCCAGGCGAGGCGGCCCGCAGCCCCGCCGGGAGAAATCGAACGCTCCGACCTCGATCTGCTCATCGGCTGGTTGCGCGAGCACTTCCGGTCCGCCTACGCCGGCTGGGTTCCGACCATCGGGAAGAACCGCGTGCTCGACCCCGTCCGGGGGCTCCCTTATGTAGGTGGCGGCGGTCAGGGCGACCCTCACTTCGGCGGACGGGGCGATCCCAGGGCCAGGTCCGGCGCGAACCGCGGAACCAGCGCCCCGGCTCCCGGCCCCAGCGCTGCGCCGCAGGGGTGGCCAGGGCGCGCGGCCAGGCCCGGTCAGGGCGTGCGGGTTGGCGTGCTCGACACCCGGCTGTACCCGAATGAGTGGCTCGCCGGAGGATACGTCGCGGCAGCCAATGACCTGCTCCAGGTTCCCGCCGCCGGAAGTTCACCACGGCCCGCATCGGCGGGGCATGCGACATTTATCGCCGGGCTGATCCTGCGCAGGGCACCAGGCGCCGAGCTCGTCATCCGCCCGGTGCTGAACGAGAAGGCTATCGGAAGAGCCTGGGACGTGGCGAGGGACATGGCGGGGTTCATCGGCTCCGGAGTTGACATTTTGAACCTGTCATTTGGCTGTTACACCGACGACGGCGAGCCGCCGCTGGTGCTGGCCAGGGCGGTGAGCCTGGTCAGCGCCGAGATCCTGCTCGTGGCGGCCGCGGGAAATCACGGAGACATCGACGAGCTGCGAGCGGAAGGTACCCTGGCAGACGCTCCCTGGACCAGGGGCCTGACCTCGAGGACGCCGGTGTGGCCCGCGGCCGTCGACGAGGTCATCGCGGTTGGCGCCACGGACGGGAACAACCTTGCACCGTTCAGCCCGCAGACACCGTGGGTTGACATGACCGCGCCAGGGGTGGATGTCGAGAGCACCTATCTGACGGGCGAGGTCAAGCTGGCCTCTCCTTCGCAGGGGAGTCCGACGGTGACGTTCAGCAACGGGTTTGCCTACTGGGATGGGACGTCCTTTGCGGCCGCGGCTGTAAGTGGCGCAGTAGCGGCCAAGATCCGGCCCGGCCGGCGTGACGCCCGGCAAGCACTGGCATGTATTTCCGAGTCACCCGAGGACGATATCCGCCCGTACACGAAACCTGGTTCGTGAGACCGGCTGCGTTCTGCCGGCCACCTAGGGCAGGACACGGCCATGATGCCGGATGAGCCGCTGCTGAGCAATCTGGTGACCCGCGCCAGGAACGGCGACAAGCGGGCCTGGGACAGGCTCGTGGAGCGGTGCGCTCCGGTCGTCTGGTCCATCTGCCGTCGGCACGGGCTCAGCCGCCAGGACACAGGCGATGTTGGCCAGAGCGTCTGGCTCCGGCTAGTTGAACAGATCGACACCTTGGGTGAACCGGCGGCGCGACAAGCTGGCTGGCCGATATGACACACAACGAGTGCAGCAGAGTTCTCCGTGCCCGCAAACGTTCGGCCAGCTCATCCGGCCCCCAGACCGCGCCCGACGACCGGCTGGCACCGGCAGAACACTGGCTCTTCATCGCGGAACGTGATGCCGCGCTGCGCGAAGCCTTCGCCACGCTATCGCCGCAGTGCCACCACCTGCTAGCGATGCTGACCGCAGATCCTCTGGTCCCCTGCGCTGAGGTCAGCGCGACTCTAGGTATCGCGGTGGCTGATATCGCGCCGTTGCGCCGCGGATGCCTCGACGCGCTCCGCCGTTGCCCTGCGCCGGCCGCGCTGATCAGCGGTTAGACCAGGACACCATGAGGAGCTGACGCAAATGTCCCAGCAGTGGTAGAAGGACGACGACCAGCTTCTTGCTGCCCTCGGTGAGGCGCTCCGATCCGAGGGCAGCATGCCCGCGGAATTTATCGCGATAGGCAAGGCAGCTTTCTCGTGGCGCGACATCGACGCCGAACTCGCCAGCCTCACCTATGACTCGGTCTTCGAAGGTGCAGAGGCGGAATTGGCTGGCGCGCGCTCTGAGCCAGCGAGCCTGCGCTACCTGACGTTCACAGCCGGGGAACTCACTCTTGAGATCGAGGTGACCGTCGACGCCGTTCTCGGACAGCTCGTACCTCCCGGCACGGGCCGATTGGAGGTGCGCACGGCAGATGGCACCGTGGTCACGGCTGTCATCGACCAAGGCGGTGGCTTCACTATCCGCCCTGTTCCACGAGGCTCATTCCGCCTTTATTGCCATGCGACGAACGACGCGAGCCTCCTGACCAATTGGCTCATGCTCCAGGATCCCCCAGGAGATTAGAAAACCACCTGGGCGGTCGGCAATCCATGTCCCACCCACAAAGCGGTCGGTCATTCCGCATAACTATGCATCACCATCCTGCGCTCAGAACGCACGCTCATGCCGCGTTGGGCGACGCCTGGCATTACCGATGGCTGGCATAGGTGAGTGTCGTTAGCGTAGTGGCTGTCGGCGGGTCACAGGCGCTGGGCGCTGGGTGCCGGGCAGGAGCTGGGAGGCGCGCGTGGGCAGCCCGATTGACGGAGGCGCGTACCGCCTGGCGTGGTCTGATGAGTTCGATGGCGCCCGGGGAACCCCGCCGGACAGGGGGACCTGGCAGGCCGAGATCGGCGGGTCCGGGGGGGGCAACCCGGAACTGCAGTACTACACCGGCGAGCCCGGCAATGCCGCCCTGGACGGGGACGGGAACCTGGCCGTCACGGTCCGGCGGGCTGACCCGGAACTGGCTCGCCGCCGGTACGGCGGCTGCGGGTATACCTCCGCGCGGCTGATCACCAGGGACCGGGTGTCGCTGCGGTACGGACTGGTTCAGGTGCGGATGAAGATCCCGCGTGCGCGCGGGATCTGGCCCGCGTTCTGGATGCTCGGCCAGGACATCGGCCGGGTCGGCTGGCCGGGGTGCGGTGAGATTGATGTCATGGAGCACTTCGGCACCGGCCCGGCGGCGGTACACGGGACCGTCCATGGGCCCGGATATTCCGGGCGGGGCGGCATCAGCGCGTCGCATGCGGTTGGCCCATCGCTGGGCCGCGGCTTTCACGTGTATTCGGTCGCCTGGGACGCCGGCCAGATCCGCTGGTACGTCAACGATGACCTGTATCACGCCGTGACCCCTGCTGACCTAAACGGGAAACCCTGGGTCTTTGACCACGAATTCTTCCTGCTGGTCAACGTTGCCGTCGGCGGCACCGCCTCGGTGCCGCCAGATGAGTCAGTGACCTTCCCGCAGACGATGCTGATCGATTACGTCCGGCTTTACGAACCAGCGGCCAGGTTTGCCTGACGTTGCCCAACGCGCGTCGGCGCTCCGGATCGGCATCGCACCACAGAACCCGCGCATATTGTCGCGGACAGCGGCGAGCGTCCGCGGGCCACATAGCGGTCCGGTTCATCAAGCGGTAACGAGCCGCCGCACGGCACTTGCCATCCGCGGCGTGCTGTGCAGTCTGCGTCTCGCACTGGGCTAAATTCAGCCGACGACAGGGACTCCTGCGCTCTTCAGGGCCGCCAGCAGCGACTGAAGCCGCTCGTAGGCCGGCTCATCGACCGGGAGGGAATTCTCTATGCCTGCCTGGCGGAGGACTACGTTGCGGTTCCTGTGCTTGTCGGGGCCGGACACAGTTACCGATAGGAGCTTGACGTGGAAGCGCCGCACGGACCCTCCGAAGACCTCCAGGACACGGCCGTCGAAGGTGACCATGCGGTTCGGTCCGGCAGCGACTTCGAGCAGTTCCATGACGGCGAAGGTACCAGGGGCCAGCCTGGCCGCCGTGGACGCGGGCGGGTACGCACTGCGCGCCGACCCGGCCTGCCTG
>Ga0136846_1224004_pt1 | contig 12500 bp, 8 predicted proteins | sample HopSoiMetagenom2_FD_96841 | JGI IMG/M metagenome (GOLD analysis project Ga0136846, IMG submission 96841) | Grasslands soil microbial communities from Hopland, California, USA - 2 Assembly 2016 (version 4) | ecosystem: Environmental > Terrestrial > Soil > Grasslands | place: USA: Hopland...
CTCCACCTGCTCGGCTCGGATGGCAGGCTCCTGAACACGTCCGTCGCGGTGGTGGCGGGTATCACCTACAACTTCCTCCCCTTCATGGTGCTGCCGCTCTACGTCTCGCTCGAGCAGATCGACGGACGGATGATCGAGGCTGCGGAGGACCTCTATGCGAGCAAGCTGCACGCATTCCTACGGGTCACGCTGCCGCTCTCGTTGCCGGGAGTCGTGGCCGGGACGCTGCTCACGTTCATCCCGGCCGCGGGTGACTTCATCAACGCCCAGCTGTTGGGCTCGCCGAACAACCACATGATCGGCAACGTGATCCAGTCGAAGTTCCTCGAGCTGACGGACTACCCGGCGGCGGCTGCGATGTCGTTCATCCTGATGGCCGCGATTCTCGTCGCGGTGATGGTCTACGCACGCCTCGTCGGGACCGAGCAGCTGACGGGGACCGCGGTATGAGCGCCGTTGCGGTCGACCAGCAGGCGCCCCGGCGGAACCCGCTCGTCGCGGCCCTGGCGTTCGCCAAGCGGCACGTCCTGACGGTCTACTCGCTCCTCTTCTTCGCGTACCTGCTCCTGCCGATCGGGGTCGTCGTCGTCTTCTCGTTCAACCACCCGAGCGGCAAGTTCAACTACGTCTGGCAGGGCTTCACCTGGAACAACTGGATCCACTGGGACGGTGTGCCCGGGATCCGGAGCGCGATCGTCCTCTCGCTGGAGGTCGCGCTGATCGCGAGCGTCGTCGCGACCGCGCTCGGGACGCTCATCGCGCTCGCCCTCGTCCGTTACAGCTTTCGCACCCGGGCTGCCACGAACATCCTCATCTTCCTGCCGCTCTCGACGCCCGAGATCGTGCTCGGCGCGTCGCTCCTGACGCTCTTCCTCAACCTGAGCTTCGTCACGTTCGGCCTCTGGACGATCCTGATCGCGCACATCATGTTCTGCATCAGCTTCGCCGTCGTGACCGTGAAGGCGCGGCTCGTTGGGTTCGACCGTCACCTCGAGGAGGCCGCGATGGATCTCGGCGCGAACGAGTGGACGACCTTCCACAAGGTGACGCTGCCGCTGATCGCGCCGGCGATCCTGGCCGCGCTGCTCCTGTGCTTCGCGATCTCGATCGACGACTTCGTCGTCACGTACTTCAACTCCGGCAACCGCGTCACGTTCCCGCTCTTCGTCTGGGGCGCCGCGCGAATCGGGGCGCCACCGCAGGTGAACGTGATCGGCACGGCGATCTTCGTCGTCGCGCTCACCGCGATGCTCGTAAACGTCCTCCTCCAGGCCCGCCGCTCGAAAGGAGCCGCATGACCTCCGTCTCTACCGGGCTCTCGCCCGCCGAGCTTCAGCAGGCCGCGCGCGACCACCTCTGGTTGCACTTCACGCGCATGGGCGGCTATCGCGACGGAGAGGTGCCGATCATCGTCCGTGGCGAGGGCTGCTACCTCGAGGACTCGAACGGGAAGCGCTATCTCGACGCACTCGCGGGGCTGTTCGCGGTGCAGATCGGCTACTCGTACGGCGACGAGGTCGGCGAAGCGGCGGCGGCGCAGATGCGCGAGCTCCCCTTCTACACGAACTGGTCGTACGCGCACCCGCGCGCGATCGAGCTCGCTGCCGAGGTGGCGAAGCTCGCGCCCGGCGACCTGAACCGCGTGTTCTTCTGCTCGGGAGGCTCGGAGGCGGTGGAGGCGGCCTGGAAGCTCGCGCGGCAGTACTACTCGGCGCGCGGCGAGCAGCGGGCGACGGTCGCACGCATCCCATCGACGCCCGGCGAGCCGGAGGCGCGCGTCCAGTACGACGCCGAGCGCGCCGCCCGGCTGACCGGCGAGCGGCGCTGGAAGGCGATCTCGCGCCATGTCGCCTATCACGGCACGACGATGGGGGCGCTCTCGATCAACGGCATCCCGGCCCTGCGGACGCCGTTCGAGCCGCTCGTGCCCGAGGTGCTGCACGTGCGCAACACGAACCGCTACCACCGCCCGCCCGACGAGACCGAGGCTGACTTCACCCGGTTCCTGCTCGAAGACCTCGAGCAGACGCTCGAGGCAACAGGCCCGGAGACGGTCTGCATGGTGATCATGGAGCCGGTGCAGAACGCCGGCGGCGCCTTGACACCGCCAGAGGGCTACTGGCGCGGCGTGCGCGAGCTCTGCGATCGCTACGAGATCCTGCTCTGCGCCGACGAGGTCATCACGGGCTTCGGCCGCCTCGGCAAGTGGTTCGGGTCGGAGCGCTACGACATCAGGCCCGACCTCGTCACCTGCGCGAAGGGGCTCTCCTCGGCGTACGCGTCGATCGGCGCCGTGATCGCCACGGACAAGGTGATGGAGCCGTTTCTCGAGGGCGCCAGCATGTACACGCACGGGATCACGTTCGGAGGCCATCCGGTGCAGGCGGCGATCGCGCTGAAGAACCTCGAAATCATGCGGCGCGAGAAGATCGTCGAGCACGTCGACGAGCACCAGGACGCGGTGCGCGCGAAGCTCGAGCAGCTGCTCGAGCTGCCGATCGTTGGCGACGTCCGCGGGACGGGCTTCTTCTACGCGCTCGAGCTCGTCAAGAACAAGGAGACGCGCGAGACCTTCTCCGACGAGGAGTGCGAGCGGCTGCTGCGCGGGTTCCTGACGCCGAGGATGTTCGAGGCTGGGCTGATCTGCCGCGCCGACGACCGCGGCGACCCGGTGATCCAGATCTCGCCGCCGCTGATTGCCGGTGACGCCGAGTGGGACGAGCTCGTGGGGATCCTCGGCGAGGTTCTGGCGGAGGCCTGGCAGCGCCTCTAGGTCCCGTCTGGTGGCTGGAGGAGGCGCTTGCCGCCGGCTTCGGCGGCGAGCCTGCGCCACCGCTCGAGGGTGACGCCGACGCCGACGTTGCGATCGTCGGCGGCGGCTACACCGGGCTCTGGACCGCGCTCGCGCTGAAGGAGCGTGCGCCCCATCTCGACGTGGTCGTGCTCGAGGCGGACGAGTGCGGCCGCGGTCCGAGCGGGCGCAACGGTGGCTTCCTGCACGGGTACTGGAGCCACCTGCCCCGCCTGCGACAGCGGTTCGGCGATGAGGGCGCGCTCGCTGTCGCCCGCGCGAGCGCGGCGATCGTGCCGGGAGTCCGGAGCTTCAGCGAGGCGCACCAGGCCGACGTCTGGCTCAACGATGGCGGCATGCTGCGCGTCTCGGCTGCACCCGCCCAGGACCCGGCCGTGGACGAGGAGGTCGAGGCGGCGCGGGCGCTCGGCGTCCCCGACGAGGCCGTGCCTCTCACGCAAGACGAGCTCGCGAGGCGGATCCGCTCGCCGCGCTTTCGGCGCGGCGTCTTCCTGCGGGACGGCGCGACCGTGCACCCCGCTCGGCTCGTGCTTTCGCTGCGCCGCGCCGCCCAGGCGCAGGTTCGGCTGCATGAGCACACGCGCGTGATCGACGTCAGCGACGGCGTCGTCACCACGGCGCGTGGCCGCGTCCGCGCGAAGGAGGTGGTCGTCGGCGTGAATGCGGCTGCCGCCGGGTGGAAGCCGCTGCGCCGGCGCCTGACCGTCTTCGGCAGCTACGTCGTCCTCACCGAGCCCGTGCCGGAGCTGCTCGAGCGGATCCGCTGGACCGGGGGCGAGGCGGTGATCGACGGGCGGATGTTCCTGCACTACTTCCGCGCGACGAACGACGGCCGCGTGCTGATGGGCAGCGGCTCGGGCCCGATCGGCTTCGGCGGCAAGCTCGACGAGCGCTTCACGCAGGACGAGCCGACCGCGGCGCGGGCCGAGCGCGGTCTGCGGCGGCTGCTGCCTGAGCTCGCGGAAGCGAAGGTGACGCATGCCTGGGGCGGACCCATCGACGTCTCCTCCGACCACCTGCCGTTTTTCGGGACCGTCCCTGGCACGCGGATCCACTACGGCGCCGGCTACTCCGGCCATGGCGTCGGCCCGAGCTGGCTCGGCGGCCAGATACTCGCCCGGCTCGCGCTTCGCGAGGACGACGAGCTGACGCGCCTGCCTTTCGTCACGCGCACGGTGCCGAAGCTGCCGCCGGAGCCGTTCCGTCGCCTGGGCGGAGGCGTCGTGCGCGCGTCGATCATGGCGTGCGAGGAGGCCGAGGAGGACGGCGGCCGCGCCTCATTGCCGGCCCGCGTGGGCGCTGCGCTGCCGCGGCTCCTGCGCATGTCGGTCGGCACGCGATAATCGAGCGCGGTGGAGATCCTCCTCGGCACGCAGGCGCTCGAGCCGCGCGCGTACCTCGTCACCGTCTCGGAGCAGCTCGAGCGGCTAGGCCACGACGTGCGCGTCTTCTCGGCGGAGCCGACAGCGTCGCCGGAGGAGCTGCGCGTGGTTGGCGTCGAGCGCAATCTGCCGCTGGCGCCCGACGTCATCTACTCGCAGGACGCCGACGCCGCGCTGCTGCTCGCCGACCTCTACCCGCTGACGGCGCAGGTCTTCGCCTCGCACGGCGACGGCCACGACGCCTGGCTCCCGCCGCAGCTCGCCGGCATCGTCGCGCGCGTCGTCGTCTTCGACGACCGCACGGCGGAGCGAGTGAGCGCAGCCTCGCTGCCGCACGACGTCGTCCGCCTGCGTCGACCGGTCGATCTCGCGCGCTTCAAGCCACGCGGGCCGCTACCGGAGCGGCCGGCACGGGCGCGGCTCGAGCTCGAGGGCCTCTCCGATTACCGCCGCGGCATGGTGCAGCGAGCCTGCGCCGACGCACGGCTCGAGAGCGACGGCGGGGAGGCGCACCTGGTCGTCGGCCGCGGTCTCGCCGTGCTCGAGGCGATGGCGTCCGGCCTGCCGGCGTACGTCTACGGTGACGACGGTGGCGACGGCTGGGTCACCCCCGAGCGCTACGCGCTGCTCGAGGCGGACGGCTTCTCCGGCCGAATTGAGGCGGGCGCGACCGACTTCGAGACGATGCGGCGCGAGCTCGACGCCTACGACTCCGCGATGGGCCCGGCGAACCGCGAGCTCGCGCAGCCCCACGATGCGCGCCGCCACGCGCAGGAGCTGATCGCGCTCTTCGACGATGTGAAGCCGCGTCGCGAGCCGGTCGACGCGCCGCTGCGGGAGCTGGCGCGTCTCGTGCGCGTCGAGGCGGCGACCGCGCGACGGGCCGAGGCTGCGATGAGCGCCGCCGAAGCCGCCGCTACCCGGGCTGCCGCGCTCGAGCGAGCGCTCGCCGAGGCGCGCGAGGAGCTGCGAAGCCTCGCCGAGCGCACTGCCGAGCTCGAGCGCGCGCGCCAGGACGCACCGGTGCGACCCGAGGACGTGGAGTCGCTGAAGACGCGTCGCGTGCGCGCTTTCCTCGGCCGCGAGGGCAAGTCCCCTCATCCGAGGGATGACTGATTCGCGAACAACCCCGATGGAGCTTGCGAGACATACGGACGAACTCCGAGCTCAGCGGCCGAGCTCCTCTCACCCGACTCCATGGCCGCAGACCGAAAACTCCTCGCCGCCGCATTTGCGGCCATCGCCTTCCTCACAGCGGGGCCTGCGCGTGGCGCCGTAGGACGTCCCGACCAGACCGCGCCCGCCGCCGGCGCGGTCGTTCAGTTCGTCCCGTCCTTCGCGTGGACGCCGGTCGCCGGCGCCGACAAGTACGAGTTCCAGATCAGCGCCGAAGAGGGCATGAACTCGCCGGTGCTCGGCACCGGCAAGGACGACTTCTTTTCGCGGAACACGCGCGCGACGCTGCTAAAGACGATTCCGAACGGCACTTACTGGTGGCGCGTGCGTGCGACGGACGCAGCCGGCACGGCCTCAGCGTGGACGCGGCCGCGCTCGTTCGTGAAGCGCTGGAACCTGCAGCCCGCGCTGCAGGCGCCTGCCTCTGGCTCGGCCCTCACGTACCCCGCGAGCGCGGTCGTGCTCGGATGGTCGGGCGTGGCGGGGGCCGCGCACTACCTCGTCTCGGTCGCGAGCGATCCGACGCTCGGCTCACTCGTCCTGCACTACTCGAACCAGGACGACCCGAAGGGCGCTCCGAACGTCGCCGCGACCTCGGCCGCGATCACGTCCGCGCTGGCGCCGGGCTCGTACTTCTGGAGCGTCACCCCGGTCGACGCGCAGGGCAACCGTGGGGTTGCGACGCCGGTCGCCTCCTTCAACTGGTCGTGGCCGTCCTCGACGGCGACGCACCTCGAAGACCTGAACCCGGCAGCCGAGGCGTACGACCCCCGCTTCTCGTGGACCCCGGTGCCCGGCGCGGCGCGCTACGAGGTCGAGATCAACCCATCCGTCGACTTCGCGCCCGGCTCGAAGGTCTGCTGCACGAACCCGACGATCGCGACCTCGCTCTCGCCGACGCAGGTTCTGAAGGACAACGTCTACTACTGGCGCGTGCGTGCGCTCGACCCCGACGGCAACGCGGGCGTCTGGAATGCCGGCGAGTCGTTCACGAAGACCTTCGACAAGGTTCCGCCGGCCGGTCCGGTGACGGGCACGAGCATCAAGAACCTGCGCATGCGCGACAATCTGGTCGATCCGGGTACCGACCTTCTCCCCGGCACGACGGGGTACCAGACCGAGGTGCCGGTCGTCCGCTGGGACCCGGTCCCGGGGGCTGCGAGCTACGAGGTCCAGATCGCCGATTGGACCGGAGGGACGTGCGGGTGGGCGACGTCGGACTACCTGAAGAAGACGTCCCTGCCGGAGTGGACGCCGCTTGCCCCGGCTGGCGGCAACCCCGTCGTCTGGCAGGGGACGCTAGCCACGGACAGCCCGCCAGGGTTGATCACGCCCGGCACCTACTGCTTCCGCGTCCGCGCGCGCAGTGACCGCGCCGCCGGTAGCCAGGAGGTCTGGGGCGACTACACGTACCTGCAGGACGGCGCCACCGACTCGACCGCCCCCGTAGGCCCGGCCTTCACGTGGACGGCCTACCCGAACCCCGGCGCCGGCAGCGCGTCGGCGCCGTGCGCCTTCGGCTATCCGTGCGTCGGCGACTATCTCGGGCCGGTGGTCGGCTCGAGCACGACCCGGACGCCGCTTTTCACCTGGAAGCCGCTCTCCGGCGCGAACAGCTACTTCGTTGTCGTGTCGAAGGACGCGAACTTCAGCAACATCGTGGACGAAGGTTTCACGCGCATCCCGGCGTACGCACCACGCAATTCGCTTCGCCCGACGACCTACCCGGACGAGACCACCACCTACTACTGGGCCATCCTTCCTGCCTCGCTCGCAAGTGGCAGTGACGGGCTCCCGCTCGACCTGCCCAACTCGGCCAAGGGCAGTTTCCAGAAGCAGTCGACGCCGCCCACGCTGCTCTCGCCCGTCTCGGTGCAGACATTCTTCGATCAGCCGACCTTCAGCTGGACTCCGACGCTCGGCGCACGGCGCTACCGCATCCAGGTGGCCGCCGACCCGACGTTCGGTGATCCGCTCGACGATGTCGTCACCGACGCGACGTCGTACTCGAGCGACACGACCTACCCTGCCGACACCGTCCTCTACTGGCGGGTGCGGGCCGACGACGAGAATCTGACCGGCCTCACCTGGTCGGCGACGGGCACGTTCCAGAAGCGGCTCGAAGCGCCGACGCCGTCCGCGGCGAACGCGACGAAGGGCGAGACGCTCCCAGTCTGGTCCTGGAGTGCGGTGCAGGGCGCGGAGTCGTACGACCTCTCGGTCGAGCAGCCGGATGGGACCCACCGCGACTTTGGCGACATCCGCACGCCCGCGGTTTCCTTCATCAAGTTCACCGGTACCGGCGTCTGGCACTGGCGGGTCCGAGCGGTCTTCCCGAAGGCTGGCGCCGGCGACACGCCCGGCCCCTACTCCGCGACCCAGTCGTACACCCGCACGATGGGTGAGCCCGGAAACGCCAAGACTGACAGCTCTAAAGACCATGTCCTGCTCAGCTGGGACCCGCGCCTCGGGGTGAAGGAGTACAAGCTGCAGATCGCCTCCGCGTCCGACTTCAGCCGCACCGTCGAGACCGTCACGACCGACAACACGAGCTACGCGCCGACGCTGACCAAGTACGGCTACACGTCCGGGGGCACGCTCTATTGGCGCGTCGCCGGCGTAGACGAGGATCGCAACCAGGGCGACTGGACGCAGGTGCAGCAGATTCGCCTCATGCCGCGGCTGCGGGTCAGCGTCAGCGGACTCGCTCGGCGAAAGCGGGCGAGCTCGGTGCGCGTCTCGGTCCTCGACGGCAGCGGCAAGCGCCTGCGCGGTGTCCGTGTCCGCGTCACCGGCGCGGGGGTGCGTGCGACGGCGAAGGCAACGAACGCCCTCGGCCAGACCACGTTCAAGCTCAAGCCGAGGAAGCGCGGGAAGCTCGTGTTCACCGCGACGCGCGCTGGCTACCAGCCGGCCTACGGAGCGCTGAGCGTCCGGTGACGCCCGTCGCGCCGCAGACGGTCCCGCGTGAGCACCCGCACCAGCAGGCTGCGATGGCGATGCTGATCTGGCGCGTGTTCGACTACCGCCGCCCAGTTCCGGCGCGGCCGCGCTTCACCACGTAGCGGCCGGGCGGCTTCGAGCTAGCTAGCTTCGCGGAGACGTCGGAACTCCCGCTCGAGCTCGTCTAGCTCCTCGTCCGAGAGCTGCTCGAGTCGCACCAGGTGCGTTCGCGCCTCCCCGAGGCCGCGGATCAGCTCGTCGAGCTTGAGCTGGACCGCCCGCGTGTCGCGGTTCTGGGTGTACTGCAGCAGAACGACGAGGATCACCGCGCTGACCGACGTGGCCGTGGCCGGGATCAGCAGCCAGTTGCCGTTGAAGTCGAACACCGGGCCGACCGCGAGCCACAGGATCACGGCGCCGAGGACGCCCAGGAACGCCCACGGCGAGCCGACGATCCCAGGGGAGCGCTGGGCGATTCGCTGCATGAGGCGCAGCACGCTCCGAGTCTTGCCAGGGGCGAGCGTCGCAAACTACGGCCGTCGCGATTCGCGCTCGATCGCCGCCCGCTCGAGCGGCAGCACACGCAGCTCCGCCGGCGGTCGGCCCATGAACCCGTCGAGGAGCAGGAGGTCCTCTGCCTCCTCGGGCGTCAGGGTCTCGCTGAGCTCGCGGTCGCGGCACGCCGCGAGCCCCGCCTCGATCTCGACCTGCGCACCCGCGCCCGGCGGAAGCGGGCGAACCGAGCAGAGGCCACCGGCGACGAAGAACGCGGTCTTCCAGCCCGGTTCGAGCGCCGGCACGAGCAGACAGGCCTCGAGTGTCCGCAGGCGGTCGAGCCGGCGCAGGCGCTCGACGAGCTGCTCCACGGCCTCGATCCGGTCACGCAGACGCGCCGCCTCCTCGTAACGGAGGCTCTCGGCCAGCTCGGCGAGCCGCTCGCGCAGGCGCGGCAGCGGCCCGCCGTCGAGCAGGGCGTCGAGCTCCTCCGGTGTCGCGAGCGAGAGCGCGCGTGCGGCGAGCGAGGCGCGGCGGCGGCTCGTGAGCGGCCCGAGCCGCGTCGGTGTCTTCGTCACCACGAGCTCCTCGCCGCGCGGCCGCAGGTAGACGCCGTGCTCGCGCCTGCGGCTGCGCGAGTTCGCCGGCGGGTTGAGCTCGCGGATCAGCCGCAGCTCCTCGAGCGCCGCCTCGAGCTCCGAGCCCGCGACGCGCCACTCGATCCGGTCGAGCGCATGGATGGCGGCTTCGACCGACGGCCGCTGGCGGTCGCCGCTGAAGTACGAGCGCAGGCGCGCGCGCAGGTCGCGAGCGCGGCCGACGTAGAGCGCCTGGTCGTGCCGGTCGCGGAACAGGTAGACGCCGGGCCGCGTCGGCGCGCCCTTGGCGAGGCCACGCTTGCCGTGGACGCGGCGCTTGCGCGGCGCCGCGAGCGTGCGCAGCTCGGACAGCCGCCGCGCGCCGAGCTCCTGCGCAAGGCCGATCAGGCGCACGAGCACCTCGGCCGTCGCCTCCGCGTCGGGCAGCGCGCGGTGGCACGGCTGCGTCGAAACGCCGAAGAAGTGGGCGAGCGAGCCGAGGCTGACGCGGCGGGCGCGTCCCTCGAGCAAGCGCCGTGCGAGCGCGGCGGTGCAGAGCGGCGGCTCCGAGAGGCGCCGCCCCAGCTGGGCTTCGAGGAAGCGCTGATCGAAGCCGGCGTTGTGCGCGACCAGCAGCGCCTCGCCGGCGAAGCTGCGGAACTGCCCGACCACGCGCCGGGCACCGGGCGCACGTCGGAGCTCGCTCTCGTGCAATCCCGTCAGCCGTGCGATCGGCGCGGGCAGCGCGACGCCCGGGTTGACGAGCGACTGGAACGAATCGACGAGCTCGAGCGCCTTGACGCGCACGGCGCCCACCTCGCAGATCCGGTCGCGCGCGGGGGAGAGCCCGGTCGTCTCGAGGTCGAAGACGACGAACTCCGCCTCGTCGAGCAGCGGGTCCGGTCGGTCGTTCGTGAGCGAAACGGTCGCGCCGGCGCAGACGAGCCTGCTGTCGCCGGCCGTGACCTCGGTGAGCAGTGAGCTCGCGAGCCCGACCGAGATCGACGGCGTGGCGAAGAGCGATCGTGCCGCGTCGACCATGGAGAGCGATCCCTGCTCTTCGAGCGTCTCCACGAGCTGGTCGAGCGCGTCGAGCGAGAGTTGCATCCACCGATACAATCGAACATACGTTCGATTTGCAAGGGACACGCGGCGCGACGATCCTGCACGCCGACCTCGACTCGTTCTTCGCGGCGGTCGAGCAGCGGGACGACCCGCGCCTGCGTGGCCGGCCGGTGCTCGTCGCTGCCGGAGTAGTCGTTGCCGCCAGCTACGAGGCGAAGGCGTACGGCATCCGGACGCCGATGGGTATCCGGACGGCGCGGCGCCTGTGCCGGGAGGCGATCGTCGTGCGGCCGCGGTTCTCCGCCTACGCCGAGGCGAGCAGAGACGTCTACGCGGTCTTCGACGACGCGACGCCGCTGGTCGAAGGGCTGTCGATCGACGAGGCGTTCCTCGACGTCCGCGGGCTCGAGCGGCTTTCGGGGACACCCGTCGAGATCGCGGCCCGGCTCCGTGCCGACGTGCGCGACCGCGTGGGGCTTCCGATCACGGTCGGCATCGCGAGAACGAAGTTCCTCGCGAAGGTCGCGAGTGCCGTCGCGAAGCCGAACGGCCTCCTCGCCGTGCCGCCGGAGCACGAGCTCGCGTTCCTCCACCCGCTGCCGGTCGAGGCGCTGTGGGGCGTCGGGGCGGTCACTGCGCGCCGGCTGGGCGACCTGGGGGTGGCGACGGTCGGCGACCTGGCGCGCTTCGACGAGGGTGCGCTCGTCACCGTGCTGGGGCGGGCGGCGGGCCGGCACCTGTACGCGCTCGCGCACAACCGCGACCCGCGGCGGGTGCGCACGCGGCGGCGGCGTGGCTCGATCGGCGCCCAGCGCGCGCTCGGCCGCTCGCCGACCTCAGCCGACGACGTCGATGCGGCGCTGATCGGCCTCGTCGACCGCGTCACGCGGCGCATGCGAGCTGCCGACCGGTCCGGCCGGACGGTCACGCTGCGCCTTCGCTTCGACGACTTCTCGCGCGCGACGCGCTCGCACACGCTGCCCTATGCGACCGCCAACACGCACGTGCTCCTGGGGGCGGCGCGCGAGCTGCTCGCAGCGGCTACGCCGTTGATCGAGCGCCGTGGGATCACGCTGATCGGGGTCGCGGTCGGGAACCTCGAGCACTGCGCGCTCCAGCTCGCACTGCCGTTCGACCGCCGCTGCAGCGACGCTCTCGACGCCGCGATCGACGAAGTGAGGCGTCGTTTCGGGACGACCGCGGTCAGCCGCGCGGTGCTGCTTGACCGGAGCGGCGGGATCGAGATGCCGCTGCTCCCGGACTGACGCGCCCCGGCCCGGTGATGCGGACGAGGCCGCGCGGCGTGCGCACGAACACCTGCCGCGCGTACAAGACCGCGAACGCGCGCGGGTCGGCGCGGAAGCGGCGCGCGTAGCGCAGCACGGCGTCGACGTACCGCGACGACGGGTTGTAGCGGTAGAGCGCGCGGCCGTAGGCGCCCGGAGCGCCGTTCGCGTGCAGGTAGTTCGCGGCGCCCAGGATCGCGTCGTGCGGGTCGTGGACGTCGCCGCCGAGGCCGTAGCCGCGCCACGTCGAGGGGATGAACTGCATCGGCCCCTGTGCGCCGGCGGTGCTCGAGTTGCGGAGCTTGTTGAAGGCCGACTCGACGTAGTTGACGGCCGCGAGCACGTGCCAGCCCACGCCGAACCGCCGCTGAGCCTCCCGGTAGTACGCCAGGAGCCTCGCCGCCGGCGCGGCGCGTCCGGTGCGGAACGCCGAGAGGGGCCGCGGCGTCGAAAGCCCGCGCAGGTCGCGACGCGCGGTGAGCTCGTTCCGCACCCGCCGGGCGAGCGCCGGCGGAAGCCGTTCGAGCACGGCGTTAGCCGTCGCGCGGCGCTCGGAGAGCACGATCAGGATCCGCTGCTCGTAGAGCGCGTACAGCGTGAGCTCTCTCGTCGGAGCCGCAGACGAGTCCCAGCGATCGACGGCGGCAGCCAGTGCGCGCTCGGTCGACGAGAGGCTGGACGCAAGCGCGCCGGGCTGCCGCGGGATCGCCGCGCCCGGTGGCGGTGTAGCGAGCGAGACGACGAGCGCTAGGAGCGCGAGCAC
>Ga0136846_1231728_pt1 | contig 12500 bp, 9 predicted proteins | sample HopSoiMetagenom2_FD_96841 | JGI IMG/M metagenome (GOLD analysis project Ga0136846, IMG submission 96841) | Grasslands soil microbial communities from Hopland, California, USA - 2 Assembly 2016 (version 4) | ecosystem: Environmental > Terrestrial > Soil > Grasslands | place: USA: Hopland...
ACAAAGTATTGTAAAAAATAATAGGTGTCTGGTGTGCATAATGAAGTTAAATCTATTAAGTTATCACGAGAAATTCATAAATCAAGGCAGCAATTGACTATTTTTGTCCCCATTCATGAACCCGAGCGGTAAAATTATCTCAAAATTTGCATGCTTGCACTGCCTCACTATAGTTATGGCGGTGATTTTTATGTTTGCCTTAACACAAACGGCTCATGCACAGATCAGGAAGCAAAATGATTCTGCCCGCGGTATTATTCCTGCCGACTCTTTATCGCTGCATGCAAACGATTCAGCCAACGCCGATACATCTGCCAATGCCGTGCTGGAACGTACGCTGGGCATACGTATATCAAAAGACGCACTGCCATCTGTAGTAACTGCTGAAGCCAGGGATTCTGCCGTGCTGGACATGCATCATAATATTTTTTATCTCTACGGCGATACGAAGATCAACTATGAGGATATGAAACTGGGCGCCGGCAAAGTGACGTACGACCAGCAAAACAGTATGATCATTGCCGAGCCGCTGCCCGTTACAGACAGCCTGGAGCCTGCGGATACTACGAAGCCTACATTCTCGCAGGGGTCGGAAGCATTTACCTACGACCGGATGCAATATAATTTCAAAAGCAAACGTGCCATTGTACATAATGCGCATTCGCAATACGGCGAAGGCTTTGTATACAGCCAGCAGGTAAAACGTAATCCCGACCAGTCGATCTACGGCCTGCACAATGTGTATACTACCTGTTCGCTCGATACGCCGCACTTTGGCATATGGGCAAAAAAGATCAAAGTGATTCCGGGGCGTATTATAGCTTCCGGGCCGGCAAACATCGTGATAGAGAATGTGCCTACGCCAGTGTTCCTGCCGTTTGGCCTGTTTCCTATTTCGCAAACACAGCGCTCGGGCTTCCGCATGCCTACCTATACGCTGGAAGAGCAGCGCGGGCTGGGCCTTACCAACGGCGGCTATTATTTTTACCTGAACGATTATGCGGACCTGCTGCTGATGGCCAATATTTATTCCAAAGGCAGCTGGAGCGGCAGTTTATACACGACATATGCCAACCGTTATCATTACAACGGGCGGTTGTCACTGAGCTATGCCTACAATAAATCGGGGGAAAGCTATGAACCGGGGTCGTCTATTACGAAGGACTTTATGGTTAACTGGCAGCACCAGACCGATGCCAAAGCGCGGCCGGGCGTTACGTTCAATGCTTCCGTTACTGCGGGTACATCGTCGTTCTATTCCAACAACAGCTATAATGTAAACCAGATACTCAACAACCAGTACCAGTCCAACATCAGTTATTCCAAAACATGGGCCAATAAGCCGTTCAATCTTACGGTGAGTGCCCGCCATAACCAGAATACACAGACACACCAGGTAAATGTGACCTTGCCCGAACTTAATTTTTATATGGGCCAGTTTAATCCTTTCAAAGGAAAGAACAGCGTAGGCAATCACTGGTACGATAAAATAACTGTTGGCTATACATTCAATGCGTCCAACCAGACAAGTTTTTACGACAGTACATTTAGCTTTAATACGCTTGGTTTGAATGATTTTCACAACGGTATGCACCACACCATTCCCATCAGTGCATCGTATAATATTTTCCGTTTCATAAATATGACCGTTGGTGCTACATACAACGAATACTGGCTTACAGAACGCCGTTACCAGTTTTTCGACAACAGCACCTGGACGCTCGATACATCGAAAAGTCGTGGTTTCTACACTGCGCGCGACTTCGATGCCAATATGCAGCTGAGCACGCGTATCTACGGACAAAAAATGTTTAAGCACAGCCAGCTGATGGGTATACGTCATGTGCTGACACCTACCGTTGGTTTCAATTATCGCCCGGACTATGCACAGGCGCCGTTCAATTATTATTACCAGACTTACCTGTCGCCCAACAGTAATCCTGTATACCTGTCTCCCTACGATGGTTCTGTAGTAGGAACACCGGGGCTGGGGCAGTACGGTACTTTCAGCAGCGCGATCACTTATGGTCTCAATAATAACCTTCAGATAAAACTGCGCAATAACGGTAAGAAAGATTCTACATCTACAACCTCGGGCAGGAATGTGACACTGATAGACGCCCTGGCGTTTTCGGGTTCGTACAACATCGCTGCCGACTCTTTTAAATGGAGCCCTGTAGGTGTTTCTTTCCGTACCAATATCCTGAATATCCTGAGTATCAGCAGTAGTGCCAGCTTCGATCCTTATGCTTTTAATTATGAAGCCGGCCGCCGTTCTACCCGCACTATGATGGACGAAGGAAAGGGGCTTGTGCGTTTTACCAATGCCAATATCGCACTGAGTGCCAGTTTTCACTCGAAGCAAAACAAAGACCGGAATAGCCGGCAGAATGAAGCTGCCAATTCTGATCAGTACAGCAGGCTGATGCAAAACGGTGGCTACAATGATTACATAGATTTTAATGTGCCCTGGAACCTGAATGTGGCTTATGCGCTTGCTGTCAATAAAACGTATGTAGCAGCCACGAAAAAGGACACACTGGTTGTGACACAGAATGCGTTATTCAGCGGCGATTTTAACCTTACATCGCGTTGGAAATTTACTTTCAGCAGCGGGTACGATTTCACTACAAAAGCACTTACGTTTACCTCTTTCGATATTTACCGCGATCTGCATTGCTGGGAAATGCGTCTCGGCACGATACCTTTCGGACCACGCAAAAGTTACAATTTTGCCATAAACGTAAAAGCATCTATTCTGCAGGATCTGCGCCTGCTGCGGCGAAGAGATTACCGCGATGCTTTATGATTTTCTGCCGCCAGCATTTCATTTACTTTTTGCAGCCATATCTGTAAGCCATTATTGTTCCAGTGTGTATCACCACGGCGGTAAACGATATTTGTTGCATTCCGGTAAGCATCATATACACTCACTACCTTCATTTTCAGGTTGGGGCTTTGCTCTATGCGGGGTATCATATTATTGTAGCCTTTAGGCTGCACTATCGTTGCCGGATTGGGAATGATAGAAATATATACTTCGTCAAAACCATCAGCTTTGTAATGGTCATAAATAGTGTTGAGCGTTTGCACATACTGGCCGATATATTTATCACCGATCCGTTCGTAAGAACTGTTGCCGTGAGCAGGCAATAGCGTAGTGGCGAGCAGCAAATAGTCGTCGTTGTCTGCAATGGCTACCTGGCCCGATGCGCGGTGAAACAAACAGTAGGTCATCAGCGCCTTGTATGAGCGTACCGGGTTGAGGAAGTTATAATTGAAAATATTGTACTCGAGGTTTTGATTGATGTTGGGGTTGAAGATGTCGTCTTTGCTGATGCCATCCGGCAAAATGCCTGCCAGTTTTACATTTGACCTTACAGGGATATTTGCTGCAAGTCCCTGCGCTTTTTTGGCTGAATCGTACACTTCGTTAAAGATGCCGGTTGCATTAAAATATCCACGTACATACCGCTCGGCCATTTCTATCAGTAACACATTTCTTTTCGACGTGTCGAGCGTATAAGCCAAATCGTGCTGGAAGCGCCAGGCAAATTTGTAGGATGTAATGCCCGCATAGGCTGTGTCCGGCACTTTCCATATATAACTGTCGCCCTGTGCATAGAGTGCTACGTGTTTCGGACCATTCCAGGCCGGCTTTACAAATTTGTAATCTATCAGCGAGTGAAATTTGGTTACATAATCGAGATAGCCCATTTGTACCAGGTCGCCTTCGGGGCTGTGATGCGCGCCCCACCAGCCATTGCTTTCGTTGCGCGTATTGCTGATCTGCTCCATGTATTTTCGCACATTGGATATAACCAGCAGTGCCAGTCCCAGCAGTATCAGTATATCTCTTGCGATCTTCTTTCCCATGTGCATCAGAATTGAAAATAAATAAACTGGTTCTCGCTAAATACGCCAAAGAAATAACATACGGCCACTATGGCGGTCACATACCAGCCAAACAACTTGTTGCTGCGTATAAAATGCCCGGGCCGCCGGTTTTCACGCCACATCATTGCAACGATCAATACCAGCGAAAATATAAGTTCTGTAGCATTAAGCCCTATACGATTACTGCCTTGTTTCAGGCTGAAGATGCCGCCGATATAGCTGAGTGCTTTGTGCACATTTTCTGCACGGAAAAATATCCAGAACAGCGTTACCAGTAAGAAATTAGCTACGACAAACAATAGCACTTTTGGCCGGTGAAAGCGACTTTTCTCTCCTTTTGTGTCTTTTGCCCTGCCATGAAAAAAAGTGACCAGTGTACCGTGCAGCGCTCCCCAGGCTATAAACGTCCAGTTGGCGCCATGCCACAGCCCGCTCAGTAAAAAAGTAATGAATATATTGCGTTTCCTGCGCGCTTCACCCTTGCGGTTGCCGCCCAGCGGGATGTACACATAATCGCGAAACCAGGTAGAGAGTGATATATGCCAGCAGGCCCAGAAGCCTGTTATGTTCCGGGCTATGTAGGGTTGGTTAAAGTTTTCCATCAGCTTTATGTTCATCACCCGCGCGGCACCTATACCGATGTCTGAATAGCCGGAAAAATCGCAATATATCTGAAATGAATACAACACGGCACCAATGAAGAGTGCCAATGCCGATGCATGCTCGTAACGCCCAAACACATAATCGACAGCCATGGCCAGCCTGTCGGCAATCACTACTTTTTTGAAAAAGCCCCAGAGCATGCGCGCCAAACCTTCTTTTACATTATCCCAGTTGTACGGACGGTATTCGTGCAATTGGGGTAATACATTCTGCGGCCGTTCTATAGGGCCCGCTACCAGCTGGGGGTAAAACATTACATAAAGCGCATAGGTAACAAAATTGTGCTCCGGTGGCTGCTTGCCGCGATATACTTCTATCGTATAGCTCATAGCCTGGAATGTATGGAACGACAGCCCTATAGGTAGTATGATGTGCAGCAGCGGAATATCCCTGCCGGTATGCAGCAGTTTGAAGCTGTCATTTATATTACTGATGAAAAAATTAAAATATTTAAAGAATGCAAGTATGCCCACATTGGCTATAATGCTGGCAATGAGCCATACTTTGCGCGATTTGCCCCTTTTTTTTGCTATCTGAATGCCGGCTATGTAGTCAATAACGATGGTGCCACCCAGTATAATGACATATACCGGTATAAATGCCATATAAAAATAGCAACTGGCAAGTAACAATAGCCATATGCGGCCTTTCTGGCTTTTTATGCGAAAAAACCAGAGCGTCACCACCAGGAAAAATACCAGGAACTGTAAAGAGTTGAACAACATGTCTTGGGCGTACGGGCGTGTAAAGCGCTAAGGTTGATAAAATTTAAAGAAGTTCCAAAACCCGCATGGGTACAGTCATAAATGTGCGGGATAAATATATTTCCCGAAAGGATTCGTTAACCGGCTTTTATCATTGAATCCCTGTTTGTACATTTGCGGCTCATTTGATTATTTTTGTACTGGTTTTAATAAAACAAACAGCTGTTTATGGCCATTGTCGATTTAGTAATGCCCAAGATGGGCGAGAGCATTATGGAAGCTACCGTCCTGAAATGGCATAAAAAGCCGGGTGATAAGGTGAAAATGGATGAAACCATACTGGAGATCGCTACGGATAAGGTAGACAGCGAAGTGCCTTCTACTGCGGAAGGTACGATCACTGAGATACTGTTTAAAGAAAATGACGTGGTGCCCGTAGGTACCATTATTGCCCGTATCGATAATGCCGCTGCCGGCGCCGCACCGTCTGCACCACAACCGGCTGCTGCTCCTGCACAACCTGCGTCCGCACCTGTACAGGCTGCCGCTGCTCCTGCCGCGCCCGTGATGCAGCAACAATCTGCGCCGTCTGCTGCCGGTGGCAACAAGTTTTATTCTCCGCTCGTGCTCAATATTGCCGGTAAAGAAGGCATTGGCATGGCTGAACTTGAAAATATTCCCGGTACCGGCAACGAAGGCCGTGTAACCAAGAAAGATATACTGAATTATGTAGCTAACCGTGGCGCTGCTCCTGCACAACCTGCAGCTGCTCCTGCACAGGCTGCACCGGCGCAACCAGTTGCTTCAGTTCCTGCTGCACAGCCGGCAGTCAACAGCCAGCCATCAACGACCAACTACGGCAACAACGTAGAGGTCATCGAGATGGACCGTATGCGGAAGCTTATCGCGGACCATATGGTGCGCAGCAAGGCTACATCGCCGCATGTAACGAGCTTTACCGAAGCTGACGTGACCAACCTGGTGCGCTGGAGAGAAAAAGCGAAAAAAGAATTTGAAAAGAAATACAATGAAAAAATCACTTTCACCCCGATATTCATCGAAGCGGTTGTGAACTGTATCCGCAAATTCCCGATGATCAACAGCAGTGTGGATGGTGATAAGATCATTGTGAAGAAAGATATCAATATCGGTATGGCTACGGCATTGCCCAGCGGCAACCTCATCGTGCCGGTAATTAAATATGCAGACACCAAAAACCTGATCGGTCTTTCCAAAGATGTGAATGGTATGGCCAATGCAGCACGTACCGGCAAACTGAAAGCCGACGATACGCAGGGTGGTACTTTTACACTTACCAATGTGGGTACATTCGGCAGCCTGATGGGTACGCCGATCATCAACCAGCCGCAGGTAGCGATACTGGCTGTGGGCAGCATCAAAAAACGCCCGATGGTGATAGAAACCGAAGAAGGCGATGTAATTGCAATCCGTCACATGATGTACCTGTCACTGAGCTACGATCACCGCATTGTGGACGGCTCACTGGGTGCGAGTTTCCTTACAGCTGTTGCCAATGAGCTGGAAGCCTTCGATCCGAACAGGGCGATTTAAGTAATTGCACAATATTTAGAAAAAATAAAAGCGGTTGACGAAAGTCAGCCGCTTTTATTTTTGACATATGTTGAAACATGTTGTAGCCGGCTCTCTTATGCCGGCTTTGTTATGAATACATTTCCTTCAAAGGATTCAACAGAAACTAATCCAGCTTGCCGGTATATTTTCTTTAAGCGAAGACATGGTCGTTATTCCAGCGGTCATTGCGCAGATCGTATCCCTGTCGCCCAGCACCGATACAGCTTTCCACAAAGCCTCTTCAAAGATTTTCAAGATTGTGTGCAACGTTGCGTTAGTAGCTGTCAGCCGGTCATACAAAATAGTCAGTCCGTCCCGCCGCAGATGTCAGCTACTGGTATAATGAACAATACCGGCACTTTTTTGCCCTTACTGCGCCCGGGTTTCCAGCGGGGCATTTGTCGCACTACTTTCAGCATTTCCTGTTCGCACGGCGATATTTTTCCTTTTTCAAACGGCCGTGCAATTTTTATGCCTCTCAGGTCGCCTGTTGTGTCTACAACAAAAGAAACGGTTACACTACCCTGCACATCTTCTCCCTGGCCTTTTGAAAAGTTATAATTCATGTGCCGCCCTATGAACGCCAGCATTTCCATTTGCCCGCCGGGGTATTCGGGCATCTGCTCTGCATAATTCAGCACGCGCATGCCGTCTACATAGCCGGGCCTTTCCGCGGCTTTGGCTTTGGGTTTCGGTTTGTTGGGTGATTTGTGTTTTTGTGCGGTGCAGGGCAATATCCATATTGCCAGCAACAATATCAATACAGGTCGCATAGCTGAAAACCGGCAGTTTTTACAGTACAAATATATTACACAACGGCAACAGCTTTTTTCAGCGGTTTCGTCTTCATAAGTTTCAGGAAAAAATACCCGCAAATGCCTGATAGTATTGACGCCCCGATGATAGCTATCTTGGCAATGAGCTGCACTTCGGGCGAAGAAAATGCCAGTGTGGCCATAAAGATGGACATTGTAAACCCGATGCCGGCTACCAGTCCCATGCCCAGCAGGTGTTTCAGGTTCATGCCGGCGGGCAGGTCGGCAATGCGCATTTTTACCGCAAGGAAAGAAAAAAGAAATATACCCAGCGGCTTACCGATAAACAGTCCTGTAAGTATGCCCTGGTGCACAGGCGAACTGAATACGCTGCCAGTATTGTCCGGGAATATTATAGTTGTATTGGCGAGGGCAAATAATGGCAGTATCAGGAAATTTACCGGGTCGTGCAATGCATGCTCCAGTGTGCTGATCTTTTTTACGGGAATAGTAAACGCCAGTAATATACCCGCAATGGTAGCATGTATGCCGGAGTTGTATACAAAATACCAGAGCAATAGTCCCGGGATAAAATAAAGATAACTGCGCGATACTTTGCAAAGGTTCATAATAATGAGCACGAGCCATACCATTCCCGCCAGCGCCAGGTAGACCATGCTAAGGCTGCCGCTGTAGAACAAAGCAATGGTAAGTATGCCGCCCAGGTCGTCGATGATGGCCAGCGCGGTAAGAAAAATACGCAGCGACAGTGGGGCTTTTTTGCCCAGCAATGAAAGTATGCCCAGCGAGAAAGCAATATCTGTGGCCATGGGGATGCCCCAGCCGTTGTTGAAAGGAGTATTGCCGCACCATGATATGTAGATGAGTGCCGGTACGATCATGCCGCCCAGTGCAGCTATTACCGGAAGTATAGATTTTTTGATACTGGCCAGTTCGCCCACCAGCAATTCCCGTTTTATTTCCATGCCCGCGAGCAGGAAAAAAACAGCCATCAGTGCATCATTGATCACGTGGAGTATAGAATGTGGCAGGTGAATTCCCGGAGAAGGCATTGCCAGTTCTTTTTCCCAGAAACTGACATAAGTGCCGGACCACGCGCTGTTGCTGAGAAATATAGAAATGATTGTACATGATATAAGTGTAATGCCTGCCGAGCGGCTGTCGCTGATGAATTCCCGTACGGGAGAGACGATGCGCCTGCTGATAAAGCCGGGTGTGTTATTCGATGGCATAATTCAAAAATAAGTGTATTCGCCCAAAGCATTTTTGAAGAAACAGGTACGATAGTTGCTGTAGAACCGGAAACCATTTTTCACTAAAAAGTAACGGTCTTTTCACAAGACCTGCTGTAAATTTGTCCCCGCTATGATACCTGCCCGCAGTATTAAAAAATTACTGGTGCCATTACTGTTCCTTTCCGGGGCGGTTGCGTCCTGCCATAAACCATAATATGTACAGGAGCATAAAGAACAATTATATACTGTAGAAAAAAATGCTGCAGCCGATACATCGATAGTACGTATGCTGTCGCCTTACAAAGCGGGTGTAGATACACAGATGCGTGTCGTGATTGGTAACACGGACATTCCGATCACCAAAGCGCAGCCTGAATCTACGTTGGGAAATTTTATGGCCGATGCACAGCTGGAGGCGGCAAAAAAACTGGACCCAAAAGTAGTGGCGTCTGTCGTGAATTACGGGGGGATACGGCTCAGTTATATAAGTCCCGGTGATATAACGCGCGGTAAGATGTATGAGCTGATGCCTTTTGATAATATGCTGACCATTGTGGAGATGCCTGGTGAAGTGCTGCATCAGTTTTGCGATGCTATGGCTGCCAGAAAAGGATGGCCGGTGAGTGGATTGCAGTTTACCATAAAAGATAAGAAAGCAGAAAATATTCTTATAGACGGCAAGCCAATCAACGATCATATCGTATATAAGATAGCGCTGAATGATTATGTGGCACGTGGCGGCGATAATTGCGATTTTCTTGCGCCGCTGAAAAAACGTTTTACAAGCGTCTTTGTGCGCGATATATTGATACAATATGTTGCGGCTTTGCAGAAAGAGCACAAACCATTGCATCCTGTACTTGATAAACGTGTTGTATATGCAGAATAGAAGGGATTTCCTGAAGAGAGCAGGCATAGGAGCCGGGCTGCTGCTGGCAGGTGGTTTTCCTTTTGAAAGCCTTGCAGAAGAAGCGCTTAAAAAAATTACCATACTGCATACCAATGATACACACAGCCGCATGGAACCTTTTCCGCTGGATGGCGGTAAGTATGAAGGACAGGGTGGTGTGGCAGAACGAGCCGCGCTGATCGCCAAAATACGGGCAGAAGAAGAGCATGTGCTGCTGCTGGATGCGGGCGATATTTTCCAGGGTACGCCATACTTTAACCTGTATAAAGGTGAGCCGGAGATCAGGGCTATGAGTATGATGGGATATGATGCGGTGACCATGGGGAATCATGATTTTGATGCCGGTGTGGAAGGGTTTGCCAACCAGTTGCCGCATGCCAGCTTTCCTGTGCTGGTAGCCAATTATGACTTTACGCAAACTGCGCTGGAACATAAGACAAAACCATATACAACTATTACGAAAGCTGGCATAAAATTTGGCATATTCGGACTGGGTATACAACTAAAAGGACTGGTACCTGACGAGGCATATGGAAAGACGCAATACATTGAGCCAATACAGGTGGCGCGCAGTATTTCCGAGCGGCTGAAGAAAAAAGAAAAATGTGACATGGTGATATGTTTGTCGCACCTGTGCTATGAATATGACTATGCAAAAGTGAGTGATAAAATACTGGCTAAGGAAACGGATCACATAGACCTGATCATTGGCGGTCATACACATACTTTCCTGGACGAACCGACGGTCATTACCAACAGGTTGGGAAGGGCGGTTGTCATTAACCAGGTAGGCTGGGCGGGGCTGAGATTGGGCAGGCTGGATTACAGTTTTTGTAACAAAAAAAACACCAATCTTTCCAATGCCCAATCTGTAATCATATCAAAACAAACAAGTGGTTAATGATTTTTTTTTTCAACAAAATGTTAGCAACTTCGTCCTCCGGCTCTAAGGAAAAAAACTCCAGTGTCGGGAACCACCGGAGTGTGAGGCAGCAGGGATCTGACGCGTCTTTTTTAGATTAAATACTATGGTAAGGGAAACAGTAGATCGGCCCGTTTTTTTAAAATAAAAAACCAGGGCAGCGGCTTCGTCGCCTTTATACCGTAATAAAAATGTAAATTGGTTAAAACCGAGAACAGGCATCACAACATGGATAATAATCTCTATAATAGTTCTTCTTCAATATCCGGTGAGGCAGCTACAGCTTGGGAACGGTGCTTAGGTATTATAAGAGACAATGTAAACTGGCGTACATACCAGACATGGTTTGAGCCCATTAAAGCGGTGGCACTGGCGCAGAATATACTGACGCTGCAGGTGCCCAGCCAGTTTTTTTACGAATGGCTGGAAGAACACTATGTAGAGTTACTGGGCAAAACCATCAAACGTGTACTGGGTAAAGAAGGTCGCCTCGAGTATCGCATACTGATGGAGAGCAGTGCATCACAGCGTAATCCGGCTTCTATCAACATGCCGGGTAGTACTTATACTAAACCACCCAAAGAAAATAATTATGTGGACATGCCATTGAAATGGGATGATCCTATTAATATCAAAACACCATATGCTATACCGGGCCTGAAGCGTATGCAGATAGACCCGCAGCTCAATGCTAACTACACATTCGAAAACTATGTGGAAGGCGACTGTAACCGTGTGGCCCGCTCTGCAGGTCTGCACGTGGCACAGAAGCCCGGCGCTACAGCCTTCAACCCGCTGGTGATATTTGGTGGCGTGGGCTGGGGTAAAACACACCTGGTGCAGGCAATAGGCAATGAAGTGCGCCGCCTGCATCCCAACAAGGCTGTGTTATATGTAAGTGCAGAAAAATTCATCAACCAGTTCATTGACCACTCAAAAAATAATGAGATCAATGACTTCATACATTTTTACCAGCTTATAGACGTACTCATACTCGACGATATTCATTTGTTTGTGCCTGCTACCAAAACGCAGGACGTGTTCTTTGCTATCTTCAATCACCTGCATCAGAGCGGCAAGCAGATTATTCTTACCAGCGATACACCGCCCAAGGATATGGAAGGTATGCAGGAGCGTTTGCTGAGCCGTTTCCGCTGGGGGCTGAATGCAGATATACAGGCGCCCGATTTCGAAACACGCCAGTCTATCCTGCAGATGAAAATGCGTCATGAAGGACTGGAGATACCGGAAGAGGTAGTGAAGTATATTGCCTACAATGTACAGAGCAATGTGCGTGAACTGGAAGGTGCACTGATAGCTTTGTTTGCACAGGCTACGCTTAATAAAAAAGAAATAGACCTGGACCTGGCCAAGCGTGTGATGAAGAATTTTGTGAAAACGGCTGCGAAGGAACTGACAATTGAGAATATCCAGAAAATGGTATGCGATTACTTCCACCTGCCATACGACCGCCTGCTGGCAAAAACACGCAAGCGCGAGGTGGTACAGGCAAGGCAGATAACGATGTACCTGGCCAAAAAATTTACCAAGAGCTCACTAAAGAACATTGGTGAACATTTTGGAGGGTTTGACCACACTACCGTAATACACTCCTGCCAGACGGTAGAGAATCTGATGGATACGGATGGAGAATACAAAGAACACCTGCTTGAGTTGCAACAGAAAGTGCAATTGGCAAGTATCTAAAAAGTGTTCAAATTTTTTTGGTTTTCCCGTTAATAAAACTATCTTTGCATTCCCTTACAAAAAGGGAGTAGCACAAAAGTTCTTCAAACAGGT
>Ga0136846_1232703_pt1 | contig 12499 bp, 11 predicted proteins | sample HopSoiMetagenom2_FD_96841 | JGI IMG/M metagenome (GOLD analysis project Ga0136846, IMG submission 96841) | Grasslands soil microbial communities from Hopland, California, USA - 2 Assembly 2016 (version 4) | ecosystem: Environmental > Terrestrial > Soil > Grasslands | place: USA: Hopland...
CAGATCATGTTGAGTGCTGAGTTGGAGGACGTAAGCGGTGACGCTGCAGGCGCCCCGTTAGAGTGTACGGCGATGGTGGGATTAGCCGGGCATCTTTGCGGGGTGCTGAGCTTCCGCTGTAGTCCCGCTTCAGCTGCGATTATTGCGTCCAAGATGTTGGGAACCCAAGTCAAGGATTGCGATGAACAGGCGCTTGATGCGATCGGCGAAGTCTCTAACATGGTAGCGGGAAACTTCAAGAATAAGATTTCGGGTTTAAGCGAAGCTTGTGTGCTCTCTGCTCCCACGGTTGTGGTTGGGGGCGACTACCGAGTACATTCTCTGGTGGCCCAGAGTCTGCAAAAAACCTTCAAATTCGAGGAAGAGCGAATCTCGGTAGCTCTTGAGCTACGGGTGTAATGTGCTTTAGGCCTGACTACCACGGGCCGGAAGATCTTGCCGGGCTTGCCGCACTCATCCGGCAAGATCTTCCTTAATCTCTTTTGTTAAAGGCCTCTAACCTCCTTCGAAGAAATTTATCGTCTGCAATCAACGAGTTGCTGAAGCGCGCTGCTGGCTTCTTGGTCCCAGGATTGCTAGATCTTCTTCGGAGATCATCGTGGACAGCGGACTTTACGCAGCTTGTGCCGGACTGAAGGCTAGGGTCCAGCATCTCGATCTGGTAGGCAACAACCTCGCTAACGTAAACACGACTGGCTATCGCTCACAGCAGCCAACGTTCAGTTCGTTGTTGGCTATGCGCAGCGGAGCCGTTCCCACGCAACTGAACCTCGCCGTCAATGATTTCGGTGTTCTGCAGGGCAGTCGCATAGACCTCATGCCAGGCAACCTGGAACACACCGGCAACCAGCTAGATTTAGGCATAGAAGGAAAGGCGTTCTTCACGGTACAGACCCGCTCGGGCGTGGTCTATACGCGGAATGGTGCCTTCCGAACATCGCCGAGCGGGCAGTTGATGACCTCAGAAGGTGATCTGGTACTGGGAGAGCAAGGACCAATCACTCTTCCCGGTGGAGTCGTGTCTATCAGCCCAGATGGAACGATCTCCGTGGCTGGAGCGGTTGCGGGCAAATTGCGGTTGATTGAATTTTCGTCCGAAGCGCAACCTAGGCCAGTCGGAAACAGCTATTACTCCGCGGAGGCGGTTCGGCCGGCCACACGATCCTATGTCAGAGAAGGAATGCTGGAAGCATCGAACGTTAATGCAGTCAATGCGACTGTGAGCCTGATCGCGCTGCAGCGCCATGCAGAGATGTTGCAGCGCGCTCTGTCCACCTTCCATAACGATTTCAATCGTATCGCTGCCGCGGAGTTGCCGCGCATATAAAGGGGCGCCTATGTTCCGATCCTTGTACACCGCGGCCAGTGGCATGATGGCCCAGCAACTCAACCTCGATAATGTAGCCAACAATTTGGCAAACGCGAGCACAGCTGGTTTTCGGCGGCGGCGGCTCCAGTTTCAGGATTTGCTTTACCAAAACATCGTAATGCCCGGTGCCGCGGCCACGCAGCAAACAACCTATGCGTCCGGATTGCAGATCGGCCTGGGCTCGCGCACGGCTGCTTCGGAAATGATTCAGACCGAGGGTAATTTCACTTCCACCGGCAACTCGCTGGATCTAGCCATCAAGGGTCAAGGATTTTTCCAGGTTACGCTGACCACAGGCGAGACGGCCTATACGCGTGGCGGCACATTCCATCTTGACGCGCAGGGGAATATGGTTACGGCGGAAGGCGATGCAGTCGAGCCATCAATCACGATTCCTGCAGACGCAACGTCCGTTACGGTTGGATCAGACGGCACCGTCAGCGTTACTCAACCAGGTCAGCAGGCGGCGCAACAAGTCGGAAACCTTCAACTGGCGCTTTTCCCCAATCCGGGTGGACTGAACAGCATTGGCAAGAATTTATTCCTGCAGACCACTGCGTCCGGCGATCCCATTATTGGGACGCCGGGCGGCAGTGAAGGCGTGGGAGAGATACAGCAAGGCTGGCTGGAAGAGTCGAACGTGAATGTGGTCGAAGAATTCATTCAGATGATCATGGCGCAGCGCTCGTACGAAGCCAACTCGCGAGTGGTTAGTGCAGCCGACCAGATGTTTCAACAACTGAATAACTTAGGTCGCTGAATGAAGAACCTGAGAGTATTACCGGTCACTTTTGCGGGGGGTCTGGTCCTGGCGGCGATTGTGGTTGCGCCTGAAATTCGCGGGTCGGTTCTGCACTCTACGTCTGCGCACAGCGCCGTATATGGCGCGCTTCGCACTCATCTCATAGGCATGCACGTGAAGGAAGAATTCTTACCAAGTGCCGGCGAGCTCGAATTCATGGGCCCTCCTCCCACGAACTCGCTCGACTTTGTCGTAGATGGTTTTTACCGAGATAATCTGCGAAATGCGCTCTATGTTCGGATGCGATGTGAGCCACGTGCCGCCTGCGTACCTTTCCTGGTTGGAGTGCATGCGTCAGACGCAAAAAGCGACGTCCTGCGTAGCGCTATTGCCAAGAATGCGAAACGCTTTAACAAAGAAGAAACACGAACCATCATTCGCCAGGCGAATCGATGCCACCAGAATGATCTTCTGGTTAGAGCAGGGCGATCCGCAAGCCTGATTGTTCGTACAAATGGCATGAGACTGACAGCACCTGTGCTCGTGTTGGACTGCGGCAGTTCAGGGCAGCGAGTGCGCGCGCGAGTCAAAAAAACCAACAAGTTCTTCGAAGCCCAGGTGACCGGCGAAAACTTGGTGACAGCGATCTTTTGAGGATTCGAGTGCGAACCGATTACAAATCGTGGATGTTTGTCCTGACCAGTGCGCTGTTTATAGCTGTGCCCTGCCTTGCTGCCCGGAAAAAGGATGCGGGAAGCAAGAGTCTCTCTGAATACATCAGCCGCGTTGAAGCGTCATCAGCCGCACCCACCCATGTTGCGACACTGGGAAGTCTTTGGCTTGATAACGGAAAGATGGCTGACCTGTCGACGGATTACAAGGCTAAGCACGTGGGCGACCTGGTAAGAATTCTGATTGTGCAGGATACAACGGCGACGAACACGGCCAACGTGGGTACGGATCGGTCGTTCAAGGCTAGTTCAGGTATTGATGCGTTGGCTGGTCATGTAAGTACCTCGGGAGTTCAGACTCTTTTCTCCCCGCGTTCATCGCAGACACTCCAAGGAAAAGCCCAGGCGAGCAGCAAATCTACGCTACGCACCAGTTTGACCGGGAGCGTCGTCGCCACACTAAGTACCGGAGCGTTAGTTGTAGAGGCTGAGCGCTCCCTCACGATGAACAACGAACGGCAGACTGTGATCCTCCGCGGTATTGTGCGAGGCGGGGATATCGCTCCCGATAACTCTCTGCTTTCCAACCAGCTGAGCAATCTGGAACTCGAGCTGAAAGGTAAGGGCGTAATCAGTGATGGCACGCGGCCACCGAACGTGATCATGCGCGTGTTACTCCGCATTGTGGGTTTTTGAGGCCAAGTACGTCTGTGTCCATGCGAACTTATTCCGTAACTGTGCTCTTGCTGGTATCCACAACTTTGTCGTTGGCCCTTGACACTGAGCCGCGCAAAGTGGCGGTACGAGATATCGCAACTGTCGAAGGTGTCCGCGAGAATCCACTGGTTGGCTATGGCATCGTGGTCGGGTTGAATGGAACCGGAGACCGGCGTCAGACGATGTTTACGATTCAGACGCTGGCGAATGCTTTGCAACGAATGGGTGTGCAGATACCAACGGCTACCGCTCGCGTCAACAACGTGGCAGCCGTATTTGTTACAGCTTCATTGCCTGCATTCGCGCGGCCTGGTACGCATCTGGATGTGACCGTATCGTCCATCGGTGACGCAAAAAGTCTCGAGGGAGGGCTTTTGCTGCTAACTCCTCTGTACGGTGCTGATGGCACTATCTACGCAGCGGCGCAGGGGCCCCTCACCATCGGCGGGTATAGCGCTGGAGGAACAGGAAACTCAAAACAGGTCAATCATCCCACAGTTGGCAGAATTCCGGCTGGCGGGCTGGTGGAGCGCGACACAGCTATCGACCTGCAAAAGCTCGACCGAATCGCGTTGATGTTAAGCGAGGCAAATTTCAGCACAGCGAGTGATATTGCTTCCGCAGTTAATCAGGAGCTTGGAAAGCAAGCCGCGCGTGCCATTGATGCGCGGCGAATCGAAATGATCCCTGAACTTGCCGGAGAATCGAACCTTGCCAACTTGCTCGCCAGAGTTGAGGGCACGCAAGTGCTGGTACATCCCCGTGCGCGGGTTATAGTCAACGAACGCACGGGCACAATCGTTATGGGACGAGAGGTCAAGCTCGGCGCTGTTTCTATCCTTCACGGCAGCCTGTCGATCGAGATCGCAACAGAGTACGCTGTGTCGCAGCCAAGCTCAATGTCCCATGGGCAGACCACCACTGTCGCTCAGCCCGACATACGAAGTGAAGAGAAGCCGGCCAGACGAGTTGAACTGAACCAGGGCGCCACCGTAGAACAGCTCGTTAGCGGATTGCAAAATATCGGCGCGACTGCTCGTGATGTGATTGCGATCTTGCAGGCCATCAAAGCGGCGGGAGCGCTGGAAGCAGATCTCGAGGTGATTTGATGGATATTCTAGGCTCACTTTCCCGATTACCTGCCGTTCCTGAAGATACGCGCAATAATTCCCCTGAGCGTGTGTCCAAAGCGGCGCGCGATTTTGAGGCGATCTTGCTGCGGTCCCTGCTGGAACCCCTGCAGAAATCATTTTCTAAGATCGCCGGAGAGGCCGACTCTGCCGGACAGGAGGACTATCAATACATGGCTACGGAGGCTTTCGCGTCCGCCATAGTTTCCTCTGGAGGGCTGGGCATTGCGAACATGATCAGCAAACAGCTGACGCGAGCCTCTTCGAAGTAGTCGATCAATTGATCGGGGCCGCCGCTTTCATCCCGAGTCGCTTGACACGAGCGTTTCTCAGCCGCCAAACTGCTTAGCGGTTTTTCCCTCCAGGAGCTTCTCGGTTGATCAAATACATTGCGGTATTGCTAGTTGCTCTCTGTGTTGTATCGTGCCTCGCCCAACAGCCTGCCAAACCACAAGAACTGGGTCACCCACAGAGTTCGTTGGGCACACCTGCGCCGAAGGTGTCGTACATCCTTGCTGGCAGACTGTTCGATGCAGCATCCGACCAGGTCCGAGAGACCATGGTGATCGTCGTCGAAGGGCAGCGCATCAAGGCTGTGAGTCCAGCTGCCCAAATCCGCATTCCGCAAGGCGCGAATGTGGTGGATCTATCCCATTCCACAGTGTTACCCGGATTGATTGATTGCCATACTCACATGGAAGCGCGCGCCGACCGTTACAACGAGATCTACAAGTTCAAAGATTCGCCCTTTACCGAGGCCTTCTTCGCTGTCGGAAATGCGCGTAGAACTCTCGAGGCGGGTTTCACTACAGTTCGAGATGTCGGGTCGAAACCATTTCTGGCTGTCGACCTGCGCAATTCTATTGCTGAAGGATTCACCGTCGGGCCCAGGATCGTTGCTAGCGGTCCGGGTATCTCGATCACGGGCGGGCATGGGGATTTGAACAACTACTCACCCCAAACGCGTGTTTCCATGTTTCCGGAACAGAGAGATTTCAAGATCGCGGACGGAGTAGACCAAATCCGTCAAACCGTCCGCGCGCAGGTGAAATACGGAGTCGATGTCATCAAGATTTTGGCGACGGGAGGCGTACTTTCCAAAGGAGATAGTCCAGGCGCGCCACAATATACGTTCGAAGAACTAAAGGCCGCAGCCGATACGGCCCACATGGCAGGTCGGAAGATCGCGGCGCACGCGCATGGCACAGAAGGAATCAAGAATGCCATTCTTGCCGGCATCGACTCTATCGAGCACGCCAGCCTCATCGATGATGAAGGAATTCGTCTGGCCAAAGAGCACGGGACCTACCTGGTAATGGACATCTACAACGACGAATATCTTCTCAAGGAAGCTTCGAAGTTCGGCCTGCCCGCCGAGAATCTGGAAAAAGAGAAAATGGTGGGGCAGCTTCAGCGCGAAAACTTTGCCAAAGCTGTGAAGGCCGGGGTAAAGATGGCTTTTGGGACCGATGCCGGAGTTTATCCCCATGGAGACAATGCGCGCCAGTTCCACTACATGGTGCAATTTGGAATGACGCCGGTCCAGGCCATCCATGCCGCCACGTCGAGTGCGGCCGACCTGATCGGGCGATCGAACGATGTGGGAACGATCGAACCAGGAAAGTATGCCGACATCATCGCAGTTGATACCGATCCAATGGCTGATGTGCGAGCGCTAGAACACGTGAGCTTCGTCATGAAGGGCGGAGTTGTTTACAAGGATACCCACACGAATCCCAGGCAAGCCTCCACAGAGTGACGGGCTTTTTGAATTAGGTGATTTGTTGCATACCTGAACACTGTAGCCTTACGTGTAGAATCTGCCCATCGATGCAGGATTCCCAAAAGTCCACTCCTGAAACTTCGGGCAGCGCCATTTCCAGGGCTGTGCGTCTGTTTCGCCCGTCCCACCAACACAGCGAATTCTCTGCGACCCTACTGTTGATGTCGGCTGTGATGCTTTCGCGGGTCATCGGCTATATTCGCGAGGCTTACATCGCTTATGCATTCGGTGCAGGGCCGCAGACGGATGCCTACGTAGCAGCCTTCACTCTTCCGGAGTGGTTGAATTACCTGGTCGCCGGTGGCACAGCATCGATCACATTCATCTCTATCTATACGCGTTTTCTTTCCGAAGAGCGTGAGCACGAGGCGAATCGGACTTTTTCAATCATCATCACAGTGATGGTTGCTGTGCTCGTGGTCGGAGTAGGCATCGCCGAAGTTTTCACAGTACCCCTGGAACGGTGGATGTTCCACGGCTTTGCCCCCGATCAACTGAGCCTCTGCGTTTTTCTTACGCGCATTCTTCTTCCGGCACAAATCTTCTTCTATGTAGGTGGGGTGGTTTCGGCAGTCTTGTTGTCGCGACGCCTCTTCCTTCTTCCCGCACTGGGGCCGCTCTTGTACAACCTTTTCATCATCGTAGGTGGAGTGCTACTGGGCAGGCGACTGGGGATCGCGTCCCTGGCGTACGGGGCCTTGGCTGGCAGCGTCATCGGCCCATTCCTCGTGAATGCCATTGGTGCCGCTCGTGTCGGCACCGGATTTCGACCGTCCTTCGACATAAGCAATCAGTCATTCCGCGAGTGGGTTCGGCTGTCTATACCCTTGATGCTCGGCGTATCGCTCGTCACCGCAGATGACTGGATCCTCCGTTACTTCGCCTCCGGGGGCGCGGGAGATATCGCTCGGTTGAACTATGCCAAGCGACTGTTTGCCGTACCGATTGCGGTTTTGGGCCAAGCGACTGGGCAAGCCTCGTTGCCATTCTTCGCGCGTCTTTTCGGCGAAAAGAAGATGAAAGAGTTCTCAAGCACGGTCAGCGGCTCTGTTTATCGTATTTCGGCGCTATCGTTTCTTGTGTCAGGTTTGATGATGGCGGCTGCGCTTCCAGTGATCGACCTGGTCTATCGCCGTGGCCGATTTGGTTTTCTGGATTCAAAGTCAACCGCAGTGTATTTTTTCTGGTTCTCGCTGTCGCTCGCCTTTTGGTCGGCACAGGGTCTGTACGCCCGAGCCTTCTATGCCGCGACCGACACACTGACACCCATGATCGCGGCGACCGCCTTAACGCTGGCGTCTTTACCCTTGTACTCGGTCATGTTCCACACCTTCTCCGTGATGGGCTTGGCAATCTCGTCGGATATAGGAATCATCGCCAACACGGTTATCCTCGCAGTCTTGCTTCACCGCAGGGGACTGGTTCCCTTTCCCGACTTGAAATGGGGTGAACTGGGCAAAGCCGCCATTACTGCCGTGGTGGCGGGATGGCTTGCCCATCGAGTGTCGCTGCTGATTTCTCTGAATGGAAGCCGCTGGGCTGATCTCAAAGCCCTGCTATTGGTCTCGATGACGTGGGCCGCGGGGGTTGCGGCAGGACTATGGTTATTGCAGTCCGACCTGCCCAGTCAATTAAGGCGTCGCAAAGCCACGTCTTATCCGCATGTTGCTGAACGGCAGGCAGCAGAAACCAGCGCCGGAATCGAGCCCTGAATATTCAACCTGAACCGTACCATGAAACTGGGCAGATCTACGTACGCACGGCGAACGGCTCTTTCTAGGAGCGCGTCCGCCATGATCTCGGAAATCGAATGCTTAGGCGCGTGCGGCAGAAACTACGGGCTCAGATGAAGAGTCTTTCGCCTTCATTTCCTCGCCGTTAGCCTTCTGACCGGCTTTCCGAATATCGATTCCTCCCTTAAAGAAGGCGCCGTCCTCGATTGAAATTCGCGCAGCGACTACATCGCCGGTCAATGAGCCGTCGCTACGGATATCAACGCGGTCGCTGGCGGTCAGATTTCCGCGAACCTTTCCCAGAACCACAATCTCACGAGCGTTAATGTTGGCGGAGACAATTCCGTTGCGACCCACAGTTACGCGATTTCCCGCCAAATTGATCGAACCTTCCACTCGGCCATCAATGTAAAGCGATTCCGAACCCGTGACCTCGCCCTTGATGACTAACGACTTTCCAATCGTCGCCTGGTCCGCTGTACTGGTTGATACCGGACGAGGTGTTGCCGGCGCCTCGGTGACGGCAGGCGTCGGGGTAGACATGGTCGTCGGACGTTCCGGTTCCGGAACTCCAGGCCTTGCCGGGGGCGTAGGCTGATTAGTGGGCTTCCACATGATTCACAAAATCCTTTCCTAGGGAATGGGAGTGATGGTTTGGCCCGCAGTTAAGTGACCAGCCAGCATTTTACTCCCGAGTTGCCTTGAAATGCTGTGGAAAATCATTGTTTCTGCTTCCATTTCAGGCAAGGTTCGGTGTCCCACGTTCGCCGACTTGGCCTCAACAGTGTAATAATTCTCGAAACCTTTGTAGTTCCTTGCGATCAAACGGATAGACATTCATTGAGTTTAGGAGATTTCTAGATGACCCTAAATGCCGCCAGCATTGCACCGGAGAGCACAGAATTCGCCGCCTACTATGGGAAGTACACCTCACGCGTTAAGAGTGATGACATCGTCGCGACTCTGGAAAGCGAAATCCGGAATACTCAGTCCTTTTTCGGATCTCTCACTGAGTCTGAATCCGAGTTTCGCTATGCTCCAGACAAATGGAGCATCCGGCAGATGCTCGGCCATGTAATCGATACGGAACGCATCTTCTCGTATCGTGCGCTGCGCATCAGCCGAGGTGATAAGACACCAATTGAGGGTTTTGAGCAGGATGACTATGTTCGTAATGCCTCTTTCGAGCGGCGCAGCATGGCCGACTTGCTCGCTGAGTTCGAAACAGTTCGCCGTGCAACCGTGTTCCTGTTCCGTAGCCTCGATGCCCAGGCTTGGAGTCGTCGTGGCATAGCAAGCCAGAACGAGGTAACCGTAAGAGCTTTGGCCTATATCATTGCAGGCCATGAGTTGCATCATATGGAGGTGCTGAGGCAGAAATATGTGCCTGCACTGAAAGCATCCAGGTAGCTGCTTGTCTCTACCCTCCGACTCCGCCATTCTTCGGCACGTTGAGCGCCAGGCGAAACACGCTGCCGGCTTTAAGCAACTGGTTCGTGAATTGGGCGTTCACGGTGAGCAACGCCGTGAGCTCTCGGACCGCTTGCAGCAATTGGTGATGAGTGGAAAGCTGGTGCGCCTTGACGCTGATCGTTTTGCAATCCCGCAAGCCGCCTCGGCAAAGAACACGCTGGCCGGCCGACTCACCATGCACCGCGATGGATACGGTTTCGTAATTCCCGAGACGAGTTCAATCCCGGAACATTTGAGATCGCAGTTGAGTGGAGACCTTTTCATTCCACCGCCCGCCGTCGGCTCTGCGATGCATGGGGATCGTGTGCTGGCCGAGGTCATCACAGTCCGTCCCGACGGCCGTGCAGAAGGCCGCCTAATTCGTGTCATTGGCCGGGCGCATGCGACCGTCGTTGGAACCTTTCACTATGGCAACCGCTACAACTATGTTCGACCGATGGACGAGAAGATCACCCAGGACATCGTGATTCCGACGGGCAGCGAGCTTCCGCAGGATCGGAAGCCGCGACCGGAAGGTGGTGAACAAACTGTCAAGAAGCGGGGTAGCGTTAACCGGGTTCTCGGAGCAGAAGCTCGCAGAGCGGAATGGGACGATCTTGAAAATGTAGTGGTCGATGTCGAGATCACCGACTGGCCAAGTGCAACGCAGAAGGCTCGGGGCAGAGTCACTGAGATTCTCGGGTATGAGGATGACTTCGGCGTCGATGTCGAAATAGTTATTCGAAAGTTCCACCTTCCGCACCGCTTTCCTCCTGAGGTGCTGGACGAAGCGCAATCCGCTGAACCTATAGTCTCCAGCCATCAGCTCAAGTTGCGGCGTGACTATCGCGACTTCGCGATAGTAACAATTGATGGCGAAACGGCTCGCGATTTTGACGATGCCGTCCTTGTGCGGCGGCTAGACAATGGCAGCTACGAGTTGCAGGTTCACATTTCTGATGTCGCTCACTACGTCACCGCAGAGTCTGCTCTCGACCAGGAAGCTCGCCTGCGGGGCACTTCGGTCTATTTCCCGGATCGTGCTGTCCCGATGTTACCTCTCGAACTTTCAACCGACATCTGCAGCTTGCTTCCTCACGTTGACCGGCTGGTTATGTCGTGCGTGATGGAGCTCGATCATCGAGGAGAGATTATCGGTTATGACATCCACGAGGGCGTGATTCGCTCCGCGGAGCGCATGACCTATACCGACGTGAACCTCTGCCTCGAAGGTGACGCCGCTGCTCGCAAGCGATATGCATCCCTGGTCGATCAGTTTGAGCTGATGGGCGAAGTGCAAGAGATCCTCAATCGCAAACGCGCGCGCCGAGGCTCCATAGACTTCGACTTGCCTGAACCGGTGATTGAATTCGATGAACACGGGCTAATGAAAAGCATCACTCGTTCTGAGCGCAACCTTGCGCACCGCATCATCGAAGAATTCATGCTCGCGGCTAACGAGTGCGTTGCTCATTACATGGAAGATAGGCACATTGCATCCCTTTATAGGATTCACGAGAAGCCGGATGCGAAACGGGTCTACGATTTTGAGACCATCGCCGCGACGTTCGGCTACTCTCTTGGGGTTGGCGCCCTCCCGATTGCCCGCGTGCAGTTGAAAGGGGATAGTCGAGCCAAGTATGGCAGCGGACGCAATGTGCGACAGATCGAAATCCCTAAGGAAGTGCATATTACGCCGCGCATGTATCAGAAACTTACGGAGAAGATCGCAGGGACGCCGGAAGAGCGGATCCTGAGTTTCTTAATGCTCCGCTCGTTGAAGCAGGCGCGGTATTCCGCGGAGAATTCCGGACACTTCGCACTCGCAGCTACTGCATACACCCACTTCACGTCTCCCATTCGCCGCTATCCGGACCTGATCGTGCACCGCATTCTTAAGCATGTACTGCACGAATCGAAGGAACAGTACGATGATGTTCGCAATGATAGACGACGTGGCGGAAACAAGCGAGCCAAGACTGCATCCGCGGAAAAGACGAATGCGCCGTCTCCCTGGTCTAAGCGGCGTGATCATGCTGCTCAACGGGAGCAACTCGGACCTATGGACGGGCCGCTTTCACCCGAAGAGTTACACGACATCGCCGAAGAGTCGAGTCAGTCCGAGCGTCGTGCCGATGAGGCCGAACGCGAACTCATGGAATGGAAGAAGGTCAAATTCATGGGAGATCGCGTAGGGGACGACTTTAATGCCTTGATCATCAGCGTGACCAAGTTCGGATTCTTTGTAGAATTAACTGACCTGTTCGTGGAAGGTCTCGTTCCTCTCTCAACTCTCACCGACGATTACTATACCTACCATGAGAACACCAAGCAGATCATAGGTCAGCGCAGTCGCAAGACGTACAGGTTGGGTGAGCGTGTTCGCGTCCTGGTGGATCGAATTGATCCGGTAGAGAAGAAGATTCAGTTCGCCGTCTTGGAGGAAGCGCCTGCGCGTAAGCAAAAGGGCATGAAGGGAAGATAGACAGCAGCGGAGGTGAACGGTCAAGGCCGGTGCTTACGGAGCAACTGTGGTGTAAAATTGAGTGATTAACCTCACCGGACGCTGGTCCGGTCTTTCCAGTCGGGACGTGGCTCAGCCTGGTAGAGCACTCGCTTGGGGTGCGAGGGGTCGGCAGTTCAAATCTGCCCGTCCCGACCAATACTCCTTAAGTCTCGCAAAGAAAACCCTCGACTTCGCTCAGGAGTTAGTCTGCGGGCTTTCGCGACGCGCACGCCCTCAAAACTGCTCAACTTGGGTGCGAGGGGCGGCAGGCTCGGCGAATGCTGCGCAGAGCACGACGACGACGGTTAATAGGTGCGAACAACCCACGCCAGGAAAAGTAACGCTGACATGGCGAGAGCGCCGATGCTGTGAATTTTGACCGTACGATAGGTGGGG
>Ga0136846_1224107_pt1 | contig 12498 bp, 15 predicted proteins | sample HopSoiMetagenom2_FD_96841 | JGI IMG/M metagenome (GOLD analysis project Ga0136846, IMG submission 96841) | Grasslands soil microbial communities from Hopland, California, USA - 2 Assembly 2016 (version 4) | ecosystem: Environmental > Terrestrial > Soil > Grasslands | place: USA: Hopland...
CGTCTTCCATCTACGCTGATCCTAGAGAGATGGACGCACTCGACGAATTGCTGATTCGCGTCGACGCGGGCGAGCTGGGCGACCCGCTGCCGGTCCTGGCCTACATCGCCGGCCAAGAGGTCGAGATCGCCGACGAGGATCTGAACGGCGCACGGCGTCGCGCGCTGCTCCTCGTCGCCTCCGGCGGCGACCCGCATCGCGAGCTCGATGTCGACGACCGGGCGGTGAAATCGATCGCCGCCGACCTCTACAGCGACGCGCGCCGCCAGCAGCTCGGCCGCAGCATCGACGCGCTCGTCCTTCGCGCGCGCGAACGCGACGCGGCGCGCGCGGCCGCCCTGTTCCTCGCCGCCGACGTCGACCTCGCCTGGCGGCTGTTCTCGCTCGGGCTCCTCGCCGAGGAGCTCGGCGGGTGACACCGGCGGTCGAGGCGGCGAGGCAGGCGGGCATCTCCTTCGAGCTGCACGAGTACGACGGCGTCGAGCTCGGGGAGGGCGACTACGCGACGGGTGTTGCGGCTGCGCTCGGCCGGCCGCCTTCCCAGCTGTTCAAGACGCTCGTCGCAAAGGTCGACGGCGACCTCGCGGTGTTCGTCGTCCCGGCCGACCGGCAGCTCGACCTCCGTGCGGCGGGAAAGCGCACCGAGCTCGCCGGGAAGGCGGAGGCGGAGCGCGCGACCGGCTACGTGGTCGGCGGCATCAGCCCGCTCGGCCAGCGCAAGCGGCTCCCCGCGACCATCGACTCCTCGATCTACGACTGGGAGACGGTCCTCGTCAGCGCCGGACGCCGCGGCCTGCAGATCGAGCTCGCCCCGCCCGACCTGATCGCCCTCACCGGGGCGCGCGTGGCCGAGATCGCCCGCTGAGAAAGCGTTCGCTGCTTTCACGCCTCGCCCGCGAACGCCACGAGCGCGTTCGGCTCGTACGGCGGGCCGGCGTCCTCGAGCCACGCGAGCGCGATCATCGCGGCGAATGCCGCGCACCGGTCGAAGAGGCGATCGGCGCCGGCGCCGACAGCCGGAGCGAGATGTCGTGCGCGTTCCGCGAGCGCGAGCGGGTCGCACGCCCGCCACAACGTGAGATCGATCAGGTCGTAGATCGGGCCGCCGATGCACGGCGCCGGGTCGATCGCGAGATCGGCTCGATTCGCCGACGACTCGCAAGCTCACCTGGATCCGGCGGCAGCGCGTAGAGCCACGCATCGATCCCGCTCCCGTACCTGCGGACGAGACGCTGTCGCAGCGCGCCGTCACAGGTGAGCGCCTCTAGGTCCCCCACCAGAAGCTGGCGGCGATCACGACGTAGAACCCCACGAGGACGACGCCCTCGTGCCATGTCGACTCGCCGTCGTTGACGATCAGCGCGCCGAGGATCGTCGAGATGACGAGCACGAGTGCGAGCAGCGTGGGGAAGACGAGCGTCATGTGCGCGGCGAAGAAGAGTGACGCGAAGACGATCACCGGCGTCAGCGCGAGCGCGACCTGCAGCGACGAGTTGAGGATGACCGAGATCGCGAAGTCCGGTCGATTGCGCATCGCGAGCTGAACACCCACGACGTTCTCCACCGCGTTGCCCGCGATTGCGACGATGACGAGACCCGCGAACTCCTGGCTCATGTGCAGCGTGTCGATCGCAGGCGTGAGGGCGGTCACGAACCAGTCCGAGGTGAGCGCGGCCAGGAGGCCCGCGCCGCCGAGCACGACAGCGGTGAGGGGGGTCGACCAACGCGCCGGGGCGTGCTCTTCGGTCTCGCCCCCCGAAGAGCCCAGGAAGAGCGGGAGGGTCGCGAGGAAGATGACGACCAGCACGCCGGCGCAGATCAGCGACAGCGCCTCCGAATGCGCTGCCGCGGGCGTGTGGAATGCGTTCGCGAGGGACGGCACTGCCATCGTCGCCGCGGCCAGGAGGAGCAACGTGGAGATCAGACGCGCACGCGTCGAGTCGAACCGCTGCAGGCCGTTGCGCAGCCCGCCGCAGAAGAACGCGATCCCGAGGACGAGGATGCTGTTCGCCAGGATCGAGCCGACGAGCGCGGACTGCACGACCGTCACAAGGCCGTCGCTGAGCGCGAAGAGGGCGATGAAGAGCTCCGGGAGGTTGCCCAGTGCGGACTGGACGACACCGGCTGCGGACGAGCCGAGCCGCGCGCCGAGCTGCTCTGTGGCGTGGCCGACGATCCGCGCGAGCGCGGCCAGGGCGACAGCCGTTGCGAAGAACGCGAGCACGTCGCCGAGCGCGAAATGGCAGACGGCGCCGAACGCGACGAGCGCGAGCGTCACTCCGATCTCGAGGAGCTCGCGGCGGGTCACAGCCGCGACGCTAACAAGGCCTAACCCGATCGGGGGAGGTGACTCGCGCGGATCGCGGCGACACTGCTCGCGTAGGAAATCGTCTCCGGAAGGGGTTCTGTTCGTGCGTCGTGTCACCTGTCTCGTCGTTCTACTCGCCGCCGCTGTCTTCGCTTCTGCGGCCTCGGCATCCGAGTTGATCGACCGCAATGCAGCGAGCGTCAAGCTCGCGGTCAACACCAAGGGCGAGGCCCTGCTGACCTATCACTCCCAGGGCAAGCTCAAGCACGTACTCGTGAGCGGCGCCGTGAACGCGATCGCGCCGACCACGGCGCGCAAGCAGCTCGAGTTCAAGCTGGACTACGCCGGCGGCTGGGGCAAGTACCACCGCGACTACTGGCGGACCTTCGGTGCGAAGTGCGGCCCGTATGGCGGGCCTGCGCTCCACTGGATGGTGACGGCGTGCGAGGCGCCGGACGGCTCCTACTGGGCGGTGCAGAAGTGGCAGCGCATGCTGCCGAACTACGGCCTCGCGCCGAACGCGACGTCGGGCGTCTGGGAGCTTCGCCTCTCGCACTGGACCGGCGCGATCGCGCGGCTGTCGGTGAGCACGGACTGGGCCTGGCACCAGTGGGACCACCTCTACGGGACGTTCACCTACGACGGCAATCCGGTCTTCGGGTTCAAGTCGAAGCCGAGCGGCGAGCCGCTCGACACCTTCGGCCGCAACCTCTACGTCGATACGTTCAACTCTGCTTACGGCGACGGCTGGAAGCGCGAGAACAGCTTCCTCGTGCACAACCCGACCGGCGTCTTCTGCTATTCGGTGAACCCGCACGGCAGCCGCCCGTCGGGCAAGGGCCAGCGCTACCGCGCGACGATCATCGGCCCCGGCGTCACACCGGACGTGTACTGGGAGGGCGCAGCGCCCGGTGCGTACGACCGTGACGCCGACCTGGCGGCGAACGACTCGATCGCGCAGCTCGGCGACAAGGTCTGTCGGGCGAACTAGTGTCGCCCCGCTAGGCTCGGCCCCGATGCAGGAACGCGGGGCCGAGCAGCGCGCACTCTTCCGGCGGTGGCCCGCGGGAGTCTCCGTCGTCGTCGCCGAGGTCGACGGGCGCCGCGCGGCGCTGACCGTCTCCTCGCTCGTCTCGTTGTCGCTCGAGCCGCCGCTCGTCGGTATCTCGATCTCGATGCAGGCCTCGTTGCACGAGCTCTTGCGCAACGCCGACGAATGGACAGCTTCGATGCTTGCGGGCGACCAGGAAGGGCTCGCGCAGCACTTCGCTCGGAGCGTGCCCCCGATCGCGCTGTGGAACGGCATCGCCGTTCGCGAGGACGACCCGCGGCTGCTGGAGGGTGCGGCGGGGTGGCTCGTCGCGCGCACCGTCGCCGAGCACCGGACCGGCGACCACACGTTCTTCATCGGGGAACTCGTCTCACTCGAGGAGGGACAGGCACCCGACTCGCTCACCTACGTGCACCGCACGTACAAGCCCGTGTGATCGAAGCCGTCGTCTTCGATCTCGACGGCGTGATCGTCGACTCCGAGCAGGTGTGGGACGAGGTGCGCGAGCGCTACACGAACGAGTCCGGCGGCACGTACACGACCACGGCAGCCCGGGACATGATGGGCATGAGCTCGCTCGAATGGTCGCGCTACATGGCGGAGCAGCTCGGCGTCCCCGGAACGCCCGAAGAGATCAACGCCGCGATCGTGGCAGCCATGTTGGAGCGCTACGGGGAAGCACCGCCGCTGATCCCCGGCGCGGTCGAGGCCGTCCGGCGCTGCGCGGAGCGCTGGCCGGTCGCCGTCGCGTCGTCCTCGAACCCCGAGTTGATCGACGTCGTCCTCCGCGCGGCGTCGCTGCGCGACCTGATCGCCGTCGTCGTCTCGTCCCAGGAAGTCGAGCGCGGCAAGCCCGCCCCGGACGTCTACCTCGAAGCCGCGCGCCGGCTCGGTGTCGCCCCCTCGTCCTGCGCCGCCGTCGAGGACTCCCACAACGGCATTCGCTCGGCCGAGGCGGCCGGCATGCGCGTGATCGCCCTGCCGAACCCGCACTTCCCGCCTGACGACGACGCGCTCGCGAGCGCCGCCGTCGTGCTGCGCTCGATCGCGGACCTCACGCCGGCGGTGGTCGACACGTGACGAGCCCGGAGCACGAGCTGGTCGTCGGCTTCTACGACGCCTTCGCTCCCGACTACGACCTCGCCTACGGAGGGAACTGGGAGAGCGCCGTCGAGCGACAGGGAAAGGCGCTCGATGCACTCATCCAGGACGAGCTCGCCGGTGCCAGATCGGTGCTCGATTGCTCGTGCGGGATCGGGACACAGGCAATCGGCCTCGCGCGGCGCGGCTACAGCGTCGTCGGCACCGACATCAGCGAGCGTGCGCTCGAGCGAGCGCGGAACGAGGCCGAGCGACTTGGCGTCGAAGCCTCGTTCGCGGTTGCGGACTTCAGAGACCTGACATGCGTCCCCGGTCGATTCGACGTCGTGATCTCCTGTGACAACGCCCTCCCTCACCTGCTCGAGCCCGCCGACGTACCCGTCGCCGTCACGCAGATGCGAAGCAAGCTCCGGCCGGGCGGCCTCCTCGTGATCACGATGCGCGACTTCGACGAGGCGCTGAGAGAAAAGGCGCCGTTGGCTCCTCCGGCCGTCGTCGCCGGCCCGCCGCGTCGCGTGCTCGTGCGATTGCACGACTGGGACGACGACCGACCCTGCTACACGGTGCGATACCTCGTCCTCGTGGAGAAGGACGGTGGCTGGGACATCACCGAGCACACGACGCGGTACCGGGCTGTCACGCGCGACGAATTGACCGGCGCCGCCGCGTTCGCCGGGTTCAGGGAGATCCGCTGGCCGATCAACCGCACCGTCGTCGGCGGACAGCGGGTGATGATCGCGATCAACGAGTAGCTGCCGGCGCCGGCTGCGTCCTCGGTCGCGTCCGCTAGCGCTGCGGATCGGCGCTCGCTGCGTCGGCCCGCGGCCTTCTCGGCGCGTGCGAGGACGAGTAGACGTCCTTGCGCGCGATCTTCCCGTCGACGATCGGGAAGACGTCGACACCGTCCCACTCGAGCGTCTCGCCGTCCTTCGTGGCACGAGCGGTCCACTCGCTGACGACGAAGTCGTCCGCGACACGGAGGCTGCGGCCGGCGAAGCGCAGGCTCGGCCAGCTCTCGAAGATGCGTCCGATGTGCTCCCGCACCTCGGCGGCGCCTTCGACGCGCTCGCCCGCAGTCCAGTTGTGGAAGACGATGTCGTCGTGGTGCATCGACGCGACCGCATCCAGGTCCTGCCGGTTCCACGCGTCGTTGTAGCCGTCGATCAGCGCACGCAGGTCCGTCACACGTCGAGTGTCTCACCGTCGTCGGGCACGTGCACGCCGTCGATCGCGCGGTAGGCGGAGCGCGGCTCGAGGCAGTGGTTGATCGCCTCCAGATGGACGACGACGACCTCGCCGGCGGTCGCGCGTCGCACCCGCCGCACGTCGTCCGCGTCCATCACGATCGGCCCGCCGGTGTGGAAGCGCGCGCCGCTCCCGTTCAGCACGGAGACGCGCGGCCGGTGCCGCTCGAGTGCGTCGCGCACGTCGTCGCACCAGATCGTGTCCCCCGCGATGTAGACGTCGTCCACGACCCAACCCGATACCGGCCCGAGCGCGGCGCCGAGCTCGCCCGTGCCGTGGCGCCCCCGGGTCATCGGGATCGCGTCGTGACTCGTGCTGACGTTGGTGAAGCCGCGCGCGGCGAGCGTCTCGGCGCTCTCCGGCTGCGTCAGGATCGGGAGGTCGCTCGGGAGGGTCTCTGCGGCGGTCCCGTCGAAGTGGTCCTGGTGCAGGTGCGTGACGATGCAGAGGTCGACGCCCGCGACCACGTCCGAGGCCGGAGACGCCAGCTCGACCAGCGGGTTCGGCCGCTGGTTCGGCGTGTCGTCGATCGCCGGGCGTCGCCCGGCCGGGTCGAGCATCGGATCGACCAGGACGCGGCCGAGGCTCGTCTCGAGCAGGAGCGTCGCATGCCGGACGAGCGTGAGCCTCACGCGGCGCGGCAGAGCAGGACGCAGCCGTTGTGCCCGCCGAGGCCCATCGCGTTCGAGAGCGCGACGTCGACCTGCGTCTCACGCGCCTCGTTCGGCACGTAGTCGAGATCGCAGTCGGGATCGGGCCGGCGGTAGTTGATCGTCGGCGGCAGCTTGCCCTCGTGCAGCGCGAGCACCGACATGATCGCCTCGATCGCGCCGGCCGCGCCGAACGTGTGCCCGGTCACGGACTTCGTCGACGAGACCGCGAGCCGATAGGCGTGATCCCCGAACACGTCCTTGATCGCCTTCGTCTCGGCGGCGTCGCCGAGCGGAGTGGAGGTCCCGTGCGCGTTGATGTAGCCGACGCGCTCGCGCTCGATGCCGGCGCGGTCGAGCGCGTTCGCCATCATCGTGGCCACCCCGGTCGCGTCGGGCTCCGGTTGCGCCATGTGGTGCGCGTCGTTCGACGCGCCGTACCCGAGCACTTCGCCGTAGATGTCCGCGCCTCGCCGCTCGGCGGCCTCCCAGTCCTCGAGCAGGAGCGCGCCCGCGCCCTCCGCCATGACGAAGCCCGCGCGCGTCGCGTCGAACGGGCGCGAGGCGAGCGCCGGATCCTCCTCCGCCGCCGCGAGGCCGCGCATCGCCGTGAAGCCGGCGAGGATCAGCGGCACGAGGCACGCTTCCGTGCCGCCCGCGAGCACCGCGTCGGCCGCGCCGCGCTTGATCATCTCGGCTGCCTCGCCCACGGCGTGCGAGCCCGTCGCGCAGGCGGAGACGACGGCGTAGTTCGGGCCCTTGATGCCGAGCGAGATCGCGAGCTGCCCGGAGACGGAGTCGACGAGCACGTTCGGCAGGAAGTTGGGCGAGACGCGCTCCGGGCCGCGCTCGCGCAGCGTGTCGGCCTGCTCGAGGATGCCGGAAACGCCGCCGATCGCCGACCCGAAGACGATCCCCACGCGCGTGGGATCGAACCCGTTCAGACCAGCGTCGTCGAGCGCCTCGCGACCGGCGGCGACGCCGAGCAGCACGTTCCGCTCGAGCTTTCGCGCCTCCTTCGCCGACACGACCTGCGTCGGGTCGAAGCCCTTGACCTCGCCGGCGATGCGGACCGGCAGGCCGTCGGTGTCGAAGGTGGAGATCCAGCCGATGCCGCTCTCGCCCGCGAGCGCGGCACGCCAGGTGCTCGGGACGTCCAACCCGAGTGGTGTGACTGCTCCGAGCCCGGTGACGGCGACGCGGCGCACGGAGCAACCCTACCGCCGCGTTTCGCCGTGAGAGGTCTGGGCACTAGTTGGACAAACCAGGGGAGGAGTGATCGGATGGACAAGCCGGGCCTCGTGTACTTCCATTCGAGCCGGTCGGGGAAGTGCAGACGCATCGAGGGCTACATCGCACAGGTGCTCCAGCACCGGCGCAACCACGACACGTTCAAGTACTACGCCGTCGCGCAGGAGGAACGTCCCGACCTGCTGGACAAGTTCGGGATCGACTTGACGCCCACGCTCGTGGTGCTCGAGCGCAAAGCGGTCGCCGCGCGGCTCGAGAGCCCGCGCGGCTCGAAAGACATCGAGCGCTTTCTCGCGCCCTGGCTGAAGTGAGCGCCTGATGACCGGCTAGGGGACGGGCACGCCGTTCTCGCGCAGCGAGAGCTCGACGAACGTGTCCCAGTTCGCTGCGATCGTCTCCGCCATCACCCGCTCCTGCGCCAGGATCTCGTCGCACGCCGCTGCCGTTTCGGTGTCACCCGCGCGCTGTGCGACGCGCCGCAGCAGCTCGTAGCTCGCGATCTCCATGTGCTCGGTCGCATAGGCGTCGCGGGCGTTGCGGCCGGCCCGTTCGCCGCGCACGATGTCGAGCGGAAGCTTCGCGAGCGCTCCGAGGATGCCGGCCGCCTGCTTGACCGTCGACGGACTCGCGCCGTGCGCTTCCAGCCGCTCGCGCATGCGCTGCGCGTGACCCTCCGTCTCGATCTTGTGGTGCTCGAGCTCCTGCAGGATCCCGGGGTCGTCGGTGCTGGAAATCATCCCGTCCAGCATGCGAAGGACGTTCTGCTCCATCGAGTGCGCCTCGTCGATGTGCTTGATCAGCTGTTCGTTGACGGTGCTCATCACCCCTCCTGCAATCGGTGTCAGCTCGAAACGCCCGTAGGCCCGGCGCATGAACGTCGCTCGGCCCGTGAAGCCGCGGCCCTCGTACGGCGTGAGGATGTCGACGAAGCCCGACAGGGGGCCGCGGTAGCGCAGCTCGAGCCCGACGACGTCGAACGGCACACCCACCATGCCCCTCGGCAACAGGGTCTCGCCGCGCGTCCCGTGGATCCTCTTGCGGACGCCGTAGAGCGGCGGCAGCAGGCCGCCGGTGCGGCGCACGTTCCAGAGTCCGTCGAGCTCGGGCACAAGCTCTAGGCTTCCGCGGGATGCCCGTCCCAAACATCCCGTTCCCCCCGATGGAGGCCGAGCTCGTGCGTGAGCTCCCGGATTCGGACGGCTGGCAGTACGAGCCGAAGTGGGACGGGTTCCGAGGGGTGCTCGAGAACGCGGGGGACGAGCTGGCGCTCTGGTCGCGCAACGAGCGGCCCCTCCTGCGCTACTTCCCCGAGCTGCGCCCGCTCGGCGACCTGCTCCCTCCGGCCTCCGCGCTCGACGGCGAGATCGTGATCGCGCGCGACGGCGTGCTCGACTTCGACTCGATGCAGATGCGGCTGCATCCCGCCGAGTCGCGGATCCGGCGTCTGTCGGCGGAGATCCCGGCCGAGTTCGTCGTCTTCGACATGCTGGTGTGGGACGGCGAGCCGGTCTGGAAGCTGCCGCTCGAGGAGCGGCGGGCGCGGGTCGAGGCGCTCGAGGGCTTCCGCCTGTCGCCCGCGACGCGCGACGTGGGGGAGGCGCGGGCGTGGCTGGAGCGGTTCGAGTCGCTCGGGCTCGACGGCGTGGTCGCGAAGAAGCTCGGCGTCCCGTACCTGCCGGGATCGCGCGACGGCGTCGTAAAGGTGAAGGAGCACAAGGCCGCGGACTGCGTCGTCGTCGGCGTGCGCTGGAAAGCCGATCGGAGCGCCGTCGCCACGCTGCTCGTCGGTCTGTACCGCGCCGACGGCGGCCTCGACTACGTCGGCTCGTGCGCGGTCGGCGCGAAGATGCGCGCCGACGTGGAGGCCCAGGTGCTGCCGCTGCTCGACGAGACCAACGAGCGCCGGTTCTCGGAGCCGAACCGGTGGGGGACGGGCGACCTGGAGGAGACGGCGGTGCGGCCCGAGGTGGTGGTGGAGGTCCGCTACGACAAGGTGCAGGGCAACCGCTTCCGCCACGGGACGAAGTTCATCCGCTGGCGCGACGACAAGCGCCCCGAGGACTGCACGTGGCGCGAGCTGCGCCCCCCGCGCGACCCGAACGCCGCGGGGATCGCCGAGCTCCTCGGCTGACGCGGCGGTTCAGCGCCGGAGGCGGAGCACGACGATCGCGATCAGGTACGTGACGCCGCCGATCGCGCCGAGCGCCGCATACGGATTGCCGTCGTGGCCGCGCGCGAGCTCGACGAGGAACGCGCCGATGATCACCGCGATCACCGCCATGCCGGCCATCGCTGTGGCGACCAGGTCCATCTGCCAGAAGCGCTCGTCACGCCCGTCGCCGCGCAGGCCGCGGACAGTCTCGCTGCGCCCGCCGAACAGGATGAACGTTCCGAACGCGGCCATGATCCCGAGCGAGACCAGGCCCGACCGCGGGTTGCCGCCGATCCACTGCGCGGCGAACATCACCGCGCCGAGCAGGTAGGCCACCAGCGGCGTGAACCATCTCGTTCTAGTGATCTGCATCGAACATCTCCTCCACCGTCGTGTCGAAGAACCGCGCGAGGGCGATCGCGAGCGGGAGAGACGGCACGTACTTGCCGGTCTCGATCGAGTTGATCGTCTGCCGCGACACCCCGAGCTCCCTCGCAAGCTCTCCCTGCGACAGCCCGTAGATGTCGCGGCGGGAGCGCACGTCGTTCTTCATCAGCTGTCAAGCTAGCTTGACAGCAGCAGCCTGTCAAGTCAACTTGACAGGCGGATTGCTCGACAGCTTAGGTGACGGTGACGATCGGGCTGTAGCCGTGCGCGGCCGACGCGTACACGCGGAAGCGTGCGCCTGCGCCCGCGCGCACGGTGCGCGTGAAGAAGCCGCGGTGGGTCGTCGCGAAGACGCCCACCGTCCGCCACCTGCCGGAGCGGAACTGCTGGAGCCGGAACGTCGAGCGGCCGCCGGGGCGTACCTGGCCCCAGAGCGTCGTCCGCAGCCCGTGCCGCGATCGCTGCGCCAGCGGGACCCGGAACGCCGCGGCCGCAGGCTTGGCCGCTCCGCGCACCGTGTACAGCCCGCTCTGCCAGCGCGCGGGATCGGGCTCGTCTCGCACGAGATAGTGGACGAGGATGTCGACACGCGGCGCCTCGTACGCGCGCAGGGCGCCGGTGGCCGTGTACCGCGCCGCCGTCGCCGGCGAGACCCCGAGCAGCCGGTCGGGCGGATTCGTCTGGTAGCCGTACTCGGTCAGCCAGATTCGCGTCCGCGTCCCGAACGCGCGCTGCACCGTCGCGAGCAGCCGCGGCAGCGTCGCCATCGTGATGGTCGTGCAGTGGCCACAGCCGCCGGCGGTCGGCGTCTCGCCGCGCCGCAGCGGGTACGGATTGTGCGCGTACGCGTCGAGGCGGGCGTGCGCCCCCTTCATGCCGGCGATCCACGCGACGGGCGAGACGCCGCCGCTCGACGCACGCGGCGCAGTCACGCCGCCCGCGACGAGCGAGTGCGGAGACGCGGCATGAATCGCCGCATAGGCCGCGTTGAGCAGCCGCTGCGTGTAGACGGCCGCGGACGTGGGCCGCAGCCAGCGCCGCTGGTTCGGCTCGTTCCAGATCGTCCAGAGACGGACGTACGGGTAGCGCGTCGCCGCACGGCGGGCGAAGCCGGCGAAGGTCCACTTGCTCGTCGGCGCCCAGCTCTGCGAACGTCCGCCGTTCGCCCAGCCAGGCGTGCCGTAGAGCGTGACGAGCGGCGCGATCCCCGCCTTGTGCAGCGCGGAGAGCAGCTCGTCCGCGCGCGCCCACGACGCGACGCCCTTGCGCGGCTCGATCCGCCGCCAGTTCAGCGTCACGCGCACGACGTCGACCCCCAGCGAATCGAGCTCGGCGACGCGCGACTGGAGCCTCCCGGGACCGTACTGCAGCCACGCGTCGTCCTGGATCCCGTAGCGGACGGACGGCGAGGCGAGAGCCGAGCCCGCGGCGGCGAGCGCCGCGAGCGCGAGCACGAGCAAGAGCAAGAGCAAGCGGCGCACGAGGCCACCGTAGGCGGCCGAGATGAGAGCAGTGTTAGCGCTGTTTACGAATCCGATTCGAGCCCGAGGCGCTCGAAGCGCTCGACGAGCGACGGCGGGCTCTCCCACATCGCGGCCATCGGGTCCCCGACCGCGGCGATCCGCGCCGGCATCGTCTGCACCGTGAACGTGCCCGGCTCGACCGTCGCGACCTCCTCCCAGAGAAGCGGCGCAGACACGCGCGCGTCCGGCGTCGGGCGCACGGAGTACGCCGACGCGATCGTGCGGTCGCGCGCGTTCTGGCCGAAGTCGACGAACACGCCCACGCGCTCCGCGACGCGCCAGGTCGTCGTCGCGATCGCCTGGTCGTCGACCCGCCGTTCCACCGCGACCGCGAGCTCCTTCGCGAACCGGCGCACGTCCGGGAACGGCACCTCCGGCTGGATCGGCGCGAGGATGTGGAGCCCGGTCGCGCCGGACGTCTTCGGATACGACGGCAGGCCGAGCTCGTCCATGACCTCGCGCACGACGAGCGCGATCTCGCGCACGAACGGCCACTGCCCGTCGCTCGTCGGGTCGAGGTCGATCAGGAGGTAGTCGGGCTTCTCGATCTCCGGCACGCGCGACGACCAGGTGTGCAGCTCGATGCATCCGAGGTTCGCCACCCAGGCGAGCGCGGCCGGGTTGTCGACGATCGCGAACACCGTCGAATGGCCGCTCGGGAACTGCACGAAGACCTCGTCGACGTAGTCGGGGTGGTTCGCCGGAACGCGCTTCTGGTGGAAGAAGTCGCCGTCGACGCCGTTCCGGTAGCGCACCATGTGGAACGGCCGGCGGCGCAGGTGCGGCAGCGCGTGCTGGGCCACGTCCACGTAGTACGAGATGAGGTCGCC
>Ga0136846_1235294_pt1 | contig 12498 bp, 12 predicted proteins | sample HopSoiMetagenom2_FD_96841 | JGI IMG/M metagenome (GOLD analysis project Ga0136846, IMG submission 96841) | Grasslands soil microbial communities from Hopland, California, USA - 2 Assembly 2016 (version 4) | ecosystem: Environmental > Terrestrial > Soil > Grasslands | place: USA: Hopland...
AGCCCAAGTACGTCCAGTACGAGGACTTCCGGCCGGCACGCCGAGAGCACGCACCGGACGCCGCTCCTTGACGGGCAAACGCTGCCTGCCGCGGCACTAGGCGACCGGCACGACCAGCGCCGGGTTGGTCCGCTGCATCCGGAGCGCGTCCACGGATTCGGCGAGCAGTTCGTACTCGGTGGTCTCGTCGTACGTGGCGATCCGGACGAGTCTGCCCGCCGCCAACTCATCGGCGACCAGCTCCTGTTGGTGCGGGTCCATGGACCAGCGGCGCAGCAGGCCGGGCACGTCGGGCGCGGTGGCGGCCACCGGGACGAGCGAGTTCGGGGGGAAGTACGGTTCGTCGGGCTGCGGATCGAGCCGTTCGGCGATCCAGTTCGCCCGGTCCCGTAACCACCACAGGGCCAGCGCCAGGGTGGGTGCGCGGTACGTACCCAGCGGCACTCCTATGCGCCTGCCCGCGCAGACGCCGTACGCGGTGACATGGCAAAGAAACTCGTCGTGCACGATCTTTCCCCCGATCGCCTGCCGGCCTTGCCTCGCTTTCCGTGCGGCTCACTCGTCGTGCGCGTTGTTGCTGGTCACTCCCTGGTCACCCAGTGGTGCAGTGTTCTACCAATTGAGTATCTTCACTATTGACACTCTGTCACCACGCCTTTCCAGCCAGTTTCCAGGCATTCTCCTGGCATATTCCTGGAAGGTATGGACCGGAATCCGACGGGAGAGTCTGTTTTCCCGCGGACAGATCTCCGGAGATTCTCGAAGATCACGGGATTCGTGATGAGTTCGCCACTTCCCAGTGATCTCCACAGCGAAGACCACCGAAAAGGGAGGGCCCCCGGGCCACCAGCGAAAAAGTCGACAACATCGTCGAGTAATTCACAGCCGTACGGCGCAAAAGCCCGACACCAGGGGTGGACCCACCTGGTCTGGCCGGAATCTGTCAGATTCTTCGGCACGACGGCACCCAAAGCCCTCGGAAAGGAAGAGGGTGCCCCCGTGACAGTACGGCCGGCCGAACGGTTCCGTTCAGAGCGGAGCGAGGAACGGCGCGAAGAAAGACTTGGCGGCCGTCAGGCCTTGACGACCGCCTCGATCCGGGCCAGCTCCTCGTCGGAGAACTCCAGGTTTCCGATGGCCGCGACGCTGTCCTCCAACTGCTTCGGGCTGCTCGCGCCGACCAGGGCGGAAGTGACCCGGCCGCCGCGCAGGACCCAGGCCAGGGCCAGCTGGGCCAGGCTCTGGCCGCGGGACCCGGCGATGTCGTCGAGGGCGCGCAACTGCCGCACGAGGTCCTCGGTGATCCGGTCGGAGTTCAGGAACGGGCTGTCGCTCGCCGCCCGCGAGTCCGCCGGGATGCCGTCGAGGTAGCGGCTGGTGAGCAGGCCCTGCTCCAGCGGGGAGAAGACGATGGAGCCGACCTGGAGCTCGTCCAGCGTGTCCAGCAGGCCCGTCTCCTCCGGACGCCGGTCGAGCATCGAGTAGCGGGGCTGATGAATGAGGAGCGGAGTGCCCAGGTCGGCCAGGATGCGGGCGGCCTCACGGGTCTGCTCCGGCGAGTAGTTGGAGACGCCGACGTAGAGCGCCTTGCCCTGCTGGACCGCCGCGTGCAGGGCCCCCATCGTCTCCTCGAGCGGAGTGTCGGGGTCGGGGCGGTGCGAGTAGAAGATGTCGACGTGGTCCAGGCCCATGCGGGTCAGGCTCTGGTCGAGGGAGGACAACAGGTACTTGCGCGAGCCCCACTCGCCGTACGGGCCGGGCCACATGAGGTAGCCCGCCTTGGTGGAGATCACCAGTTCGTCGCGGTACGGGGCGAAGTCGGCCTTGAGGGCCTCACCGAGGGCGGACTCGGCGGCACCGGGCGGCGGGCCGTAGTTGTTGGCCAGGTCGAAGTGGGTCACGCCGAGGTCGAACGCGCGGCGCAGGATGGCGCGCTGGGTGTCGACCGGACGGTCCGGGCCGAAGTTGTGCCACAGACCGAGCGACAGCGCGGGAAGCTTCAGACCGCTGCGTCCGGTGCGCCGGTAGGGCATGTCCGCGTAACGGTCGGTGTGTGCGGTGTACAACGCGACTCCAGAGGGGTTGGCACAGCGGATGTGATCATTGCTGGTCCCACTCTTCCCCGGGGACGGGCAGTGGTCCAACAGGAGAATCCGATGGTATTCAGCGGATAGGCTTCTCAATCATGGAACTACGCCATCTCCAGCACTTCGTCGCGGTCGCGGAGGACCAGCACTTCACCCGGGCCGCCGAACGGCTGATGGTGTCCCAGTCGGGCCTGTCGGCCTCGATCCGCGCGCTGGAACGGGAGTTGCAGACCCCGCTGTTCGTGCGCACCACGCGCCGCGTGGCGCTCACCGAGGCGGGGCGGGCGCTGCTGGGTGAGGCGGAACGCATCCTGACACAGGTGCGGGCGGCGCACGACGCCGTGGCCGCCGTACAGGGCGTCCTGCGCGGGACGCTGTCGCTGGGCGCGGAGCAGTGCATCGGAGGAGTGGACGTCGCCGGGCTGCTCGCCGCGTTCCGGCGGCGTCATCCGGACGTGGAGATCCGGCTGCGGCAGGCGGGTTCCGAGGCGATCGCGGACGAGGTGGCGGCCGGTCGGCTCGACCTCGCCTTCGCCATTCGGACCCGTGCGGACTCCGACCAGTTGCGGTCCGTACCCCTGAGCAGCGAGCCGATGACCGCCCTGTGTCATCCGAGCCATCCGTTCGCCCTCGCGGACGCGGTGACACCGGAGGAACTGGGCGGGGAGGCGTTCGTCGACTTCCATCCGGACTGGGGGCCGCGCCGCGTCACGGACGAGGTGTTCGCCGCCGCGTGCGTACGCCGGACGGTGACGCTGGAGGTCAACGACGTGCACAGCCTCCTGGACCTGGTCGGGGAGGGGCTCGGCGTGGCGGTGGTGCCCCGGCACTTCGCGCACAAGCGCGCCGCGCTGACCGCGCTGCCCGTGAAGGGCACCGGCGAGACGGTGTACGAAACCGTCGCGATGCTGCCGCCGTCGCAGGCCACGAGTCCGGCGGCGCGGGCGCTGATGAACCTGCTGGAACGGCCCGACCGGCAGCCCTGACACGGGCGTCCTGTTCCTGATGCGGTGGGCTTCGTGATGCCTATGGTGGGGGGCATGGATGCGAAGGACGTTCTCATCGACGCGTACGGCCGGATCCAGGAAGAGGTCCACGCCGCCGTGGACGGCCTGTCACCGGACACCCTCAACGCCCGGCCCGCCCCCGACGCCAACTCGGTGGCCTGGCTGGTCTGGCATCTCACCCGGGTCCAGGACGACCATGTCGCCGGGGCGGCCGGGTTCGACCAGGTCTGGCACAGCGAGGGCTGGGAGAAACGGTTCGGGCTGGGACTGGAGTCCGGGGACATCGGTTACGGCCACAGCGCGCGACAGGTCGCCCGGGTCCGGGTGGAGTCGGGCGACCTGCTGCTCGGCTACTACGACGCGACGCACGCGCAGAGCCTCACGTTCCTCCGGAGCCTGACGGCGAGCGACTTCGAGCGCGTCGTCGACGAGCGCTGGGATCCGCCGGTCACGCTCGGCGTGCGGCTGGTCAGTGTCCTGGCCGACGATCTTCAGCACGTCGGCCAGGCCGCCTATCTGCGGGGACTGCTTCAGAGCACCGAGGCGTAGCCCGGCAGGACGATGTCCTCGATGAGGGCGTTGCGCTCGTCGAACGGGATGAACGCGCTCTTGACCGCGTTCACCGTCACCGTGCGCAGGTCCTCGACCGTCCACCCGGCCTCCTCGACCAGGAGGGACATCTCGCGGGTCATCGTCGTGCCGGAGACCAGACGGTTGTCGGTGTTGAGGGTGACGCGGAAACCCAGGTCGCGCAGGGCGGTGATGGGGTGCTCGGCGATCGACGTGGCCGCGCCCGTCTGGAGGTTGGAGGTCGGGCACATCTCCAGGGCGATCCGGCGGTCGCGCACCCAGCCCGCGAGACGGCCGCATTTGCCGTCCACGATGTCGTCGGTGATGCGGACGCCGTGGCCGATGCGCTGGGCGCCGCAGACCTGGAGGGCCTGGTGGATGCTGGGCAGGCCGTGGGCCTCACCGGCGTGGATGGTGAACGGCACGCTCTCGCCGCGCAGGTGTTCGAAGGCGGCGAGGTGGTCGGCGGGCGGGAAGCCGTCCTCGGCGCCGGCGATGTCGAAGCCGACGACCCCGGCGTCCCGGAACGCGACGGCCAGGTCGGCGGCCTCCCGGACCCGGTCGAACATGCGCATCCCGCACAGCAGCGTCCCGACCCGCACCGGGGTGCCCGCGGCGGCGGCCTTCGCCATACCCGCCGCCAGGCCCTCCTGGACGGCCTCGACGACCTCGGGGAGGGTCAGACCGCCGTTCACGTTCAGCTCGGGGGCGTACCGCACCTCGCCGTAGACGACACCGTCCTCCGCGAGGTCGAGAACGTACTCCTCGGCGGCGCGCAGCAGGCCCTCGCGGCTCTGCAGCACGGCGAGGGTGTGCTCGAAGGTGGCTATGTAGCGCACCAGGTCACCGGAGTTGGCGGCCTCGTAGTACCAGGCGGCCAGTTCGTCCGGATCGGTGGTGGGCAGGGTGTGGCCGACCTCGGCGGCGAGCTCGACCAGGGTGGCGGGGCGCAGGCCTCCGTCGAGGTGGTCGTGCAGCACGGCCTTGGGGAGGCGGCGGATGGCGGCGGTGTCGACGGGGGACGCGGTCATGTGCGGTGTTTCCTCGGCAGGTGGTGGTGCGGTGGAGTGGTGGAGTGCGGTTCGGTGCTGAGCTGCGCTGCGCTGCGCTGCGGGTCAGTCGGTGGCGGGCTGGAGGAGGTCCCAGCGGTTGCCGTACAGGTCCTGGAAGACGGCGACCGAGCCGTACGGCTCATGGCGCGGCTCCTCCAGGAAGGTCACGCCGGCGGCGCTCATCCGTGCGTGGTCGCGGGCGAAGTCGTCGGTGTGCAGGAAGAAGCCGACCCGTCCGCCGGTCTGGTCGCCGATCCGGGCCCGCTGGTCCTCGTCCTTGGCCCAGGCGAGCAGCAGGCCGGTGCCCGCTCCTTCGCAACCCGGCTCGACGACGACCCAGCGGGAACCGTCGGGGCGCGGGGTGTCCTCGGCGAGCCGGAAGCCGAGCGCGTCGGTGTAGAAGCGGATCGCCTCGTCGTAGTCGTCGACGACGAGGGTGACCAGGGCGACGCGTCTCGTGAGCTTCATGGACCTTCCTCGGCCGGCGGGGGTGGGGCAGGGCGGTGGGCGGTTCGGCCGACGTACGGATCACGTGCGGTTGACGGGTGAGGTTATACGTAACACCCCTGGTGTGTCACCTTTGTCGCTTCAGTTGTGACGTTCTCCATGTTCTCCGCGTCCGGGGGTCGCGGGAACGATCGCCGGAGCGTGATCGTCAAGCAGGTGTGAACCGTGACCATGCTGTCGCCGCCAGGGCCGGTTCCCCCGCTTTGGGGAGCCTGGTCGCCTTCGTGCTGCTGGCGCTGCTCGCCGGCACGGTCGTGGCGCAGGACGGCGGCACCCTCTTCGGCGACCGGGAGCTGCTGGAGTGGTCGCTCGCCCACCGCCCCGACTTCGTCGTCACCCTCGCCCGCGCGGTGACCCACACCGGCACGGGTTTCGTCCCGTACGCCCTGCTCGCCCTCGCCGGTCACCTCCTCGGCCGGACCGCGCGGCAGCGGATCCAGGCGGCCGCCGCCGGTCTGGTCTGTCTGGTCGCCGCCCAGGCCGTGCGGTTCTCGGTGATGACGCTGCTCTCCCGGCCCCGGCCCGACGCCGCGCACTGGGCGACGGACGCCGGCCACTGGTCGTTCCCGTCGGGCCACACCACCACATCGGCCGTCACCGCCGGACTGCTCGTCCTGGCCGTCTGGATACGGGCCCCGCGCGGCCGGCTTCCGATCGCCGCCGCGGTCGGCTGCTGGGGTGTGCTGGTCGGGCTGACCCGGGTCTATCTGGGCGTCCACTGGTTCTCGGACGTCGTCGGTGGCTGGCTGTTCGCCCTGTGGTGGCTGGGCCTGACGGCGTACGGGGTGGCGCGCTTCGCGCCGGACCCGTGGGCGGACCTGTTGCGCGGCGACGGGAAAGTGGCGCAAGGGATGCTGTCGCCCCGTATACGGGGGCCGGGATCGGTGGCCGAATTCGCACGTGGCAGGGTGGGAATCACGCCGGAGTCCCACTACGGCGCACCCCCATCGAGCGCTGCCCTTCCTGGAGTTGACTGCCATGCCCGAGCTGCCGAAGCCGACCGGTTCGCCCTCCCACCAGAACGTGACGTTTCCCAGCGCTGACAGCACCGCGCACGGATATCTGGCACTGCCGCCGTCCGGCAGCGGACCCGGCGTCATCGTCATCCAGGAGTGGTGGGGCCTGACCGACCACATAGCGGACGTCACCGCCCGGCTCGCTCAGGAGGGCTTCGTCGCTCTGGCCCCCGACCTCTACGGCGGAAACGTGGCGCACGAGAGCGAGGAGGCGATGCGCATGATGCAGGCGCTGCCGGTGCCGAAGGGCGTCGAGCTCCTTTCCGGCGCGGTCGACTACCTGCTGGCGCGGCCGGAGGTCACCTCGGAAACGGTGGGCTCGGTCGGTTTCTGCATGGGCGGCGGCTTCGTGCTCTACCAGGCCGCGGCCGATCCGCGCGTCAGCGCCGCCGTTCCCTTCTACGGCGTGATCATGGGCGAGCTGCCCGACTTCTCGGGCCTCAAGGCCGAGGTGCTGGGCCACTACGGCGAACTCGACGCGAGTATCCCGGTGGAGAGTCTGGACCCGCTGCGCGAGGCCATCAAGGGGCAGTCCGGTATCACCCCGGACCTGCGCGTCTACCCGGCCAACCACGCCTTTTTCAACGACTCCCGCGGGATGTACGACGCCGAGTCGGCGGCCCAGGCGTGGGAGAGCACGGTGCCGTTCCTGAAGGAGCGGGTGCGCTGAACGCCGGCGCGATGAACACGGGGGGCTGAAGCGGTGGGCGGGTCCGGGGTGTTTCCCCGGGCCCGCCCGGACGTTCACGGTCCCGTACGTCAGTATCTTCCGGTCCCGTAGGAGGGGCGCGTGGGTGGCGCCGGTGCCCGCGAAATGCGGGCGCTCACCGGCCGACTACGGTCGATGCGACGCGTCGAGGCGCGTCAACTCCTCGTCGGTCAGCCGCAGTCCGCCCGCCGCCACGTTGTCCACGACGTGCTGTGGGTTGCCCGTGCCCGGGATGGCGAGGACATGCGCCCCCTGATGCAGACTCCAGGCGAGCCGCACCTGGGCGGGGCTCGCGCCGTGCGCGCGGGCGACGGCGAGTACCGCGTCGCCGTGGGCGTCGGCGGCGCCCCGGGCTCCCCCACCGCCCGCGACGGCGAAGAAGGGCACGAAGGCGATGCCCGACTCCCCGCACAGCCGCAGGAGTTCGTCGCCCTCGGGGTCGGGGCGGTCCAGCGCGTACCGGTTCTGCACGCACACCACAGGGGCGATCGCCTGCGCCTCGGCAAGGTGTTTCGGCTCGACGCCGGAGATGCCGAGGTGGCGGATCAGCCCGGCCGCTCGCAGGTCGGCGAGCGCGCCGAAGTGCTCGGCTATGGAGTCCTGTTCCATGCGGCGCAGATTGACCACGTCGAGGTGGTCGCGGCCGAGCTGGCGCAGGTTCTCCTCGACGTGCCCGCGCAGTTGGTCGGGGCGGGCCGGGGTGCCCCACTCCCCCGAGTACTCGCGGTACGGGCCGACCTTGGTGACGATGACCAGGTCGTCCGCGTACGGCGCGAGCGCGCTGTTGATCAGTTCGTTGGCGGAGCGCAGCGCGGAGAAGTAGAAGGCGGCGGTGTCGATGTGGTTGACGCCCAGTTCGACGGCCTTCCGCAGTACGCCCAACGACCGTTCGCGGTCGCTCGGCGTACCGAGGTGGAAGGCGGCGCTGCCGGTGAGCCGCATGGCTCCGAATCCGAGCCGGTTGACGGTGAGATCGCCGAGTTTCCAGGTACCCGCGGCGTCCGCGGTGATCATCTCCGAGGTCATCGAGGGAGTCTCGCACGCGCCCCGCGCACCGGACCGGAGCCGGCGGCCTCCTTGTACCGGCCTTGTGGCGTCCTTGTGGCGTCCTTGTGGCGTCCTTTACGGATACACGTAGGTGTTGAGGGTGGTCACCGCCAAGGCCGGGTTGCCGAGGTCGTAGCGGTCCACGGCAAGGAAGTTGGGCTTCTTCCGGGCGGCCGGCCGGCAGAACCGCTGGGCCCGGTCGGCGAGTTTGGTGTTGTCGGTCGTCGCCGTGCCGGCGATGGCCACGTCCCGGAAGTGGTTCATGACGAAGAGGGGCTTGAAGGCACCCTCGGTCCGGGTGAGCGGGGTGTTGGAGTCGGCGCCGTACCAGCGGCTGTAGCAGGACCAGTCGGAGGTGCCGAGGCCGCCGCCCATGGACCAGTAGTTCTCCACGGTCCATTCGCGCTGGTACATCACCCCGAAGGTGTCCCGGGTGAGCCCTGCGCTCTGGTCGGCGGAGCGGCTGTGGTCGGTGAAGATCAGCAGCCGGTCGTTGGCGGCGACCAGATCGGCGATCTTCGGCCAGCCGTTCTGTCGTACGCCGGTCTGGTCGGGCCGGTAGAGGACGTCCGACAGGCCGTTGACGCGGGCGAGTTCGCCGCGCAGGACGGCCGGGTCGACGTAGTCCTCCAGGAAGACGGTGACGACCTGCGTGGGGTTCTGCTTGAGGAAGTCGACCATCCGCTGGAGGTCGACCCAGAGGGCGACCGGGCTGCCGACGAGGGTGCAGCTGTTGTGGCAGAGGATCGCGCCGTCGGGGGTCTGGTGGATGTCCAGCATGAACCCGCGTACGCCGTCAGCGAGTTGCTGGTTGATGCCGCGCGACTGGTTGGGGACGAGGTTGACGAAGGGCGGGGCGAAGCCGCCGTCGACACCGTTGGCGTAGGCGTTGTGGGCGGTGAGGAACGTGACCTGGTCCAGGGTGCGTTGGTCGGCGGGCGGCATCGGGGCGACGGTGGGGGCGACCGGTGTGAGGTACCAGGCGGCCAGGCCGCCCGAGCCGCCGATGGCCAGCTGGTCGGGGTAGTTGGCGCCGGACGGCTTGGCCGCGACCGTCAGGTAGCGGCTGGTTCCCGGGGCCTTGAGGGTGTACTGGTCGGTGCCGGAGGGGGTGATCTCCCAGGCCGCGTCGGCGCTCGTACAGGCGACGGTCCTGGCCTGGTCGCCGGAGCGGCCGAGACAGGAGCCCGCGGTGTCGGTGCTCTCCAGGAGGTACGAGGTGCCGCTCGCGCGCAGCGTCCACTGCTGGTGGTCCTCGTTGCCCTTGGGCCTGTGCTGTTCGACGGCTCCGGCGTCGTCGGCGGCGTTGAGTCCGGTGGTGGCGCTCTGGACGTAGTAGGCGCCGGCGGCCGGTACGGGGGCGGCCAGGGCGGGCGGTGCTGGGGCGGCAACTGCCGCTGCCAGTGCGGCTGTTGCGGTGAGCAGTGCGGTGCGGGGGGTCGGCATCTACGGAGGCCCTTCATCAGCTCGGCGGCTCGACGAAATAATTCGGCAGGGGCATGACATCACGAAGGGCACACGCGGTGATGCACCGGCTGGGCCACGACTCGGTGACGAACACCGTACGGCTGGTCGTCCGGGGGCAGCAGATCCGCCTGCGATGCCGCGCGAGACGCGTGAGGCGCGCGAGGCGATCGAGACGCCGTGCGCCGTACCGGCCGCGAAGCGCCGAACGACGCCCGTCCTCACCGAACTCGGCACGGCGCACGCCGAGTTGGTCGCAGCCGACGATGAGGTTCCGCTGCCTTCCGCGGGCCGGCGTCAGCCGGTTCCCTGCCCGGCCACTCCGGTGACGGACGCGTCCTCCGTCTTCGCGGACCGCTCGGGGCGCTCGGGGCGCTCGGGGCGCCAGAACGTCGCCAGGAGCCCCGCCGTGGCCACCACGGCCACCCCTAGGGCGACGCCGCCCCCGGCCCAGCCGGTGACCTCGATGTCCGCCGCGTGGTCCACCGAGATTTCGCCGGGCCCCAGTACCCCGAGCGCCAGCGAGACGGCGGCCAGCATCAGGACGTACTCGTAGCCGTCCTTGAACACGAAGAACCCGTTGGGCCGGTGAGCGAGGAGCCCCGCGACCAGCATCACCGAGACGACCGCCGCGCAGGCCAGCGGGGTGAACAGGCCGAGAACCAGCAGCGCGCCCGCGCCGACCTCGGTGACCACGCTCATCCACGCCTGCAGCGTCCCGTGCCGCAGCCCGAGCCCGCCGAACCAACGTGCCGTGCCCTCGATCCTTCCGCCGCCCCGCCAGTGGTTGAGCCCGTGCGCGATCATGATGACGCCCAGGACCACTCTGACGGCAAGTACCGCGACCGCTTCCGCGTTCGTCAACTCGCACTCCCCTGCTGCCGTTCGGCGGATTGCGCCGCCGCTGCCGCTTCTGCCTCCGCGCGCGCGAGCACGCGCTGCGCAACGAACGACAGCACCTTGAGGGGACAGGCCAAAGACGTCAACAACCATGCTCAATTCAGCGGCTCAACGCCGCACGGGCGCTGCCGACGTCCGCGTGTTCTCCAGGTGACCGCCATCCCCGAAGGACAATCTTGTTCATGACCGCCATCCCCCCGCATCCGCTCGTCACCGTCGCCCGTCGGCTCGCCGCCGATGTCCTTGCCCCGCAGGCCGGCCGGGTCGACCAGGAGGGCGTGCCCGCGACCAGCGTCGAGGCCGTCAAGCGGTCGGGGCTGCTCGGAGTGAGCGCGCCGAGGGAGTACGGGGGTGCGGGCGCGCCCGCGTCCGTGGCCCGGGAGGTCGCCGAGATCCTCGCCGGGGCCTGCTGCTCGACCTGGTTCGTCCAGACCCAGCACCACACGCCGGTGAAACTGCTGGCGGAGTCCCACTTCCCGGTACGGGAACGCCTGTTGGGCCCGCTGTCGACGGGCGCGCTGCTGTCCGGGATCGCCTACGCGCACCTGCGTGCCTTTCCTCGCGTCCCGGTGCGGGCCACGTACGAGCGCGGCGGCTGGCGCTTCGACGGGAAGGTGCCCTGGTACACGGGCTGGGGGCTGAACGACGTCATGCTGCTCGCGGGGCTGTCCGACACGGACGAGGTGGTGTTCGCCTTCGCCGACGCCCGCGAGCAGCCGGGGCTGCGGGCCTCGCCGCCCATGCGGCTGGCGGCGCTGACGGCCGCCCGTACGGTGTCCCTGGAGCTGAAGGGCCTGCGGCTGCCGGAGAAGTCGGTCGTGCTGCGTACCCCGCGGGAGAAGTTCGCCGTGGCCGACCTGGAGCGGGCCGCCAACACGAACCCGGCCGTGTTCGGGGTGGCGTACGCGGCCCTCGACCTCCTCGCCGCCCACCCGGACGCCACGCCGACCGCCCGCTCACTGCGCACCCGCCTCGACGCCGTGCGCCGCAACGCGTACGCCCTCACGGACCACCGCCATCCCCAGGAGCACATGGCGGAGCGGCTGGCGCTGAAGACCCGGGCGTACGACCTGATGCGTACGGCGACGACCGCGGCGATCGTCGCCGGGGGCGGCCGGTCGCTGGACCTGAACAGCCCGGCCCAACGGCTGGCGCGCGAGGGCCTGTTCCTGCTGGTGCAGGGCCAGACGACCGACGTACGCGAGGCACACCTCAGCTCACTGACCGACTAGCCACCGCGCCCCTGGAAGGGCGCGGCAGCGCACCTTCCAGGGGCGCGGGGAACTGCGCGGCAAGCCCCCACCGGGCCGCGGACAAGAGCCGCCTACCCGCCAGAAGGCACCTGCGCGGCCCGCGCCGCACCCGCCTCGGCGAACGGATGCCGCCACAGCCCCCGCGCCGCCAGCCGAGGCAACACCCCCTCGCCGAACCAGTACGCCTCCTCCAGGTGCGGATAGCCGGAGAGGACGAACTCGTCGATGCCCAGGGCGTGGTACTCGGCGATACGGTCGGCGACCTGGTCGTGGCTGCCCACGAACGCGGTGCCCGCACCGCCGCGCACCAGACCGATGCCGGCCCACAGGTTGGGGTGGATCTCCAGCCCGTCCCGGTTGCCGCCGCCGTGCAGGGCGAGCATCCGCCGCTGCCCCTCCGACTCACTGCGGGCGAGCCCCGCCTGGATGTCCCGTACGGTCCCGGGGTCGAAGCCGGCGAGGATCCGGTCCGCCTCCGCCCAGGCCGCCTCGGCGGTGTCGCGCGTGATGACGTGCAGCCGGATGCCGAACCGCAGGGTGCGCCCCTGCTGGGCGGCCAGCCCCCTGACCCAGGCGATCTTCTCGGCGACCTGGGCCGGCGGTTCGCCCCACGTGAGGTAGACGTCGGCGTGCCGGGCGGCGACCTCACCGGCGATGGGCGAGGAGCCCCCGAAGTACACCTCGGGCACCGGATCGGGCACGCGGGCCAACTGGGCGCCTTCGACCCGGAGATGCTCGCCGGTCAGGTCGACCGTCTTGCCCTCCCACAACTCCCTTACGATTTCGAGGAATTCGCCCGTACGACGGTACCGGGCGTCCTTGTCGAGGAAGTCGCCGTAGGCCTTCTGTTCGTGGCTCTCGCCGCCCGTGACGACATTGAGGAGGA
>Ga0136846_1236739_pt1 | contig 12498 bp, 5 predicted proteins | sample HopSoiMetagenom2_FD_96841 | JGI IMG/M metagenome (GOLD analysis project Ga0136846, IMG submission 96841) | Grasslands soil microbial communities from Hopland, California, USA - 2 Assembly 2016 (version 4) | ecosystem: Environmental > Terrestrial > Soil > Grasslands | place: USA: Hopland...
CGAGCTGGCGATAGGTCGTGAAGGTATAATTGGCATAGTTCGGATCGTTGGCGAGTTGGGCCAGCGCGGCATTGCCGTAAGCCGCGGCTTCGTTGGCGTCGAGATCGACCTTGTCCTGAAGGCCGTCGATCCGGTTGTAATAGAAGCCGACGTTGAACAGGCCCACCGACTTGAAATAGCGCGACAGGCGCACCGAGACGTTGTCCGAAACCGCCGGCTGCAACCCGGGATTGGGGACGCTGATCGTTTTGTCGCCGTCGTCGATCGTCGCGTTGCCGGCCAGGGAATCGACGCTGGGGCGCAGGACGGTGCGGCTATAGCCGATCTGCAGGTCGGTGCTGCGGCCGAACGTGTATTTCAGCGATGCGCTGGGGAACAGCTTGAAGTAATTTCCCTTGTTCGCTTGCAGGCCGTTGGTCAGGAACTGATAGTCCACGCCCTCGATCGTGGTCGCGATACCGGTCGATGCGGTGACGGCATATCCCGCGGCCTTCATCTGGCTGGCCGACAGCGGCGCGTAGCCAAAGGTCGTGTTGTTGGTCCACTCCGCGCGCAGGCCGACGCGAACCTTCAGCTTCCCGGTCAGGTCCGCCGTGCCCATCGCGTAGAGGGACTTGATGTTCTCATTGTACTTGAAGGTGTTCTGATACTCGCCGGCGGCATAATTGGCCGCCGTCATCGTATGCGTCCAGTCGCCGGGATTCTGGTTGAACATCTGGTAGATCAGAGAAAGATCCGGCTCATACATCATCGACGAGCCCGAGATCGTGGTGGTGCTGAAGCCGATATTGGGCCAGACCGTGTTGAGATGCTTGTTTTGCACCGACGTCAGGAACTCGGTATTGGTCATCGGACCGGTATAAGTATAGTTATTCTCCAGCCCGCGATCGCTGAATTCGAACGTGGTGTCGGCGATCTTGAATCCGGCCTGGATACTCAACGGCACCTTGCCGAAATGACCGTCCCAAGTCGCGTTCAGGCCGCCGGATTTTTCGAAGATGAACGCGTTCCGACCATAATTGGTCTCGATTGTCGGCCTCCCCGCAACGCTGTAGGCGCCCGGCGTGCTCCAATCGGGGCCGCTGACCTGGGTGATATTCCAGTTCGCGGTCATCAGATCACCGCCGTCCTTGACCGCATTGAAATTTCCGGTCGAGGTCGGCGAATTCGCGGCAAGCATCTTGTAGACTTGGCCAACGTGACCGGAATCGTAATAGGAGCGACCATCCGAATAGGCGAAATAGCCATCCACTTTGAAGTTGCCGCCATTCCACTGAAAGCTGGGGGCGATGATGTTGCCGTTGTTGACCTTATATTGAGCCGTGGGGCTCATGCTGACCGTTTTGGTGGTGGCCGATTCCCGGGTCTGGAACGCGCCATAGGGATCCACCGGCTGACCATCGATCCCGTTCAGGCCATTGGCGCCCTTGCTCGTATCGGCCGTGAAGGCCACGTCCGTATCGTACTGATAGACGTTGCCGCGAAAGATCAGCCCCAGCACCGAAAAGCTGAGGTGCCGGTTGGCCTTGAAATCCACGGTCAATGAGCCGGTGCGGCGCTGCGTCTCGCGGCCCTGGTTTTCCCCTTCCAGAGCATAGAATTCCATCGGATAGGGCGCTTTGGCGGATACGACCGTGCTGGTGCCCGTGCCGTAAGCACGGCTCAGCGTGGCGATCTCACGCTGCATGTAGGTGTCGTTATAGCCGAACGACGCCATCACCCCCAGGCGATGGTTGAAAAAGCTGCGCGCATAGAACAGCGTCGCGTTCGGCAGGATTCGCCGATTGCTCCTGCCGGCGGTTTCAGGGCCGGAACCCCCCAACAGATTCTCGTGCGAAAAGCCGTAGAACGATGCGACGAACGTCTGCTTTTTCGTGTCGTAGGCGTGTTTGGTGCGCAGATCGATGATGCCGGCCGGCGCATCGGCATTCTGGTTGGCGCTGGAGGTCTTGTAGATCTGCACGGAATCGATGGCCGACATCGAGATCGATTCGAAGCTGAAGATGCGGGCCGCGTTGGCCGCGCTGCTGGCACCGCCGGAATAATAAGAGTTCGCCGAAACCAGATCCATGCCGTTGAGCGAGACCCGCGTATATTGGGCGGGCAGGCCCCGCAGCGACGCGACCGTCGCGGTGCCGAACGTGGCATCGACATCGACGCCGGGCATATATTTCAGGAACTCGGCCGGATTGCCGTCGGCGATATCGCCATACGCCTCGGTCGAGAGCACGTCGGTGATCTCCATCGCCTTGCGCTGGGTCATGATCGAGGAAGCCTCGCCCTCCCGCGTACCCCGGACGATGACGTCACCGGGTTGCGCCGCCTGGCCGCCGTGGCCGGATTGCAGAAGACTGAAGTCGAGCCGCGCGGTGCCGTCGGCCTCGATCGCTACGGTCAGCGTCTGACTGACATAACCGATGAAATTGACCGTGACCTTGGCGGGCCCCGCCGGCAAGTCGCGCAGTTCGTACGCGCCGGCCTCGCCCGACGTCGTGGTCGACACATGGCCGTCGGCGGTTTCCACCGACACGGCGGCGTTGCGCAGATAGTCGCCGCCGGCCTGGTTGATGATCTTTCCAGACAGCGCGCCTTTGCCAGCGCGGCGCTCGTTCGTCGCGGTCGAAACGGTTCCGGCATCGCTCCGCGTCGCCAACGTGCCGGGTTCGGGATTCGACGTCGTCTGCGCCTCGACAGGCGCAGCCAGCAAAGCCGAGCCAAGCGCCGACGACAGCAACAAATACCCTTGGACGCGATTCGTCATCCCCATTCCCCCCTCTTTCTCCGCCACCAACGGGGCGGCGTTGCGACTTACGTCGTCAATTTGACGTTTCTATTACAGCAACGAAAGAAAGCTCGCAACACCCACGCTATGGGGCCGCTATGTTACTTTTAATCAGGGCAGAAAACCCAGCATTTTAGTGGGCTGTCCAAGGCTGTTTGGACATCGGGGGACAAGTATAACTTACAAATATAGCAACATCACAGATCGCCATAGCTTTTTACGGACGCCAGCAAGTTGCCGGCGGTCGATGACGACCGTTCTGGATCACGGATCAACTGAGACATAGCGCCGGGGTCAGGCCGCCCGGCGCTCCCTCGCGACATAGGCGCGTTCGCGCTCCACCAGATTGCTTCTCCGGCTTCCATCGGTAGGTGATGAAGCGCGCGATCGACCCGCTTTCATGGCCGTATTGACCATCTCGCCATGCCCGCGCGTGAGGCGATAATATGATCGCGGCAATGCGCGGCCCCGGCCTCCGCCGATCACCTTTGCGCGGCGCGACATGATCCCACCAACCGCCGTTCTCGGCGACGGTGACGTCTCACACCATCGCGTCGACGGCTATCGGTCCAAGGCGATCTAGCGTCGCTCGGCGGCAACCGCGCTCGCCGCTCTGGCGGCGAGAATATAGGCTGTCGTGGTGCTCACCGTATATTCGTTCTCGAACCACAGAAACGGCCAGTCGGTCTTCAGTTCGGGAAAATCCGGCTTGATGACCAGCACGCCGGGCACCATCCCGCCGGGAATGAAGCTGTAATCGGCGCGATTATGGCCATAGCCGATCAATTTCGAGCGCGTTCCCACGGTCGAGACCAGCGACAGATTGTTCGCCGGATGACGACCGAGCATGTAATCGAGTGCATGCAGCGTATATTCCGGTCCGATCAGGTCCGGAAACGCCCGGTGCAGCAGGTACATGTCGGTACCGAAGCCGGCGACTTCACCCGAACCCGCCCAGGAGCCCATGGCTACGGGCACGCCGAACGGATTACCGGTCAGTTGCGCATCGAGCCGCGGCTTGGCCGCGCGCGCCAGCGCCTCGATCCGGCTCCGATAGGCCGCGTCCATGAACGGAAGCGCCCGCACCGCCGACCCGCTCACGCGATCGAAATTCGCTTCGATGGCCGGCATCAGTGCATTTAGCCGCGCCGTGTAGACGGGATCGCCCTTGCTGGTGATCAGCAATTCCACGGTCGCGGCCACCTTCGCGAGATCGAGGAAGCGCGACATCTTGCCACCGTCATCGCGCCCGTCGCTGGCATTGGCGGCCTTGTCCTGCCATTTCGCCCACAAGGCCTTCGCGGCAGCCAGCGCCTCGGCCGACATCGCGGGATCGAAATCCTTGAGCGCCCGGCTGGCCGCAGCCAGGCCCCCCGCCACCATCAGATCGTTCGCCGGATAATCGGTCGTGAACGCCCAGCGGTCATCGGGCGCGCCCGAGCGGTCCCCTTTGGTGTCGTTCGGACCCAGCGCGGGATCGTAGAGCCTGCCGTCGGTCTGCGATCCGGCATCGCCGAGATGCGCGTACTGCCGCAATTGGGGGTCGATAATACCGACGATCGAATGGCCGAACACCTTGTATTGCGCCAGCAATTGCAGCGTGCCGTGGCGGATTTGCTGAAGCGCGTCGGGTGCCCCGTCCGGCTTGCGGATCTCCACCTGGCGCGCGCCTTCGTCCACGCTGGTTTCGTCCCAATCGAGCCCGAACAGTTCGCGCGCCCAGACCAGATCGCGCACTACCTGCGCATTCTGTGGCGTCTGGATGTCATAGTCGCCCGCGTCCTGGAAACCGCCGACCGCCAGGCCCGGGATATGGTCGCCCGGCTTGAAGGGCGAATCGAGGTTCGCCCCCATGCGATAGCCGTCGAAATGGACATGATTGGGCGGAGCCTGACGCGCATCGTCGAGGTGCGAGGCGCGCTGCCACACGCGATACTGCTCGCGCACCGTCATGTGATCCATCTGCACGGCGAGATAGGTGTCGAGCGACGGTTGCCAGATCCGCGAATAGGCATCGGCGGCAATCGGGAACGGATTGGTCGTCTGCCCCGCATAGGAGATCGCGTAAATGCCGGGCTCGCGCACGCCGGAGAAGTCGAACGCGGCGTATTTGTAGCGCAGCCATTTCCCGCGCGGCTCGACCGCGGCGCGAAGCACCGGCTTTTCGCCCTCGGCAGTGAGTTTCACCAGCGTGGCTTCGCGCGGGGCATTGAATGCGGGATCGAGCTCGATCAACGCGACCTTGCTGCGTTCGGGCGTGTAGCCCGCCTGGTTGAACGAGACGACCGGCGGACGCGTCCAGCCGGCGATGACGTTCGGCCGCACATGCCAGACGACGGCATCGTCCTTCGCGCCCGGGGCGATCAGCGAGCGTACGACGAACCATCCATTTTGCGCCCGATTGCGCGCATCATACAGAGCGAGCGGGGCGTTGGCGGTGATGGTGACGCGCGTGTTGGGATCTTCCGGCGACAAAGTGACGGTCTGGGCCCCGGAGGCCATCGGCTGGGGATCCCCCGAACCGTCGGTCGCCATCGGTCCGCTCGGATTGCGCGGGAACAGGCCGGGCCGGTCGCCCATCAGATAAGTCTTGCCGAAATAGGCAGTGGGCAGAAAATCCAGATTGAATCCCGCCTTGCCGACAAGCGTCTGTGGGAGCGGTTCATCGAGATCGACCGCGATGCGAAAGCCGCCCTCCTCGGCGGTGACTTTCACGTGGTATTTCAGATTTGCCTGGGGATAGCTCGATCGCACGACGATCTGGCCCGGTACGTCGCCCAGGGTGCGCCCGTCGAAGGTCGGCACCGGATCCCATTGCTCGGGCGTCGGATTGAGCCGGACCTCTCCGTCGGTGGCGATCCGCTCGCCATGCAGGACGATCTGGATGCCCGCATTCTTTTCGTCGAAGAAGATCGGGCTGAACTGATTCTGCTCGACGATCACGCTCAGCCCCTGGGTCTCGAGCGTCTGGTCGGGACTGACCTGTAAGCTCTGGGCGTGGGCAGTGGCGATCGCCAATGGGGAACAGGCGACCGCGAACAGCCGGAGGACAATGGTCCTTCGCATCTGGCTTGCCCAATGCACCGTCGGCCCACGTCTCCCAAGGTGCGTCATGCCAAATCATCTCCTGATCGGTGGGAAGGTGCGCGCTGCTGGAGGCGCTCGGCCGGCGATGAAGTGTGGCGAAGGAAGCGCGGCCGCCGTGCAACGCCCAATCCGGCGTCGCTAACGATTGTGCGGCCATATGCGGCTGCCCGATCGCCCCCTCGCATCCTCGCCCTCCGAATTGATTTCCCGCAGAATAGTCCGAGTAATAAACTCGTCAAGCCTCCCATAATTTATTATATTTGCATGACGATAAGCGGCAGCAACCATTATCTGCCTAGCTAAAATGTCTGATTAATGGTATCGCTACCACCTTGACGCGGATAGGGTCGCCGACGAAATCCTCCATCAGCGGATCAATCGCGACCGAGGGCAAGCAGCGGCTATCCGATCAAGCGAAACCGCACCGCTGCACCACCGCCGGGCGCCAGGTCGAGCGACAGGACGTCCGTCGCCGTCACGATCTTTTTCTCGATCGTGATCGGCAGCGGATTGACGCGATAGTCGGCGTTGGGGCCGTCGCGATAGATCTGGGCTTCGTACTTCCTGCCCGGCTCGAGAAACGAGAGCGGCTGCGACAACGACCGGGCATTCTCGTCGGTGATCGCCCCCAGGAACCAGTCCGGTCTGCCGCGCTGCCGGCGCGCGACGACGACGTAGTCGCCGATCTCCGACTGCAAGGTTTTTGACGTCTCCCAATCGGTCGGCACGTCGCGAATGAACTGGAACGCGGCCAGGTTCTTCTCGTAATTTTCGGGCAAATCGGCCGCCATCTGGATCGGGCTGTAGAGCACGACATATTCGGCCAATTGCGTCGCCAGGGTCGATTGCACGCGCCGCGTCACATCGTCCTTGCCGTGCACGACATCGAAGATGCCGGGAGTGAAGTCCATCGGCCCACCAAGCATCCGGGTGAATGGAATGATCGTCAGATGCTCGGGCGGGTTGGTCGGCACGCCCCAGGCATTGTATTCCTGACCGCGCGCGCCTTCGCGGGCGACCATGTTGGGCCAAGTGCGGCGGAGACCCGTATCCTTGACCGGCTCGTGCGCGTCGATAGCGACGCGGTATTTGGCGGCGGTCTCGGCAACCAGCAAATTGTGGCGCACCATGAACTGCCCCGCGAACCACTCCCCCTTGCCGTCGCGGTCGAGGATGTCGCCGGCATGGCGGACATAGCCGGTCTTCACCGCATGCACGCCATGGCTGCTGTAGAACTTCATCGCGTCGTCGAGCTGGTTCTCGTAATTGATCACCGCGCCGCCGGTCTCGTTATGCCCGATCAGCTGAACGCCCTTGGCCTTTGCGTAGGCGGTGATCACGGCGATATCGAAATCGGGATAGGGTCTGGTGAAGCTGAACTTGTCGCCATTGGCGATCCAGTCGCCGTCCCATCCCTCGTTCCACCCCTCGACCAGCACGCCGCTGAAACCGTATTTGGCGGTGAAGTCGATATAGCGCTTCACATTGGCGGTGGTCGCGCCGTGGCGCATCCCGCTGCCCCAGGTCGTCTTGTCGAGGTGCATTTCCCACCACACGCCGACATATTTGCCGGGGGTGAACCACTTTTGGATGTCGGGGATCTTGCTCGGTTCGTTGAGGTTGAGCTCGATCCGGCTGTCGGCCAGCGCGCCCGGCGTCTCGCCGATCAGCACAGTCCGCCACGGCGTGGTGAAGGCGCCGGTCTTCTTGGCAAGCGTCCCGTCCGGCCACGGCATCAGCCAGGCAGTCAGCGTGCCTTCGCCATTGCCCTGGAGCAGCATCGACGGGAAATCGACCATCGCCGCTTCGTGGAAGGACAAATAGAGCCCGTTGGCGCCTTTCAGCGTCAGCGGCGTCTCCGCCAGCGTGATGCGGCGCGCATCGGTCTGGGTGTAGAGATACTCGTCGCGTTCCTGGCCGAGGCCCTGATACCACCAGGCCTGATAGGCGCCGAGCGTGTGGAACTGGGTGCGCTCGGCGGTGACGGCCACCTCCTGCCCCGCCGGGATCCCGGCATAATCGTAGCGGAATCCGAAGCCGTCATCGAACAGGCGGAACGTGACGTCGACCGCCTTGTTGAGCGCCGTGTCGCCGCTCAACGTCACGGTCAGCTGGGTATGATCGTCACGGATCATCCGCTGCTCGCCCCATGGCTGTTCCCAGCTGGTGTCGGACGCGGTGCGGCGCGGGTTGGCGACCGCGATGTAGCGCGCGGCGGACTCGCCCCTGAACGTCAACCCGAGTTCGGACGGCGCCAGCACAGCCACGCCTTTGCGCGTAACCTCGTACAGCGCCTGGCCGTTATCGACCCACACGCAGACCTCGATCACCTTGCCCGGCGATTGCGCGCATTCGCGCGTGGCGGCCGCGGCGGAGGCGGTCCAGCCAAGCGTGGCGATCAGGGCAAGCGAACGAAGGATCATCGGGTCTTTCCTTGGGGAGAGTCAGGAGGATTTGAGGAGGGCGGCGCGAAGCTGCTGGCGCAACGCGGCACGGGCGGACGAAGAGAGCGGGCCGAGCGGCCCCCGGATCGGCGCAGGGATATGCGAGAGGACGTCGCCCCGCTCGCCGAATACGTATGCCGCAACCATCTCGCGCCAGTAATCGCGCTCGCCGGGCGGCAAGTCGCGAAACGCGAGCAAGGCCGTCAGGAACGCGTCATTGGGCTCGTCGCTGCCGCCCCACCAATAATTGACCATCGCATTATAGGGATCGAGCGACGTGACGTGGTGCCACCAATAACGCGGCATGAAGAGTGCGTCGCCGGGCTCGAGGAATGCGACGCGCGCGGCCGCGACGGCATCGGCGTAACGCGGGAAACGCGCGAGGTCGGGCGCCTCCGGATCGACCAGTGACAAAGGCGGCGGATTGTCCGGCGGGCCGACATACAGGTTGCTGACCTGATCGGGCGGGAACAGCACGAACCGCCGTCGCCCGGCAATGACGCAAGCGAGATTGTGGTCGCGGTCGTTATGCGTCCGCGTCTGTACCGCGCCGCCCAGCCACAGCCGCGGGCCGATGTCGGGCAGGTGCGGCATCGGATTGTGCTCGACGAAATCGGGCACCGCCCGATCGAGCCGCAGCATCTGGATCGCGAGCGTCGGGGCGTCGGGCTGGCCGATCAGGCGCTCGATCCGATCAAGCGTGTTGCCGAGCGCGGCCTGGTGCTTGGTGAAGGTGAATTCGCGCAGATCGGGGCCATAGGCGAACTGGCCCTTGTGACGCGCCGGTGCCTCCATGACCGGCACAGGGGCGCCGCGATCGAGGCGGCGGAAATAGGCATTGAGCGTCGCCGCCCCCTGCATTCCCGCGGCAAGCGCGGGCCAGGTATCGAACAGCCCCTGGATGATGACGGGTTGGCCTGCCGCGACGATCGCGGCGAAATCGCCCGCACCGGTCACGCCGCGCTTGGCGACGCGCGGCAGGCTGTCGATGGCGGCGGCGTCGCGCGCCAGGCGGACGGGCTCAACCATTGGCCACGCCCAACACCTGGGCATGCGTCGGCTGACGCTGCACCGTGTCCTTGACGAAGCCCAGCATGGCGCGGAACTGCGCCTTGACCGTGTCGGAGGCGGTTGTGTCGACTCGCGGCGGATAACTTTCCGGCGCAACGCCCAACCCGACCAGCAATGCGCGCCAATTGTCGGTCGGAATGCTGTCGTCCTCCATCGGCGACACCTCGCCGCGCGCGCGGAAGGTCGCGATGATATGGGCGAGTTCGGGCGTCGCCGGAGACGCGCGGCCGGCGTCCCACAATGCCCCCGGATACGGCGCCAGCGCGTAGAACGCTGCTTGGTAATCGCGCAGGCGCTCGAACGACGAGTGCATCAGGCGGTTATATTCGTCCCGGTTCGGCGCGACGTCCCGCCCGGCTGGAAAATGGGCCAGCAGCGTGACGAGGCCGAGCTGGACTGCGTGGAGATCGAGATTGTGGATCGGGTCGAGCGCGCAGGCCGCGGCGCCAATCGCGACGCAATTCCGCGCCCAGGCTTGCACGCGCCGCCCAGGGTCGGACGGACGTAGCACGGCGTCGCCGAGCGCCAGCCCGGTCGCCGCGCCGAGCCGGCCAAGCGCTTCCTCCGGCTCGGTCAGCGCGCCTGAAAAGGCGTGGATCACATGGGTCGCGGCCTGGCTGGGATAGAGCGCCGCCCATCCCGGCTGCCAGGCACGCAGCTCGGCATAAGTCGGGATCGTCGCGAACGGTTGCGCGCGCGCCGCGAACACGCGGTCGGCGGGGAAATGCACGCGCCAGCTGTCCTGCGCGACGCCGAGCGTCTTGCCGATCAGGGCGGCGTCGCTACCGGTCGCGTCGACGAACATCTCGCCCGGGACGCGCTCGCCATCGGCGATCAGAGCGGTGATGTCGCCATCATCGCCACGCTCGATCGCGATATGATTGGCGGTGCGCATCGCCACGCCGGTTCGCGCCGCGACGCTCTTCAGCCCCACGGCATAAGCGGTAGCCGGCAGATGATAGCCGTAATCCGCGCGACCATAGGCTCCGCTCGCTTCGTCGGGGATCATCACCCTACCCTGACGCGCGGCGACGCCGGTCAGCGAAAAATCCTCCAGCGCGACCTCGAGCCCGAGCCCGCGTGCCTTCAGCCAATATGGGAAGAAATCGTTGCCTTCGATCGGCGTGCCGTAAGCGCCATAAGCGCTGAGGAACGGCGGGCTTCCGCCGAACAGGTCGACGAAATTCTGCCCGAGCGAGAACGCTCCGCCGGTTGCGCGAAGCAACCCGGCTTCGTCGAGCCCCAGACGCGCGTGGAGCGCCTCGATCCCCGGCAGCGTCGCATAGACGTCGCTGACATGGAGCAGGCTGGGCAGCTCGATTGCGGTGACCGCGACGCCGGCGGGCTTGAGCGCGGCTTGCAGCACGCTCGCCGCCAGCCATAGCGGCGCATCGCGGCCGAGCAGGACGAGGTGTTGAACGCCCACGCTCATGCCGCTGGCTCCAGCGCGGGGGCGGGACAATAGGATCGGATGAAGTCGCCATGCGCGGTCATGTCGGCGGCGTTGACCTCGACGCGATATCTGAGGTCCGCCAGCTTGGCCTCGAGATCGTCGAGCGGGACCGCCTCGGCCAGTGGATTCCAGCCGGCGGGGAGGACGCCCTGACCGACCAGTACCGCGAGCCAGCTGTCGCGCGAGAACAGGCCATAAAGGTAATCGGGGGCGGCGGCGGACGCACGGAACAAGGCGATCTTGTGCGCCAGGCTCTCGGGCAGCTCCATGTCGCGGACATGATCCCATAGCGGCTGCCCATGCCGCCGGTTGGCCGTGTAATGGAGCACCAGGAAATCGCGGGTGCGGTCGTAATGCACCTCGAACAGCCGGTTGTATTCGGCCGCCAGCCGTGGATCGATCCCGCTGCGCCGCGTCGGCATCAGGCCGATCAAATCCATCACCGCGGCCTGGATCAGAAAGATCGAGGTGGATTCTAGCGGTTCCAGAAAACCACTGGCGAGCCCGACCGCGATGCAATTGCCCACCCAGGCCGCCGCGCGGCGCCCGGCCTGGAAGCGCAGCAGCCGGGGCTCGGCGAGTGGCGGCGCGTCGAGCGCGGCCAACAGCACGTCTCGCGCGCGCTCCTCATCGGTGAAGTGGCTCGAAAAGACATAGCCGTTGCCGGTGCGATGCTGGAGCCCGATCCGCCACGTCCATCCGGCTTCCTGCGCGGTCAGCCGGGTGAAAGGCAGCAGCGGCTCGGTACGCATGTTGGGTACGGCCAGCGCTCGGTCGCATGGCAGCCAATGGCTCCAGTCCTGCCAGCCGACCTCCATCGTTCCGCCAACCAGCAAGGACCGGAATCCCGAGCAGTCGATGAACAGGTCGCCGGCAATCGCGACGCCCGACGCCAGTGTTAGCGAGGTGACATGACCCGTGCTCGCGTCGCGCACGACATCCACCACCTTGCCCTCGATCCGCGCGACCCCGAGCGGCATGGCCCAGCGGCGCAGGAATTGCGCGTAGAGCCCGGCGTCGAAATGATAGGCATAAGCGTAGGTCGCGCGGATCGACTTCGCATCCTCATTGGGAAATTCGAACGTGTTGTTGCGGCACGCGGCGATAGCGAACGAATAATCGTGCAGTTCGGACGCGCGACCGGCGGCGTGCGCTCGGGCCCAATGATGCTGGAAATCGACTCCTGCCCAAGGCTCTCCGAACGTGCCGAACGGATGGACGTAGCGCAGGTCTGGCCGATCCCAGCCGACGAACTCGATGCCGAGTTTGAACGCCGCCTGGGTCTCGCGCATGAACTGCGCTTCGTCGATCCCCAGCGTGTCGTTGAACACCTTGATGTGCGGCAGCGTCGCTTCGCCGACGCCGACCGTGCCGATCTCGTCCGATTCGATCAGGGTGATTTCATAGTCCTGGGCCGGCAGCAGCTTGACGAGAGCGGATGCCGCCATCCAGCCGGCAGTGCCGCCTCCGACGATGACCACCTTGAACGGGTCTGGCCTGGGCAATTCTGGTCCTGGAGCCGGCGTCATGATGATGGATCTTCCCTCACAAAAATTGGGCGCCGCCGTACTTGGAAGGGTGGCGGCGGCGCCCAGTGGAGGAAATCAGAACTTGAACCGGCCGCCAACCGAGAAGCGGCGGTCGACCACGCCCCAATTGGC
>Ga0136846_1238198_pt1 | contig 12497 bp, 8 predicted proteins | sample HopSoiMetagenom2_FD_96841 | JGI IMG/M metagenome (GOLD analysis project Ga0136846, IMG submission 96841) | Grasslands soil microbial communities from Hopland, California, USA - 2 Assembly 2016 (version 4) | ecosystem: Environmental > Terrestrial > Soil > Grasslands | place: USA: Hopland...
AGCGCGCCATTGTCCGTGACTATCAACGAATGGATGGCGGCCAACACGCACACCCGCACCAATCCCTTGAGCGGAAAGTACAGCGACTGGTTTGAACTCTACAATGCCAACACTAATGTCGCTTACATCGGCGGCTATTATCTGACCGATTCCTCCAACAATCAATTTAAGGTGCAAATCCCGGCAGGCTACAAGATCGCTCCGCGCGGATTTCTTTTGGTGTGGGCCGACGGCCGAGACACAAATGGCACAACCGATCTCCACGTCAGTTTCAAATTAAATAAAAGCGGCGGCACCATCGGCCTTTACGGCGCTGACGGTAAATCCGTGGATTTCCTCAACTATGGGGCGCAAAGCGATGATGTCAGCGAAGGCCGATTCCCCGATGGCGGCGACAACAGGTTTTTCATGCCCAAGTCAACCCCGCGCACGAACAATGTCGTTCCCAATACTCTTGTAGCCGCTGATGTAAACGCTGGCAAAGTTACTCTCCCGGGACCGCCGCCGCAGCTCAGCATCGCCAGGCCGACGGGCTCTGTTTTGCCCTTCTCCTTCACGACCGTTCCAGGGCAGTTGTATCAGCTGCAATTCAAAACGAATCTGAATGCTCCGGCATGGTCCCCGCTGAGCGCGCCATTCACCGGCACCGGCGATGTCTGGCGTTATCATGAAACCAATACCGGCGATTCCCAGCGATTCTACCGCCTTTTGGTTCTGCCGGGCGCATTTTGAGGGTTCGCGCCTGAGCCATTGCTGTATTAATACGGACGTTTCTTCCGCAGTTTTCCCCAGCCTTAGAAATTGAATTTTCACCCCAAAAAAAATAGGATGAAACCGGTAAGCCAATATATCTATCAATTGCATAAGCGCGGGCTTACGAAATGAATCACCCTGCAAGCAAACGCCCGACTCGTCGTCTTTTTTCTAAGAGATTGGATTTCCATTCTGTCCGCAGGAGCTGCCGTTCCTGGAGCGCGGCGGTGCTGTGGGCGGTAGCTTGCCTCTTCCCCATCAGCGTGCGCGCCGATACCTCCGTTGTCTTCAACGAAATCATGTACCATCCGGCGACGAACCAGCCGGCCATGGAGTGGGTCGAGCTTTACAACCAGATGGCAGTGGATGTGGACATGTCCGGTTGGTCCCTTGATGGCGCCATCCATTACCCCTTTCCCACGAACACCATTGTCCATGGCGGAGGCTTTTTGGTCATCGCCTTCTCGCCCACGACACTGGCAGCAGCAACGGGGTTGACCAATATTTTGGGTCCCTTGACCAATCAGCTTTCCAACAGCGACACCCTCAAACTCCGCAACAATAATGGCCGGGTTGTCAGCGAGATCAGCTATGGCGCGGATGGCGATTGGCCGGTGGCACCCGATGGCTCCGGTGTTTCCCTGGCAAAACTGGACCATAGCACCGCCAGCGGCCTGGCCCAAAATTGGGCCATGAGCGCTGAGATCGGTGGCACTCCAGGCCGCGAGAACTTCCCGACGAATTTCGCCCGCGTGCCGCTGGCGTTCAACGAAATCTCCAGCGGCACCAACGCTCAGTTCTGGCTCGAACTGGCCAACTATGGCACCAACAGCATTCCATTAACCGGGTACATCATTGCGTGGAGCGGCGTAACCAACGCGGAATACGTCTGGCCTGCCGGTCCCATACTGCCTGCTGGAGGTTTCATTACGATTAGTAATGCGACGCTCGGATTCCATCCTACCAATGGCGACAAACTGTTCCTGCTGCCGCCGAATCGCACCAATGTGCTCGATGCGGTCGTGGTGAAAAGCGTCGCCCGTTGCCGTTCACCCGATGGAACCGGTCCGTGGTTTAAGCCCACCATTCCAACGCCCGGCAGCTCCAACTTTGTCGTGCTGCACAACGACATCGTGATTAACGAAATCATGTATCACCACCAGCTCCTGCCGCCCACCAACAACGCGCCGGGGCCCTCCTCGAATGAACAGTGGGTCGAGCTTTTCAATCGCGGCAGCAATGCCGTGGACCTGACTGGCTGGGAATTGGACGGTGGGCTTAGCTATCATTTTCCGGCGGGCAAAATCCTCAACCCGGGCGCTTATCTTGTGGTAGCAAAAGATTCGACGGCATTTCGAGCGGCCCATCCGAGCCTGGATATTCTTGGCGATTTCTCCGGCAAACTTTCTCACAATGGTGATACGATCGTTCTGGACGATGCGGAGGATAATCCGGCCTGCAGCCTAACTTATTTTCCGGGAGGCCGTTGGCCGGAAGCTGCTGACGGCGGCGGCTCGAGCCTTGAACTGCGAAACCCTCAAGCCGATATCTCCAACGCAGGCGCCTGGGCGGCCAGCGATGAATCTGCCAAATCTTCCTGGCAAACCTTTTCCTACCAGGCGGTGGCTCAAACGGTGGTGGGAGATCCCACCGAGCCCTGGAATGATTTCATCCTCGGTTTGCTCAGCGGTGGCGAATGCTACGTGGATGACATCAGCGTTTTGGAATCGCCGACCAATACTCCCGTGGAATTTATTTCCAACGGAAATTTCGAAACCGGCGCGACCGGCTGGCGGTTTGTCGGCAATCATCGCCTCAGCCGGGTCGAGCCTGAACCTGGCAACCCTGCCAATCATGTCCTGCACATCATCACTGATAGTGTGCAAGGAGACAGCGGCGATCATATCGAGACTACGATCAAGAGCGGCAAAAAGGTAACCAACGGCCGGCTTTACCAGGTTTCGTTTCGTGCCCGTTGGCTCACCGGGAATAATTTGCTGAACACACGTCTCTATTATAATCGCGTCACGCGAACGACTGCCCTCTCCGTTCCAACACTAAACGGCACGCCGGGCGCGCCGAATTCGCAGTACTCCACGAACATCGGCCCGACCTTCACGCTGTTCCAGCATCAGCCGGTCATTCCCCCGGTCACCCAACCGGTGACGGTTTCGGTACTGCCGAGCGATCCCCAGGGCGTCAGCTCCTGCGAAGTGTGGTGGTCGGTAAATGGTGCGGCTTTCTCGCATGCTTCCATGAGCAATCAATCGGGCGGACTCTATACCGGAACGATTCCTGGAGCAGCCGCGGGCGCCCTCGTGCAATTCTATGTTCGAGCGGTTGATGGACTCGGCGCGGCTTCCACTTTCCCCGCCGCTGGTAGCAACAGCGCCGCCCTCTATACCGTCGCTGATGGTCAGGCCGATTTCACCAAAGGCCACAACCTGCGCGTTCTGCTTTCGCCTGCCAATTGGGCGCTGTTCCGCGCTCCAACCAACCTGATGAGCGACGGCTTTCTTCCTTGCACGATCATTTATGACGAGCAACGGCCTTACTACGATGTTTCCGTGCGCCTCAAAGGCAGCATGCTTGGGCGTGTCAATGACCCGCACCCGAGTTTCCATCTCGAGTTTCGGCCGGATGACCTCTTTCGCGGGGTTCACTCCTCAATGCTGATTGATACATCGGGCCGGCCCGGCGCGAATAATCCTCAACTCGAGATACTCGTCCACCATATGATGCTCCATGCGGGGGGCATTCCCGAGATTCAACCAGACCTTTGCCGCGTCATTACGCCGTTTTTGACCAACACCTGTTCCGGCGTTCTCGAACCACGGTTTGAGGATGAGTTTATCTCCACGGCCTATCCCAATGGCGGCAACGGCACGGAATTTCTTGTGGAGCTGGATTATTTCCCGACCACCAGTAACACCGCCGGCTACAAGTTGCCCAGTCCCTCTTCGCTTTGGGGCTCGGGCGTGCTCGATATAAAGGATTACGGTGACGACAAGGAGATCTATCGCTACCAATTCCAGATCAAGAACCACCGCAACGACGACAACTACAGCCGTTTCATACCTTTTTGCCAGACGCTTTACCTTCCGAATACGCCCATCCTGGACGCGCAGAGCAAGCTCGTGATGGACGTGGATGAATGGCTTCGGGTTTATGCCCTGATTTCTTTGCTTGGAGAAAACGACTACTACTCGTTCGGCAATCCTCACAACCTGCTGATGTACGTGCGACCCGACAACAACCGGGTGACGGCGTTTCCGTGGGACGTCGAACAGATTTTTCTGAAAGCGAGCAACGCGCCGCTCATCGGCATTCCATGCGATTGGACCGATCTCGAATCGGTTTTCCCGGGCAACAAGCGGCGGCTGTATGCGCATGCGCTCGACATTATGGCTTCAACTTTCAACACGAGCTACATGTCCTACTGGGTTACGCACTACGGCAACCTTTGCGGCCAGGACTTCTCGGATTTGCTGGGATGGATCCCTAGCCGCACCACCGCGGTGCGCGCCGAGATTAACAGTGCGGGCGGCAATGCACCGTTCGCCCTCACGAGCGCGGCCTCGCTCACCACGAGCAATAATCTGGTGACGCTTTCGGGCACCGCGCCGATTGCGGTTCAGAGCCTGATGATCAACGGCATCGCTTATGCCGTCACCTGGACGACCGTTTCCAATTGGAGCATCGCCGTCCCGCTTAGCATCGCGACGAATGTGCTGCATATCACGGCGTATGACCTGCACGGCAATCCGTTGACGAACGCCGCCACGGTCACGGTGAATTACACCGGTGCGCCGCCCAATCCGGCCGGTCGTATTGCCATCAACGAAATCATGTATAACCCGCTGCTGCCGGGCGCTGCTTACGTCGAACTCTACAACTCTTCGACGACGACCAGTTTCGACTTATCCAACTGGCAGCTCAACGGCCTTGGCTACACGTTCCCTTCCGGTTGTATCCTGGCCACGAACAAATTTCTGGTGCTGGCGCAGGACCAAAGCGCTTTCATCAACGCTTACGGACCTGCGATCGTCCCCTACGACATTTATCCTGGAACGCTTCAGGCCGATGGCGAAACGCTGTCGCTGGTAATCCCCGCCGCCCAAACCAATTTGTCCGATGTCATCGTCGATAAGGTGCGTTACGCGACCAACGCCCCTTGGCCGGCCACTGGGCCAGGTATTTCCGTGCAGTTGATCGATCCCGCTCAGGACCATTTCCGCGTTGCCAATTGGGCGGCTGCTGTCGGAACGCCTGCCGCCACTAATTCAGTCCGCTCCACGCTGCCCGCTTTTCCGCCGCTTTGGCTCAATGAAATCCAGGCCGAAAATCTGACTGGTATCACCAACCATGTTGGCGCTCGCACGCCCTGGCTCGAAATTTTCAATCCAACCACCAACAGCGTCGTATTGACCAATCTCTACGTCAGCGGCTCTTACACCAATCTAACCGCCTGGGCTTTCCCCACGGGTGCGGTGCTCAACCCCGGCCAATTCAAAGTTATTTTTGCCGACGGCCAAACGAATCTCTCGACCACCAACGAACTTCATACGAGCTTTAGCCTGCCTCCCGGCGCGGGCTCGCTCGCTTTGAGCCGAGTTTATCAGGGCCAGCCCAAGGTGCTGGATTTCGTCAACTACACCAACGTCTCGCCCAATCGTTCCTATGGCTCGTTTCCAGATGCACAGGTTTTCACACGGCAGGAATTTTTCACCGTCACTCCGGGCGCAACCAATAGCAACGCGAGTTCGCCGCTCTCGGTTACGATCAATGAATGGATGGCGGGCAACACCCACACCATTACCAACCCGGTCAGTGGAAAATTCAGCGACTGGTTCGAGCTTTACAATTACGGCACCAATTCGGCCAACCTTTCCGGCTTTTATCTGACCGATAACCTGACCAATCAGTTCCAGTTCCAGGTTCCCTTCGGATATTCCGTCCCGCCGCATGGTTTCCTGCTCGTTTGGGCCGATGGCCGCAACACCAATGGCACGGCCGACCTGCATGCCAATTTCAAACTCAGCAAGAGCGGCGGCAGCATCGGAATCTACGGCAGCGACGGCGTGCCTATCGACTTCATCAATTATACCACGCAAACCGATGACATCAGCGAGGGGCGGTTTCCGGACGGCGCGAACGCGCGCTTTTTCATGAACGTAGCAACCCCGCGCACGACCAATATTATTCCCAACACGCCCCCGGTGCTCGGACCGCTCACCAATAGAGCTCTTCATTACGGCCAAGCCATCGCGTTCACGGCGACCGCGACGGATGCTGAAAGCGCGTTCCAGACGCTCGCATTCAGCCTCGATCCAGGAGCTCCATCCGGCGCGAGCATTCAGCCGGCGACCGGCGCCTTTGTCTGGACGGCAATCGGCATCCCTGTGCCCAGCACCAATTCAATTTCCGTGCGCGTGACGGACAATGGCACCCCACCTCTGAGCGCCTTTGGAACTTTTAACATTTTCGTGTATCCGCCCCCGTCGCTGACCGCGGTGGGCTCCGGCGGTTCGAACATCTCGCTGAGTTTTGGCACGGTCCCGGGCAACAGCTACCAAGTGCAATACAAAGACAATCTCGAAGACCTCTCTTGGACTGCACTGGGCGTGCCCATTCCCGGCAACGGTGGCATGGCCACATTTCAAGACGATTTCACCACCCATCCCCAACGCTTCTACCGCCTCCTGGTGATGCCCTGACAAGCCGGCAGATGTGGATGGAGTTGGGATTTAGCGCCAGCCCGCTGAAATTGCCAGTGATTCAATGCCTGCCGGATTAGCCGCTCTTTAGGCGGTCCGGGCGTTGAAATCGGCAGATTCGAAATCCATGTTCAAAATCAGGCCCGCGCACTAGCGTCTCGTATTGATGAGCTCTCGTGCTTGGTATTTCCAAATCGAAAACCTATGCTCTGGGCACGTTATGGATTGGCTCACAAATCTCATCTGGCACCATGGAAAGTTCCTGGGCGTGGAATGGCACGTGTGGAAAGTCGTTGGCTGGCTGGGGAATGCGGTTTTCTTCTCGCGCTTTTTCGTCCAATGGTATGCGACGGAGAAATTGAAACGCGTCGTGGTGCCGGTCGCGTTTTGGTGGTTGAGCCTCGCGGGTTCTTTGTTGCTGCTGAGCTACGCGCTGTTTTATCAAAGGGACTCGGTGTTTATCTTCGCCTATGCGTTCACTTGGATCCCTTATATTCGGAACCTCGTAATTCACCGCCGACACGCCGCCGCGCACCTGGATTGCCCTCAATGCGCCAAAGCCTGCCCGCCGCAATCCAATTTCTGCTTTTCCTGCGGAACCAGATTGGCCCTGGCTAGCGACAAAGTCACCGCATAGCCTGGCGGTTTGCGCCATTTCCCAGCCGCACCTTATCGCGTCAGCACGCTCTGGACCCAGGGCTGGTTATCCAAATACCAGCGTACGGTCTCTCGAATTCCCTGTTCGAACTTGTGCGCCGGTACCCAGCCCAACTCTTTTTGAATCTTGGCGGCATCGATCGCGTATCGACGATCATGTCCCGGGCGGTCCTTGACAAAGGTAATGAGCTTTCGGGAACTGCCGCCAAGTTTCGGCGCCATTTCATCAATCAGATCGCAGATTAGTTCGACTATCTTAATGTTGGCCCATTCGTTGTGCCCGCCGATGTTATAGGTCTCGCCATTGACGCCGCGGGTGAGTACCAGCCAAAGCGCCTCGGCATGGTCGCGCACGTAAAGCCAATCCCGAACGTTCATGCCGTCGCCATAAACGGGCACCAATTTCCGTGCCATTACGCTTTGGATCACCACCGGGATCAGTTTTTCCGGAAATTGGAACGGCCCGTAATTGTTCGAACAATTGGTAATCACGGTGTTCAGCCCGTAAGTGTGATGGTAGGCGCGGACCAGCATGTCGCTCGATGCCTTGCTTGCGGAATAAGGCGAATTCGGCGCGTAGGGCGTCGTCTCGGTAAAATAACCCGTCGCGCCAAGGCTGCCATAAACCTCATCGGTCGAGACGTGATGGAAGCGCGTCGTCTTTACTGGTGACGAGTCCGCCGCCCAGACACTTCGGCAAGCCTCGAGCAAATTAAACGTACCGACAAAGTTCGTATGGACGAAATCTCCCGGACCAGTGATCGAGCGGTCCACGTGAGATTCCGCCGCCAAATGCATCACATGCGTGATGGCGTGGCGCTTCACGACGTCCAACACCGCGTTTTTGTCGCGCAGATCAACCTTCTCGAAAGCATACTTCGGATTGCTTTTGACCGTGTCCAAATTCGCGAGGTGCCCGGCGTACGTGAGGCAGTCCAAATTGACCAGCTTAGTGATCTCCGGTTTGTCTATTATCAGGTGGATTAGATTCGAGCCGATGAAACCTGCACCGCCCGTGACGAGTAAATTCATATCTCTTTCGATTCTCTTTTTTTTGGTCGCTTAAATTTTCTCGAGAACTTCTTTAAGGCTCTCCTCCCAATCCGGCAGCTTTAATCCGAACGTTCGTTCGAGCTTTTCGCAGCACAAAACAGAATAAGCCGGACGCTTGGCTGGAAGCGGATATTCCGAGGTCGAAATCTTGTCGATCTGTTTGCATTTCTTTCCCTCTTCGGGCATCAGCCCAATAATCGAGGACGCGAAGCCATGCCAACTCGTACATCCGGTCGCAGCAAGATGGTAAGCGCCAGTGAAGCCTGATTTGTCGGCGGCAGGGATGACTTGTTTCAATGCCAACGCAGTCGTTTCGGCAATCATACGCGACCAGGTCGGACATCCATATTGGTCGCCGACGATGCGCAGCTTCTCGCGCTCCCGCGCCAGGCGCATCATGGTCAGCATGAAATTCAAGCCGCGCGCGCCATACACCCAGCACAGTCGAAAAATCAAATGCTGCACACCAGATTGCTGGACTGCCTGATCGCCCGCCAATTTGCAGCGACCATAAGCGCCCAGCGGATTTGGTTGGTCATCCTCGACGTAGGGCGTGGTTTTTGTGCCATCGTACACATAATCGGTCGAGTAATGCACCAGCAGGGCATCCACTTTTTTGGCTTCTTCAGCCAGGATTCCGGGCGCGGTGCCGTTGATCTGCATGCAACGTTCTGTTTCCGTTTCGGCCTTGTCCACGGCCGTGTATGCCGCGGCATTGACGACGATCCCGGGTCTGGTTTCCTGCACCCATTTGCGAATCGAACCGCCATCGGTCAGGTCAATCTCCGGATAATCTACGCAAACCAGCCGACCGAGCGGGCCGAGGGTCCGCCGCAATTCCCAGCCGACCTGGCCGATTCTTCCGATGATAAGGATGGTGGGTTGCATGAAAGTCAGGGGAACAATCGGTCTTTCGGAACATCCTTGAGGAAAAGTCCTTTGCCGTCGCGTTCGGAGATCAGCGGTTCCTTCACCGGCCAGTCGATGCCGATGTCAGGGTCATTCCAGCGGATGGAAACTTCATCCCTCGGTGAATAAAGGGCGGTGCATTTGTAGTGGAACATGGCCGAGTCGCTCAGGACCAGAAATCCGTGGGCAAATCCCGGCGGCACATAGAACTGCCTCTTATTCTCCGCGGAAAGATTCGTTCCCTCCCAGCGGCCAAAAGTCGGTGAGCTGAGCCGGAGGTCAACCGCCACGTCAAAAACTTCTCCCTGCAAAACTGAAACAAGTTTGCCTTGCGGTATGGGATTCTGAAAGTGCAGCCCGCGAAGAATTCCCTTTCGTGAGACAGACAAGTTGTCCTGCACGAAATCGCCCTGGATACCCGCCTCGCGATACCGGGCCTGGTGCCACGTCTCCATGAAAAAGCCCCGCGCGTCTCCAAACACCTTGGGTTCGAAGAGCAGAAGGCCCTTTAATTTGCACGGAATGGCGTTCATCGCCTCATTTAGCCAATCGTTTGGCCTCGGCGATAACTTCATTGGTCAGGTAATCGCGATATTCGCATTTCGGCATGCGACCGGTAAGCGTCTCGAGTTGCGCCAGCGAAAGAAAGCCGCGCCGGAATGCCGCTTCTTCAGGGCAACCGATTTTGATTCCCTGCCGCTTTTCGATTGTTTGCACGTAGGCGGAAGCTTCGTGCAAACTGTTGCTCGTGCCCGCATCCAGCCAGGCGAAACCGCGATTCAACCGCACTACGCGTAATTCTCCGCGCCGCAAATACTCAACGTTTACATCCGTGATCTCCAACTCGCCGCGGGCGGATGGTTTCAAATTCTTGGTCACAGTCACAATGCTGTTGTCGTAGATGTAGAGACCCGGCACCGCGTAATTGCTTTTAGGTTGTTTGGGCTTTTCCTCGATAGAGATTGCCTGACCGGCGGAGTTGAACTCCACCACACCATACCTTTCCGGGTCGTTCACGTGATAACCGAAAATGGCCGCGCCGCCTTTGAACTCAGAGAACGCTTTATGAAAGCTATCGCCGCCGTAAAAAATATTGTCTCCGAGAATGAGCGTCACTGCATCCGTGCCGATAAAGGATTCAGCGATTAGAAAGGCCTGCGCAATGCCTTCTGGTTTCGCTTGCTCACGGTAATCTATGCGCAAACCCCAGCTCGTACCGTCCCCCAGCAATTGCTTGAAGCGCGGCAGATCATGTGGGGTGGAAATGAGACAAAGCTCCCGGATTCCGCCTTCGAGCAAGGTCGTCAGCGGATAATAGATCATGGGCTTGTCGTACACCGGTTGGAGTTGTTTGCTCGCCACCAGTGTGAGCGGAAACAGACGGGAACCGGCGCCACCAGCGAGGATGATGCCTTTCATTTAAGGGCCGGAGAATAAGCGAGCGGCCAGGGGAAGCAAAGGTCAACTTGTCCCTGAACCTATCCGCCCTTATATGGAACAGCACTTCCGTACAGACACGGAAGATCACGGCTTGAGCACTACCTTGACGCAACCGTCGTCCTTATGCAGGAAGGTCCGGTAGGCCTCGGGCGCATCGTCCAATTGCAAGCGATGCGTAATCACGAAGGAGGGATCGATTTCGCCGCGTTGCACTCGCTGCAGCAAGGGCTTCATGTACCGATGCACATGCGTCTGACCCATGCGAATCGTAAGCCCTTTGGCGAAGACGACCCCGAACGGAAGCTTGTCAATGAATCCAGCGTACATGCCCGCGACCGACACGGTCCCGCCCTTTCGGCAGCAGCGAATGACCTGACGCAGCACGTGGGGCCGATCTACGGCCAGGCGCACCGCTTGTTTGGCGCGATCGTAACGAGCGTCAAAAGTCGAGCCGTGCGCTTCCATCCCGACGGCGTCAACACACGAATCCGGTCCGATGCCACCCGTAAGCTCCCGCACTCGTTCGAAGACATCACCCTCGTCCTGGACAATGATTGCTCCTGCTTGCTCAGCCAAAGCCAGCCGTTCCGGCACCGAATCAATGGCCAACACTCGCTCCGCGCCCAGCAAGAACGCGCACCGGATGACAAATTGACCCACCGGCCCGCAACCCCACACTGCCACCGTGTCGCCCGGTTCGATGTTGCAATTCTCCGCGGCCATGTAGCCGGTCGGAAATATGTCCGAAAGAAACAACACCTTTTCGTCCGGAAGCTCCTCAGGGACTTTCAAAGCGCCGACCTCAGCAAAGGGCACCCGCACATACTCCGCCTGCCCGCCGGCGTAGCCACCATACAAGTGCGAATAACCAAAAAGTCCTGCCGTCGGATATCCGTTCACCAATTGATTTTTTCTGGCGTTCGGATTGGTATTGTCGCAGAGCGACCAAAGCTGCTTTTTGCAGAAGAAGCATCGCCCACAAGAGATTGTGAATGGGACAACCACGCGGTCGCCCTTTTTCAGGTTGGTTACTTCCCTTCCCGTTTCCACCACCTCACCCATGAATTCGTGCCCCAAAATGTCACCCTCTTCCATTGTCGGAATGAACCCGTCATAGAGATGCAAATCGGAGCCGCAAATCGCTGTTGAGGTGGTCCGAATGATTGCGTCATGAGGGTTGATTATTGAGGGGTCCGGGACATCTTCGACCCGCACATCATGTGTGCCGTGCCAGCAAAGGGCCCTCATCGGTCACCCCTTCCGCCGCGCGACTGCCCTTCCACGGTTGGAATTTCACCCGTCTCCAACAAACTTTTGAGCCTGAACAAATCCTCCTCGATGTCGGCCTTCGCGTCCCTGCCCCAAAGTTTCGCCAGCGCAGCCGCCAGTTTGCCCGAAGGCTGTGAATACTTGAGTAAAACTTTGACCACCGTACCTCGCCCTCCCAGCGCGGGCGTGAACCAAACTGAGCCGGCATTGTCCACGTCGGAACCGGGGAGCGAGCGCCAGGAAATCATTTCGTTTTCGCGTTCCTCAATTACCTCCGTGTCCCAATGGACGAGTTTGCCCCGCGGAGTCTTTACCGTCCAGCGCGAGTGCCTTTCGTCCAGCGCGACCACTGACTCCAGGTGCTGCAAAAAACGAGGCAGGTTTTCCAGCTTTCGCCAAAAGGAATAAACCTGCGGAATGGGCGATGCGATGGTGAGCGCCTGCTCGATCTTAACCCCTTTGCCGCTGGGCACGCTCGGCGGAGCTGCGAGCTCAGTAAATGTTAAAGCCGTCACTGGTTAACCTCCTCCAGTCATCTCTCGATTTGCCTCACCTGGTCGTTCCCAGGCCCGTGGGTCCGGTAAGCGGCGCGGTAAATCCGTTGGTCAGTGGTGAACTAAATTGGTTGGTTAATCCTCCGAAAAGCCCTGTAAATGCGCCGGGCACCTTTCCCGGGACGATTCCGCTGCTGCTCGAACT
>Ga0136846_1239915_pt1 | contig 12497 bp, 10 predicted proteins | sample HopSoiMetagenom2_FD_96841 | JGI IMG/M metagenome (GOLD analysis project Ga0136846, IMG submission 96841) | Grasslands soil microbial communities from Hopland, California, USA - 2 Assembly 2016 (version 4) | ecosystem: Environmental > Terrestrial > Soil > Grasslands | place: USA: Hopland...
GGCGGGCGCGTGAATCCCGTTCGCCATCGATCCCCCGCCCCCGTCATCGCCGGTCACCGCCGTCATCGCCCGGCCGTCGCGTGCGGCAGCTCGTAGGCGTGGCTGAAGTACCGCAGCGTGAGGCCGTCCGACAAGGCGTGGGCCGCGCGCAGGCAGTTGCCGAGCAGCTCGTCGACCGAAATATGGCCGAACAGATCGCCCTGGTGCCGGTTGTCGGCGCGGCACATCCGCTCGAGCGATTCGATGTCGGCCATCGCATCGAGGACCGCGCCCGGCAGCGCCGGGACGTGCTTCGCGATCTTCCCGAGCTGGAACAGCACCGAGCGCGGGTTCCGAGCGTCGAACACGAGCAGTTCCACGACGGCCGGCCAGTCGGGCGGCCGGGCATAGCGGGCCCTGAACGTGAGAAGGCTGTCCGACAGTTCGAGCAGCCATTCGAGCAGGGCGTAGTTCGCCGATTCGTCCGCCGCCGGCAGATCCAGTGTCGACGCGACATACGTGAGCCGCTCGAGGTGGCGACCTACCCCCAGAAAGCGCCACCCGTCGTCTCGCGTCATGTGAGCCATCTCGAGCCCGGCGACTGCGACGAGCGACACGATCACGCGATCGATTAACGCCAGCGTCTCGTCGAAATCGACGGACCCCGGCGTCGGAGCGGACACCAGATCCTCCAGCTGCCGGAGTAATCGCCAATTGTCCGGCGACAGTCGGTCGCGCACGGAGGCCGCCGCGCGAACGGTCTGATCGACGTTGAACGCGAGGCTTCTGTGCGCCCGTCGATCGAACAGGCCGTCCACGAGGCGGACGGCGAACGAACGCGTGGACGCTGGATTGGTGAAATCCCCGTCGGCGACCGCGTCGTCCGCCTCGATCAACCCCTGGCTCAGGCACGCGCGCAGAAACAGCGGCTCGAAGACATCGGGTGCGGCGGGATCGGTCAGGCGTGACAGGACGGCGCGAAGCAGCCGCGCTGTGCTCTCGGCGCGCTCGGCGTAGCGGCCCAGCCAGAACAGATGTTCGGCGGCCCTGCTGGAGACACCCGCATCGATCTGCACCGCGTGATCGCTGTGGGGACGCCGGACCGCCGACTGGGGCGTGCCCGGATCCGAGAGAATCCAGGTGTCTTTGCTGCTGCCGCCGCGCTGCGTCGAGACGATCGGGCGCCCGTCGGCCGCGATGCGAGACAGTCCGCCCGCCATCAACGTGTAATCGCCTCGGCCGTCGGCCGCGAGGAACACGCGCAGCATCAGCGCGCGGCTCTCGACACGGCCGTCGTGCCACGCCGGCACGTGTGAGAGCGGCACACGCTCCTCGATCACGTATGCACCGGGCGCAGTACTGAACCGATCCGCCCACTCATGCCGCCCGCCGGAGTCGAGGTCGTCGAGGAACACGGGTTCCATGGAGATGTTCGGAAATGCCGCCTTGATCACGCCGCCCGTTCCGCCGATCGCGGCATCGAGCGTCGCGGAATCACACGGCCAGCGCGTCGATACGCCCGCGCTCTCCAGCCGCTCGCCCAGCAGGCGTTCGCACACCGCCGGCAGCACGCTGCACAGCGCAGGGGATTCGAGCACGCTGGTGCCGAACGCGTTCGCGACGAGCACGCGCCCCGATCGCCACGCCTGCACGAGCCCCGGGACGCCAAGCGTCGAATCCGACCGGAGCTCGAGCGGATCGCAGTAGTCGTCGTCCAGCCGGCGGAGAATCGCGTGGACGGGGCGGAGTCCCGAAATCGTTTTCAGGAACACGCGGTCGTGGCGGACCGCGAGGTCGGCGCCCTGGACCAGTGGAAACCCGAGATGGCGGGCCAGGTAGGCGTGCTCGAAATATGTTTCGTTGTAGGGGCCGGGCGTCAGCAGCACCGCGTACGGCGACGGCTCGTCGCATGGTGCGTCGTTGACAATCGCGGCCTTGAGGGACTCGAAGAACGGCGCGAGCGGCTGTACGTGCAGATCGCGAAATGCACCCGGAAACATGCGCGGGATGGTCGTGCGGTTCTCGAGCGCGTAGCCGGCGCCCGACGGCGCCTGTGCGCGTGTGTTGACGACCAGCCAGCGGCCGGACGCGTCGCGGGCGAGGTCGAACGCCACCAGGTGCAGAAACACCCCGCCCGGGGGCAGCACGCCGCAGCAGGGACGATGAAATCCGGGATGGTTGAAGGCGAGCGCCGGCGGCATCAACCCTTCGCGCAGCAGGTGCCGGGGGCCGTAGAGATCGGCGGCGATTGCGTTCAGCAACCGCGCGCGCTGGCGCAGGCCGGGGCGAAGGGCCGCCCATTCGACGCCCGGCACGAGAAACGGAACGACATCCAGCGCCCAGGGCCGGCTGGGGCCGTCCTCCGCCGCGTAGACGTTGTAGGTCACGCCGTTGTCGTGGATCTGGCGCGCGATGCGGGCCTGCGCGCTGGACAGATGGCCGGCGCTGAGATCCGCGTGCGCCGCCAGCGCACGCCACCACGGGCGAGGCGCGCCGTCCGCCTCCCGCAGCTCATCGAAATGGCCCGGAGGGGCCGCGCACGCGGCGGCGAGCGCGTCGAGTCGATCGTCGATGACCGGATCCGGCATCGAGTGAAGTGGGCAGGCCCTCAGGCCTGCCGCAAGGCCGTCCAGGCGTCGAAGCCCGCGGTCATGTGAACGCTCTCATCAGGTGCGCAGGTCCAGCGTATACGGAAATTCACGACTGCGCACGGGTCGCGTGAGCGCGATCGCCCCGGGCGTGTGGCCGAGCCGCGAGAACCGCGCCAGCCGCCGGCTCTCCGCTTCATAGCTGTTCACCGGGAACCTGTCGTAGCTGCGCCCGCCGGCGTGCACGACGTGGTACTGGCAGCCGCCCAGCGAACGCTGCATCCATGTGTCCACGAGATCAAACGTCAGCGGCGCATGCACGGGAATCGTCGGGTGCAGGCACGAGGGCGGCTGCCACGCGCGGTAACGCACGCCCGCCACGTACTCGCCGTTCCTGCCGGTCGGCTGGAGCGGCACCGCCCGTCCGTTGCAGGACACGATGAACCGCTCGTCGGTCAGGCCGGTGACGTGCACCTGCAGCCGCTCGAGCGACGAGTCGACGTAGCGCGACGTACCCGAGCCGCTCCCCTCTTCCCCGAGGACCGGCCAGGGTTCGAGCGCTTGTCGCAGCGTCAGCTCCGCCGCGCGCATCGTCGCCTCGCCGGCCAATGGAAAACGGAACTCGAAGTGCGGAAGGAACCACTCCGCCTGCATGCTGTAACCGCTGCGGCGCAGTTCCTCCACCACGTCTTGGAAGTCGAGCCAGACGAAATACGGCAGCATGAACCGGTCGTGCAGATCGGTCCCCCAACGGACGAGCGGTGTCGTGTAGGGTTCGCGCCAGAACCGCGCCACGAGCGCGCGCAGCAGGAGTTGCTGCGCGAGGCTCATGCGGCCGTGCGGCGGCATCTCGAACGCGCGGAGTTCGAGCAGCCCGCGGCGGCCGGACGCGGAATCGGGGGAATACAGCTTGTCGATGCAGAACTCGGCGCGATGCGTGTTGCCGGTGACGTCCACGAGCAGGTGGCGCAGCACCCGATCGACCAGCCATGGCGGCGCCTCGCCCGTCATCGCAGGAGGCAGACGGCTGAACGCGAGCTCGAGCTCGTACACGCTGTCGTGCCGTGCTTCGTCCACGCGCGGCGCCTGGCTCGTCGGACCGATGAACATGCCCGAGAACAGATAGGAAAGCGCCGGGTGGTTGTGCCAGTACGCCGTCAGGCTGCGCAGCAGATCCGGCCGCCGCAGGAACGGGCTGTCGAGCGGCGTGCCGCCGCCAAGAACGAAGTGATTGCCCCCGCCCGTGCCGGTGTGGCGGCCGTCGAGCATGAATTTTTCGGTCGTCAGGCGCGCCTGACGCGCTTCCTCGTACAACGTCGTCGTCTGCGCAACCAGCTCGTCCCAGCAGGAGCCCGCCTGGACGTTGACCTCGATCACCCCGGGGTCGGGCGTGATCGAGAAGTGCTTCAGGCGCGGATCGTGTGGCGGCGGATAACCTTCGACGAGGATTCGCGTGCCGAGCGCCGCCGCCGTGTCCTCGAGTGCCGCGATCAGATCGAGGTAGTTTTCCAGGACCTCGATCGGCGGAACGAACACGTAGAGCACGCCGTTCCGCGCTTCGACGCAGAGTGCCGTGCGGACGATCTTGCTCGCCGACTCGAATCGCTCCGGCGCGAGGGCTTCGTCCGCGTCCGGCGGCGTGGAGGCCGACTGCAGGCGTGGAGTGGGCGACGACGAGGACAGCGGGGGACGGGCGACCGTCGGATCGACTTCGTGCACGTGCGGCAATTCGGCGTCGGCCACCCACGGCAGCGAGTCGAGCGGGAGCCGGTACCCCATCGGCGAGTCGCCGGGAATCAGGTACAGGCGCCCGCCGCGCAGAAACCAGGGGCCGGTACGCCAGCCACGCTCCGCGCCTGGCTGCAGCGGCATCGCATAGCCGACGACCGAATCGAGCCGACCTTCGAAGACGCGGCGCAGTCGCGCACGCTCGAGTTCGTCCCCCAGGCGTGAGTCGAAAGGATCGACGTTGACGGGCAGCCGGCCTTCGCGCCACAGGTAGTACAGCGCATCTTCGTACCCGGCCTGTACGTGCTCGTCAGTGAGATCCAGCCGCGACGCCAGCGTCTTGATGAAGCGTTCGGCATCTGGCGTGGCGTGACCGTCGGGATGGCGCTCGTCGGCGAAGAGGTTGCGATCGCGCCAGGCCGCGACGCCGTCGACGCGCCAGTAGCATCCCAATGCCCAGCGCGGCAGCTGCTCGCCAGGGTACTGTTTGCCCTGTCCGAAGTGCACGAAACCGTCGGCGCCGAAACGCTCTTTTAATCGCCAGAGCAGATCGGCGGCGCGAAGGCGTTTGGTCGGGCCCAGCGCTTCGAGATTCCACTCCGGCGCGTCACGATCGTCCACCGAGACAAACGTCGGCTCACCGCCCATCGTCAAACGCACGTCCTGCCGCGCGAGGTCGGCGTCCACCGCGTGGCCGAGCGAGACAATCGACGCCCACTGCGCGTCGGTATAAGGCCTGGTCACGCGCGGCGATTCGTAGATGCGCTCGACCTTCATGCGATGGACCATCTCGACGTCGCAGGTTTCGACCTCCCCGGTAATCGGCGCGGCGCTGGACGCTTCCGGCGTGCAGGCGAGCGGAAGATGTCCTTCGCCCGCGAGAAGCCCGGATGTGGGATCCAGCCCGACCCAGCCGGCGCCCGGCAGATACACTTCGCACCAGGCGTGGAGGTCCGTGAAATCGCGCTCGGCGCCCGTCGGGCCGTCGAGCGCTTTGACGTCGGGCGTCAACTGGATCAGGTACCCGGATACAAAGCGGGCCGCCAGGCCGAGCTGCCGGAGAAGCTGCACGAGCAGCCAGGTCGTGTCACGGCATGAGCCCGTGCCGAGCGTGAGCGTTTCTTCCTTGGTCTGAACGCCCGGATCCAGCCGGATGACGTAGCGGATGTCGCGCGCGAGATCGCGGTTGAGATCGACCATCATGTCGATCGTGCGGCGGCGGCTGCGGGGGATGCCGGCGAGGTAGCCCGCGAAGCGAGGCGTCAGCGGTTCGGCGGCCAGAAACGGCTGCAGCTCGCCGCGCAGCCAGTCATCGTAGCAGAACGGAAAAACCTCGGCGGCCGGCTCGAGAAAGAAATCGAACGGGTTGCGGACGGACATCTCGGCAACCAGATCGATCTCGACGCGGAACGTGCGGACCTTCTCCGGAAATGTCAGGCGCGCGACCCAGTTGCTCTGCGGATCCTGCTGCCAGTTGACGAAATGCGGATCGGGCGTCACGCGTTGCGAATACGCGAGGACCGGCGTCCGGCAGTGCGGCGCGGGGCGCAGGCGCACGAGCTGCGGCGACAGGGTGACGGGCCGATCGTACTTGTACTCGGTGATGTGGCTGAGGGCGACGTTGATGCTCACGAAGCCTGATTATCCTGTGCGCCGCGACGGCAGCACAATTCGGCCGAATGTAAGACGCGACGGCATTGGTCTGTTTCGACGGGTTCTGCGTGGTTTCTGCCGGTCCCGGGGCGCCGCTTCACCGGATGTTGTGGCATGCCGCGGCCGAAAGCCGTCAAGGTGCGGCCATTTACCTTATTCTTATTAGCTGTCTGACGCGATTTATTTGACAATAAACGCGACATGGCGCGCGTGACGCTGCCGGCCGATCTCAGGCTTCTTCGCCAGCCGGCAGCGAATCGATCTCCGTCCCGCGTGGTCCAAATCGTCGCGCGGGTCGCGCTGCTGGTAGTGGCCGGCGGTGCATCGCTCCTGTGCGCCGAGATCGCCGCGCGTTTCGTGTACCGGAACGCACGGTCGAGCGGCCACGCCGGCGATTTCGTGGCGGTGAGGGGCGGTGGACCGCCCGCCGTGACCAACAGCCTCGGATTTCGCGAGCGCGAGATCCCGCCCAAAGATCCCCGCCGCTATCGCATCGCCGTCGTGGGCGATTCGTTCACGTGGGGTCAGGGGATCGCGGCGGACGAACGATTTTCGAATCTGCTCGGTGTCGCCCTCGGACCTCGCTACGAAGTGCTGAATTTCGGCTGGCCCGGCAACAACATGCCGGAGCACCTCGGCGCGCTCGATCGCGTGCTGCCCGTCTCGCCGGATTTCATCCTGCTGCAGCTCTATATCAACGACTTCGAGACGCGCCAGATGGATCGGCCGCAGCCCTACACTCTGCTGCCCGCCTCGCTCGATCGGGATCTCGAACGCTCGTCTGTCCTCTACGATCTCCTGAATCAACAGTGGGCCAACGCGCAGCCCGCGCTCGGCATCGTGGACAGCTACGCCGGCTACATGGCGCGAAATCTGCGCGACGAGAACGCGCCGAACGCGCGCCTCGCATTCGGCATGCTGCGCGAGTTCATCGATCGCGCGCGGCAGTCGGGCGCCGGCGTCGGCACCGTGCTCTTCCCCGCACCCGATGTCATGGGCCCGCACGGATCGAATTACCCGTTCCGATATCTTCACGAGCGCGTGCAGCGGACGTGCGGCAGCGAGCAGATCTACTGCCTCGATCTGTTCCACGCGTTTTCGACCATCGACAATCCCCGCACCATGTGGGTCAGCCCGTTCGACGCCCATCCCAACGCCATGGCCAACCAGCGCGCCGCGGTCGAAATCCTGCGGCTGTTCGCGCCGCTCTGGCATCCCGCCGCTCAGTAATCGCCGGCGATTCGCTGCTCCGCCGCGTCGCGGCGCTGATATCATCCGCGGCGGCGTCGAACCGGAGGACAACGATGAAACCGACCATTGCTCGGACCCCGTTCGCCGCATGCGCGGCAATGATGCGAACCGGGGCCGTCTTCGTCCTCGTCAGTCTTGCCGTCGTGTCGAGCGCGGATCGTATCGCGGCGCAAAAGCCCTCGACGACGACGATCACCCGGCTGTACACCGCGGCCGATGGTGAGTCCCACGCCCAGGAGATCGCCGTCGCGTGGCGGCCGGCAGGGCTGCGCGCCGAGCTCAGCGACTCCGAATCAGTGAAAACGACCGGGGCGCAATTCCTGCGCTGGCCTCGGGGGTTCGTCTGGCAGGGCCACCCCGCATCGAAGCGCCAGTACGTGATTATCGTCAGCGGTCACGGCCAGGTTGACGTCGCCGGCGGACAACCAGTGCGACTCGTCCCTGGACGGGTGCTGCTGGCGGAGGACGTGACGGGCAAAGGCCACACGACGCGAGTTGGCGCGGACGAAGACCTCGTGATGCTCCTGGTGCCGCTCGCGCAGGAACGTTGAACGGGCGTGTAGGCCTCTGATTATTCGCGTTCGTCTGTCCGCGAAGAGTCGCCGGGTTCCTTGCCGAACGCCCCTGGCACCTTTTTCGACGCAGGCATGGCTCTGTCGGCGTAACGCGACTCGGTTGCCTTCTGCGCCGTCGAACGGGTGCCGGCCTTGTGAGATGTCTGCACATCGTTCTGGTCGTCTGCCGGCTGTTCGCCCATGCGCCCGGCGGCATCCTCTGGGGGAGGCCCGGACCTCCCGACTGGAGGATGCGCGGCACGTTCGGCGTTTTCGTCGCGAGCAGATTCTCGATTGCTGATGCCGGAATTCTGCTGCGTCGAGTCGGCACGTGAGGCTGGCGACGATTCTTGTCTGGCCACGATACCTCCTGCTCTAGAGTTCGTTGTTCTGCCGCGCGGCGGCATACATCGGCGCCAGAATCGCCGACGGCGCCCGTCCCGATCCGGCCGATCGGCCCGACGCCGCGACGTCACCTTCAGGCCCCACGGCGCTCGGCAGGAAACGCTGCACGAGCGACATCGCCCCGCTGAAGAGTCCCGGCGCGATTGTTCGCGCCAGAACCGCGAGCTTTGCCTGGACCGTGATGACGAGCTCGGCGTCGCCACGCCTGCACGCGGCGAGGATCTGGCGGGCCGCTCGTTCGCCGCTGATGGTCATCACGGGCAACGAGCTGCCGACCGCAAACCACGAGTATTCCTCCGCCCGTTGTCCCTTGAAGGCTGCGTTGATGGGCGAACCGACGCGCATCAGCCCCGGACACACGGTGGTGACGACGATCTGATCACGCGCGAGCTCCGCGCGGAGGCCATCGCTCAGCCCCGTCAGCGCGAACTTGCTCGCAGAGTATGGCAACAGGTGGGGAACTGAAATCCGGCCGCCGACCGATGAGATGTTGACGATCCTCCCGGCGCGTTGATTCCGCATGTGCGGCAGCACCGCGAGCACCAGGAACAGCGGCCCCCAGAAGTGGGTCTTCATCGCGTCGTTGTAGTCGGACAGCTTCATGTGGTCCAGCGGCCCGACCTGGATGATGCCCGCGTTGTTGATCAGGACGTCGATGCGGCCATGGTGCGCGATCGTGCGTGCGACGGCGCGCTCGACGTCGTCGCGCTCCCCGACATCCGCGGTGACGATCAACACATCGGCCGAGGGCTGCCGATGGTGGATATCCTCGGCGGCTCTGCGTAATTCCGGCTCGTCGCGGGCGATGAGCGTGATGTGCGCCCCTTCAGCCGCCAGCTGGCGTGCCAGCACGAGTCCGAGGCCCCGCGAACCTCCCGTGATCACCACTGATTTACCACGGAAGTCGTAGCCGTTCCGGCTTCGCTTGGCGCGGATCGCCACGGCTGTGGCAAGACCGGCTGCGATCAACGCCAGTCCCGTGCTGCTCATCTTTCCGGACTTCATGTGTCATCCCTTTGAGGGCGTGATGTGCCGCGGCCACCGAACTGCGCCCGCACCGACCGTCGTGTCATTTCCGTCGCCGTGCCGTAGACGAGGTGAGCGACAAGCGATTGCAGGTGCATCTCGACCGGACGACGCGCCGTCGAATCAGACAGCCCAAGGAGGGGCATCGCGATCTCATCCGCGGCGAGCCAGACTGCAGTACCGAATCCGGCACCCGTTCGATCGGCTTGACGACGTTCGGTGTATGCGCCGTAGACCGCGCCCATGGCCGCACCGAACATGTAGTGCATCAGCGGCGCGCCGACGCGAAGCTCTTCGCGAGTCAGGCTGCGGCCGAGGAAGTAACTACCGACCGCATTGGCGGCCAGCTCGTTCGAATTCTGCTGTTCGCTACGCTCCTGCCAATCACGCGCGTCGTGGCGTCCGCCAGCTGACTCAGGCGCGCCGCCATCGACCACGCGCGTCCACAGACGTTGTACTTCGCTCATCGCCCATGTACCGACCGCTCCGGCGACCGCACCTGCGGCGATTCCTTTGTACACGCGTGAAACGGATGCAAGGCATTCGCCACACGGAAGAACCGTTACACTAGAAGTCGCCACCTCATGCGCCCGTAGCTCAGTTGGATAGAGCACCGGCCTTCTAAACGAGAAGCGATGAAGGGCGATCGCAGCCGACCCCGGTAAAACGGGGTCGGTTTATTTCGTACGTAGTCGGACGAAGCCTCCAAAGGTCGGGTTCTCCGCAATCCGTTGCGATACTTTGCAAGGGCCTTTCAGGGGTCGGAAACGAGCCGGCGCTCCTTGCTGTCGCCTGATGGCGGACCCTGTTCAGAACGCGGAGATGCGTTCCACCAGCCAGAAGCTCGCCAGGGCGCCGATGGCGTACGGGGCGATACGCCACATGCCGCGGGGTTGCGACAATCGAAGCCGTTGTACTGCGAGCGACCCAACGGCGATCGCAGCTAAAACGCCAGTGACAAACAACAACTGCCCAATCTCCACGCCAACATTGAAGAATAGCAATGCAATCGGGATCGACGACTGCGGCAAGCCGACCTCGGCGAGCGCACCAGCGAAACCGAATCCGTGCATCAGCCCGAACGCGAAAGACACGACCCACGGCCAGCGTGCGGTGATTCCGGGCCGGCCACGGTGGACCTGGACGATCTCGCGCGCGACAAAGAGAATGCTCAGCGCGATGCACGCCTCGACCGGTGGCTGCGGCACGTGGACCCAGCCGAGGGCTGCCGCTGTCAGCGTCAGGCTGTGCGTCGCGGTAAACGCCGACATCGTTGCGACGATTCGGCGCCAGCCAGCAACGAGGATCAGCATCCCGAGGACGTACAGCAGGTGGTCGAACCCGGTCAGGATGTGCTCGATGCCGAGAACGGTGTACGTCTTGACCACCTCCATCCGGCCCGGGCTTGCCTTCGCGACAAATCGCGGGTTCACGGGCAGGATGCGTTCGAGCTGCACGGTGCCGTCGAGACGCACGAGTCGCGCAAGCACGTCGACACGGGTTTCCGAGAGCTGGGAGAAGAAGATGGCCTTTCCATCGAGTCCTTCCGGCACACGGATGCGCCAGCGCTGCACCGTAATCCCACGCGAGAAGGTGCTGCGCACCGGCGCCAGTACCTCCGTTCCATTAGGGAACTGCGGCTTCACCCTGAGCGTGGTGGACTCGTCGATCGCGGGAATCTTCCAGAGCACGTCGTACGTCTCGCGATCGGACTGCGTCAGCTGCAGGTAACCCGGCTTGAATTCGTCCGCGCGAGCTGGACCCCCCGCAGTGATTAGCAGCGCCATAGCCGCCAGCAGGCGAGAGAATTGTCTCATGGCCGTTCCGTCGCCGGCTCCGCCTCGATGCTGACGTGATACGCGCTGCGCATCTTGGCGTACGCGTCGGTGCGTGCGCGCAGACGGCGCTCGTTCTCCCATTCGCGCACGACATGGTCGCGGACGGCCGCGAGCGGCGGCATCGCGGCCGGTGTGCGATCCGAGACGCGCACGTAGTGCGCTCCGAAGCTCGAGTCGATCGGCCCCGCCCACTCGCCGATCGGCACCTGCCCGAGAGCCGCGGCAAAGGCGGCGCCGAAATCGCGCGCCACCAGATCGGCAGGGGTCCGCGTCATCTGATGCGGCAAAAGCGTCGGCTCGCCAAGTTCGGCGGCGTTGACGCCACTCCGCAGGGCTCGATAGGTGACGGCCACGGCACGCACCTCTCCAGTGGCGGACGTGGACGTTCCGAGAAACACCTGCTCGAAGGTAAGAATGGCCGGCTGAACGAAGCGCGCCTGGTTCGCCGTCAGGTACGCGGACAGATCCGCGTCGGTCGGCGTCCGTGTCGAAGCGTCCTCCTCCACGATCATGTCGATCTTCTGCCGCACTCGGCGCTTCACGACGATATCGTCACGCTCGAGCCCGATCTTGACCCCTTCCCGGTAGAGAACTTCATCGTGCACGTACGCCTCAATCAGATGGTTCAGTTCGGCGGCAGAGGGTTCGCGCCCCTTTTCCGCCACATGCTGGGTCACGAGATCGTTCACCACTCCCCGAGTGATGACGATGGTGCGCCCGGCAGAGTCGCGAGGCGCCCTCCATTGATAGACGGCGAAGAGCGTGATGCCGATCAGCAGAAAGTGGAGCATCGGCTCACGGATAAGCGTTCGAATGCGCATACCGGTCCTATTTCGGCGAATACCAGATGGGTGACGTGAACGCCCGCTCCTGCGTCGTCATCGGCACCTTCGGGTCTGTGATCTTGATCCTGAAGTACGCGGCATCGTACGCGGTCCAGCGCGGCGTCGGGATCTCGAGGACGCGCGCGTAGTAGACCGCCCGGACCGACGGATCGAAGTCGGGGTCCTTCCAGACGGTGACGAGTTCCGGATCGCCGATGGTGTTGGCCCAGGTGGCGGTGGCGACGTCCACGGTGTTCCCCACCGGGGTCAGCTTGCCGTTCACGATCTTGCGCCGGTCCTTGTCGCCCCAGACCACGTCGTAGATCTTCTCCTGCGGCTTGCCGCCTTGCCCAGCCATCCCTTGATGATCTGGATGCGATCGAGGTTGCCGCTGAACCGGTCTTTGAGCGCGGCGACGAGGAACGTCGGCGCCTTGCCGGCCGGCGCCGCGGGAAGATCGGCGCCCATCGGCACACCCTTCGCGTAGCCGGTCACCGCCGGCGTGCGCGTGGCGTCAGCCTGCGTGAAGTCGTAGCCCCCGAAAAATCGGACGATCATGCGGGGACCGCTCGTCGCGTAGGTCTCACGGCGCATCATCGCGTCCCACAGCTCCGCACGCGTGTTGCCGGTCGCCCACACGGCGGTGTAGCC
>Ga0136846_1242988_pt1 | contig 12497 bp, 9 predicted proteins | sample HopSoiMetagenom2_FD_96841 | JGI IMG/M metagenome (GOLD analysis project Ga0136846, IMG submission 96841) | Grasslands soil microbial communities from Hopland, California, USA - 2 Assembly 2016 (version 4) | ecosystem: Environmental > Terrestrial > Soil > Grasslands | place: USA: Hopland...
GATAAGGCGGGGATGTCCGGCTTTCACCAACCAATCTTGCCAAAGCCGCGGCATCGACGTGACGTTCAGCAATGTGTGCTGCGCGAGGTCGGAAATGTCCCCCAGAGGAAGCCTCGCGACCACTGCCGGGCTGCAGACCGGGACCCGGCGCTCCGAAAGAAACAGCCGCGACCTGAAGCCATGAAAAGAATCTGGACCGCCGCGGATGACCACGTCGAAGGTGTCGGCAAGCGCGTCGATCGGGTCGTTCGACGTGGTGAGGCGGACTTCGATATCCGGTCGCTCGTTACGGAAACGGCTCAGGCGTGGCAGCAGCCAGCGCATGCTGAACGTCGCCAGCGCATTGACTCGAAGCACGGCCGCCGGCACTGCGCCGTGGGTCGCGCGATGCTTCTTGACGGCGAACGAAATGCGGTCGAGCGCCGGGCTGATCTCTTCGAATAGCGCCGTGCCTGCCGGCGTGAGGGTGATCCGCCGCGTTGATCGCCAGAACAGCGCCGGCGCCCCCAACCGGTCCTCAAGCAGGCGCACTTGCTGACTGATCGCGCCATGCGTCACGCCCAATTCGCTGGCCGCCTCCTTGAAACTGCCGAGGCGGGCTGCCGCTTCGAAAGCGCGGACCGCGTTGAGAGGTGGCAAGGTCCTGCGCTGTGCGGAATTGCCCATTTGATAGAAATCCTAACTCGTTGGTCGATCATTACTGATTTGTGCAGGCTACTTCAATCGCCCATGATGTATTTGTCGCGGTATCAGCGCATCAGTCATGCGGTGCAGGACACCAGTACATAGAATTTCTATCACTTGAGGAACTTTCATCGCCCCGGAGGAATCGACATGAATGACGCAGCCGTTCCAGCGGCGAGCCGTCCGGGCGAACCTGCATCATGCTCGTCGGCGCCAGAAAAATCCCGCGGCCTGCTAGCCGCCTGCCTCACCCACGCGGTTCATGACGGCTATACCGACGGTCTCTATGCCTTCCTGCCGGTCTGGCAGGCGCAGTTCGGCCTGTCCTATGCGGCACTTGCTGTCGTGCGCGCGCTGTATTTCGGGACGATGGGGGGTATGCAGATTCCAGCCAATCGGGTTCTTTGCGGCCTTTCGGCGCGCGAAGCGCTGATCCTATCCACTGTCGCTGCGGCAGCGGGCTTGCTGATCATGGCACTGCCGTTCGGTTTTACCGGCCTATGCGTCGGGCTAGTCGTCGCTGGAATCGGATCGAGCATCCAGCACCCCCGCGGCTCCATGCTTGTCATCGACAGCTATGAGTCGGAGTCGCGAGGCCCGCTTGGCATCTACAACTTTTCCGGCGATCTCGGAAAAGCCGTTTTGCCGGCCCTGATCGCAGTGCTGCTGCCGGTCGTCGCCTGGCAATGGGTGCTGGGCCTAATGGCCGCACTGGGAATTGTGCTGGTGATCGCGCTGGCGTCACTGGCGCCGACCGCCTCCAGCACTAGAAGCGCCGCAGAAGAAGTGACACCCAGCGGTGGCCGCCACGGTTTCGGCATCCTCACGACGATCGGCGCGCTCGATACGTCGACCCGCATGGGATATTTGCTCTTTCTGCCCTTCCTCATCCATGGGCAGGGCGGGGGCCTGCCCACCGTTGGAATCGCGCTCGCCCTGCTGTTCATCGGCGGTGCATTCGGTAAGGTGACCTGTGGCTGGCTGGGCGAGCGACTGGGTGTTGTCGCGACCGTGATTGTGACCGAAGCCGCAACAGCCTTGCTGATCTTGGCGACGCTGTTCACGTCACTGACGTCAACGCTCATCCTGCTGCCACTGCTCGGCATCGTGCTGAACGGCACCTCTTCAGTGCTCTATGGCTCCGTGCCGGAGCTTTCCGATGGCGATACTGGGCGGGCATTCGCGATTTTCTATACCAGCGTCATCGGTGCTGGAGGTCTCGCACCGATCCTGTACGGCGTCATTGCCGATCACAGCAGTCGGACGATCGGCGTGTTGGCCTCAGCTGCGACCGCTGCCCTGATCGTCCCACTCGTGCTGCTGCTGCGGAGCCATCTGCGCAACTCAACCATGGGATCGCGCAAGGCTTCCGTTTGAACGCGGCGCCGTATGGGCGGCGAAACGCAAAGCCCGCACGGTCCTAACCCTGCGGTCGCAGGCTTGATCATCTGTCACTGAAAGAGGTACGCTAAATGGATATCATCTCGCAGGCGCCGCTCATTCTCATAACCGGTGGAAGCCGTGGGATCGGCGCGGCGACTGCGCGGCTTGCTGCCGCACAAGGCTACGATGTCGCAATCAGCTTTGTTTCCAATCAAGCTGCTGCTCATGCCATAGCCGCTGATGTGCGACGTGCGGGACGCCGGTCGTTGGCTGTACGCGCGGATAGTGCGGATCCAGATCAGGTGGCACAGCTCTTTGCGGCAATCGACCGGGAGTTCGGCCGGATCGATGTGCTCGTAAACAACGCAGCGGTCCTCGCGCAGCAGTCCCGGCTGGAGGATCTTGCGTTCGAGCGTATGCAGCGGATATTCGCCGTCAACGCGATCGGGCCCATTCTCTGCGCCCAGCAGGCCGTGAAGCGGATGTCCTATCGTCATAACGGGCGGGGCGGATCCGTGGTCAACATCTCTTCGGCGTCGGCGCGTCTAGGTAGTCCCGGCGAGTATGTCGACTACGCCGCGTCAAAGGGCGCTCTTGAGACATTCACGACGGGTTTCGCAAAGGAGGTCGCGCGGGAGGGTATCCGCGTCAATTGCATTCGCCCCGGGCACATATACACCGAGATGCACGCAAGCGGCGGGGAGCCGGGCCGAGTAGATCGTGTCAAGGACTCGATACCGATGGGGCGGGGTGGCCACGCGGAAGAGGTGGCACGCGCAATACTGTGGTTAGCTGGCGCCGACGCCTCGTTCGTTACCGGCACATTCCTAGATGTCACTGGCGGCAAGTGATCAACAACACTGGGCCCCACTCGTCGGTCAACAACTCGTACGCGATCAACTCTGCCTCAGCATCGCGTCTGGAATCGGCGCCGGCCAGAACGTTTCAAATGTTGACCATCCGTCCGTTCGCGAAGATGGGCCAGCGCCACGGCCCGCTCGGTGAGCCGCCGATCCTCGTAATACCGGACCTTCTCCGCCCGGATCGGCGGCGTGCCCGCCACTATGAGGACGGCAATGGCAGAGCCAAGCGCGCTGCGCATCATTCGCACCGCGCGAACATGCTTCCTGGATGTATTGCCACCGTTCGCTCCCACTTAGATCTGCTGTGAGCGCCGCCGCGGCGCCAAGCCCGATCCGTTGCACGCGCGATCAAGAGGACAGGAGCCGGTCCGTACCGCTAAGAGTGCGGCGCCCGCCGCCGCACGCAAGAGAACACTCTGGACGCGACGCCAAGTGGTCCAACAACAGCCAATGAGGATCTGAGCCGACGCGACTACCAGGAAATAGACTGACGTCAACAATCCGCGGTCGGTGGTCCCAAGACTGATATTCTAGCTGAGATGACTGGCAATCAAAGCGTTGATCGTTCGAAACAGATACGAGAGATAACCAGCAGCAAAACGGGAGAAACCACACTTGACTTGGGGTCCACTTTCCACTTTCGTCATGAATTGACTTTGCCTTCCCCGCTCGTCAAAGATCGTTCCGTGGCTGCAGCCCATGTTCTAAGTTCATTTACGGGCGGCGGCACAACTTGCTGGACCCAGGGATGACAGGCCGGAACGCATCTGAACGGGGAAGCGCGGCGCAATTTGCCCCAGGCAGATCGATCAAGTTCGGCCGGTACGAACTCTTTGCAGATCTCAAACTATTGCTCCGCAACGGAAACAAGATCGACCTTGGCGGGCGAGCGTTCGACGTTTTGCTGGTTCTGGCCGAGGCCGGTGGCGATGTCGTCAGCAAGGAGCTCCTTATCCAAAAAGTATGGGCTGGAGCTGCGATCGAAGATAACAGCTTGCAAGCCCAGATATCCGCAATTCGGCGGGCGCTCGGCCCCGATCGCGACCTCCTCTCTACCGACTTCGGTCGGGGTTATCGCCTAGCGGGTTTGAGCCAAACTGCTGAGCAGCACCGTGGGGCCGACCGAACGCTCCCCACAACACGGCTTCCGTTCGCGCTCACCCCGTTGTTGGGACGTGAAAAAGAGTGCTCTGAAATCGGGCGGCTGATCGCACGACATCGATGCGTCACACTCACGGGTCCGGGTGGGATCGGGAAGACACGTTTGGCTCTGGAGGTTGGCCGGTCCATCGCTCAGACGTTCCCAGACGGGGTTCACCTGGTCGAGATGGCTCGCGTCACAGAGGACAACTTGGTTTGGCCGACGATTGCCGGATGCCTGCAAGTCCCTAACACCGACCAACCAGCGCAGGTCCTGAATGAGATCAAGGACAAGCATCTTCTCTTGGTCGTCGACAATTGCGAGCATCTAACGGACTCCATCGCCGTTGCGGTGGAAGTCTTGTTGCGGGCTGTCAGGAAACTGCACATTTTGGTCACCGCTCAGGAGCCGCTGGGCGCCGAAGGCGAACATGTTTACCGGCTCTTGCCGCTGTCGATTCCACCGCTGGACACCGAATCCAGGGAAGAGGCGCTCTCGTATGCCGCTGTGCAGCTCTTTGTCGACCGTGCTTCGGCAGGATCGCAGTCTTTTGCGCTGACGCAAGACAATTTTCGGGATGTCTGCGCCATCTGCCGGCGCCTTGACGGACTGCCGCTGAGCCTCGAGCTGGCCTCGGCACGCGTCTCGGCTCTCGGCCTTCAGGGCATGATCGCAGGCCTCGACGACCGGTTCAAGCTCCTGACGGCCGGGCGTCGAACGGCCTTGCCGCGTCATCGGACCCTGCGGGCCACGGTCGACTGGAGCCACAGCCTTTTGAATGCCGAGGAACGCGGCTTTTTTCACCGGCTTGCCGTCTTCGCATCGTATTTCGACACCGCCGCGGCTCGTCACGTCGCCGGGCCCGATTTGATGGAGCCGTGGCAGATCTCCGATCTGCTCGCCGATCTGGTCACAAAATCGCTTCTGCTCTGCGAAGTTGACACTTCTGGTCCGCGATATCGATTGCTTGAGACGATTCGATTTTACGCACTTGAGAAGCTCGCTGAGAGCAGCGACGTTGCCGAGGTCGCTCAGCTGCACGCTGATTTCGTTGCAGTGATGGTTCAGACGGGAGCTCGGGAGTGGGTCACCACACCGACCGAGGTTTGGAGACAGAAGCACCAAAGTGAAATCGACGATGTGCGAGCCGCGCTCGACTGGGCCTTTTCTCCCGAAGGCGACAAGCGGATCGGGCTCAAGATTCTCGCGAATTCCGCCCCGTATTGGATTCAGCTCTCGATGCACGACGAATGCCAGCGTTGGTTGACCCTGGCACTGGCAACGTCGTCGAGCATTCCACCGGAAGAAGAACTCGCATTGCGGGTCGCCCTCGGCACCTCGCTCAGTTGGGCCAAAGGACCCGTCAACCAGACCGGCTCCGTTTGGGCGTCCGCCTGCGAACTGGCCGTTCGATTGAATCATGTCGAAGCACAGCTTCAATCGCGTTACGGGCTGTGGCTGTTCTTTTTGCGCAGCGGTGAATACAAACAATCCTTGGCACACGCGGCCGAAATGATGACGCTGGCACAGGCGGTCGGCGACGCCGAAGCTTTAGCCGCCTCGCAACGTATCTTGGGAGTATCCCGGCATTTTCTCGGTGACCACAGCGAAGCCCGATCGCTGATCGAAACGTCGCTCGCCTGGTATGACCAGGGACTTTGTAGCCAACCGTTTCGGTTCGGGCTCGACCAAAGGGTGTCAGGGCTTGCCTTCTTGTCTCGCGTTCTTTGGGTCCAGGGCGACTTTGCCAAGGCCTTTGAAGCCGCTTCAGCATCGATTGCGGGAGCTCGCGCGTTGGATCATGCATGCACGATGTGCTGCGCGCTTGCGGAGGGATGGTGCACCGTGAATGCGCTTGCAAGCGATCGGGACGCCGTGGAGAGCGGCTCGCTCATGCTAATCAAGACCGGTACAAAATACGGGCTCGGGTTCTGGACCGCCTATGGTGAGATTTTTCGGACCTGGGCCGAAGCCATAAGCGCGGAGCAGCCTGACGACGCACTGCCACGATTGATCTCCCTTCACAGGGATATCGACCTCGATCCCGGCTATTCGAGCCTTGTCGGGGACCTTCTCGTCCGGGCTTCCAATGCCGCGTCGCTCGCGCAAATGGACACTGGATTTCTTCAAGGTCGCGAAGGAGAAATCAACTGGGCAACCCCGGAATTTGCCCGGATTCGGGTCCGCCTGCCGATCTCTTGTGATGGATCGGCAGCGGAGCATTCGCTAAATCGCGCACTGTCGTTGGCGAAGGGCAGCGGCGCCCACGCTTGGGAACTCAAGATTGCGATCGACCTGGCACGCCTGCTGATCAGTGAGGCGCGCGCCGATCAGGCCCGGGAGATCCTCGGTTCCGCGTTGTCCGCGCTGCCTGCTGCCACTGGGGCACTCGGCGAGGAGGCTCGGAGCCTGATGGCCGGGTGCGGCCCCCATTAACTTTTCGCAGGCCACGCGTGTCCAACGCACCTTTTCAGACTTCTGAAATTCACCGTCATTGCGCCTGAACGTCCTGACCGACCATTCTGCACCGAACCACATCGGGAGGTGCTTGGATGGCAGAATTAGTCGCGGTTTACGCAGTGCCGCATACGCCGAGCTTTGTTGCGGAGGTTCTGCAGAACGGCGACCGGTCCGAAACGGCGCAATTCTTCGCAGAAATCCGCCAGCACCTAGCAAGTGTTCGGGCAAACCTGATCGTCACCGTCAACAACGATCATTTCAACACGTTCTTTCTCGACAATCTGCCGACGTTCGCCATTGGCTTGGCCGACCGAACCGCGGGGCCAAACGACCAGACGCCGGGTATGCCCTGGTACGAGGTCGAGGTGGATGCGGAAGCGGCCGCGGGCTTGCAGCGCAACTTCGTCAATGACGGGTTCGATTTTTCTTCGACCCAGGAATTTCAAGTCGATCACGGCGCGCTCGTTCCGCTCCACTTCATGACGCCAAAGATGGACCTCCCGATCGTCCCGATCTTCATCAATTGCGTCGTGCCTCCCCTGCCCCCGGCGGCACGCTGCTACGACCTCGGTCGCGGCCTCGCAAAAGGGATTCGCGCTCTGAGCGGTCGACACAAGGCATCGCGCGTCGCGATCGTGAGCAGCGGATCGCTTAGCCTCGAAATCGGCGGACCGCGCGCGTTCGAAGGCAAGACATTCGGTGTCCCCGACCCCGACTGGGCAACATGGATTCTGGACTGCGTCCGGTCAAAGGACCATCAGGCCTTGATCGAAGCCGCGACGGAAGCCCGGATGCTCGAGGCCGGCAACGTTGCCGGCGAGTTCCTGAATTGGATGATCGCGTTGGGAGCCGTAGGCAGGTCGGCGCCAGACATCCTTATCAACCAGCCCCAATTGGGCAATGCCTTCGCGGCATGGGCGGTGGGAGCACAGTCGTGAAGGGGTATCTGATCAACAAGTTCTGCCGACGAGTGCTCCACGACAAGGACTTTCGGGAGCTTGTCCTCAGAGATCCATCGACGGCGATCTCTTCAATGCCATTCACCCGGTCCGAGCGCGACGCACTGCTCAACGGCGACGTCGCAGCGCTTTATCACGAGGGGGCATCGGCATTCCTGTTGCTGATCTTGTGCCGCTTCGAAGTCCTCGGCCTGACGCTTCCGGTCTTCAACGGACGCATGCGAGCGATTTCGCAGGATCAATCCAAGTCGTTCCAAGAACAATAGAGCGGATCAAACGCCGCCAGCAATGAAGCATCCGTTCGCTATCGGCGAACCCGGGAGGAAAGATAATGACAAGCACGAGCGGAACGATCGGCCCTATCCAGAGGCGGGCGCTCCTCAGCAGTTTCATTGGCTGGATGTTCGACGGTTTCGAGACGAGTACGCTGATCCTCGTCGGCGGCGCGGCCGTCCTCTCCCTGTTGCCTGAACACGGAGCCGACCAGGTTCGTGTCGCGGTCGGCACCGCTCTCAGCAGCACGCTGATGGGCTGGGCGGTCGGCGGCACGATCGGAAGCGTCATGGCAGACTACATCGGGCGCAAGAAGATGCTGATGATCGCGATCGCCGGCTATTGCGCCTTCACGGCGTTCACTGCCTTGAGCAGTTCAGTGACGATGCTCGTCGTTCTCAGGTTCCTGACAGGAATGTTTCTGGGCACGGAATGGAGCACCGGCACGGCGCTGGTCGCTGAAACCTGGCCTGCCTCCGCCCGGGCAAAAGCTCTGGGGATCATGCAGTCCGGCTACGGATTCGGATTCTTCCTTGCCGCCGGGCTCTGGCTTGTGCTGCAGCCCATCGGAGGACCCGATGCATGGCGATGGATGTTCGTGATCGGCATCCTGCCCGCCCTTTTTCTGATCTACATCAGGCGAAGCGTGCCTGAATCCAAGCTATGGCTCGAGGCGGTTGGCGACACTGCAGACCAATCAAAAGGAAGCCGCCGCTGGACCGTGATCGAGATGTTCGATGAACCGAGGTCGGTCCTGCGCACGCTTGCGGTGCTGTTGATGGCCTCGATCACCGTCGCCGTCTTCTACGGCATCTCGGCGCTCACCGGCCCCTACATCGGCAGCCTGGCCGCCAAGCAAGGCCTCTCCGCCCCCGCGATGGCAAGCGTCAGCGCGCTCGTCTATAATGCCGGTTCCATTGTCGGCTACATCTCCGCCGGCTTTCTGGCCGACGCGATTGGCCGAAAGCCATACATGTACATCTCCTTCAGTGGCGCGATCCTCTCGGGATTGCTGATGTACTTCGTACCGCAGACGCTCATCGCTTCGCTTGCCTGCGTGTTTGTCCTCGGCACGTTCACGCTAGGTGTATTCTCATGGCTGCCAATCTATCTCCCTGAGCTCTTCCACACGCGGGTGCGGTCGACTGCGTCGGGCTTGATCTTCAATCTCGCAAGGCTCGTCGCATTTCCGCTGCCCTGGCTGACCGCGTTTCTGTTCACCGAGTTCGGCGGCTACCAACCCACCGTGCTCATGCTGTCCCTGCTCTACGTCGTTTCAATCGTCATGCTGAGTCTGCTTCCCGAAACGAAGGGCAAGCTGCTGCCGATCTGACTTTATCATCACCATGCTTCATCGGAGAATAAAATGGACCTCGGAATTAAAGGCAAGGCCGCCATCGTCACCGGAGCGAGCACCGGGATAGGGTTTGCTGTCGCAAAGGAACTCATTTCGAACGGCGTAGCGGTTGTGATCGCAGCGCGTGATCGGACGCGACTGGAGCAGGCCGAGGAAACTCTGCTCCGCGCGCCTGGCGCCAAGGTCGCGGCCGTCGAGGTCGACGTCGCCGCGCCGGACGCGGCACGGACACTCGTCAACAAAGCCCTCACGACGTTCGGTTCGATCGACATCCTTATCAACAATGCCGGCCGAGCTCATGCCGGCGGACTGATGAACTCAAGTGAGGATGATTGGACCGATATGACCGCGGTCAAGCTTACCTCCATGCGACGGCTTTGCAAGGAGGCCATCCCACACATGCAGCAGAAACGATGGGGCCGCATCGTGAACATGTCCTCCATCGGAGGAATCTATCCCAATCCGAAGCTCTTCGTGTCGCACGTCCTCAGCGCAGCCATAAACAATCTGACCAAATCGCTTGCGCTCGAGGTGGCGAAAGACGGAATTCTGGTCAACGCGATCGGAATAGGAGCTGTCGCGACCGACAATTGGGCCAACAACATGCTCCCCGCGGTTCGAAAGAACCGTCTTGAGATGAGCTCGCTCAATGACGACGAAGTGCTCGCTCGGATCTCGGCAGAACTCACCCCCGTCGGCAGAGCTGGCGCGCCCGAGGAAATCGCGGCCATTGCAGCCTTCTTGGGTTCAGCGCGGAACGGCTTCGTGACAGGCGACACGATCGAGGCTTCGGGCGGCGCGGACCGGTTCATGTGAGCGGGTTCGCGCCCCGAACGGCGGCGGCTTGGCAGTGAACTGCTTGCGTCAGAGAGCTGTTGCCCCTCAGGCACTTGTAGGACAGACAGAGCGCTGGGTACGTGAAGGCTGAGCGATATCTCGGCCTTGACGGCGCCTGCGCTCTCCGCAGTTGCCGCTCATCGCATGTTATGAGCTCACGCCCTAGCTTTCCTCGGGTACGTTTTGATGACGAATATCATCTGGAATCTCGCGCAGGAAGCTCTGGCCTTTCTGCAAGCGGCGACCGAGTGCTTCGACGAATCCTTCAAAGCGCTCCCGGCCCTTGAGTTGCGCCGCCGCCTGCGCATCGTTGGGCAACGGTGGCGTGATCGTCAGCCAGAAACGAATGAAGAGGGCCAAAGTCTCGGCCGTCAAACCGACGTCGCGCTCCAGCCTCTGCATCTGACGCGAGAGCCGATCCAGGCGACGGGTGAACGCGGCCTCCCGCCTGTCTGCTCCATCCGGTGACAGAAACGAAGCAACAGCAGCTTCCACGATCGCAGACCGGGAGAGCTTCTGACGATCGGCCAGATCCGAGATCTGCTTCAGAAGCTCAGGCGAGAAATACACATTCATGCGGTCGCGCATATTGCCTCAGAGTTCCATGCCGTCATTCGGGTCCATAGCGGCTTGACGGGCGACGCCGCGCATTTGCCGACGGAGAAGCCGGGATTGACGGACGGCACCCTCGTCATCATCAAGAACGACGGCAAATTCCTCGGCTGGCGACGGCTCGGTCGTCTCCTTGACGATCGCGACGTGATCGGGGAGTTCGGGTTCGCGACGTAGACCGCTGTTCGCCGTGTCTTCTTCTCCTTGCCCCTCGACGGTTGGAAGCGACGCCGGCTTGGGCGTGCCCAATGTAGACCATCCGTCCGTTCGCGATGACCGGCCGGATGCCGCTGGATCTGGCGGCGGCAAAACCCGCTCCGTAAACCGTCGATCTTCATAATAGCGAGCCTTCCGAGCTCGAATCGGTGGCGTACCCGCCACCATGACGATCTCGTCCGCCGGCGGAAGTTGCATGACTTCACCTGGAGTCAAGAGCGCACGCGCCGTCTCCTGCCGCGAGACCATCAGATGTCCGAGCCACGGGTTTAGCCTGTGTCCGGCATAGTTTTTCATTGCCCTCATCTCGGTCGCCGTACCAAGCGCATCGGAGACCCTCCTGGCGGTCCGCTCGTCATTGGTCGCAAAGCTGACCCGGACGTGGCAGTTGTCGAGGATGGCGTTGTTGGGCCCATAAGCCTTCTCGATCTGATTGAGCGACTGCGCGATCAGGAAACTCTTGATGCCGTAGCCCGCCATGAAGGCGAGCGCGGACTCGAAGAAATCAAGCCGGCCCAGCGCCGGGAACTCATCGAGCATCATCAGCACTCGATGCCGGCGATCGCGGGCGTGCAGATCCTCGGTCAGACGGCGGCCGATCTGGTTCAGCACCAAGCGGATCAGGGGCTTGGTTCGCGAGATATCGGAAGGCGGCACTACCAGGTAAAGCGTCGTCGGGCGGCTATCTGCGATCAGATCCGCGATGCGCCAGTCGCAGCGGCAAGTTACCCTGGCCACCACAGGATCGCGGTAAAGACCGAGGAACGACATCGCCGTGGACAGCACGCCCGAACGCTCATTCTCGGACTTGTTGAGGAGTTCGCGCGCGGTCGACGCGACTACCGGATGAGCGCCCGGCTCGCCAAGGTGCGGCGTGGTCATCATCGCCTTCAACGTCGCCTCGATCGGCCGCTTCGGGTCGGAGAGGAAAGCAGCGACTCCGGCCAGGGTCTTGTCCGCCTCGGCATAGAGGACGTGGAGTATGGCACCGACCAGGAGGGAATGGCTGGTCTTCTCCCAATGGTTCCGCTTGTCGAGGGAGCCTTCGGGATCGACCAGGACATCAGCGACGTTCTGGACGTCGCGAACCTCCCATTCCCCGCGCCGGACCTCAAGCAATGGATTGTAGGCGGATGATTTCGGATTGGTCGGGTCGAACAACAGGACGCGGCCGTGCAGCGAGCGGAAGCCAGCGGTCAGTTGCCAGTTCTCACCCTTGATGTCGTGAACGATGGCTGAGCCGTGCCAGGCCAACAATGAGGGAACGACGAGGCCAACACCTTTGCCCGAGCGGGTGGGTGCAAAACACAGCACGTGCTCCGGTCCGTCATGGCGTAGGTAGTCATCGTCGAGTTTGCCGAGCACGACGCCATCTAGACCGAGAAGTCCAGCCGCACTCACCTCCTCCAGGCCAGCCCAACGCGCCGAGCCATAGGTCTCGACATTCTTAGCCTCGCGCGCCCGCCACACCGACATGCCGATCGCCGCAGCGATCGAAACGAACGTGCCTGATGCCGCGATGAAGGCTCCCTCGACAAAGACCTGAGGCGCATAGGCATCGTAGACGAACCACCACCAGAAGAAGACCGGCGGGTAATAGATTTTGAAGCCCAACAGCTCGAACCAGGGCTTCCCGAGTTCTGGTTGCCAGGCGAGCCGCCAGGCCGTCCACTCGGTCGCTCCCCAGATGGCGAGCATGACGATCAGGCCGA
>Ga0136846_1237366_pt1 | contig 12496 bp, 11 predicted proteins | sample HopSoiMetagenom2_FD_96841 | JGI IMG/M metagenome (GOLD analysis project Ga0136846, IMG submission 96841) | Grasslands soil microbial communities from Hopland, California, USA - 2 Assembly 2016 (version 4) | ecosystem: Environmental > Terrestrial > Soil > Grasslands | place: USA: Hopland...
ACCGGTCCGCAGCGGCTGCTCGCGAAGCTCCTCTCCGCCTTCGCCGCGGCGGCTCTCCTGCTCGCGACCCTGGGCATCTACGGCGTCGTTTCGTACAGCGTGAGCCGCCGGGAGCGCGAGATCGGCGTGCGCATGGCGCTGGGCGCGCAGGCGTCGCACGTGGTCCGCATGGTGCTGCGCGAAGGCCTGCGCCTCTCGCTGGTGGGCGTGCTCGCCGGCTCGCTCCTGGCGCTGGCGCTGGCGCGGCTGCTCGCGGGATTCCTCTACGGCGTGTCGCCCACCGATCCGCTGACGTACGCGCTGGCTTCCTGCGGCCTCGCGCTGGCGGCCGCGGTCGCCTCCTGGCTGCCGGCGCGGCGCGCGACGCGCGTCGATCCGGCCATTGCGCTGAGGGCGGAGTGATGGAACTCCTTGCCATCGTGGTTGTGCTGGCGGCGGCGCAGGCCTGCGCGGCGCTGGTCGTCGCGCTGGGGGCACTTTTGGTAAAGGCGGTTCGATGATCCGGCTCAAGGACCTGGAGAAGGCGGTCAAGCACGGCGCGGGTCAGGTCTTCCTCCTGCGCCGCATCGATCTCACCATCGCCGCTGGCGACTTCGTCACCGTCATGGGTCCCTCGGGCGCGGGGAAGAGCACGCTGCTCTCCATCCTCGGCCTGCTCGACGCCGGCTGGACCGGCGAGTACGAGCTCTTCGGCGAGCCGGTGCACAAGCTCTCGGGCAAGCAGCGCGCCGAGCTGGCCAAGCGCACGGTGGGCTTCGTCTTCCAGCAGTACCACCTGCTCGACTCGCTGACGGTGGCGGAGAACCTCGAGGTGCCGCTCAGCTACCGCGACATGCGCTCCAAGGATCGCCAGGCCCTGGTGGCCGACACGCTCGATCGGTTCGGCATGGTGGGCAAGAAGGACCTCTACCCGAACCAGCTTTCGGGCGGCCAGCAGCAGCTGGTGGGAGTGGCCCGGGCGGTCATCGCAAGCCCCAAGCTCTTGCTCGCCGACGAGCCTACGGGCAACCTGCACTCCAAGCAGGGCGAGGAGATCATGCAGCTCTTCAAGGAGCTCAACCGGCAGGGGACCACCATCGTGCAGGTGACGCACTCGGAGTCCAACGCCGGGTATGGCAACCGCATCGTGCGGCTGCGGGACGGCTGGATCGAGACGTGACCCGCATCATCGCCGCGGACGACCAGACCGACGTCCTCGAGGCGCTGCGGCTCTTGCTCAAGCGAGAAGGCATTGCCATGGTGCCGGCCACCTCCCCCGCGGGCGTGCTCTCAGCCCTCGAGCACGAGGACTTCGACGCCGCGCTCATCGATCTGAACTACGCCCGCGACACCACCAGCGGCGGCGAAGGGCTCGATCTTTTGACGCAGCTGCGCGGATCGGATCCCACTTTGCCGGTGGTGGTGATGACCGCCTGGGGCAGCGTGGACGGCGCCGTGGAGGCGATGCGCCGCGGCGCGCGCGACTACGTGCAGAAGCCCTGGGACAACGCCCGGCTGGTGGCGACCCTGCGCACGCAGATCGAGCTGGGGCGCGCGCTGCGCCGCTCGCGGCGGCTGGAGGAGGAGAACTCGCGGCTGCGGGGATCGGCGCCGGAGATGTTCGCGCGCTCCGCCGCCATGCAGGCCGTGCTGCGGGTGCTCGACAAGGTGGCGCCCAGCGAGGCCAACGTGCTGGTCACGGGCGAGCACGGCACCGGCAAGGAAGTGGTGGCGCGCTACGTTCATGGCGCCTCCAAGCGAGCAGGGCGGCCGCTGATCACGGTCAATGCCGGCGGCGTGGCCGAGGGCGTGTTCGAGAGCGAGCTGTTCGGCCACGTGCGCGGCGCCTTCACCGACGCCAAGGCCGACCGCGCCGGCGCCTTCGAGGTGGCGGACGGCGGCACCTTGTTCCTCGACGAGGTGGGCAACATGCCCATGGGGCAGCAGGCCAAGGTCCTGCGCGTGCTGCAGACCGGCGAGTTCACGCCGGTGGGCTCCAGCAAGGTGAAGCGCGGCGACGTCCGCGTCATCGCGGCCACCAACGCGCGGCTGCACGACGAGGTGGCGCAGGGCCGGTTCCGCGAGGATCTGCTCTACCGCCTCAACACCGTGGAAGTGCAGCTCCCGCCGCTGCGCGACCGGCTGGAGGACATTCCCCATCTCGCGCAGTTCTTCCTCCGCCGCATCGTGGCCCGCGGCGCGACCCAGGCGCGCACCTTCACGCCCGACGCTCTCGACGCGCTGGTGCGGCACCCCTGGCGGGGCAACGTCCGCGAGCTGGAGCACGCGGTGGAGCGCGCCGTCCTGCTCGCCTCGGGCGAGGAGATCGCACCCGCCGACCTGTTCCTCGGCGCCACCGCGCAGGGTCCCGCGCTGCTGGAGCGGATGACGCTGGACGACGCCGAGCGCCACCTCATCCAGCGCGCGCTCGCCCGCTGCGGCGGGAACGTCAGCGAGGCGGCACGCGAGCTGGGCGTTTCCCGCAGCGCCCTCTACCGCCGCCTGCAGCACCATGGTTTGAAAGCTTCGTGAAGCGCAGGCCCGCGGCGCACGACCAGCACGTCTTCCTCCTTTCGCTCTGGGCGGGCCTGCCCGGCGTGGTCACTTCGCTGGTGCTGCTCTGGCTCTACGTGCCCGACGCCAAGGTGCGCTGGACGGTGGGGGCGGCGGTGGTGCTGGTGTGGGCCTTCGTCTCGCTCGCGCTGCGCGAGCGGGTGCTCCGGCCGCTTCAGACGTCGGCCAATCTGCTGGCGGCGCTGCGCGAAGAGGACTTCTCCGTCCGCGGCCGCGGCGCGCGCGCGGGCGACCCCCTGGGCGAGCTCTTGCTGGAGATCAACTCGCTCGCCGACACGCTGCACGCGCAGCGGGTGGGATCGCTGGAGGCCGGGGCGCTGCTGCGCCGCGTGATGGACGAGATCGAGGTGGCGGTGCTCGCCTTCGACGGCAATGGCCGGGCCGTGCTGGCCAACCGCGCGGCCGAGAGACTGCTCGGGGTTCCGTTCGCGCGCCTCCTCGAGTCGGGTGGCCTCGACGCGGGCCGCCTCCGCCTCGCCGACGCGCTCACCGGCGAGTCGCCGCGGGTGATGGAGCTGAACATGCCCGGCGCCTCCGGCCGCTTCGAGATGCGCCGCAGCACCTTCCGCATGGGCGGCCTGCCGCACCAGCTGCTGGTGCTCGCCGACCTGCGCCGCGCGCTGCGCGAGGAGGAGCGGCTGGCGTGGCAGCGGCTGGTGCGCGTGCTGGGTCACGAGATCAACAACTCGCTCGCGCCCATCCACAGCATCTCCCGCAGCCTGCAGGGCGCCGCCCCCGAGGACGTGGAGTCGGGCCTGGCGGTGATCGAGCGCCGCGCCGGGAGCCTGATGCGCTTCATGACCGCCTATACGCGGCTGGCGCGTCTGCCGGCTCCGCAGCTGGCGGAGGTGGACGTGCCGGGCTGGGTGCATCGCGTGGCCACGCTGGAGAAGCGGCTGGACGTGCGGGTCCACGAGGGTCCGCCGCTGTCGGTGCAGGCGGACGCGGATCAGCTGGACCAGCTGATCATCAACCTGGTGCGCAACGCCGCCGACGCCGCGCTGGAGACCGGCGGCGGCGTCGAGGTGAGCTGGGGGCTCGCGCAGCGGCAGCTGGAGGTCTGCGTCACCGACGAGGGGCCCGGCCTCGCCAGCACGGCCAACCTCTTCGTGCCGTTCTTCACCACCAAGGCGGGCGGATCGGGCATCGGGCTGGCGCTGTCGCGGCAGATCGCGGAGGCGCATCAGGGTTCGTTGTCGCTGGAGAACCGCGGGGATCGCAGGGGAGCGCGCGCCCGGCTGCGCATCCCCCTCAAGGCAGAGGCATGAGGATCCTCAGTAGTGCACCGTCACCATCACGGTTCCCGACTCCGGAAGGCGGAGGTCCGCCGCGTCGCCGTGCTGCAGCGGGCCGTCGCCCACCTGCACGGCCGGAGGGGACGCGTTGCTCGCCATCCGCAGTTGCAGCGTGCCCGCCCTCGTTGCCACCTCAGCGGACACCCGTGCCGAGGTGACGACGGCTGCGCCCACGTGGAAGGTGGCGCTCTTCTGCCTCGCCGCGGCCGGCAAGGCGGCGAGGAGCGCGAACATCAGGGCACGAGCTGAATCGGTCATGCCGCCCCCCTTGAGCAACCGAAAGGCCAGCGGCTCGCAGCGGTGTCCTCCGATTTTGCGAAGTTGGCAAGCGGCGCGCCGCTGAACAGTGGTGCAGCAAGCACCTTGGCGGGGGGAAAGCCGGTCCCTACCTTGGTCCGGCCATGCGAACTCCGTACCTGATCTGTGCCCTCGCCGTCTGCTCCTGCGTCCGAAACCCCGCCACCGGCAAGCTCCAGCTCGACCTCCTCTCCGAATCCCAGGAGGTCGACATGGGAAAGCAGGCCAAGGTCGAGGCCGAGCAGACCTACGGCGTCTACAAGGAGAAGCCGGCGCTCAACCAGTACGTCGCGGACCTGGGCAAGCAGCTCGCCGCGGTGAGCGGGAGGCCCAACCTTCCCTGGTCCTACGAGATCGTCGAGGACTCGAGCGTCAACGCCTTCGCGCTGCCCGGTGGGCCGATCTTCGTGACCCGCGGCATCCTCGGCCACCTCAACAGCGAGGCGGAGCTGGCGGCGGTGATGGGGCACGAGACCGGCCACGTGTCGGCGCGCCACTCCGCCAACCAGATGAGCAAGGCGCAGGTGGCGCAGGTCGGGCTGGGCGTCGGCTCGGTCCTCTCGCCCACCTTGGGCTCGCTGGCGCAGGCGGCGGGCGCGGGGCTGCAGCTGCTCTTCCTCAAGTATTCACGCGACGACGAGACCCAGGCCGACGAGCTGGGCTTCCGCTTCATGACCAAGGTGGGCTACGACCCGCGGCAGATGCTTCCGCTCTTCCAGATGCTCGACGGCGTCACCAAGGAGGCCGGCGGCGGGAAGACGCCGGAGTGGCTGGAGACGCACCCCGATCCGGGCAACCGGCTGCAGGCCACCGAGCAGCGGCTGAAGACCGAGCTGAAGGGGTCGCCGGAAGGCATGAAGGTTGCGAAGGACAAGTATCTGCAGATGATCGACGGCATCGCCTTCGGCGACGATCCCCGGCAGGGCTACTTCAAGGGCGACACCTTCATCCACCCCGAGCTCAAGTTCCAGTGGACGCTGCCGCAGGGCTGGCAGCACCAGAACACGCCGGCGGCGGTGGCGGCGGCGAGCCCCAAGCAGGACGCCATCCTCCAGCTCCAGGCCGCCGGCAAGATGTCGCCGGAGGAGGCCGCGCAGAAGCTGTTCAGCCAGGAGGGCATCAAGCAGGGTCAGCCGGTGGACGTGAAGGGCGCCAAGGTGGCGCGCAGCTTCCAGGCGCAGACCCAGCAGGGCGCCATCGAGGGAGTGGCCGCCTTCATTTCCTACCACGACGTCACCTACGTGCTGCTCGGCTACGGGCCCCAGGGCGCGGCGGCCACCTATGGGAACACCTTCCTCACCTCGATGAGCAGCTTCCAGGAGCTCAAGGATTCGGCCGCCGCCAACGTCCAGCCGGCGCGGGTCAAGATCGTGAAGATCGATCAGCCCATGTCGGTGAACGACTTCAACGCCAAGTACCCGTCGACGGTGAAGGTGGAGAAGGTCGCGCTGGTCAACGCGGTGCAGGCGGGAGGGCAGATTCCCGCCGGATACGCGAAGCAGATCGTCGGCGGAACCGGGCAGCAGTAGCTCGCGCTAGAAGCTGAGCTGCTCCAGCGGGACGGGGCGGGCGAAGAAGTAGCCCTGGGCGCGCTCGCAGCCGAGCTTGCGCAGCAGCTCGGCCTGCTTGGCCGTCTCCACGCCCTCGGCCACCACGTCGATGCCGAGTCCCTTCCCGAGCAGCAGGATGCTCTGCACGATCTTGATCTTCCGCTCGTCCTCGCCCATCGCGCCGATGAAGGAGCGGTCGATCTTCAGCGCGTCGATGGGCAGCTCGTGCAGGTAGCTGAGCGACGAGTAGCCGGTGCCGAAGTCGTCGATGCAGAGCCGCACGCCGGTCTCGCGCAGGTTGGTGAGCGCGGCGATGGCGGCCGCGCCGTTGCCGATCAGCATGCTCTCGGTCAGCTCCAACCGCAGCCTGGAGGGCTCGATGCGGCAGCGCTGCAGCATCTCGCGCAGCTGGGAGGTGAACTCCGGCTGCAAGAGCTGCCGCCCGGAGAGGTTCACCGAAAGCACGATGCGCTCGGGCAGCGCCGACAGCGCCCGGCAGGCTTCCTCCAGCACCCACCGTCCCAGCGGCACCACCAGGCCCGTCTCCTCCGCCAGCGGGATGAACTCGCTGGGCGGCACCAGGCCGCGCTCGCGGTGTTCCCAGCGCACCAGCGCCTCCACGCCGGTGGTGCGCCCGCTGCCCAGCTCGACGATGGGCTGGTAGTGCACGCGAAACTCGCCGCGCTCCAGCGCCCGGCGCAGCTCATTCTCCAGGCGCAGCGCCGCCATCACCCGCTCGTGCATCGAGGAGTCGAAGACCGCGTGCCTGCAGCCGCGCACCTTGGCCCGATACATGGCGGTGTCGGCGTCCCTCAAGAGGTGTTCCACCCGCTCGGTGGCGGGGCCGCCCAGCGCGATGCCGATGGAGGCGCCGGCGAAGACCTCGTGGCCCTCGATCAGGTAGGGCGGCCCCAGCGCGCGGTGCACGCGCTCGGCGATGGCGATGGCCTCCTCCTCGCTGCCCACGCCCTCCACCAGCAAGGTGAACTCGTCTCCGCCCAGGCGCGCCACGGTGTCGCCGGCGCGGCGGCAGCTCTCCAGCCGCCGGGCGATCTGCACCAGGAGCTCGTCGCCTGCTCGGTGGCCGAGGCTGTCGTTCACCAGCTTGAAGCGGTCGAGGTCGAGGAAGAGCACGGCGAATTGCGCCGCCTCGCGCCCCTTTGCGCGGGCGAAGGCGACTTCGAGCCGGTCCTTGAAGAGGGCGCGATTGGGCAACCCGGTGAGCGGATCGTAGAAGGCGGCCTGCAGCAGGCGGGCCTGCGCCTTGCGCCGCGCGGTCACGTCGGTGGCGGCCACCAGCAGCGCGCGCCGGGACTCGAACACCACCTCGTGGACCGAGAGCTCCAGATCGTGCGCTTCTCCAGAGCAGGTGCGGTGGCGCTCCACCGCCGGCGCGCCCGAGCGCTGCTCGGCCGCCGCGCCGGGATCGAGGCGCAGGTCGGCGGACCGCATGGTGAGGAACTTCTCGTGGGGCCAGCCGTAGTGCCGCACCGCCGCTTCGTTGACGGCGAGGAACATGCCCGTCTCAGCGTCCTCCACCCACATCGGCTGCGGGTTGTTCTCGAAGAGGATCCGGTAGCGCTCCTCGGAAGCGCGCAGAGCGTCGAGCACGCGCACGCGTTGGGTCACCTCGCGGGTGAGCAGCAGGGTGGCCTGCTCGCCATGGTATTGCACCGGGCTGGCGCTGACCTCCAGCACCGTCTCCAGCGTTCCGCGGCGCAGGACGGTCTCGAACCTCCGCCCGCGGGCGATGGCGGCGCGCGCCACCCCGGCGTCGGACCAGAGGCTGTGCACCGACGAGCCCAGCATCCCCTCGCGTGGGATGCCGTAGAGCTCGCTGGCGCGCGGGTTGGCGTCCTGGATGATGCCGGTGCGCGGGTCGACGACGATCAGCGCCTCGGAGACGCTCTCGAAGAGATCTTGGTAGCTGCGCTCTACCTTGCGCAGTACGTCCTCGGGCGGCTTCTGCTCGATGACGCGCCCCAGCTCCGCGCAGGCGCGGGCGATTCCGGAGAGCAGCGCGTCGTCGGGCGGCTCGGCGGCGGCGGAGAAGAACTCGACGGCGGCCAGCGTCTTCTGGCGCCCCACGGCGGGAAAGGCGAAGACCGCCGCCGCGCCGTCCTCCGCATCGGGGCGCCACTGCGGCTCGCCTTCGCGGAGCACCGTGGCGGCGAGCGCGCCTGCGTGTCGGCGCCGCCGCTCCGCGATGCGGCGCAGCGCGGACAGCCGCTCGGGCCGCTCCAGGTGCCAGACGCTGCGGGTGGAGAGGTCGCCGGTTTCGCCTGCGAACTCGACGCGTCCCGCCTGCCAGCCGGTGACGGCGCAGATGCGCTGCAGCGCCGCGCGCAGCGCCGATTCCAGGCTGCCGGCGCGCTGCGTCGCTTCGCGCACCGAGCGCAGAAGTGGAGTGTCGCGAGCGGTGGAGGGCGGCCGCACGAGGGGAAACTAGGCACCTGCCTCGGGTGGGCGAAAAGGGGTTTGGTGTGGGTCTACACGTCGCCACGCTCAGTGCGCAGCCCGCGCTGCTCGATCCTCAACCTTCGCGTCGGGGGAATGTTGAGACCCACGCATTTTCGCCACGCAAATGGACCGGCCAACGGGTGCGACTTTGGTCGTATTCACCTGGGGAAGCCCTCGTTCTTCCAAGCGCGGGCGGCTGCCCTCCTCCCTGCCCAGCGGGAGGCCGGGCCGGATCCGCGCTTGCGGCCTAGGTTCCCCTCATGGCGAGAGGAATCGGAGAAGACCCCAATCGCAGCCCGGCGGCTCACATCGCGCAGGTAGAGTTTCCCGCGTCCCGCGACGAGATCGTCGAGACGGCGGAAGACAACGAGGCGCCGGCCGAGGTGATCAACTTCCTCAAGGCGCTGCCCAAGGACAGCTACCGGTCCGCGGAGGAGGCGCTGCGCGATTTCGGTGAAGCCGAGCGGCGTTTTGGCCTTGGCAATCTCGCGGACGACCGCAGCAACCGCGAGAACATCGGCCGCACCGCCGCCGAGGACCAGGCCAAGCATCCGTAGAGCCGCGCCTCTTCAGGTCATTCGTCCGGCATCTCGTGTTCCAGCAGACCCTCGGGCTGCGAGCGCTCCGTGCCGAAAGGAGCGCCCGCCGGCGTCGCGGGGGTGAAGCGGGTGGCGACGTCGGCCACGGTGAAGAAGAGCAGCAGGCCCACGAACACCAGCGAGGTGGCGAAGACCATCCGGGTGGTGCCGCTGGAGTCGCTCAGGTGCATGAAGATCAGCGCCACCATGGCGCTCTTGGCGCAGGCGATCGCCAGGGCGATGGGGAGCGCCCACTGGCCCAGGTGCCGGGTGCCCGTCCAATAGGTCAGGGCGGTGAAGACGAGCAGCGCGATCCACACCACCACGTAGGGAACGGCGCTGTGGTGGCGGTGCTCGTGGGACTCGTCGGCGTGAAGCCCGACCACCCCGCGTCCGCTCGGTCCGGCTTCGCTCACGGTGCGCTCCTCAGATCAGGTACAGCAGCGGGTAGAGGAAGATCCAGACCAGGTCCACCAGGTGCCAGTAGAGGCCGCCCAGCTCCAGCCCGGTGTAGTACTTCGACGAGTAGCGGCCCTGCAGCGTCCGCCAGAGGATGTAGGAGAGGACGCTCATCCCCGCCACCACGTGCACGCCGTGCAGCCCCGTCATCAGGAAGTAGAGCGAGTAGAACATCGCCGCGCCGGGGATCTTCACCTCTTCGAAGGCGTAGTACTTGCCCGGCAGCGCGTGCTCGTGGAAGTGCTCGGTGTACTCGACGGCCTTGATGCCGAGGAAGCCCAGCGCGAAGAGCAGCGTGAGCACCAGGCAGATGGCGGCGGCCCGCGGCTTGTCGGAGCGGGCGAAGTGGATGGCCAGAGCCACGGTGAAGCTGGAGGTGATCAGCACCACCGTGTTGACGGTGCCGGCCGCGATGTTCAGGTGGCGGCTGCACTCGGCGAAGGCGAGCGGGAACTGGAAGCGGTACACGGCGTAGCCGGTGAAGAGGCCGGCGAAGAGCAGGATCTCCGTGGCCAGGAACAGCCACATCCCCAGGCGCATCGCCTCGTTCTGGCGGTCCAGCGAGGAGAAGTGGTGCGCGAGGATCCCTTCGGGCAGGCCGAGGGGTTCTGCCTCATGCGACACGGATCACTCCGGGGGGCTCGTGGGTCCGGTAGTCGTGCGGCATCTGCGTGATGGTAGGGATCTCGTCGAAGTTGTGCGTGGGCGGGGGCGACGCCGTCATCCATTCGAAGCCCTTGCTCCCCCACGGGTTGGGCACCGAGCGGCTGCCGTACTTCAGCGCGATCACCAGATAGATGAAGATGATGACGAAGCCGAAGCCCAGCAGCGTGGCGCCCGCGGTGGAGGCCACGTTGAGCGCCTGGAAGTGCTCGGGATACTGGTAGTAGCGGCGCGGCATCCCGAAGTTGCCGAGCAGGAATTGGGGAATGAAGGTGGCGTTGAAGCCGAGGATGATCAGCGAGGCCGCCACCAGCCCCCACCCCTCGGGATAGGTGCGGCCGAACATCTTGGGGAACCAGTAGTGGAGCCCCGCCAGGAAGGCCATCACCGAGGCGCCCACCATGATGAAGTGGAAGTGGGCCACGACGAAGTAGGTGTCGTGCCAGTGGATGTCCAGCGAGGTGGTGGCCAGCGCCACGCCGGTCATGCCGCCGAAGACGATGAAGTAGAGGAAGCCGCAGATGTACGCGAAGGGCGTCCTGAAGGAGATGGCGCCGCGGTACATGGTGCCCACCCAGTTGAAGACCTTGATGGCGGTGAACACCCCCACGAACATGGAGAGGATGCCGAAGGCGCCCGCGTCGAAAGTGCTCTGGCCGGCGACGAAGAGGTGGTGGCCCCAGGTGAAGAAGCCGACGAAGGCGATGCCGATGGAGCTGTAGGCGATGGCCTTGTAGCCGAAGGGGTTCTTGCGCGAGAAGGCGCAGACGCACTCGGAGATCACGCCCATCGCCGGCAGCACCATGATGTAGACCGCGGGGTGCGAGTAGAACCAGAACATGTGCTGGAAGAGCACCGGGTCGCCGCCGCGGGCGGGATCGAACAGGCCGAACCCCGCCACGCGCTCCACCGAGACGATCAAGAGCGTGATGCCGAGCACGGGGGTGGCGAGGATCTGGATGATGCTGGTGGCGTAGGTGCTCCAGACGAAGAGCGGCATCCGCATCCAGCTCAGGCCGGGCGCGCGCAGCGTGTGCACGGTGACGATGAAGTTGAGGCCGGTGAGGATGGAGGAGAAGCCGAGGATGAACGCGCCCAATAGAATTGGCAGCACCTGCGTGGGCGTGGTGGAGGAGTAGGGCGTGTAGAAGGTCCAGCCGGTGTCGGCGCCGCCGTGGATCATGCCCCAGATGGCGATGGCCGCCCCGAGCACATAGAGGTAGAAGGAGCCCAGGTTGAGCCGCGGAAAGGCCACGTCGCGCGCGCCGATCATCAGCGGCAGGACGAAGTTGCCGAAGGCGCTGGGGATGGCGGGGATGAGGAAGAGGAAGATCATCACCACGCCGTGCAGCGTGAACATGCGGTTGTAGCTGATGGCATCCACGAAGAACGGCCCCGGCTGCAGCAGCTTGATCCGCAAGAGCAGCGCGAAGACGCCGCCGATGAGGAAGAAGAAGATCACCGAGGCCAGGAACATGACCCCCACGCGCTTGTGATCGCGCGTGTTCAGCCAGGACATGACGGTGGTGCCGTCTTCGAGGTACGTCGGCGCGGGCGGCGCGCCGGCCAGGGCTTGGCTATCGGCCTCGGATAGGCGCATAGGCGGGTCCTTCCGACGGTCCGGTGCGGACCGCGTCGCTCTGCAGCGACTTGATGAATTCGACCAGGGCCGCGGTCTCCGGCCCGGCGAGCTTTCCCTGGAAGCTGGGCATCACCGGCTGGAACCCGGCCACCACCTGGATGGCGGGGTCCATCATGCTCTGGGTGAGGTAGGCCTCGTCGGCCACCACGGTGCTGCCGTCGGTCAGCTTCTCGCGGCGCTGGTAGAGGTCCAGCCAGGTGGGACCGATGTGGCGCGTGCCGTCGGTGGAGTGGCACTTGAGGCAGCCCTGTTCGGCGGCGATGCGCCTGCCTTGCTCCACCATGTTGCCGAGCGCGGGCGCGAAGTCGAGCGCGGTGGGGCTGCCATCCTGCTGCGCGATCAGGCCGCGCCGCTGCGAGGTCAGCCAGTCCTCGTATTCTTGGGGCTTCATCACGATCACCTCGCCGCGCATGATCGAGTGTCCCGCGCCGCAGTACTCGGCGCAGAGGATCTGGTAGCGGCCGGGGGTGGTGGCGTTGAACCACTGCTGCGTGTAGCGGCCCGGCAGCACGTCCTTCTTCATGCGGAACTCCGGCACGTAGAAGGAGTGGATCACGTCGCGCGAGGTCATCAGGAGGCGCACGTTGCGGCCGGCCGGCACGCGCAGGACGTTGATGGCGTTGGGGCCGTCCGGATAGGCGAACTTCCACATCCACTTCTTGCCCTGCACGTAGACGTCCATGGCGTCGGAAGGCGGGGTCTGCTGGCGCACGAACTCGCGGAAGCCGAGGAAGAACCAGAAGGTGAAGAAGACCAGCGGGCCGCCGACGAAGAGAACCTCCATCCACCAGGTGGGCTCGATGTGCGGGGTGGTCTGCGTTTCGGAGCGGCGGCGGTAGCGGACGAAGAAGAAGATCGCTGTCATGCCCACCGCCGTGGACATGATGAAGGTGGTGATGATGACGAAGTAGTGGAGCTGGTCCACGTCCTGCGCGAAGGTCGACGCCTGATCGGGCAGGAAGAGGAGCCGGCGGAGAAACTCGTTCATGCTGCGTTTCC
>Ga0136846_1227712_pt1 | contig 12495 bp, 11 predicted proteins | sample HopSoiMetagenom2_FD_96841 | JGI IMG/M metagenome (GOLD analysis project Ga0136846, IMG submission 96841) | Grasslands soil microbial communities from Hopland, California, USA - 2 Assembly 2016 (version 4) | ecosystem: Environmental > Terrestrial > Soil > Grasslands | place: USA: Hopland...
CGGCTCTTCAGGCTTGCGGGACCGGGGTCGCCGAGTGCGGACCCAGGGTCGGCCAGTGGCTGACCCGGCCGGCGAGGCGGGCCCGGCGAGGGGTCCGGACGTCGTACGAAACGATCACCCGGTCGTCCTTGGCGTAAGTAATGCGGCTGCCGGTCGGGAACTTGCGGGTGACCTCGAACGGTCCCTCACCCCGCCGGGTGTAGTACTCGACGATGACCTCGGTGTACTCCGCCGGGGCACCGCTCTGCAGTTGGCCGCGGACCGGGCCACGCACCCGGATCACTCGTCCCGCGGTCTTTTCCTCGGTGCCGGTGGGGAGTTCGTTCCGCCGGAGCCCGGCCAGAACCTCGGTCACGATGAAGGCCGCAACCACCAGCACCAGGCCGAACCCACCGAGTACAACGATCGTCAACATGGCACTCACCCCCGACGCGCCGCCCGCGCGGCGCGGTCGTCGTTGTCGAACTGCCTTGCGCGGCCCTTGCCGCACACCGGTGAGACGCCACCGGATTCCACTTGGTTCCACGTAAGTACAAAATCTTTTCTACATAGCCATGGTAGAGCCGGGTGGAGTGGTGTTGCTAGGGGTAGATATGGCGGGTGAGTGTCAGTTGTCGCCCATTCCGAACCGGTACTGAGGCGGCACCGGCCGATGAGTGCCAAGTGCTTCCTCTACCGCACGCCAGTAGTCCGTCAACGGATTCGCGCCTTCGCGAACCGTCGCCAGCTGGATGCCCTTGGCGAGAAGCCCGTGCGCCGCGGCCGGATCGGCGACCTCCAGCCACGCCTGCTCGCGAGATGGCAGCTCGTCCAGCAGTGGACGCAGAGCGGTTGCGCCGGCGACGCGAGCTGTCTGCCAGTCCAGGTCATGCGCAGCGCCCGCGTCCATCGAGAGACGCCCGTACGCCTCCAACCAGTGCCACGACGTGCGAGCAGGGAGCCTCAGATGCTCCATCTGCGTCCGTGCGAGTCCCGCCTGAATCTCGGCATACCCATGGCCGCCCTTCCCCGGCGCCAGCCACTCCTGCCACCGATGCCCACCGTCACCCTCGCCCCAGACGAACAGCTTCCGGCCCTGCTGCCGCTCCGTCGACGCCTGCACCAGCCCGGCCCCGGAGCCGTCGACAGCGGCGATCCACGGCCGCTCACCCGCGAGCGGCTCGAAGAAGAAGTCCACCGCACGCCCGTGCCGCATCGGATATGTGAGGTCGACACCCTCGTACCGAGGTACGTCGACCAGGTCGAGCCGGCGCCCGTACCCGAATCGCCAGGCTTGGTCCGCCGCACCAGGACTCGCGTCTCCGGGGACTGCTCGACCGCGATGTTCGACCACCAGTACGCCGGGACCTCGGTGTCGGACGGGTTCTGCAGCCGCACTCCGACGTACAGGAACTGCGAGTCCTCCGGGAGCCAGAAGTCGACCTGGGTGACGAGATTCCGAGTGCGCTCCAACTCCCACAGCCGCAGGACCGGCGTACCGTCCGGGCCGTCGACGCGGGCAGCGTGCATCGGTGCGCAGGTGCCGGTCCAGTGGCCGGTGCTCCTGACGTTCCACTCGACGCCGCCGGCGAACCAGGCGTTCCGCAGCGCCAGGTTGGCCGGCTGGAAGACAGGATTGCGGTAGAGCAGCTCCTGCCCAGTGGCCTTGTGCACGAGCGAGTAGAGCCGTCCGCCGAGACCGGGCAGGACAGTGGCGCGCAGATCGTCGTTCTCCAGTACGAGAGCGGTGAACTCGGTGTCCACCAGCGTGCGGTCGTAGCCGTGCTGGTTCAGGCAGGGAAGCGTGCTGTGCAGGCGCCCGTACTGGATGTTGTCCCGCAGTTCGGCCGGGAGCTCGTCGAGGTTCTCGACCTGGTGCAGCTCGTGTTGGGTGCGGAGATGCGCGAGCTGGTTCTCCGGACCGAGCGAAGCTGCGGGAAGTACGACATTCTGCGCAGAAAGGGTCGTCACGGCGCTCATCTTCGCAATTGCGCTATACATGGTCACCATGGACGCGGATGTGATCGTCGTCGGGGCGGGCTTGGCGGGGCTGGCTGCAACGGCCGAACTGGCCGACGCGGGCCGGAAGGTGCTGCTGCTCGACCAGGAACCGGAGGCGTCCCTCGGTGGCCAGGCGTTCTGGTCCTTCGGCGGACTGCTGTTCGTCGACTCGCCCGAGCAGCGCCGGATGGGGATCAAGGACTCGCGCGACCTCGCGCTGCAGGACTGGTTGGGCTCGGCCGGGTTCGACCGGTTGGACGACGAGGACAAGTGGGCCCGCCAATGGGCCGAGGCGTATGTCGACTGGGCCGCCGGCGAGAAGCGTCCGTGGCTGCACGCCCAGGGCGTCCGGTTCTTCCCGGTCGTCGGCTGGGCCGAGCGCGGCGGCTACAACGCCGACGGCCACGGCAACTCCGTCCCGCGCTTCCACATCACCTGGGGCACCGGCCCGGGACTGGTCGCGCCGTTCGAACGCCGGGTGCGGGAGGCCGTCGCGAAGGGACTGGTCGAGTTCCGGTTCCGGCATCGCGTGGACGAGCTCACCGTCACCGGCGGCGTGGTCGACGGCGTGGCCGGCCAGGTGCTCGAGCCGAGCGACGTCGCCCGCGGCGTGTCGAGCTCGCGCGCGGAGGTCGGCGACTTCCAACTGACCGCGCAGGCGGTCATCGTCACCTCCGGCGGCATCGGCGGCAACCACGACCTGATCCGCGCGCAATGGCCGCAGCGGATGGGCGAGCCGCCGAAGCGAATGATCAGCGGCGTCCCCGCGCACGTCGACGGCCGGATGCTCGCGATCACCGAGAAGGCCGGCGGCCGGTACGTGAACCGCGACCGGATGTGGCACTACACCGAAGGCATCCAGAACTGGGACCCGATCTGGCCCCTGCACGGGATCCGGATCCTGCCCGGCCCGTCGTCGCTGTGGTTCGATGCCACCGGCAAGCGCCTGCCGGTGCCGCTGTTCCCCGGCTTCGACACGCTCGGCACCCTCGAGCACATCATGCGGACCGGCTACGACTACACCTGGTTCGTACTCACCCAGAAGATCATCGAGAAGGAGTTCGCGCTCTCCGGCCAGGAGCAGAACCCGGACCTGACCAGCAAGGACATCAAGGGCGTCCTCGGCCGGGTCCGCGGCGGGGCGACCGCGCCGGTGCAGGCCTTCATGGACAAGGGTGCCGACTTCGTTGTCCGCGGCAACCTCCCTGACCTGGTCCGCGGGATGAACGACCTGACCGGCGCGAACCTGATCGACCTCGACGACCTCGAGCGGCAGATCCTGGCCCGTGACCGCGAGCTGACCAACACCTTCACCAAGGACCTGCAGGTCACCGCGCTTCGGGGTGCGCGCAACTACCGCGGCGACAAACTCATCCGGGTCGCACCGCCGCACCGCATCCTCGACCCGAAGGCCGGGCCGCTGATCGCCGTACGGCTGAACATCCTCACCCGGAAATCGCTCGGCGGCCTGCAGACCGACCTGGACTCGCGGGTTCTGCGGACCGACGGCACTCCGCTGCCCGGTGTCTATGCCGCCGGCGAGGTCGCCGGCTTCGGTGGCGGCGGCATGCACGGCTACCGCTCGCTGGAGGGCACGTTCGTCGGCGGCTGTCTTTTCACGGGCCGCACAGCAGGCCGCGCGGCTGCCAAGGCAGCGTCCTAAAATGTCCTAGAAGCACACCCGAGACCGTCAGGTTGTGTGCCGCGATCCGATGTCTGCGCGGGGAGGCGACTTCTAGCGTGACCGCATGCGCCGCCTTCTCGCTCTGTCCTCAGCCACGCTTCTGCTCGCCGGGGTAACCGTGCCGGCCGAAGCCCACCGCCCTGTCCGTGTCCCCGGTGCCGAGTACCAGCAGGTCGCCCAGCTCGACGACCTGACCACGGCCGGCACCGTCGGGTCCGGCCACACCAACCCGGCCGACTACGCGGGTCTGACGCATTCGGGCCTGCAGAAGCATTCCGGCGTAGCCGGTGTGCAGATCGACGGCTACTTCCCGGACACCTCGCGCACCAACACCAATCACGGCTGGAACCACGACTCGCAGTTCGTGATCCGGCTCCCGCGGAACTGGAACGGCGGTCTCGTCGTCGCCGGGTCACCCGGCGTGCGGGCGCAGTACGCGAACGACATCGCGATCTCCGACTACGTGCTCTCGCTTGGTTACGCGTACGCCGCGACCGACAAGGGCAACACCGGTGCCCAGTTCTTCACCGACGGCCTTCGGCCCGGCGACGCGATCGTCGAGTGGAACGTTCGTACGACGCAACTCGCCCGGGCCGCCCGCGCGACCGTCGCGCAGTACTACGGCCACCCGGCCCGCGAGGTGGTGGCGGCGGGCATCTCGAACGGCGGCTACCTGGTCCGCTGGCAGCTCGAGAACCACCCGGAGCTCTACACCCGTGGCGTCGACCTGGAAGGCACTTTGTGGACCGCCGACGGGCCCAACCTCTTCACCTACTTGCCTCAGGCAATCAAAGGCTACGAGCAGCACTCAGCACAGACGATCGTGGCGGCCGGGTTCGACCCGAGGTCGGACTTCCTCTGGGACTACCACTACACCGTCTACTGGAAGCTGACCCAGCGGATCTACGCCGCGGAGCTCGATCCGGCGTACACCGGCAGCGAGTCCGACTACGACTACGCGACCAGACCCGAAGCCCACAAGGCGATCGAGCGCATCGCGCTGACCGGCAGGATCAACAAGCCGCTGGTCACCATCCACGGGACCTACGACAGCCTGCTTCCGATCACGCAGGACTCCGACGTCTACAACAGGATGGTCGAGCGAGCGGGGCGGTCGCAGCTGTACACGTACCAGCGGGTCGAGGCAGGCAACCATGTCGACGGTCTCGTCGACGCCTACCCCGACCGGCTGGTCCCGCTGGTTCCCCTCTTCCAGGAGGCGATCAGAACACCATCGTGAGGAGGTCGGCGAAGAGTTCCTGATCGTCGACCTCCAGGCCGCGGTTGGTGAACCAGGTCGCCATGTTGTGGCAGTCGCGCATCAGGAAGTCCATCCCCTTGGGGTTGCCGACGATGTCGACCACCTGTGGCAGGTCGATCATCACGATCCGCTCCCCCTGGGCGAGGACGTTGTACGGCGAGAGGTCGCCATGGGCCAGTCCGGCCCTGGCCAGCTCGCGCATCCCGTCGCGGAGCTGCTCGAAGTACTGACCGAGCAGCTCCTTCGACGGCCGGACCTGGGCGAGCCGTGGTGCGGCACCGCCCTCACCGTCGTCGATGAACTCCATCAGCAGCTCGGTGCCGTCGACCTGGACCGGGTACGGCACCGGCACGCCGGCCTTCCACAGCCGGTTGAGGGCGGCCCACTCGGCGTAGGCCCACTGCCCGGCCGCGACGCTGCGACCGTGCGCGGTCTTCTTCTGCATCGCGCGGCTGTCCCGGCTGTTGCGGGTACGGCGGCCTTCGACGTACGCCGTACTCCGGTGGAAGGACCGGTGCTCCTCGGTGCGGTACCGCTTGGCCGCCAGCAGCGACGACTTCGGCGGGTTGTCGCCGATTGCCTGGACGGCCCGTTCGAGCAGGAAGACGTCGGCTTCCTTGCCGGTTTTGAGGACGCCGAGCTCGGTGTCGACCGCGGCCTGTTCCGTCACGACCCAGTCGGGTCGTGGATCCGGGCCGCGAGAACCGCGCTCGACGTCCAGCCAGGTGGACCACCGCTGATCCGGACCGAGGTGCTCGTCGATCGACTGGAAGCGGAAGACGAAAGCATCCGCCGGATCGGGTTGGGACTCGTCGCCGGCGAGGTCGGCCCAGCGTGAGTCGAGGTCGGAAACGCTACCTGAGTAGTAGTTACCTGGGTGGTTCTCGGTGAGTTCGTACTCGGACAACTGGAGTGCTCCTGAACGATGAGGTGGGACTGACGCGGACATGCCGCAGCACAGTGATGGCCATCTGTCAGCCCTCCTCAGGTCCAGGCAGCGCTCGCCGCTACTCGGTCAACCCAGGATGCCCGCCCGTCCAGGGGCATGCAACGTATTTATCGGAGCTGCGACCGAGCGGTCGGCCGCAGCCGCAGTTCCTGCACCGGCTTGGTCGATCGGCGGACCAGCTCGGGAAGCACGTGCTGCTGCCACGTCCGCGACAGCGCGAGCCGGCGGCGATGCTCGTCGTACGCCGAGCCGTCGGGGAAGCGGGCGAACCACGCGAGCACCACCTCGTCCCGCAACGGCAGCTGCGGGAAGTTGTTCTCGGCAACCAATGTCTCGAGGACCGCTATCGGCTCGGCACCACTGGCAGCAAGGGCCGGCGCGACGTGGTCGGTGAAGAAGTCGACGAACCCGTCGTCGGCCGAGCTGCGGTGGTAGACAGCGCCGGCGATCACGGACTCCGGAGCCTCGGTGCTGCCGATCGGTGGTCGCGGCGAGTCGAGGCGCGGGTAGCCGTCTCCGAGCCGGACGGGCTTCAGCAGCAGTGCATTGTCGGAGTCGACCATCGTCGCGTTCGCGGCGGCGGCATGCGCGCGCCAGACGGGGCCGTAGTAGAACGCGTTCAGCGCCTCGGCGCGGGCCGGAAGGTCGCGGAAGCCGCGGATCCAGATGAAGCGGTCCGGATCGTCCAGATCGTGGAACTGTCCCACGATGTGCATCCCCGTCGCCTCCTGGCCCTCGACGAAGTACTCGTCGAAGATGCGGACCAAGGTGTCGCGTCGCCCAGGATGCAGCGTGTACTGACGTAAGTCGACTACGGCGCAGCAATCGTCCATGCCGCCAGCCAACCATCGAAAGCTGACAGTTACTGTCAGTCGAAATGTGTTTCAAACACCCGTAACAGGCAGGGCCTTGCGAAGCCTGCGCCGAGTCTGGTCTGGTGGAGGCAGTGGTTCAGACGTAAGCCACGGACGTGCCCGACGACACGACGAGGTCCCTCCCGTGACGATCGCAGCTGTCAGTGCCGAAGACTCGAAACAGCGAATTGCCGACACCACCCACGAGCTCCTGCTCGAGGCCGACGGCACTCCGGATCCCCGGCGCCAGGAGCTCCTGGACGAGGTCGTGCTGCTGAACGCGCCGCTGGCCCGGTCCATCGCCTCGCGGTACCGCAGCAAGGGCGTCGACAGCGACGACCTCGAGCAGGTTGCGTACCTCGGCCTGGTCAAGGCCGCCAACGGCTACCGCCCGGACGCGTCGACGACGTTCCTGTCGTACGCCGTACCGACGATCCGGGGCGAGCTGAAGCGGTACTTCCGCGACTGCGCGTGGACGGTCCGGCCGCCCCGGCGGGTGCAGGAGATGCAAGGCAGCATCGCCGCCGCCGAACCCGAGCTCATCCAGCGGCTCGGGCGCGAGCCGAGCGACTCCGAGACTGCCGAGGCGCTGGGCACGGACGCGGCCGAGATTGCCGAGGCGGCATCGGTCCGTGGCTGTTTCAGCACGCTCTCGCTGGACGCGCCGGGCCCGACCGACGGCGGCACCAGCCTGCTCGACCTGGTCGCCGACGCCGAGGACGGCTACGACCTGGTCGAGAACGTGCACACGCTCACGCCCGCGGTCGCGAACCTGGGCGACCGGGACAAATGGATCCTGGAACTGCGGTTCTGCAACGGCCTGACCCAGGAAGAGATCGGCACCGAGCTCGGCGTCAGCCAGATGCAGGTGTCGCGCCTGCTGCGCGGGATCCTGGAGAAGTTGCGGTCCGAACTGGCCGCGCAACCCGCTCCCGCCGGGGGCTGATTCGGGTAGCGTCGCCTTCGTGGACTTCGAGGAGGCGGCGGACACGCTCTACGCGGCTTCGGCGGCCGACTTCATTGCTACTCGCAACGAGCTCGCCAAGCAGCTGAAGGCCGACGGTGACCAGCTCGGCTCGACCCGCCTGAAAGCGATGCGGAAGCCGACCGTCGCGGCCTGGATCACGAACCTGGTCGCGCGGAAGCTGCCGGACGAGCTGGACGACCTGCTCGCGCTCGGCGACGAGTTCCGTGAGGCGACCGCGGATCTCGACGGCGCCCGGCTGCGGGAGCTGACGCCGCGGCGCCACCGGCTGCTGGACAAGCTGGCCAAGGATGCGGCACGGCTGGCCGGTGAAGAAGGGCAGAAGGTCAGCGCCGACGTCGCCCAGAAGCTGCGCGAGACGCTGGACGCCGCGCTGGTCGATCCGGCCGCCGGCGACGCCGTTCGTGAAGGCCGGTTGAGCAGCGCACTGCGCCACGTCGGGTTCGGAGTGGTCGACGAGAACGGCGAGCCCACCAACGTCACGCCGCTCACCGACGAACGCCGCCAGGCCGCCCGGGACCGCCGCAAGGCCCAGCAGGCCCAGTCCGACAGCGAATCCGCGACCGCCCGCAAGCGTGAAGCCGCGCAGCGGGAGCAGGACGAACGCGAGGCGGCCGAGAAAGCCGAGGCCAAGCAGGCTTTCGAGGACGCGGTCGCGGCGGCGCAGGAGGCCGAGGCCAGGGTGGAGGAACTCGACACCCAGCTGGACAACGCTCGCGAGGCCCTCGCCGAGGCTCAGTCCCTCGTCCACCGCCTGGGCGCTGAGCTCGACGAGGCCCGCCGGGCCGCCCGGGAGGCCCAGAAGGAGAGCCGCGAGGCGCGCAAGCGGTACAACCGGCTCTGACCTGGGTACCGGCCGGGCCGACCCAGCGGGTACCGGAAGGAGTCGGCGATGGCACGGGCGATCTGGAGCGGGTACATCAACTTCGGGCTGGTCTCGGTGCCGGTCGGGATGTACAGCGCGACCCAGGAGCACGAGATCGACTTCCACCAGTTCCAGCAGGGCACCTCGGACCGGATCCGGTACAAGCGGGTGAACGAGCGCACCGGGCGTGAGGTCCCCTTCGACAAGATCGTCAAGGGCCACGACGTCGGCGGCGGTGAGTACGTGATCGTCGAGCCGGACGAGCTGGACGAGATCGCGCCCGGGAAGTCGCGGTCGCTGGAGATCGACACCTTCGTCGACCTCGACGAGATCGACCCGATGCACTTCCAGAAGAGCTACTACCTCGGGCCGTCCGACGCCGAGAACGCCTCGTCGTACGCCTTGCTGCGGGACGCCCTGGCGAAGACCAACCGGGCCGGGATCGCGAAGTTCGTGATGCGCGGCAAGGAGTACCTGGCAACGATCCGGGCCGACGGGAACGTGCTGGTCCTGGAGACGATGTTCTTCGCCGACGAGATCCGCGACCCCGACGAAGAGGTCGGCGACCTGCCGCGGAAGTCCTCGGGTGGCAAGCAGTTGTCGATGGCGGTCGACCTGATCGAGGCCATGAGCGGCGAATGGAAGCCGACGGCCTACCAGGACACCTACACCGAGCGGGTCAAGGAGCTGGTCAAGTCCAAGCACGAGGGCAAGGAGGTCGTGTACTCCGAGGAGGAGCCGCAGGCCACCAACCCGACCGACCTGGTCGCCGCCCTGCGCGCCAGTGTCGAGGCAGCCCGCAAGGCCCGCACCGGGAAGAAGAGCCCCGCCAAGAGCACCGCGAAGAAGGCACCTGCCAAGAAGACGACAGCCAAGAAGACCACCGCGAAGAAGACCACCACGAAGAAGGCTGCGGCAAAGAAGGCTGCGGCAAAGAAGGCTGCGGCAAAGAAGACGACCGGTAAGAAGGCAAACGCCAGGAAGACGAGCGGGAGCCGGAAGAAGGCGGCCTAGCTGCCGAGCAGGTAACGGCCTGGGTTGGTGGGTGCGCCCGCGTCCAGCCAGCGCTGGAAGCCGTCAGGGTTGCGGCGCTCGAACTCGTCCAGGCAGATGCGGCGTACCTCGGCGACGGCTTGGCGGTCGCGGAGGCCGGCGCCTTGGGCGAGCTGGGTCGCCGTCTCGGCCCAGACGCCGCAGAGTTCCTCGATGCTCAGCGGGCACTGCAGGGACGCGATCAATTGCTCGTCGTCCGCGAACTCGGCCTCGGTGAGGCGCTTGAGCTGGCGCTGGTGCCGGGACAGCCGCGGCCGACGATCAGGAACAACCAGATCGATCAGGACGAAGACGACCGCGACGACCATCGCCACTGCCAAGCCTGACGCACCCCAGGCGAGGAGCCGGACGAGCCCCGGTAGGCACAGCACGGCAGCAGCGGCAGCGGCCGCAACCGTCACCGAAGAGCCGTACGGCTCTTCGTCGGCCACGTGCCGGATCACCGCGGCGAGGGGCCAGACCAGCAGGAAGACGACAGCCAGCAGGATGGACGAGGCAAGAGGACCCAGCAGCAGCACGCCCGACAGAACTCCGGTGGTCCCTATGCCGAGACCAGCCGCGACACCGATCCGCCGTACCACTGGGGAAAATCGCATCATTCACCCACCGTCACCACAACAGCACCCCATACGCCCCCTACCCCCGGAGAACGAACAACCCCGCAGGACCGTTCCCGGAGTCAGCAAGCGATCGGGCCGGCTGGAGCAGCCGCGGGGTGCCCGAACCGTGGGCGGAGCTGTGGTGTCGGCCTTCTTCGCGGATCATGGATCAAATGAGGACCTTCGCGGAGCGGGTACGGGCGCTGACGCCGGCGCCGTGGGAACACGACGACGAGCTGCTGCGCAGCCTGTACGACGCTCAGCTCGGGAGCCGGCACGCGGATCTGGCGGCCCGCTGGATGCAGTCGCAGGGCAGCGGGTTCTACACGATCGGCTCGGCCGGTCACGAGGGCAACGCAGCCGTCGCGGCCGCGCTCCAGCCGACCGACCCGGCGCTGCTGCACTACCGCTCCGGCGCCTTCTACCTGACCCGCGCGGCGCAATGCGGTTCGAAGGAGGGCCTGCGCGACATCCTGCTCGGTGTCGCCGCGGCGACCAGTGAGCCGATCGCGGGGGGCCGGCACAAGGTGTTCGGCCGGCACGAGCTGGCGATCATCCCGCAGACCTCGACGATCGCGTCCCACCTGCCGCGGGCAATGGGCGTCGCGTTCTCGCTCGCGCGGGCCGCGAAGCTCGGCGTACCGTCGCCCTGGCCGGCCGGATCGATCGTGGTGGCCAGCTTCGGTGACGCGTCCGCGAACCACTCGACCGCGACCGGCGCCATCAATGCCGCACTGCATGCCTCGTACCAGGGGCACCCCATGCCGCTGCTGCTGGTCTGCGAGGACAACGGCATCGGGATCAGCGTGCGGACCCCGGAGGGCTGGATCCGGCAGGCGTACGGCCAGCGTCCCGGCCTGCGGTACTTCGATGCCGACGGCACCGATCTCGCCGCGGCCCTGTCGATGGCGACCGAGGCGGCCACCTTCGTCCGCCGGAACCACCGGCCGGCCTTCCTCCGGCTGCGTACGGTTCGGCTGCTCGGCCACGCGGGCTCGGACCTGGAGTCGGCGTACCGCTCGCCTGCCGAGCTGGCCGCGGACGAGGAGCTCGACCCGCTGCTCGGTACGGCGCGGCTCCTGCTCGGCACCGGCCTCACCGCCGACGAGATCATCGAGTTGTACGAGGACAAGCGCGCCGAGGCACTGCGGATCGCCGCCGAGGTCGCAGGCCTCCCGCAGCTGTCCTCGGCGGAAGCCATCGCCGCACCACTGCGCTTCCCGGAGCCGGACACCGTCGCCGGCGCCCTGCCCGAGCGCACCCGAACTACGGAGCGCCTGACCCTGAGCCAGTCGATCAACCGCGCGCTGAGCGACGTACTCGCGTCCTACCCGGAGGCGATGGTCTTCGGCGAGGACGTCGGGCGCAAGGGTGGCGTGTACGGCGTGACGCGTGGACTGCAGAAGGCGTTCGGACCCGCCCGCGTGTTCGACACCCTGCTGGACGAGCAGTCGATCCTGGGACTGGGTCTCGGCGCGGGCGTTTCCGGGTTGCTGCCGATCCCGGAGATCCAGTACCTCGCCTACCTGCACAACGCCGAGGACCAGTTGCGTGGCGAGGCGGCGTCGCTGAAGTTCTTCTCCCAGGAGCAGTACGCCAACCCGATGGTCCTGCGGATCGCCGGATACGGCTACCAGAAGGGCTTCGGCGGGCACTTCCACAACGATGACGCGATCGGCGTCCTCCGCGACATCCCGGGACTCGTGATCGCGTCACCGTCGCGTCCGGACGACGCGGCCGCGATGCTGCACGCGTGCGCGGCCGCCGCGCGGTCGTCAGGCACGGTCAGCGTGTTCCTCGAGCCGATCGCGTTGTACCACCGGCGGGATCTTCACGAGGACGGTGACGATCAGTGGCTGGCGCCGTACCCGGACGAGCCGGTGGAGATCAGCCGTGGCCGGACGTACGGCGACGGCACCGACCTGACCATCGTCACGTTCGGCAACGGCGTGCCGATGAGCCTGCGCGTCGCAGCCCGACTGCCCGGCGTCCGGGTCCTGGATCTGCGCTGGTTGGCGCCGCTGCCGGTCGAGGATCTCTTGCGCGAGGCGGCCGCCACCGGCCGGGTCCTGATCGCCGACGAGACCCGGCGTTCCGGTGGAGTGTCCGAAGGCATCCTGGCTACGCTGATCGACCACGGGTACACCGGACGGCTGGCCCGCGTCACGAGCTACGACTCCTACGTGCCGCTCGGCGCAGCCGCCCACGAGGTGCTGCTCAGCGAGGCGACCATCGAGACGGCGGCTCGCGAACTGCTCAGCTGAA
>Ga0136846_1214124_pt1 | contig 12494 bp, 9 predicted proteins | sample HopSoiMetagenom2_FD_96841 | JGI IMG/M metagenome (GOLD analysis project Ga0136846, IMG submission 96841) | Grasslands soil microbial communities from Hopland, California, USA - 2 Assembly 2016 (version 4) | ecosystem: Environmental > Terrestrial > Soil > Grasslands | place: USA: Hopland...
AGATCGCGGCCGCGGTAGACCGGCACGCGCCCTGGGACGCGCAGATCCGGCAGGCCGTCGAGGCGTGGATCACCGTGGCCCCGTCCGACCTCGCGCTCACGCTGAGCTGGATCAGGGACCTCCCCGCGCTCGGCGCGGACGCCCGCCACTTGCAGCGCGAGTGGCTCGAGGCGTTCATCGTGCTGATCGAGGACCTCTCGGCCGGCCCGGAACTGCGCGCCGCCGGCGTCACCCCGCCGTCCCGCCAGCTGATGATCATGCTGCTCGGCGGCCTGCGCGAGCTGATCGCCACCACCGGCGAGGACGGCGGCGACATCGGCGGCATCACCGAGGTCGCCGTCCGGGCCACCCAGGCCCTGCTCGCCCCTTCCGCCCGGAAGTTACCTACTGGTAACGTACGGTCATAGCGCGGGGGCGGAACTGGCGTCCAGGCGGTGAACGATGGTGCTGGAACTCCCGGGGATGAGGTCGGAGGCTGGTCCGGCGTTTTCCGCCGAGACCGCGGCCGTCGTCCAGGCCGTGGGCAGCTTCATCGCCCACGTCGCCCAGCCGGACCGCTCGGTGCAGCCCGTCCTGGAGGAATTCCAGGCCATCGGGGCGACCGCGGCGCGCGAGGGACGCACCCTCGACGGCCTCCAGGACGCGCTGCGCCTCGGCGCCCGGGTCGCCTGGCGCTGGCTGTGCGAGGCCGGCGCCGCCCTCGACCGCCGCGAGCTCAGCCGGGTCGGCGAGGCCGTCTTCTGCTACCTGGACGACCTGGCCGCCGCCTGCGCCCGCGGCTACGCCGCGGCCCGCGTCGAGGCCGCCGGCGACCAGCACCGCCAGCTCCTCGCCCTCATCCTGGCCGACCCCCCGCCCCGCCCGGGCCAGCTAGCCACCGTGGCCCGCGCCGCCAACTGGCCCCTCCCCGCCCAGGCAGCCGTAGTCCTCCTGACCGGCCCCCACCCGGCCGCCCCCACCGGGGCCGGACCGCTCCCGCTGCCGCCCGGCGTGCTCGCCGACTGGACCGCCGCCGACCCGTGCCTGCTCGTGCCGGATCCCGACGGGCCGGGTCGGCCGGCCGCGCTGGACCGGGCCCTGCGCGGCCACCCCGCCGTGATCGGCCCGTCCGTCCCGCTGGCGCGCGCCGCTCAGTCGCTGCGCTGGGCCCGGCAGGCGCGGGCCCTCGCGCAGGCCGGCGCCCTCCCGGACGGACGGGACGGCAGCGGTCCGCTCCGCTGCGACCAGCACCTGTCCACCCTGCTGATCCTGGCCGACGAGGACCTGGCCGCCGCGCTGCGCGATCGCCGCCTCGCCCCGCTGGCCCGGCTGCGCCCCGCCCAGCGGGACCGGATCGCCGAGACGCTCCTGGCCTGGCTGCAACTCGGCGAGAACGCCGCCGAAGTGGCGCAGCGGATCCACGTCCACCCGCAGACGGTCCGCTACCGCCTGCGCCAGATCACCGAGCTCTTCGGCGACCAGCTCCGCGACCCCGACTGCCGCTTCGAGCTCCAGCTAGCCCTCCGCATCCGCCCCCTGGCCACCCCCCGCCACCCCTGATCCCCGGCCGCACAGCAGAAATGCCGGCCACCCCCGAAGCGGCACGGCGGAGGCCGTCCGGGGGTGACCGGAGCCGTGGCGGACCGGACGCGTTCACGTCCGTCGCGCCGCACCAGCTAGCCACAGAACACCGCGCCGCTGTGCAGGCCGTCTGGCGATCGTGTGGTGACCGTGTGGAGAACGGATCACGCGACGGCCGTGCGAAGAATGACGCAATCGTTTTCCCTGACGTCCCGCGAGCGGTGACCGTGGTGCGGGATGCTATGGCAGTGGATTCACTCCGGGACCGAGTTCGCGCCTATGTCCTCCGGGAGCAGGCCGCCTCGGCCGGGGCTGATCATGAGCAGTGGCGCAGCGAGCAACCGGAATGGGAGCGGCGCTGGGGTGCGCCCAGCCCGGCCCAGGTACGTGACGGCATCTTCGCGATCCTGACCCGGCACGGCATGCTCGATCCCGCCGCCCCGGGCCGGTTCGCCGGCCCAGACCACTCCGAGCGGCTCCAGGACTGGGGCCCGGAGGTATTCGCCGGCTCGGTCGCGGTCGGCGCCGGCGCGCGGGCCGTCATCGTGTACGACGACGGCTCCGACCGGCCGCCGGACGGCGCGGGCTTCGTCCGCCTGGTGATCCCGTTCGTCGGGGTGACCGGCGGTGACTGGCAGCCGGCCGGGCTGCGGACGAGCCATACGACTCAGCCTGACGGCCGCGACAGCCGGGTGCATGTGGAATTCGGGCACGCCGGCCGGCCGCACCACTGGGAGCTGTACCAGGCTCCGTCCGACGGGCTGACCCAGGGCTACCTGGCCTGCGTCGAGGAGTTCGGCCGGGACCACCTGCCCGGCGAGTTCGTCATCCGCAACCCCGGCGCGGGCGAGCTGGCGATCACCTACGTGCCCGGCGCCCTGGCCGGCGAGGTCCGGGCGTTCCTGGGCGGCTGGCCCTCGGCCGCGCAGCTGGTGGCCATGGTCCGCCAGGACGCGCCGCGGACCTGGGGAGAGCGCGGCGGGAACCGCGTCTTCATGGCGGGCCGCCGGCTCGGCCTGGAACCGCCGGACTACAACGCCCCGGCGCCGGACGGCACCCGGCCGCTGCACGAGGCGGCCCGGCTCGGCCAGGCCGCGACGGTGCGCGTGATGCTCCGCGGCGGCGCCGACCCGCGGCTGCGGGACGTCGCCGGGCGGCAGGCCATCGACCTGGCCCCCGATCCCGCCCTCAGGGATTTCATCGGGTCCTGGGCCGGGAACCGACGGGAAGGAGGCGGCCGTGGCGCCGCGCGTGGACAGTGAACTGCTGCTGGTGGGGAGCCTGCCGGCTGACTCGGCGGAGACCGCGCTGCGCTCCGCCGCGGACTTCTACCGCGGGCTCGTGTTCGCGTTGCCCGACGGGGAGACCGGCCCCCGTTCGGCCTGGGTCGGCTACGAGCGGGAGCGGCTCGTCCGGCCGAACCCCGGCGTGGTCGCCACCCAGGAGACCGAGTCGCCGACCGGCATCCCGCGGCACGCGTACGAGACCCCCGTCTTCGCCATCCGGCCCGGCGTCACCGAGCTGCACTGGGATTCCTGGCCGCGGATCGACGACGCGATCGCCGGCTACCAGGTGTTCAAGACGCTGCGCGCCGAAGGCGTTATCCCGGACGGGATAAGGTTCCAGGTCGGACTCCCGTTCCCGTCCAGCGCTCTGAACGGCTTCAAGGCCGACTTCGCGGCCGACTACCCGGTCGCGGCGCGGGCGTTCGAGGACCTGGTGGCCCGTGAGCTGGCCCGGCTGACCGCGGCCATCCCGCCCGCCGACCTGGCCGTCCAGTGGGACCTGGCGTACGAGACGCAGGACATCGAGCGGGTCCTGGCCTGGACCCCGGAGGGCGCGTGGGAGCGCTTCGCGGGCCCGGTCACCCGGCTTACCCGGCTGATCCCGCCCGAGGTCCTGGTCGGTTACCACCTGTGCTACGGGACCTTCCCCGAGTGGCCGATGTACGAGGCCCGCGACATGGGCCTGCTGGTGCGCATGGCCAACTTCGCCGTCGCCGGCTCCGGCCGCACCGTGGACTGGCTGCACCTGGCCGGCCCGCGGTACCTGCGCAGCGAGGACCGGAGCTTCTTCCGGCCGCTGGCCGACCTGGAACCGGGCGACGCCCGCGTCTTCCTCGGCATCGTGCTGCCGATCGACGGCGAGGCCGGGCTACGCCGTCGGCAGGACACCGCCGCCCGCTACCTGGACAACTTCGGCGTGGCGATGTACTGCGGGTTCGGCCGCCAGCCGGGCGCCGACGGCACCGAGACCATGCGCGAGCACGCCCGGGTGGTCCGCGCCGTCAGAGGCTAGCTATGGAGGACCGACGCATGCCCACGACCACGCGCCGTCACACGCTCACCCTGGCCGGCCTGGAGGTACCCGTCATCGAGCTGGCCGGCGCCGCCGACGGCCCGCGGCTCACCGTCATAGCCGGGGTGCACGGCTGCGAGTACGCCTCGATGGACGGCGTCCGGAAATGGGCCCGCCAGCTCGAGGACCGGGAACTGCGCGGCCGCGTCGTCGCGGTGCCCGTGCTGAACCTGCCCTCGTTCCGCGCCCGCAGCCCGTTCATCGTTCCCGACGACGGCAAGAACCTCAACCGCTGCTTCCCCGGCGACCCGGCCGGGACGCTCGCCGACCGGCTCGCCCACGCGGCGTTCACCGAGCTGATCTCGGGTTCCGACGCCCTGATCGACGTGCACGCCGGCGACATGGTCGAGGCGCTCGAGCCGTTCGCGCTGTACGACGCCGGCCCGGCCGAAGACCGCGCTCGCGAGCTGGCCACCGCCTACGGTCTCGGCTATGTCATCCGCCAGGCCCCCGGCCCCGGCCGCGCGGTCGGCGGCTCCACCAGCGCGGCCGCCGCCGAAGCCGGCATTCCCGCGATCACCGCCGAGGCCGGCGGCTGCGGCCTGGTCGAGCGCGCCGCCGTCGAAGCGCACGTCCGCGGCCTCAACGGGGTCCTCGCCGCCCTCGGCATGGCCGATCCGCCGCCGGCCGCCAGCCCCGCTCCGCCGCCCGCCTTCCTGGAGCGCTTCCTGTGGCTGCGCTGCGCGGACGAGGGCTGGTGGGAACCCGTCGTCAGCCCGGGCGAAACGGTCGCCGAGGGACAGCTGCTCGGCACCGTCAGCAGCCTCGACGGCGCCCGCACCCTGCAGACCATCACCGCCCCGGCCGCCGGCGTCCCGATGTTCATCACCAGTTCCCCCGCCGTTGCCGCCGACGGCCTCCTCCTCGGCCTCGGCGCCAGCTAACCGCTAGGGCCCGAACGGGCGGCCGGAATCCCAGCCGGGGTTCCCGCCGCGCCCCGCCCGGACTCGCTGTCCCCGCGCTCGAGGTCACTGTCCCCGGGATTCCCGTGCTTGAGCTCGATGATGACGTCGATCTTGGCGTCGATGCGGTGAACGACGTCGACGATCGTGTTCAGGCGCTGCTCCAGTTCGTCGAGCCGGGACCTCAGCTCGCCCTGGTCCCCGCCGGCCTCGGCCGGATCCTGTGGCAGGCGGCCGTTGAGGACGGCGTCGAGTTGCTGCCGGGGCCAGCCCAGTGTCTCGGATAGCGATTCCAGGGTCCGCGGATTCCGGCGCCGGCTGATCCGGTGCCGCTGAATTTCCCGGATGGTCGCCACGGATACGTTCGATTGCACCGCGAGATCACGCTGGCTCAATTTAAGCTCGCGCATGCGCCCGGTGATGGCCTCGGCAACCGCGACCCAATCCTCCGACACGAATTCCTCCGCGCTCAGCTTCGGCGCACAGGCTAGCGGATTACCGCATTCCGCGCCATGCCGGAGGCGCCCCGCGGCCCCCTTCCGGCTAGGGTCGGCTACGTTGACCTGAGCCCGGGCCGTCCGGACCGTCCGAGCGGCAAGACCGCCAGTCCCCGCGCTTTTCGGCTGGCCGGTGCGGATACCGTATTGACCACACGGGAGGATGTCATGACGGGGCTGCGGTTCGGCATAGTCAGCGAGTCGGTACGCCCGGGGCGGGCCTGGCTGGATTACGCGCGCCAGCTCGAGGACGCCGGAATCGGCGTGCTGCTGATCCGGGATCACTTCTCGGCGGGCGCGTTCGGCCAGCAGCTGGCGCCGTTCACCGCCCTGGCCTCCGCGGCCGCGGTGACGACCCGCCTCCGGCTGGGCACCCTGGTCCTGTCGAATGACTTCCGCCATCCGGCCATCGTCGCTCACGAAGCCGCCAGCCTGCACCTGGTGTCCGAGGGACGATTCGACCTCGGCCTGGGGGCCGGCTGGTACCAGCCGGAGTACGACGCGGCCGGGATCGGCTTCGACCCGGCGGGACAGCGCATCAGCCGGCTGGAGGAGTCGCTGGGCATCATCCGGGCTCTGCTGGCCGGCCAGCCGGTCCGCCACGAAGGCACCTGGTATCAGGTGGACGGGCTCGACCTCGACGTGCTCCCGGAGCGGCGGAGCTCCCCGCGGCTGCTGGTCGGCGCGGGCGGCCCGCGCATGCTCCGCCTGGCGGCCCGGTACGCGGACGTGGTCGGCCTGCTGCCCGCGCCGATCAAGAACGCGACCGACAGCGACGACCCGCGGGACCGGCTGCCGGCGGCGTTCGACGCCAAGATCGCCGTGCTCCGCGAGGCGGCCGGTGACCGGTTCCCAGGACTGGAACTCAACGCGTTCGGCACCTTCATCCTGACCGACCGCCGGCGGGCCGGCACGGACGAGCTGATCCGCGAGCGCGGCTGGCCGGGCCTTGACGCCGAGACGGTCTGGCAGATGCCCACGATCTTCATCGGCAGTGCCGCCCAGATCCGGGACGACCTGTGCGCCCGCCGCGACCGGTTCGGCCTGTCCTACCTGGTCGCCGACGAGAGCGCCCTACCCGACCTGACCGAGATCATCAGCGGCCTCTGATCCCCGCCAACCGAACGCTTCCGCCACCCGCTTGACCAGCCCATCCTCAGTCATGGCGGCGTCCACTTCGATAACGGGCAGGCCGAGCTGCCCGGCTTCGTCCCGTAGCCGGTCGGTGAACATCCGGTCGCGTTCGAGGAGGTTGCGCAGTGCCCGGTCCGGGTCGCTGGTGCGCCCCGCGATCTGCAGCAGCGAGCCCCGGCTCTCGAACGCGGCCCGCCGGAAGCCCGGCGTCGGGAGCAGCCAGACGGCATGCCCAGGGCCGGCCAGCAGCGGCCGCACGAGCCGCGGCAGCAGCCGGAAGCCCTCGGCGATCACGCCAGGCCCCGGCCCCAGAGAGCCCAGAAGCCCCAGCAGGTCGTCGACGATGAGGCCGAAGCCCTCGCCCCGGAACCAGTGGAACGTCTCCAGCATGGTCTCCGGAGACCGGCTGACCCACCGCTCGTCCATATCCATGGCCGCGAACTCGGTCAGGAACGGGCTGTCGGCCGGCGCCATGCGCCGGGCGTGATCCGGCATCACGTCGTCGGTCGCGTACACGTGCAGGCCGTATTCATCGGCCAGGCGCCGGGCGACGGTGGACTTGCCCGCGCCGCTCCCGCCGCCGATCCAGTAGACGTCCCGCAGCCGCTCCCGCAGCACCGCATCGGTCACGAGCCAGCCGCACGCAGCGGAACGCGGGTGCCAGTGAACGACTGCACGGTCCGGGCGGACTCCTGGATTCGCACGTCCAGCATGGTAATCGTCACCGGATCCCCGGCCTGGGCCAGGACCCGGGAAGGCCCGACCGAGGAAACCTGTTGTTTTTACCTGATCGTTCCCGGTGGCCGCGAAAAGGTTTCCTGCCCCCGGCTAGCATGGCTAACTCGCCGAATTGGGCGTCACTGACCCGGCTCGCCGGATAAGTCATAAATAATCCGAATTAATTTCGGTGCCTGCCCAGGGCGGCGTCGCGACCCCGATCATGCTTGCGGCGACGTGCAAGGGGAATGAATACAGTGCACTCCTGGGGCGTGTGCTCGAGGAGATAGAAATGATCATGGGGGGATTGCCGTGAATTCGCGGCATCGTATGCTCGTCGGTTACACCGCCTGGATGACCGGGCTGATCGTGGTGTATTACGCCTGGCCCGGCCCGCGCGCGGAGACGTGGGGCCTGATCGGCCTGAGCGGCGTGGCTGCCATCGTGGCGGGCGTGATCCTCAACCGTCCCGCGCGCAAGGTGCCCTGGCTGCTGCTGGCCGTAGCGCAGGCGAGCTTCACGGCCGGCGGGGTCAGCTTCCTGGTGGCGGAGCGGCTGGGGACGCAGCTGCCTTTCCCCTCGTTCGCCGACGTGCTGTACATAGTGGCCTATCCGCTGTACGCGGCCGGGCTGCTGATCTTCATCCGGTGGCGCACCCCGGACCACGACCGCCGCAGCCTGATCGACGCGCTGATCCTGACCGCGGGCCTGGCCCTGCTGTCCTGGATCCACCTGATCCTGCCCTACGCGGACAACCCCGCCCTGTCCTGGCTGCAGAAGAGCGTGGCCATCGGCTACCCGCTCGGCGACGTGCTGGTCCTGGCCATGATCGCCCGGCTGCTCGCGCCCGGAGCGGCGCGGAGCTGGTGCGTCCGGCTGCTGACCCTCGGCATCGTCGGCGAGCTGGCCGCGGACACCTGGTACGGCCTGATACAGCTGTACGGGTCGGGATCGTTCCAGAGCGGGACCGTCGTCTTCCTGGGCTGGGCCGTCTTCTACGCCGCCTGGGGCGCCGCGGCCCTGCATCCCACGATGACCGAGCTCACCCGGCCGGTGACCAGGCAGCAGGTGGAGGTCTCGCCGGCCCGGCTGGCCGTGCTCCTGCTCGCGTCGCTGATCGCCCCGGTGGTGCTGTTCACCCGCTCGGTCTACTTCGGCGGCCTCGACGAGAGCGTGATCGCGGTCTTCTCGGCGATCTTGTACCTGCTGGTGCTGTCGCGGCTGTGGGACGTGGCCGCCTCGCACCGCCGGGCGCTGGGCCGGGAGCGGGCGGTCCGGCAGGCCGGGGTGTCCCTGGTGGCGGCGGTCACCGTCGAGCATGCCGCGGCGGCGGTCAGGTCCGCGACGGACGCCCTGCTCGGCGGGCGTTCGCATGGTGACGTGCTGCTCACGGTGCGGGCCGACGGCGCGTTCCGCGCGGCGACCGCCGCGTCGGCCCGTCCGGATCCGATGAGCCAGCTCGGGGCGATGACCGAGGTGTGGCTGCCGTTCGCGACCGGCTCGGTGCCGCTCCTGGAGCCGGTGACGAGGCTGCCCGAGCAGGCCCGGGCGCTGGTTCCCGGCTGCGACTGGATGCTGCTCTGCCCGCTGACACTCCGGGACCAGCCGTCGGGCGATCCCCTCATCGGGGTGCTCGCGATGTTCGGCGAGCAGCGCGTGCTGGCGGACCTGGCCGCCACGATGGAGATCCTGGTGCACCAGGTGGCCCTGGCCATCGAGCGGATCGGGCTGCGCCAGGAGATCACCCGCCAGGGTAACGAGGCCTACTTCCGCACCCTGGTCCAGGACACCTCGGACGCCATCTTGATCGTGGCGGACGACGGGAAGGTCAGGTACGCGACGCCGTCGGCCACGACCGTCTTCGGTGACATCGCCATCGAGGGAACGTTTGCCTGGAACCTCGTCGCCAACGGCAAGCGCAGCGACCTCGTCAGCCTGATCGCCGGCCCGCGGGTCGGCGAGGGCACGGGCTACGTGGACCGGCGGATCGTCCGCCACGACGGCGTAATCGTCGAGGTCCAGATCAGGGTTAGCGACCTGCGTGAGGACCCGACGGTGGCCGGCCTGGTGCTCACCATCAGGGACGTGACCGAGCAGCGCCAGCTCGAGGAGAAGCTCAAGCACCAGGCCTTCCACGACGCGCTGACCGGGCTGCCTAACCGGCTGCTGTTCCAGGACCGGATCTCGCGGCAGGTCGCCGCGGCCCGGCGGGACGGCGCGACGGTCGGCGTGCTGTTCGTGGACCTGGACGATTTCAAGGTCGTGAACGACACGATGGGCCACGGCGTCGGCGACGAGCTGCTGGCCGCCGTCGGCGTGCGGCTGTCCGGGCTCATCAGCGACTGCGACACCGCCGCGCGGCTCGGCGGTGACGAGTTCGCGCTGCTCATCGGCAGCGCCGCGGACTGCGCCGCGGTCGAGGCGGCGGCCAGCCAGGTGGTCGAGGCGTTCGGCGAGCCGTTCGCGCTGGCCTCCGGATCCGTGCTCACGCCGGTCACCGTCGGGGTCGCCACCACGTCCGACAGCGCCGACACCGACGAGCTGCTCCGGCACGCGGACCTGGCCCTGTACGCCGCCAAGGCGGCGGGCAAGCGGCAGTGGCGCCGCTACCAGCCGGTGCTGAGCGCCGGGCTGATCAGGCGGCGGGAGCTGCGGGCCGCGCTGGAGGAGGCGGTCGTCTGCTCCGCGTTCACCCTCGCCTACCAGCCGATCGTCACGCTCACCACCGGTGAGCTGGCCGGGTTCGAGGCCCTGATCCGGTGGCCGCATCCGCAGTGGGGCATGATGCAGCCCGATCAGTTCATCGCCCTGGCCGAGGAGACCGGCCAGATCGTGCCGCTCGGCTCCTGGGTGCTGACCCGCGCCGCGGCGGACCTGGCCCGCTGGCGCCGGGAGTCGCGCGGGCTCTACATCAGCGTGAACGTGTCGGCCCGCCAGTTCAGCGCGCCCGGCTTCGTCGACGGCGTGCGCCGCGTCCTGGCCACCACGGGGCTCAAGCCCAGCGCGCTCATGCTCGAGCTGACCGAGAGCGTGCTGCTGCGCCGCGACGGGCGGATGCACTCCGACCTGGCCGAGCTCAAGGCCATCGGCGTCCGGCTGGCCATCGACGACTTCGGCACCGGCTACTCCTCCCTGTCCTACCTGCGGGAGCTGCCCATCGACGTGCTGAAGATGGACAAGTCCTTCGTGGACGGGATCGCGGTGTCCGAGCAGCGCCTCGCCCTCGCCGAGGGCATCGTCCAGATCGCGCGGACGCTGCGGCTCGAGGTCATCGCCGAGGGCATCGAGAGTGACATCCAGCGGGACCTGCTGACCTCGATGGGGTGCCAGCTCGGCCAGGGATACCTGCTGGCCATGCCGATGCCGCCCGGCCAGGCGGAGACGCTGGCCCGGATCGGGACGCACCTGGTGCCCAGCCTGCCCCGCCAGGCGTCGTCCGGCGTGACACCGGACCCGAGGTGACGCGCTGATCAGCCGTCCGGCCAGTCAGCCGCTCAGCCGTTCGCCGCTCAGCGGTCCCGGCCGGGGCCGCGCCCGGCAATAGTCGTGCGCGCGTCCCTGATGACCGCGTCCAGTTCGCCGCGCGCCCGGCGCAGCTGGCCGGCCAGGTTCGCACCCGCCTGAGCCTCGCTCTCCGCGAGGGTCCGGGCCACGCCAGCCAGCCGTTCGGTCAGCTCGCCGACGAGGGCGGCGTCCGCGGCGGCCCCGGGAGCCTCATCCCCGTCCGGCCGGCCGGCCCCGGCCGGCAGCAGGACCCGTGTCCGCGCCCGGGTCAGGGACAGCGTGACCGTGGCCCCGGCACTGCGCCCGCGGCCGTCCCGGCGGGCCGAGATCAGCAGGTCGAACCAGCGCTCGGTGCGCGGGCTGTGACAGGGTACCTCGACCGTCAGCGAGCCCGGCAGGTCGCCCGTCAGCGCGTCCCGGATGGCGCTGGCGACCTGTGCGGCCAGCGGGTCGTCCGCGGCGGCGGCGCAGACGTCCAGGTACGACACGCCCGGCCCGGTCCTGGCCGGGTCGCCGCCGTTGGCGGCGGCGAACGCCCGCCAGGCGTCGTTGACCGACACGATCACGCCGTCCCGGTCCAGCAGCGCGACCTCGGTGTCCGGGTCCTCGGCGGCCCGGGGGGCCGGTCCCGGGCTCTGGCTCTCCGTCCGTCCGCCCGGCCGGCCGGGCACGCCGCTGGCGGCGGCCGCGATGTTGTGATCCGGCCGGGTCGCGGCCAGCGCCGCTCCCACGGTGTCGTAGACCGGGACCAGGCGGCCGACGCCGCTCACCGTCAGCACCCGCCGCACGCCCTCGTCCACGACCACCGGCCGCAGTTCGGTGCCGCTGGCCACCGCCCGCTGGTATACCTGGGCCAGGGCGACGCCCCCGGCGTGGTCGCAGGCCGTGGTCGCCGTCATGTCGAGGATCAGAACCAGCACGTCGTCGTCGACGATGGACAGTAATTGCTCGCGCATCGGCCTGGCGTTGGACTCCCCGACTCGCTCGGGCAGCGTCACCAGCGCATGCCGGTTCAGCCAGCGGACCGGATAGTGCTCCCAGGTCCCATGGGCAGGTTCAGGCATCCCCACCACCTCCGCGCACATGTACGTCATGAAATGCATGAGCGGATACTCATAGCGTATGACGTGCCACGCTCCGCAGTAAGCGATTTTCGTTATTAGTGCCAAACTGGTTCGTTTCGCGCCCCTCGTTCACCCGAGACGCGCGCTGACCACCCGGAATAGGCCGCCCCCCGGACTGGTTGAGATACATGCAAACGCATACATCTCAGCCAGGAGGAACCATGCAGTTCGGGATCTTCTCGGTCAGCGACATCACCCGGGATCCGGTGTCGGGGCAGACGCCGACCGAGGCGGAGCGGATCGACGCGATCACGCAGATCGCGCAGAAGACCGAGGAGGTAGGGCTCGACGTCTTCGCGATCGGCGAGCACCACAACCCGCCCTTCTTCTCGTCCTCGCCGACGACCCTGCTGGCGTACATCGCGGCGACTACCAAGAAGCTGATCGTCACCACCTCGACCACGCTGATCACGACGAACGACCCGGTGCGGATCGCGGAGGAATACGCGATGCTGCAGCACCTGAGCAAGGGCCGGATGGACCTGATGCTCGGCCGCGGCAACACCGGCCCGGTCTACCCGTGGTTCGGCCAGGACATCCGGCAGGGCCTGCCGCTGGCGCTGGAGAACTACAACCTGCTGCACCGGCTGTGGCGCGAGGACGTGGTGGACTGGGAGGGCAAGTTCCGTACCCCGCTGCAGGGCTTCACCAGCATCCCGCGGCCTCTCGACGACGTGCCCCCGTTCGTCTGGCACGGC
>Ga0136846_1226924_pt1 | contig 12490 bp, 11 predicted proteins | sample HopSoiMetagenom2_FD_96841 | JGI IMG/M metagenome (GOLD analysis project Ga0136846, IMG submission 96841) | Grasslands soil microbial communities from Hopland, California, USA - 2 Assembly 2016 (version 4) | ecosystem: Environmental > Terrestrial > Soil > Grasslands | place: USA: Hopland...
GTGATTTGCTTTGAAGTCAAAATGTAATAAGTGTTTTCCGGCCGGAATGGCTACCCCCATAAAGCTGCTGTTAACCGGAACAATGGGCGTCTTTTGCCCATCAATGGTGATCTGCCAAAAAGGGTAGCGGTTTTGGTTCAACACCAAAAATGTATTGGCTTTTGCGCTGTATACGAAATGAAAAGAATTAGGGGTGAAATGGTTTAATGTTAGGTCAATACCGGTTTTCTCTTTATTGTTTATTTGATTTATATATACTGAATCAGTAACAAAGACTATTTTTTTTGTTGTTGGTGAAAGCATGGCTGCAGTATCGTTCAGCAGGCAGGCGGTATCGGGCTCATAAATAACCGGGTATTGCATAATCCTGCTGCGCAACGCGGTATTATCCCAAAAGTCGTTTTGGATCAACAAATTGGGGGGAGAAATTCGCTGGCCTACCCGGCCGATCTTTTTGTTATACATGTTCAGGGTGCCGATCTCCTTGTAATATTTCATTCCATCTTCACTGTTTTGCTGAAGGGAGGCGGTCAAAGAAGGGATAGGATAATCCTTATAGGTATGTGCGTTTATAACTGCCTGTATGCTTTTGGCACTGTCTTTTTTTACAATAGTAAAAAAGGTAAAAATGCCTGCATATATCATACAGTTTACTATTCCTGTGTAAACAATTTTTTTGAGCTCGAATTTTTGAATGGCGAACCGGTAAAAAAGGAATAGGAATGGCAGCTGGATGATTATACTTAGTACCACCAGGTTATAGAACGACAGGGCGTTTTTAAATGTGTTTAACAGAATGGCAACCCTGCTTTCGTTGGTGGAATTTTTTATAGCGAGGTGAATAGCCTGATAAATGTTTCCGCTGTTTATAAATCCCAACACCGCAAGCCCTGCAATAATAAAAACAAGAACATGGAATATTGTTCTGTGCTTTTGGGAAGCTGTTGTTTGCTGAACCTGTTGCTGTAGATAAAAGGCTGCCAGCAGAATGCCAAAAAAAATACTGTACAATTTAAACATGGCAGGATGCCTGAAGGTATTCATCAATGGCAGGGTGTAATATGCCACCGCTCTTAATAAACCCCATTCTCCCAAACTTAGTATAAAGGTGATGATAAAGGCATACTTCAAAAGTCTGATACTTCTTTTGGAAGTTTTAAACAGCATTCCTGAAAGAAAGAAAACAAAAGTGAATAACCCAAACCAGGAGTTTCTTTCAATGGGATCGGTTATCTTAAATACAGTTTTATCAAAAACACTCAACGGTGCAACATATGCGACAGTAAGTGCCGGATGCAGGGGATTGCTCATGGCCTCTTCATAGGTGGCTCCTGATCCTCTCTCGGTGCGTGGAAGATAAGGTATATAAGACAGGATGGCCGGTAGGGCAAGACAAACAAAAAGTAGGACGGCAACGACATGCAAACCAGCCATCTTTCTTATAAACCGCACCCTGGTATCTTTTGGCACCCCAACTGTTTTAGCCAGCAGCATTGCTGCCAGCATATACGTAGTAATGATAAATTCTCCGGGATTAGCAGTTGAAAATAATAACCAGAAGAAAAAAGAGAACAACAAGGTAGTATATAGGGTGGGGGACTGAAGTAACCTGTAATAAAAAAGGAAAACAACCGGTAAAAAAGCCGAGCCGCTTATCCAGAGCAAATACTGACTGGCGTCACTGTTAAACCCACATAACATATAGGCCGTGGCGCATAACAGGTTCACCAATGGGTGAATGGAGAAATGACGTAACAGGTAATACATACCAACGCCACCCAGGTAAATATAGAGCAGAGTTTCAATTTGTAATGTATACAGTGTATAGGGGCCAAAAAGAGAGAACAATTGCACTATAGGGTTCCATACACCCGCTTGCATATCCCCATTCAGGGGATACCCGAGGTTGAAATAGGGGGACCAAAATGGAAAATAACCATTGAAAAAGCTTTGGCTCACCTGGTATCTGACAGGAAGAAAATAAATGATGGCATCATTCTTCAGGCTAAACACATGAAAGGTGAGTGGCCAGTAGGTTATCAAACATATAATAAGCAGGATCAGTAATGTGAACAGGTCTTTTTTGCGCGAATAAGCAGGCTGAAAAGATTTCAGTTCGTTCATTTAGGTCTTTTATAATGTTTTATTAATTGCAGTAATTCGCCACATACACTGGGAATAGACAAAAGGGAAATTTTTGAGTTTCCCGGATCGGTCCATTGGGGTAAAGGAATTTCAAGTCCTTTTAACGGCTTGCGTGTTTCGCGGATGCGGAGAAATATTTCAACATCAAAAAGCCACCTGGTTTTAAACGGCGTTGGGGTTATGATTTTTATTATGGCAGGAGTAAATAATTTAGCGCCACACTGGGTATCATAAATGGCCAACTGATAACGCGTATCGATAATGGTGGTAAGCACTCTTCCACAAAAGTGCCGCAGGCCCGACCTGGTGATGATGTGATTGAGCATTTTAATTCTGGAACCGAAAACGTAATCTGCCTGCTTCTGTTCAGCTATAACCGCAAGTTGTAAAAAATCATCCAGACTGGTCGACAGGTCTGCATCCAAATAACCTATGTAGGCGGAATCGTTGTGATAAAGCGCATGCTCCATGCCTTTAAACACTGCATGGGCCTTGCCTTTATTTTCGGCATATGACAGGATTACGGTGTTTGCCGGGCTTGTTTTTTTGATTTCTTCCAGTAAAAGAAGGGTGTTGTCGGTACTGCCATCATTGACAAAGAGTAAAACCACATCGGCCCCTGAATGTAAGAACTGTAAAAAGGGTTCCTTTTTCAGTCTGCGTTCTTCATTAAAGCATGGGATTATGATGCTGACTTTTGGCATATGCTGACGGGTATTCTATTTATTAAGCGATAATATCCTGTTTACATACTTACCCATCATATCGAATTCGATATTAACGCCGGCTGATAGTTGTAAGTTTTTGATATTGGTGTGTTCAAACGTATAGGGAATGATGGCCACAGAGAACTCGTTTGCTGAGACATTGAAAATGGTAAGGCTGATGCCGTTCAGGCTGATGGACCCTTTTTCAATAACCAGGTTGGTGAATTGGTCGGGAAAGCGGAACCTGAACTCCCAGCTGCCATCCAGTTCTTTTCTTTCAATACAGGTGGCCGTGGTATCAACATGCCCCTGAACAATATGGCCATCGAGCCGGCCATTCATGATCATACAGCGTTCGAGGTTTACCAGGTCGCCTTTTTGCCAGTGCCCGATGTTGCTTTTTTGAAGCGTTTCGGCAATGGCAGTTACCCGGTGGCGGCTGTCTTGCAAGGCTTCTACCGTGAGGCACACGCCGTTATGGGAAATACTTTGGTCAACTTTCAGTTCATGGGAGAGGGGAGAAGAGATCCAGAAGGTTTTATTAGTGCCTGTAGCTATAACTTCTTCTACCCGGCCGATGGTTTCAATTATTCCTGTAAACATGGGAGCAAAAGTCGGTTTTTTAGGGGATTTTGTGAATTTTGGAAAATTCGGCTATATTTGCAGTCCTAAAAAGTCTTAAAGGAGGTATATTATATTATGCTGATTATCGATTCAAAAGATTGCGAAAATATCGACAAAGCGCTCAAAAAGTACAAAAAGAAATTTGAGAAAGCTAAGATTCTGATTCAGTTAAGAGGACGTCAGTCTTACATTAAACCGTCGGTAGTACGTCGCAATCAGGTGTTGAAAGCTGTGTACAAGCAGAAGATCGCCAGCGGACAGATCGAAGGATAATAACAACTTCGTTGTTAAAATATTAGAATAGCCACTGAACAAGTGGCTTTTCTTGTTTGTGGTATATGATATTATACCTATCTTTTGGTTCAATATGGCCTCTGCTCAACATAACGAAGTAACAGTCAATAACTTTCTGAACTACCTGCGGTTCGAAAAAAGGTATTCTTCCCACACTATTATTGCTTACCAGGAGGACCTGCAGCAATTTTTTACCTACCTGCGCGAGCAGTTCAGTATGCCGGAGCCGGCGCTTGCGGAAATAGCGCCCTCATTTGTACGCAGCTGGCTGGCTTCGCTGAAAGAAAATAAGAACAGCGCCAAAACCATCAACCGCAAGATCTCTTCTTTAAAATCATTCTTTAAATATCACCTGCGTACCGGTGGGTTGGAGCAATCGCCCATGGCTACCATTATATCGCCTAAAACGCCCAAACGTTTGCCGGTGTATGTGGAGCAGAAGGATACAGAAACCCTGTTTAATCATGTGGAGTTTCCCGATACCTGGAGCGGGCATACCGAAAGGCTGATACTGGCTATATTGTATAATACCGGTATGCGGCGCTCGGAACTGGTGAACCTGAAAGAAAGCCAGGTGAATACGGCCGCCAACAGCATTAAGGTATTAGGGAAGGGGAATAAGGAACGGGTGATACCGGTAAGCCCGGCATTGATCAAAGAGATCAATGATTATACAGCTCAGAAAGCCCGTACCCTGGAGCAACCCGACCGGGTGTATTTACTGGTGAATGATAAAGGCCGGAAACTGTATGATAAATATGTGTATGATGCAGTAAAGAAGTATTTAAATGTAGTAACGACTATTGATAAAAAGAGCCCCCACGTATTACGACATACATTTGCTACACATTTAACCAATAATGGCGCCGACCTGAATGCGGTAAAAGAGTTATTAGGTCACTCCAGTTTAGCTGCTACTCAGATATATACCCACAATACCATTGAGAAGTTAAAGGACATTTATAAGAAGGCGCATCCCAAGGCGTAAATGACAATTTTACTAACGAAGATCATGTTGCAGGATGATAGTAATTGTTTGTTTCCCTATGCTAAAGAAATGCTAATAAACCGATAATGGTTTTGGTGTAGTAAAGCCCATTTTTTTTGACAAATGCAGGGCATTTTTATTTGGTAATACACACTCGTTGTATTATCTTCATAGAGCTTAAATATTGAGCTTATGTAGAAGATAAAAATCCTCATGTTAACCACCTCACTCTATACTCTCACTCAATATAATGGTGGTATTTAAAAATCAGATCTTTCATTTATTGTATAAATATTGTTTCACTGTTAAAATGCGATTGTTATGAACGTAAACATTCAGTCTGTGCGGTTTACTCCTGATGCAAAATTGATCGAATATGTTAATCGTAAACTTCAAAAAATTAATACCTTTCACGACCGCATTATCAAGGTTGACGTATACCTGAAGTTGGATAATGTGGTACATACAATTAAAGACAAAATCGCAGAAATAAGAGTACAGGTCCCACGCCACCAGTTTTTTGTAAAATCAAGTTCCAAGTCTTTTGAAGAGTCATTTGAAAATGCTTTGGAATCGTTGGTTAATCAGGTGAAGAGACAAAAGGAAAAACAAGCTGCCTGAGTTGTGATCGCCCAAATTATTATTTCAGAAATTATACCTTAGTTCACCTTCTAAAACCTCCCCCTTGGGGAGGTTTTTTTATGTCCCTGCGAGAAAGGGTTCAATTTTTCATTGAAAATTCCGGGTAAAGCGTCACTTTTGCAACTGCATAACGGTGTTACCTGAAAGATTTTGCAAATCGTTGAAAACTAGAAAAAAAAACTTCATCAAAATTTTTCCGTTACACAAATTCTCCTACCTTTGCCATCCCTCAAAAAATAGAGGGTACGAAAATGAGGCGAGAGAAGCACTGCACTGGGTTGAGTTTCAATTAATTTGCCGGGTGTTTTGAGGAGGAAATTGAAAGTTTTTTGATAGAATACGCCACTTTAGCTCAGTTGGTAGAGCAACTGATTTGTAATCAGTAGGTCGTTGGTTCGACTCCGACAAGTGGCTCAACAATTCACGTTGTATTTAAATTTGATTTTATCCGGGCAGGTTCCAGAGTGGCCAAATGGGGCGGACTGTAAATCCGCTGTCTTTCGACTTCAGAGGTTCGACTCCTCTCCTGCCCACATCGCCCGCCGATCCGCCAGCTGGCGGAAAAGGCGGGCAAATTCGTGTTAAGTTCTTTTTCAATGGGAAATTAGCTTTTGGCTAATTGGCTCATTAAAATGCGGAAGTAGCTCAGTTGGTAGAGCGACAGCCTTCCAAGCTGTAGGTCGCGGGTTCGAACCTCGTCTTCCGCTCTTTGGGTTTTAGGTTTTTAGCCTCAGAAACCTATCAGCCGTTGTAGCTCAGTGGTAGAGCACTTCCTTGGTAGGGAAGAGGTCGTGAGTTCGATTCTCACTAACGGCTCATAAGATTTTTGAAATGCTGATGAAAATTGTAGCTCAGGGTAGAGCATCCCGACCGTGGTCGGGAAGGTCGCCTGAGTTCGATTCTCACTAACGGCTCATAAGATTTTTGAATTACACTATATCGGCTGCTGACCGGAGGGTACCGGAAAGAGGAGATTGGCTGAGTATAGAACTAAAGATGAAGTGTGCGACGCAACGGAAGCTTCATAGGCTTTCCGGTGCTGGTTACATAAAATCCTTTTTCTTCGCAAGAAGTATAAAGGATGCGTTTTAATAAATTATAAACACCACAACTAAAAACAGATAACGATGTCAAAAGAGACTTTCAAGAGGGATAAACCTCACGTTAACGTTGGTACTATCGGTCACATTGACCACGGTAAAACCACTTTAACTGCCGCCATTACTACTATCCTGGCTAAGTCAGGTTTGGCGACAGCAAAAAAATATGACGAAATCGACGCAGCTCCTGAAGAAAAAGAGCGTGGTATCACAATCAACACCGCGCACGTGGAATATCAAACTGCGAATCGTCACTATGCACACGTGGATTGCCCTGGTCACGCTGACTATGTGAAGAACATGATCACTGGTGCTGCACAGATGGATGGTGCTATTCTGGTTGTGGCTGCTACAGATGGTCCTATGCCCCAGACAAAAGAACACATTCTGCTTGCACGTCAGGTAGGCGTTCCCCGTATGGTGGTATTCATGAATAAAGTTGACCTGGTTGATGATCCAGAGTTACTGGAGCTGGTTGAAATGGAAATCCGCGAGCTGTTAAGCTTCTACGGTTTCGACGGCGACAATACTCCTATCATCAAAGGTTCTGCAACCGGCGCTCTGGCTGGTGAAGAAAAATGGGTTAAAGGTGTATTGGAACTGATGGATGCAGTAGATACTTACATTCCTCTGCCTCCTCGTCCGGTTGACCAACCATTCCTGATGTCAGTTGAAGACGTATTCTCAATCACTGGTCGTGGTACTGTTGCTACCGGCCGTATCGAGAGAGGTCGTGTTAAAGTAGGTGAAGGTGTTGAAATCGTAGGTCTGGTTGAAAAACCATTGACTTCTACTGTAACAGGTGTTGAAATGTTCCGTAAATTGTTGGATGAAGGTGAAGCTGGTGACAACGCTGGTCTGCTGTTACGCGGTATTGAAAAGAAAGATATCCGTCGCGGTATGGTAATCGTAAAACCAGGTTCTATCACTCCTCACACTGAGTTCAGAGGTGAAGTTTACGTACTGAGCAAAGAAGAAGGTGGACGTCACACTCCATTCTTCAACAAATACCGTCCTCAGTTCTACTTCCGTACTACTGACGTTACCGGTGAAGTAGAATTACCTTCCGGTACTGAGATGGTAATGCCTGGTGATAACACCAACCTGCATGTAAAACTGATCCAACCTATTGCGATGGAAAAAGGTCTGAAATTCGCGATCCGCGAAGGTGGCCGTACAGTAGGTGCTGGTCAGGTTACTGAAATCCTGAAATAATCGCCCCATCGGCCCGGAAAAAGGGCTATGAGTGGTAAGCGTTTAGTATATTTGCAAAGTACTTGGGCCTTTTTTGTTCCAGGTACTTTGCTTTCTACGGGCATAGTTCAACGGTAGAATAGAGGTCTCCAAAACCTTCGATCTGGGTTCGAATCCTAGTGCCCGTGCTTGGTTATTTCTCTTAATTCTTTGAATATGAATAAGATATCAACTTACCTCAGGGAATCATACCGGGAATTGGTTGAAAAGGTGACCTGGCCCACGTGGACGCAATTACAGCAGTCTACAGTTATTGTGCTGGTAGCTACCTTGTTAATCACCGGAGTGGTTTGGGTTATGGATCTGGCAGCCCAGACGGCCCTTCATTTTATTTATTCTTTATTTTAATAATGGAACAAGCTACTCAACAACAAGAAACTAAATGGTATGTGCTGCGGGTGGTGAGCGGTAAAGAGCGCAAGGTGAAAGAATACCTTGACAAAGAGATCTCCCGCGGTGGATGGGGCGAGGTGGTGAAGCAAGTGTTTCTGCCTGTGGAAAAGGTTTATAAGGTGCAGAATGGCAAAAAGGTAATGCGTGAAAGAAACTATTACCCGGGCTATGTAATGATTGAAGTGCTGGAAAATAAACTTTCTGACGATTTACGCGAAGCTATTAAGAATACTACCAGTGTGATCCATTTTCTGGGTAAGGAAAATCCTATTGCCCTGCGTAAGGCCGAGGTAAATAAAATGCTCGGTAAAATGGATGAAATGGCAGAAAGTGGCGGCGTGAGCATGAGTGAGCCATTTATTGTTGGTGAAACCATCAAGATCATAGAAGGACCTTTCAACGACTTTAATGGTATCATTGAGGAAGTGAACGACGAAAAGAAGAAGTTGAAAGTAACGGTGAAGATCTTCGGCCGTTCAACGCCGGTAGAGCTGAACTACATGCAGGTTGAAAAATTAAGTTAAGACCTCGCTCGTAAAATACTATAAAACATCTGCCTCAGGGCGGATGTTTTTTTTTGCCCATTTCCCAATAAAAAGGGCGGGTAAAAAGCGGTTGGCCGGAAACGTTTGGGCAAGAAAAAACCTTTCCGCATCGGGAAAGGTTAATCTTTTTGGTTGAAGCAGATCACCTGGATTATCTTATGCCTGCTCGTCTTCCTCATCCTCATCATCTTCATCGTCCATATCATCTTCAACAGATTCTTCAACGTTTTCGTTGTCATCATCGTTTCCTTCCACTTCAATTTCCACCTCATCAATGTCAACTTCGGTATCATTGTCATCAGTATCAACGTCATCATTCCCTTCCATTACAGGAGCAATAATGATGGGCTCATCCTGAACGGATTCAGCAACTGGTTTTGATACAGCTCTTTTCTTTTTAGGTGCTGCTTTTTTAGCTGCCTTTTTAACGGGAGCTTTTGAAGCAACTTTTGAAGCAACTTTCTTAGCGGCCTTTTTAGGCGCTGCTTTTTTCACTGCTTTCTTAGCGGCCTTTTTTGCTGCTTTTTTCTTTGCTTTGGCCATAGTGTTGATGTGTTTTTTGTTGTTGGTTAATTTCTATAAGAAGAAGCGTTATTACTAATTAAACGCAAAAGCTACGTATAAAAATTCAAATTATAAAAAACTACTCCCTTTTTGCTAACAGTGATCGCCCTTTATACAGGGTGACCAGGCTGTATTATATGCATGTTCTTGCAAAATTCCGGCCATCATTTACGAGTTATTATGATGTGTTCCTGATGAACCGGCAGCATGCAGGCAGACAACCTGTTCCTAAACCCTTCATTGCAATAAAACCCTTATTGGTGGCGGGTTTCAGGCCGGTATAATGCCAGCAGAACAAGCAGGCTGGCCGTTAAAACAAGCCGGTAAATACCAGTATGGAAGCTATCGTTGCTGCGTTGTTGGCCACTGGTTACTGTATGCTTTATTGTTACTTGAAATTAATAAAGCGTTTAACCGGCATTAATACTTCAATGATCGATAAACAGCAAGTGCAAAGGTAGCATATGTCTAAGTAACGTTGGGTTTGTATGATAGTTGTATAAGAAAGGCTGTGGGCAGTAGGCCGTAGTGAATAGGTACCTGCTAAGCCCGGAGCAAAAGACCAAGGGCAAAGGAAGTCGGCAAACGTGAACCGGTTTAGGTTAAGCCGGGAACCGTCGGCAATTTTGGCCTTCCCGGAGACTCCAGTGGAGGGGAGATACAGCCTCGCGTCATTATTCAGCTTGCTAACTTTTCAACCCTTTTAACTTCGAACTAACAAACTAACGACCTGAATAACCTACGAACCTATGAACCCACGAACCCAATAACCTACCAATCTAATCTACGAACTTAATAACCTATGAACCGAACAGGAACATAGAACACAGAACCTGAAACTTGAAGCCTGGATCTTGAAACCAGAAACCAGAAACCCGGAACCAGAAACCCGTAACCAGGAACCCAGGAACTTTGACTGGAACCGGCCCCCATCGTATATTTGGGGTACTTTTTCACTTTTGAAAAAGAATTGCTTTTTTCAAAAATAATCTTACCTTTGCGTCCCCAAAAGAAAGTTCTTTTAAGTTCCCTACAAAATGGGATCAGAGGAATTTGGGAGATCAAGTAGCCTAGCCCTCCGGCAAAGCGAACCATCGTTTGAACCAATAAATCAGTAAAACATGGCAAAAGAAATTACCGGCTACGTAAAGCTACAGGTAAAAGGCGGCCAGGCAAATCCGGCTCCTCCTGTAGGTCCTGCACTGGGTTCCAAGGGTATCAATATCATGGAATTCTGCAAACAATTCAACGCCCGCACGCAGGATAAAATGGGAAAAGTACTTCCCGTATTAATTACCGTTTATAGCGACAAATCGTTTGAGTTTGTAATTAAAACTCCTCCTGCAGCCGTTCAGTTGCTGGAAGCTGCTAAACTGCAAAGCGGTTCTAAAGAGCCTAACCGTAATAAGGTTGGTAAAGTGAACTGGAACCAGGTAGAGGCTATTGCAAAAGACAAAATGCCCGACCTGAATTGTTTCACCCTGGAAAGTGCTATGCGCATGGTGGCTGGTACAGCCCGCAGCATGGGTCTTACCGTGGATGGTAAAGCTCCCTGGGAAAATTAATTGTTCACTGTCCCGGTAAGACGGGGCTCGTAAAACTGAATTACAATGGCAAGAGTTCCTAAAAAAAGAAAAGCAGTCGACGCGAAAGTCGATAAAAATAAAGTGTATTCACTGAAAGAGGCTTCCTCTATCGTGAAAACTGTTAATACAACCAAGTTTGATGCATCGGTAGACATTCACATCCGTTTGGGTGTTGACCCCAAGAAAGCCGATCAGGCTATTCGTGGTACCGTTATCCTGCCTCATGGTACTGGTAAAACAAAAAAAGTACTGGTTTTATGTACGCCCGATAAAGAAGCTGATGCAAAAGCAGCCGGCGCTGATTTTGTTGGCCTGGATGAGTTTGTTCAAAAAATTGAAGGTGGCTGGACTGACGTAGACGTTATCATCGCTACGCCTTCAGTGATGCCTAAAATTGGTAAACTGGGTAAGATCTTAGGTCCACGTAACCTGATGCCCAACCCTAAAACAGGTACTGTTACCAATGATGTAGCTGCAGCTGTAAACGATATGAAAGGTGGTAAGATCGCCTTCAAGGTTGATAAAGCTGGTATCATTCACGCTTCTATCGGCCGTGTAAGCTTCAGCCCTGAGAAAATTGCTGAGAACAGCCACCAGCTGATCGATGCAATCGTAAAGGCAAAGCCTTCTTCTGCAAAAGGCACTTACCTGAAAAGCGTGTTCATGGCCAGCTCTATGAGTCCGGCTATTGCAGTTGACACAAAATCTTTAATGAACTAAACTTTAATAACGCGACGAAGTAGTTTCGGTTAGCCGGGATTATGAGTTGAACCATAAAAATTTAGCGTTATGACAAAACAGGAAAAAAATGAAGTAATTGAAGTATTGAAGGAGAAGTTTTCTCAATACAACAATTTCTATGTTACCAATACTGAATCATTAACGGTTGCTCAGGTAGTTAATCTGCGCCGTGTATGCTTCAACAAGAAAATTGAAATGAAAGTGGCCAAAAATACCCTCATTCGCAAGGCGCTGGAAGCCCTGGACGAAAAAAGGTATGCTGGCATGTTCGATTCTCTGAACGGCGTTACTGCCATCATGTTCAGTGAAAATGCAAAAGAGCCCGCGCTGATCATCAGCGATTTCCGTGCTGCCAATACAAAAGGTAAAAATGTTTTCACGAAACCTGAGTTGAAAGCTGCTTTCATCGATGGCGATGTGTTCGTAGGCGACAATCAATTGCAAACCCTGACTACCCTGAAAAGCAAAAACGACCTTATCGGGGAAATCATCGGTCTGTTGCAATCACCTGCAAAGAATGTTATCAGCGGCCTGAACGCTGGCAACAAACTGGCTGGTTTGATCAAAGCATTAGAAGATCGCGCTCAGTAATTGCTGATCGTAATCTCAACATATTAACCCTTGCCTGAGGGTTATTTCAAACAAATTTTTTTAAACATCCGCCGGAGCACAGGCATTGAAGGCGGGAAAAATTTACAACAATGGCAGATTTAAAAGCATTCGCAGAACAGTTAGTAAGCCTGACTGTTAAAGAAGTTAACGAGTTAGCAAAGATCCTGAAAGAAGAGTATGGCATCGAGCCTGCAGCTGCTGCTGTAGCTATCGCTGGTCCTGCTGGTGCTGCTGCTCCTGCTGCAGAAGAAAAAACAGCTTTCGACGTTATCCTTAAAAACGGTGGCCCTAACAA